>Ga0315553_10004340_pt1 | contig 10693 bp, 11 predicted proteins | sample SalMarSW160140MG_FD_203099 | JGI IMG/M metagenome (GOLD analysis project Ga0315553, IMG submission 203099) | Salt marsh sediment microbial communities from the Plum Island Ecosystem LTER, Massachusetts, United States - Salt Marsh Sediment SW1601-40 ... | reverse complement strand
GAACGCCGCCGCCGCCGCCGCCGATACCGCGACCAGCACGACGAGGTCGGTGAGCGAGGCAGGCCCGACGCCAGCCAGACGAGCCACGATTCCGCCCGACGCCGTCAGGCCGAAGAGCGAAAGCCCGGCCGGAATGCCGATCGTCAGCGCCACCACGCGCACAGTCTGCACGATCGCGATCGCACGCAGATCGGCCTTGTACTCGGCCGACAACATCATCACTTGCGCCAGCGCCCCGGGGCTCGCACCCAACAGCGCGGATTGCGCATCCCAGCCGTGCACGACCCGCAAATAGGAAGTCGTGGCCGCGAACATGCAGAGGGTCGACACCGCCAGCACACCGACGCTAAGCGGAAATGTGGCCAGTCCTTTCAGCGTCTCCGGTGACACCACCGCGCCGAGCGAAATGCCCACCAGAACCGAGATCAGCCGCGACAGCGTCACCGGAATCATGACCGGCCGGCCGGCCAGCGCCGCCACCGCCACCCCGAGCAGCGAGCCGGTGACCAGACCGGCGGGAAAGCCGAGCCATGTCAACGTCACTCCGCCGACCGCAGCGATCGACAGCGTCTCTCCGGTGCGCAGCAACAGGATTTTTGTTGGAATCAGAGGAGGCGCCATCGGCGCGATCAATGCCGCGCCGATCCCCGATCGTCAAACCCCGATCCGGTATTGCAGCCGAGCGCAAATGCAGGCGTCGCGCATCGCGCACACGCACGGTCATCGTCGACCTCGGGCTTCGGCAGTCATTACCGGGCCTGTCGGACAACCGTTCGGTTGGGCTGCGCTGTCACGCCGCCCTCCCCCGAGCGGGCCGAAAACGAGGCATCCCGTCATCGCGACTTTCGATAACGAGAGCAGACGCCCCGGTGTCCCGCCTGCTATCGCTTCGCCAACAGGTCGCGGATCTCCTGCAGCAGCATCTCCTGACGCGGCGGCGCGGGGGGAGGCGCGGCAGCCTCCTGCTGGCGGAACTTCTGAATCAGATTGACCAGGATGAAGAGCACGCCGGCGACGATGAGAAAGTTGATGGCGATGGTGAGGAAGCTGCCCCACGCCAGCACCGCGCCCTGCTTCTTGGCGTCCACGAGCGTATCAGCGGTGACCTTGCTCGATAGCCCAACGAAGTAGTTGGTGAAATCGAGACCGCCGGTGATTGCGCCGATCACCGGCATGAAGATGTCACCCACGAGCGACGATACGATCTGGCCGAAGGCGGCGCCGATGATGACGCCGACCGCGAGGTCGAAGGCGTTGCCCTTGACGGCAAAGTCCTGGAATTTCTTCAGCATGGCATGCTCCCGTTAAGGCCACGGTGATGGCGTTGATAGCTCAGCACGCGCGGCGGCGCACCCTGGCAGGCGGCTGACAGCTGCGGCAGCAGGCCGCGCATCGGCCCTCAACCGTCCGCTTGCACCATGACTAAACCTTTGACGAGATTTTGAAATTACCGCCACGCCAGAACGGTGGACAAGCTCACGGATTCTGTGATGACCTTGCCGGGGGGTGGCCCTGACGGCGTCGGCCGGTTCGGGGTCGCTGGGGAGACGACATGCTGCAAGGCTGGGTCGTCATCGCGGTCGCGCTCGGCTATATCGGGCTGTTATTCCTCGTGGCGAGCTACGGGGATCGCGATCGCCGGCTAGGCCGCGAGGGCCGCGCGCGGCTGCTGATCTATCCGCTGTCGCTGGCGATCTACTGCACCTCGTGGACGTTTTTTGGCTCGGTCGGCTCCGCGTCGCGCAGCGGCTACGAGTTTCTCACCATCTATATCGGCCCGGTGCTGATGATCGGCGTGTTTACGCCGATGATCGCGCGCGTGGTGCGTTTGGCCAAGGCGCAGAATATCACCTCGATCGCGGACTTCATCGCTGCCCGCCACGGCAAGAGCCAGGCGGTCGCCGCCACCGTCGCTCTCATCGCGATCGTCGGAACCGTTCCTTATATCGCCTTGCAGCTCAAGGCCGTGTCTTTTTCGCTTGAGACCATCATCGCGCACATCATGCCGGCCGCCGATTTCGGCCGTCCGCTGCTCGGCGACATCGCCTTGTTCGTGGCGCTTTCGATGGCGATCTTCGCGGTGCTGTTCGGCACCCGGCACATCGATGCCACCGAGCATCAGGATGGCTTGATGCTTGCGATCGCCGCCGAGTCGCTCGTCAAGCTGTTCGCCTTCCTGGCGGTCGGAATTGTTGTCACGTTCTGGATGTTTGACGGCCCAGCGGCGCTGTTCAGCCAGGCTCTGCAAACACCAAAGGCCGCAGCGGTTCTCACCCGCGAGCCGGCCCTCGACACGCTGGTCGCCATGACGCTGCTGTCGTTCGTTGCGGTTCTACTGCTGCCGCGACAATTTCACGTCGCAGTCGTCGAAAACAACGACGAGCGCGAGATCACACGCGCGCGCTGGGTATTTCCCATCTATCTGGTCCTGATCAATCTGTTCGTGGTGCCACTCGCCATGGCTGGACTGCTGACCTTCCCGAGCGGACAAGTCGACAGCGACATGTTCGTGTTGGCGCTACCGCTGCATGCCGGCTCGAACATGCTCACCATCATTGCCTTCGTGGGCGGACTGTCCGCCGCCACCGCCATGGTGATCGTGGAGTCGGTGGCGCTTGCCATCATGGTTTCGAACGACATCGTCATGCCGTGGGTGCTGCAACGGCGCGAGGCACTGATCACCGGCCGCGAGGACGTCGGATCGCTGCTGCTCACGGTGCGGCGGCTGGCGATCTTCGCCATCCTGCTGATCGCCTACATGTATTACCGTTCCGCCGGCGAAGCGCAGCTCTTCGCCATGGGGATACTCGCGTTTGCGGCCATCGCCCAATTGGCACCCGCCTTCTTCGCCGGCCTGATCTGGCGGCGCGCCACCGCGCAGGGCGCCATCGCTGGGATGACCCTCGGCATTCTGGTCTGGGGCTATACGCTGCTGCTGCCGACTTTTGCCGACATTGGCTTCGTCGGCGAGCACATTTTGATCGATGGCCCGTGGGGGATCGATGCACTGCGGCCGCAGCATCTGTTCGGCTTCGATCTGCCGCCGCTGGTCCACGGCGTGATGTGGAGCCTGGCGCTCAACATCCTTGGCTATATCGGATTTTCGCTGCGGCGCCCGCCGTCGTCGATCGAGCGGATGCAGGCCGACTTGTTCGTCCCCTCGCATCTGGCGCCGATGACGCCAAGCTTCCGGCTGTGGCGCTCGTCGGTGACGGTCGAGGAGCTGACATCGACGGTCGCTCGCTATCTCGGTGAGGAGCGCACCCGCTCGTCGTTCGAAAGCTTCGCTTCGTCGCGCCGCATCAGCTTGCTGCCGCAGGCCGAAGCCGACTTCCAGCTTCTACGCTACGCCGAGCACCAGCTCGCCTCCGCGATCGGCGCGGCCTCCTCGCGGCTGGTGCTGTCGCTGCTGTTGCGCAAGCGCACGGTCTCGACCAAGGCCGCGTTGAAGCTGCTCGACGATGCCAACGCCGCAATCCATTACAACCGCGAAATCCTGCAGACCGCGCTCGACCACGTGCGCCAGGGCATCGCCGTCTATGACAAGGATCTGCGGCTGGTCTGCTGGAACCGCCAGTTCGGCGAACTCCTCGACCTGCCGCCGGAACTGACACGCGTCGGCATCGGCCTCGACGAAATCGTGCGCTACAGCGCCGAGCAGGGGGCGCTCGGTCCCGGGCCGATCGATGCGCTCGTGCGCGAGCGGCTCACGCACTACGTCTCAGAGACCGAGCCCTATCTCAAGCGATTCCACGACCGCGGACTCGTCGCCGAGGTGCGCACCAACCGCATGCCCGACGGCGGCGTTGTCACCACCGTCACCGACATCACCGCGAGCGTCGCCGCCGCCGAGGCGCTGGAGCGCGCCAATGCGACGCTGGAAATGCGCGTGCGCGAACGCACCACGGAACTGACCCGCCTCAATGCGGAGCTTGGCCGCGCCAAGGCCGACGCGGAGGAGGCCAATATCTCCAAGACCCGCTTCCTCGCCGCCGCCAGCCACGACATCTTGCAGCCCCTCAACGCCGCCCGCCTCTACGTCACCTCGCTACTTGAGCGCAACGGCGATGGCGAGGACGCGCGCTTGATCGAAAACGTCGACGCCTCGCTCGAATCGGTGGAAGAGATAATCGGCGCGCTGCTCGACATATCGCGCTTGGACAGCGGCGCGATGCGGCCGGAATTCGTCAGCTTCCGCATCGACGACCTGCTGCGTCAGCTCGAGGTCGAATTTCTGCCGCTCGCGCGTGAGAAGGGACTGAGCCTGAAGTTCGTGCCCTGCTCACTCACCATCCGCTCGGACCGGCGCCTGCTGCGGCGGCTTTTGCAGAATTTGTTCTCCAACGCGATCAAATACACGCCGCGGGGCCGCGTCCTGGTTGGCTGCCGGCGCATGGACGGGCGTCTGCGCATCGATGTCCACGACACCGGGCTTGGCATTCCCAACTCGAAGAATCGGGTGATCTTTCGCGAGTTTCACCGGCTCGACGAGGGTGCCAAGGTGGCACGGGGCTTGGGCCTCGGGCTCTCGATCGTGCAACGCCTCGGACGCGTGCTCGACCATAAGATCGATCTGCGCTCGATGCCCGGGTACGGTTCGCGCTTCTCAGTCGAAGTGCCGCTGGCAAGCCCGATAGCGTCGAGCCAGGCGCCGCGCGAACTCGCAAGCATCGATCGCCGCCAGTTCATCGGCGCTGCCGTTCTGTGCATCGAAAACGAACCCAAAGTGCTGGACGGGATGGACGCCCTGCTCGGCGGCTGGGGCTGCCGGGTGCTCAAGGCGCCGGACCTCGCCACCGCTATCGGCGCCGTCGCCGAATCGCCGGTCGCCCCCAACGGGCTGTTGGTTGACTACCATCTCGACAAGGGCAACGGCATCGAAGCCATCGTCGAACTGCGCCGCCGCTTCGGCGCCGACTTGCCGGCAATCCTGGTCACCGCCGACCGCTCGCCGCACGTGCGCGACGAAGCGCGCGCACACGGCGTCCAGGTGCTGAGCAAGCCGCTCAAGCCGGCAGCGCTACGTGCGCTGATGGCGCAGTGGCGTGTGCAGCGGGTGGCCGCAGCGGAGTGAATTCGTCGGCCGTCGGCGGATTCGGCTTCACCTTTCCCTGAGGGGGGTTGAAGCGCGTTTGCAGCCACGCTTTCTTTCAATAATCAGTTTGAATCCCCCTGCGCCGCCGGCTGCGGCCACTGACCGAGCTCGATCTTGGCGGCCGCAATCACCGCCTGCGTGCGGCTCTCCACACCGAGCTTTTGCAGAATCGCTGAAACATGCGCCTTCACCGTGGCCTCCGAGACCGAGAGCTCGTAAGCGATCTGCTTGTTGAGCAAGCCCTCCGAGAGCATCATCAAGACGCGCACCTGCTGCGGCGTGAGCGTGCCGAGCCGCGCCATCAGCGCTGCGGTCTCGGCGTCAGCGCCACCGGAAAGATCAACGTCGGGCGGGGTCCAGACTCCGCCCCCGAGCACGCGGGTAATGGCCTCGCGCATCTTGTCAATGCTGAGCGTCTTCGGGATGAAGCCGGAGGCGCCGAAATCCATGCAGCGGCGGATCACGGCCGGGTCGTCGTTGGCCGAAACCAGCACCACCGGCACGCTCGGGTATTGCGCGCGCAGGTACATCAGGCCGGAAAATCCACGCACACCCGGCATGGCGAGATCGAGCAGGATGAGATCGATATCGTCGTCCTTGTCGAGCAACTTCGACATCTCTTCGAAGGTGCCGGCTTCCGCGATCTCCGCATGTTCGAGCAGCCCGGCCACCGCCTCATGCAGCGCGCCGCGGAACAGCGGGTGATCGTCCGCGATCACCAGACGATAGAGCGGGTCGCTCAAGGCCCGTCCTCGCGCATGCATCACCCCCGGGCGCCAAGTCGCAGGCTCACGCCAAATTTACATGATTTGCCCGGTTCAATACACGCGCCCTTGCCGCCGTAGTCCTTCTTTTAAGAGGGGGAGGCTCACGCCTGGCTGCCGATGAACTGCAACATCAACTCGCGCCGATGCGGGCGGGTCCGGTGCTCGACCAGGTAGATGCCCTGCCATGTCCCAAGTGCCAGCGCGCCGCCGCGCACCGGAACGTGCAGCGATACGCCGGTCAGCATGGCCTTGACATGCGCCGGCATGTCATCGGGCCCCTCGACGCGGTGCACCCAGGGGCCGTTGTCGGGCGCGAGCAGCCGAAGCGCGCTGGCAAGGTCAGTCTGCACGTCGGGATCGGCATTCTCCTGGATGACAAGCGAAGCCGAGGTATGGCGCAGATAGATAAGCAGCACGCCCTCTCCCGCCCCGCTCTGCTTGATGAAGCGCGCGACCTCGCGCGTGATGTCGGTGAAGCCTTCGCCGTTGGTTTCGATCATGAGGTCCGCACTCGCCACCAATTCGGGCGCAATGCGGTGGATTGCCGACAGATGGCCCGTCACGGCGTGCGCCGGTCAGCTCTCGCGCTGGATATCGCGTTGCAGACCGAGCATCATTTCCACCAGCCGGTGCCAGACCTTCTTTACGAACGCAATGGCGCGATCGAGCTCGGCCTCACTCGGCAACTTTGGAGCTGGAGCCGCATCTGGTGCCTTGGCTGTCGGTGAGTCCTCTTTGACCGCGGGCGCATCCGACTTGACGCCGCCCGGCAGATCGAGACCGCGCGCCAGCAATGACTTCTTCAGCGCCGCATTTTCCCGCTGCAGGCGTGAAATCTCGCTTTCGAGCGCCGCCCGCTCATCGGGCACGGCTTTGCAGGACCAGCCGGTCGCGCCCCAGGCGCATTGCGCAAGCTGGCCGGTGCGGCCATCGAGCCGCACAAACCCATCCTTCATACGATGGAATGAGTACCGGCGGTTGTCCTCCGAGGCGGGCGGCGGTCGATCCTGAGCTTGGTCCTGAGCTTGGTCCTGAGCTTGGTCCTGAGCTTGGTCCTGAGCTTGGTCCTGAGCTTGACTCGGAGCTTGGTCCTGAGCGTGCTCCTGAGCTTGCTCCTGACCCTGGGCCGGGGCATGCGCGGGCATGCCGAGCCAGGCAAGGCCGGCTATCGGAACGACAAGGGCAAGGCGCGTCATACGGATCTCCATCTCGGTGCGCGCATATCGGAGCAACATTGCGGCGTCTCTAGGAAGGGGTGAACCGATCATCGCGGTCAACCGCGACGAAGCGCATCCCGCTGGTCTTGCGAAGGCGTCGCAATTACAGCGGAAATGCTTGAAAGCATTACAGTTTCAACCAGCGCCCGCGAACCGGGCGTTTCTTGACTCGCCACAACCCAAACACTATGGTCCGCGCGGCTTTAAGGGCGACAGGAACGGCCTGAGCTTGCTCGCAACGCTGTGTCGAAAGCAGGGCCGGTCAGCATGGCCGAAGACACGCGCGAGGGAAGCAGGAACGCGAACCGGTCGTCCGAAGAGGCCAAACTCTCCGCGAGGCTCCAGCGTCTCGGCGAAAGGCTCGCCCAGCACAGGGCGGGCCGAAAAGGCGAAGCTGGTCCAAGCTCTCAAGCTTCCGGGCCGGGCACGAACGCTTCGGCGCTCGCCCGCGGCTTCCGGCTCTCCACCGAGCTGGTCGCTGGCGTGCTGGTCGGCGCATTCCTCGGCTGGGCGCTTGACCGTTGGCTTGGAACTTCGCCGTGGGGGATGATCGTGTTTCTGATGCTCGGCTTTGCCGCCGGCGTCTTCAACGTGATGCGCGCCGCGGGGGTTTCCGGCGGGCCGGGCTCGGAGCGATAGGGTTGCAGGAAACGAGCGGCGATGGCCGATCCAATTCACCAATTTGAAATCCACAACATCGTCTCGTTCGGCCAAATCGGCGGCCACGAGATTGCGCTCACCAACTCGGCCCTTTACATGGCGATCACCGTGGTGGGCATTGCGGCGCTGCTTGTCGGCGCCAGCGCCTCGCGCGCACTGGTGCCAGGCCGAATGCAGTCGGTGGCCGAACTGACCTACGAGTTTGTCGCCGACACCATACAAAGTACCGCCGGCACCGAGGGGATGAAATTCTTTCCCTTCGTGTTCACCATTTTCACGTTCATTCTGTTCGCCAACGTGATCGGCCTGGTGCCTTACTCGTTCACGGTGACAAGCCACATCATCATCACCGCCATGCTGGCTCTGCTCGTCTTCTTTACCGTGGTCATCTACGGCTTCTGGAGGCACGGCCTGCATTTCTTCAAGCTGTTCGTCCCGCGCGGAGTTCCGGTCTACATCCTGCCGATGATCGTGGCGATCGAGGTGCTGTCGTTCCTGTCACGACCGGTGTCGCACAGCATCCGCTTGTTCGCCAACATGCTCGCGGGGCACATCACGCTCAAGGTCTTTGCCGGCTTTGTCACCCTGCTGGGCGCGTGGGGCATTGCCGGCTGGTTCGGCGCCACCATTCCCCTCGCTCTTGTGGTAGTCCTCACGGCGCTTGAGCTTCTGGTCGCCTTCCTGCAGGCGTACGTCTTCGCCATCCTGACCTGCATCTATCTCAACGACGCGATTCATCCGGGTCACTGACCCGATCCCTTCCAACCTCGAAAAGGAGTTTTCTCATGGATCCTGTGGCCGCGAAGTACATCGGTGCCGGCATTGCCTGTATCGGCATGGGCGGCGCCGGCGTCGGCGTGGGCATCATCTTCGGCAACTATCTTGCCGCTGCGCTGCGCAACCCTTCCGCTGCGCAAGGCCAGTTCGGCAATCTGATCTTCGGCTTTGCCATTACCGAAGCGCTGGGCATCTTCTCGTTGCTGATTGCGCTGCTGCTGCTGTTCGCTCTCTGAGGCAAGCGTACCCAGGGCCGCCGCGCCGCGGGCGGTGAGGGTGCAAGCAGCCGAGGCTGGAGATGGCTGAAAATCCCGAAAAAACGATCGAGTCGATCGAGCACGTCCCCAAAAGCGAGCGGGGCGGCGCCTTTCCGCCGTTCCAGAAGGAGACCTTCGCCTCGCAGATTTTGTGGCTCGTGATCGCTTTCGTCGCCCTCTATCTCGTCATAGCGCGGCTGGCGATTCCGCAGATCGGCGGGATTCTTGCGGCCCGCGGTAACCGGATCGCCGACGATCTGACCGAGGCCAATGACCTTAAGGATCAGTCCGACTCGGCGCTCAAGGCCTACGAGACATCGCTCGCCGAAGCTCGCGGCCGGGCGCGGGCGCTGGCCAACGAGACGCGCGAGCGGCTGAACGCCGAGGCCGAGCAGGCCCGCCGCGCGCTCGAAGCAGAGCTCAACGCCCGACTGGCCAAGGCCGAGGAGGCCATCGCCGCGACCAAGACCGCCGCCATGGCCAATGTGCAGGGGATCGCGGTGGACACCGCCGCTGCAATTGTCGAGCGGCTGATCGGCGCAGCGCCTTCGGGCAAGGCGGTCGAAGACGCGGTGGCCGAGGTGCTCAAGGGCTGACATGACGATGCTGAACGAGCCAGAATTTTGGGTTGCGGTCGCCTTCGTGATCTTCATCGGCGTGCTGGCCTACGTCGGCGCCTTCCAGAAATTGATCGAGGCGCTCGACCAGCGCAGTGCCCGCATCAAGGCCGAGCTCGATGAGGCGCGCCGGTTGCGCGAAGAAGCCGCGCAGCTGCTCATCGAATACCAGCGCAAGCAGGGGGAGGCCGAGCGCGAGGCCGAGGCGATCATCGCCGAGGCCAGGGCGGAGGCCGAGCGGATCGCTGGCGAGGCCCGCGGTAAGATGGAAGAGTATGTCGCCCGCCGCACCAAGCTCGCCGAGACCAAGATTGGCCAGGCCGAAGCACAGGCCTTGGCTGACGTGCGGACCGCCGCCGCCGACGCCGCGGTCGCAGCCGCCGAGAAAATCCTGCGGGAGACCGCCAAGGGCAAGGTCGCCGACGATCTGATCGCCCAGGGCATCGCCGACGTCAAAGCGAAGCTGAACTAACACCGCCGCGTTGGGCCAGCGGCTACAAACGGCCGCTCACGACAACCGCCCCAAAGCACCGCGCAGGAGCTGCCGCGGCCGATCGTATCGGAACGAGCACTCGGTTGCCGGCGGTATTCTGTTCCGCCTCGGCGGCAGGGCGAACATCGGTGGCGCCATCCGCGCCATGCCTCAAGCGCGCGAAGGCGTGCGCCGTCTCCAGATCCTTGTGCAAAAGCCGTTGATCAATGACCCCATCTTCGTGTCGCGCTTTGATTGCAGGAGTCGAATCCATAATATTGCCACGCGAATCGCTCTAGCGACGCAGGCAGCATTCGCCTGAACGGCGGCCGAATCGGAGGCCTCCCGTGTTCATCTTTGACTGCAACGGCGTCTTGGTCGATAGCGAATCGATCGTAGCCAAGGTGGCTGCCCAGGAATTGGCACGCATCGGTTTCGCGCTGTCGCCGGCGGCCGTCGCCTACTATTTTACCGGCCGGCGACCGAATGACATGATCGCCGCTATCGAAGCTGCCTCGCGCCGCAAGCTGCCGCCAAATTTCGCCAAAGTCTTGGCCGGCGCGACGCTCCGGCGCCTGCAGGCCGAATTGCGGACCACGCCCCATGTCGAGTACGCGCTGACCTGGCTGCGCGGACCGAAATGCGTGGCCTCCTCCTCGCCCCTCGACCGCATTCGGGTAAGCCTCGAAAGCACCGGCTTGTTGCGCTATTTCGACCCCCACCTGTTTTCGGCGAGCGATGTCCCCCGTGGCAAGCCGGCACCCGATCTGTTCCTCTATGTCGCCGCCAAGATGCGCGTCGCACCGGCCGATTGCATTGTCATAGAGGATT
>Ga0315553_10004339_pt1 | contig 10694 bp, 11 predicted proteins | sample SalMarSW160140MG_FD_203099 | JGI IMG/M metagenome (GOLD analysis project Ga0315553, IMG submission 203099) | Salt marsh sediment microbial communities from the Plum Island Ecosystem LTER, Massachusetts, United States - Salt Marsh Sediment SW1601-40 ... | reverse complement strand
GTGGCAGCGGTTTGGGCCTCGGGCATAACATGATGCAGATGGGTTATCTCCGGCCCTCCAATAAGGACGAGAAATTTGGAAACCTGTTTTATACCGGCTCATCCACACTGCCCGGCACAGGGATACCCATGGCCATCATCAGTTCAAAACTGGTAACCGAAAGAATTGAGGAAAAATATGGATTTGTACTTACAGACCTGCATTAAAACCAGCAAGGTTTTTACAAACAAATACAGTACTTCATTTTCAAGAGGCATCAGGATGCTCGGGAAAAAGTACCGCGATCCGGTATACGCTGTATATGGCTTCGTGCGTATAGCCGACGAGATAGTTGATACCTTTCATGATCAGGATAAGAAAACATTGCTGGAAAGATATATACGTGAAACATATAATTCAATTGAAAAAAGACTCAGCACAAATCCTGTATTGCATTCATTCCAGTGGGCAGTAAATGAATATGGAATTGGAAAGGACCTTATACAGTCTTTTTTTGACAGCATGCATATGGATCTTCAGCCATCAAGGCATAATAACAGTACCTACGAACAATATATTTTCGGATCGGCTGAAGTGGTAGGACTTATGTGCCTGCAAATATTTTACAGGGATGAAGTGGAAAAATTTGAAGAATTAAAGCCTTATGCCCGGAAGCTTGGGGAGGCATTCCAGAAAGTAAATTTCCTCAGGGATATCAATGCTGACCTGAAAGAAAGGGAGAGAGTTTATTTTCCTGAGCTTAAACCGGAAAATTTTACTGAAGAGATAAAAAAGCAGATCGAGAAAGATATAAGACAATCTTTTTTTGATTCCAGGGAGGGAATAAGGTCACTGAAAAAAGAGGTGCGCTTTGGGGTTTACCTGGCTTACAGATATTACTTTACTCTTTTCAGGCTTATAGGCAGGACCGATGTTGAAACTTTGTTGTCAGAGAGGGTTAGTGTGTCCAATATTACCAAATTGTGGCTGCTGGCATCTTCATATATCAGGTCTAAATTCAAGCTTATCTGATTTGAATCAGCATTAAGAATTCTTAGCATTATTGGTTACTTTTGTATAACATTCATTTAAGCAGGCCATGAGTAATATAAGAGTTACAAAAGAATTTGCCTTTGAAACGGCACATGCATTATGGAACTATGACGGGCCATGCAGGAATGTGCATGGGCATTCATATAAGCTTTTTGTTACATTAATCGGGGAGCCAATTAATGATACTGAAAATCCGAAAAACGGAATGGTTATGGATTTTGGGGACCTGAAAGAAATAGTCAACAGGGAAATTGTAAAGGTGTTTGATCATGCTGTTGTGATAAGCAACAGGCTGGGAAGTGATAGACTTGATGCCCTTAACAAAATGTTTGGTAATGTACTTGTTGTTGATTATCAGCCGACCTGTGAAAACCTTGTGACTGACATGGCCGGCAGGATCATGGATCATCTCCCCGACAACACTTGTCTGCACAGTCTAAGGCTGTACGAGACTGCCACATCCTATGCGGAATGGTTTGCAGACGATAATAAATAATAATTATGTCAGGAAATAACGAACGGAAGCTTTTCCTCCTGGATGCATACGCACTTATATTCAGGTCTTATTATGCCTTTATACGTAATCCGAGGATAAATTCAAAAGGCATGAACACATCTGCTATCTTCGGTTTTTTGCTTACACTAGATGAAATACTGCAGAACCAGGATCCCTCACATATTGCTGTAATATTTGATCCTCCAGGGCCCAACTTCAGGCATGAAATGTATGAGGATTATAAGGCAAACAGGGATGCCACCCCTGAAGATATTAAAAAGGCTGTTCCTTATATTAAGGATATTCTTGAAGCATATGGAATTCCCGTGTATGAAGCCGAAGGTTATGAAGCAGATGACCTTATTGGCACTATGTCAAAACAGGCTGCTGATAAAGGCTTCACTACATATATGATGACTCCGGACAAGGATTTTAAGCAGCTGGTGAATGATACTGTTAAAATGTATAAACCGGCAGCCAGGGGAGGCGCAGCAGTAATAATGGGACCGGATGAAGTACGCAAAGAGTATAATATTAATGATCCTAAACAGGTTATTGATATTCTGGCACTAATGGGCGACAGTGCTGACAATATACCGGGAGCACCGGGTATTGGTCCCAAAACGGCAAAAAAGCTGATATCTGAGTTTGGAAGCGTTGAAAACCTTATAAAAAACAGTGATAAGCTAAAGGGGAAGCAAAAGGAAATTATTGAAAATAACAGTGAAGAGATACTGTTTTCAAAAAAACTTGTTACCATTGAAACAAATGTGCCGTTTGAGCTGAGTGAGGAAGAGATGATCAGGAAGGAAATGAATAAAAGCAGGCTCAGGGAACTGTTTTCGGAACTTGAATTCAGGAGCCTTGCAGAGAAACTGACTGATGGAAGTGAAAAGCAAGGTGCCGGGTCAGAAATACCCGTGAGTAATAAAGGATCACTCCAGGGATCACTTTTCGGGGAGGCAGTAACGGAAGTAAGCAGAGTAAGTGATCTGGAAACACTTAAAGACAGGAAACATGATTATGCCAGGATGGAGACAAAGGAACAGATGAAAGAACTGGCATATAAATTGCAGAAACTGGATGAATTTTGCTTCGATACGGAAACCAGTTCACTAAACCCGCTTGAATCAGAGCTTATAGCTATATCCTTCTCCTGGGAAAAGAATAAAGGATTCCTGGTTTATTTCGAAGACGATAAAATGGCCAGGGAACAAATAGATATATTCAAACCGGTATTTGAAAATGAGAAGAATATGAAGATTGGCCAGAACCTGAAGTTCGATATCCAGGTTCTATCATCCTATGGCATACAAGTTAAAGGGGGTCTTTTCGATACCATGATTGCTCATTACCTCCTTGAACCCGATATGAGACATAATATGGACTACCTGGCTGAGACATACCTGAAATATAAACCCGTAGCCATTGAATCGTTGATAGGTGATAGGGGGAAAAATCAGAAAAGTATGCGATCGGTAGCTGTAGATAAATTAACGGAATATGCTGTAGAAGATGCTGATATAACATATCAATTAAAGCAGTTATTTTATGGCAGGTTAAAGGAAGAAGATTTATATAAACTGGCAGTTGAGATAGAGATGCCTCTAATACCTGTACTGGCTGATATGGAAAGAAAGGGGGTAATAGTGAATAAGGATTCACTAAAGGAATATTCAGCAGTCTTGAAGGAGAAGATTAAGGCTCTGGAGAAAGAAATATATTACCTTGCGGGTAGCGAATTTAATATAGCCTCACCCAAACAGCTGGGTGATATTCTCTTTTTAAGGCTCAAGCTGGATGATAAAGCCAAGAAAACGAAAACGAAGCAATTTGTCACAAATGAGGAAACGTTGCAACGTTTGAGTGACAGGCACCCCATTATTAACAAGGTGCTTGATTACCGTGGACTGAAGAAACTGCTTTCGACCTATGTTGAGGCTTTACCGGCTTTAATAAACGAGCGCACAGGAAGAATACATACATCATATAACCAGGCTATTGCAGCCACCGGTCGGCTAAGCTCAAATAATCCTAACCTTCAGAACATACCCATAAGGGATGAGAGTGGCAGGGAGATCAGGAAGGCTTTTGTCCCTGGCAGAGGGAATGTATTCCTGTCGGCCGACTATTCACAGATTGAACTGAGGCTTATGGCCCATCTAAGCGGTGATAAAGGTATGAAGGATGATTTCCTCGGCGGCCAGGATATACATTCAGCCACAGCCTCAAAGATCTTCGGTGTTAAAACTGAAGATGTGAGCAGGGAAATGAGGGCCAAGGCAAAAACGGCTAATTTTGGCATTATATATGGGATTTCTGCTTTTGGTCTGTCGCAGAGACTTAATATAAGCAGGTCGGAGGCGAAGGATCTGATAGATGGTTACTTTGAATCATACCCGGGCGTTAAAATATATATGGACAAGAGTATCGATAAAGGACGAACAGACGGATATGTAACCACCATGTTCGGTCGCAAGAGATACCTCCGTGATATACAATCACGAAATTCACTCCTCAGGAGCAATGCCGAGAGGAATGCTATAAATGCTCCCATACAGGGATCAGCCGCTGATATCATTAAAATAGCAATGATCAATATACAAGACAAGCTAAAAAAATCTGATCTTAAGGCTTCGATGATCCTGCAGGTACATGATGAATTGATATTTGAGGTTGCCGAATCAGATAAAAATGAATTAAAGGAAATGGTAGTGAAAGAAATGGAGCAGGCATGTAAACTTGATGTTCCGCTGATTGTTGAATATGGTTTCGGAAATAACTGGCTTGAAGCACATTAGAATAGGAAAAAGATGAAAATTAAGGTATTATTATTTGGTATACTGGCCGAGAAAGCAGCTGAGGATGAGTTGTTACTGGAAAATATAAGCAGCCTGAAAGACCTGAAGGAATATTTGTTTGGCCGCTATCCTTCTTTTGCGGATTATAAATTTCGTATTTCGGTGAACCAGACATTAATTGAGGGTAATAAAAAATTGAAAGAGGGTGATGAGGTAGCCCTGCTGCCGCCATTTGCTGGAGGATAAGTGAAGTATAAATTATTAATTATTAATCTTCAGATCATTCCTTCCACTGATGTGAATCGTTTTCAAACACTTCCTTTTTCCAGACGGGAAAATTTTCCTTTATCATTTCAACAGCATGCATGCAGGCCCTGGTAGCATGGTCGCGGTGACCGGCTGTTACCATTACAAAGAGTGACAATTCACCCGTTTTAACAATTCCGGTGGCATGGACAATAAGTACATCTTTAACATCGCTGAAGGCGGCCATTATGGTTTCCTTTATCCTGGAGGTTTCCTTTTCAACCAAAGCCTCGTAAGCTGAATATTCAATGGCTTTAACCTTATTATCATTAATCTTGTCGTTACGTACCTGCCCGAGAAAGACAGAATGTGCACCGGCTGATTTATCATCGGATAATTTGTCAAGGTATTCAGCTATAAGTGATGTTTTCAGGGGTCCCGGTACCAGAATAGTATTTTCCATCCTCAGTGATTATTTTACAGACAACATTCCTGCTGTACCCTTGAGTGTTGAGGCATACAGGTTTTCATTATTTATTATCTCAAGAGCTTTTGTGATTTGCTTATCCGAATCCAGAGTATGTTTAATTACGTCATCCTCATAGTAGTACCTTCCGATTATTTCATCTTCAAGCAGCCGTGTTACCTCATCCCGGAACCGCACCAGGTCGTTCCTCAGGTTATGATCCAGGCTTTTCTCCAGTTCGTTAAAAAGCTCTTCATTATTTTCATAATACTTCTCGCTTTTTGCCAGCCTGGTGAGTCTCTCCAGGGCACCTTCGGTTGCCGATGTATAGGTAAAATTCCTTTTTTCAAGAAAATCACCGAAAGAACGGAAAGTATCATCACTTAAATGATAGTTGCCCGGTTCATCTATTTCGGGATTATCCCAGTAGAAATCTGTTGCGAAATCGAAGATTAGAGATCTGATGTAAAGTTCCGTTGACAACTGACTCATCTGATAAGGTTCAGCTTGGTAATCAGGAGCTATACCGCCACCATCCTTTACTATTCGGCCATTCCTGGTTTTGAATTCAGATGTCAGGGAATCGGGTATATGTCCCACGCTTCCATCTTCATTACGGTTTGAAAAATCCAGGGCCTGGATGCATCTGCCCGATGGGATATAGTATTTGGCAGTAGTCACTTTCAGGGTTGCATTATAGCTCAGGGGACGGCTTATCTGAACGAGACCCTTACCATATGATCTCTGTCCAACAACAACACCCCTGTCGAGGTCCTGTATAGCTCCAGCCAGTATTTCAGCCGCAGATGCTGTATTGCTGTTAATCATAATTACAAGAGGAATATCTTCATCTATGGCCTGTCTTGTAGTTTTATAGGTATTGTCAAACCTTTTCACCCTGCCTTTTGTGCTTACAACTTCATGTCCGGGACCGACGAAGAAATTTACAATTTCAACAGCCTCATTGAGCAATCCCCCAGGATTGGATCTCAGATCAAGTATAATTTTCTTTGCATCATGTTTTTCCAGCAGTGACACCAGGGCATTTCTCACGTCAGCGCTGCAATCCTGTGTAAAATTGGTAAATTTTATATATCCCGTTTCATCATCAATCATGCCGAAATATGGTACGGGAGTTATTGTAATCCTTTTACGAGTAAGCGTTTTCTCAATTTCACTACCCTGCCTTTCAATGAGAAGTGTCATCTCGGTATTTGCCTCTCCTTTAAGCTTTTCACTTACTTTATCAGATGCCAGGCCTTTCAGTGATTCGCCATTAATCTTTTTAAGGATATCACCTGCCTTTAAGTCTGCGACATCAGCCGGGAATCCTTTATATATCTGAGTGAGAACTGTATAATCGCCGCTTCTTCTTATGAGCGAACCTATACCACCATATTTACCGGTAGTCATAAATGCAAAGTCGTCCCTTTCTGATTCGGGATAATAAGTTGTATAGGGGTCCAGATCATTGAGCATTTCATCAATGCTTTCCTTGAACAGTTCATCGGGTTTGATCTCATCAACATAAAAAGCGTTCAGTTCCCTGATGAGAGAGTAGAAGATATCCAGGTTTTTCTGCAGTTTAAAATCTTTTGATTCATTTTTTGATATATAAGCTGTAGTAAATACTGATATAAAAAGTACAGCGAATGTAATCAGCAGTGTAAGATTTCTATTTTTATTCATAAATCTATAATGTTTCTGTTTATAAAGACTTTCATAACGGTTTTGTGTTGCAAAATGGTTGCCAGAAATATCACCTTGAATAATTATTTTGCATAGAGGTGTTTAAATGCACCGAAAATTTTTCCACGAGATTTCTCATCTGTGTTTCAAGTTTATTGTATTCGGGTATTTTTTCCCCGGAATATATAATCATTAAATATATCTGTATGTTCATTTGTTTGAGGTGAAGGTAGAGCTGATCTTTATTCACACGCCACACTTCACGTATCAGTCTTTTTATCCTGTTACGGCTGACTGACTCCGGGAAAGACTTTTTACCAACGCTTAAGGCTGTAAGTACAGGAAAGGGTAGTTTATTGCTGCTCTTCATCCATAATACCCTGAAGGGTTCCGAATAAAATGAGTTTCCATTCTCAAATAAACTGGAAATAACTTTGCGGCTGCAGAGCTTCTCTTTTTTCGTGAAGGTGAATTTATTTTTATCCATGACAAAGATCCTGATACGTCTTTACCGGGGAATTCACCTGTGAAATATATCCTGCAGGGGATTTCCTCTTATTTATTTTTCTTCTGGTCTTTTATGAACTGGTCCAGAGCCATTGTCATGGATGGAGCCTCCGAATTAGGGGCATGTATGTCAAGCCTCAGTCCGAGTTTACCCAGAGCATCTGCAGTTGTAGGTCCAAAGGCTGCAATCATTGTGTCATTCTGTTTGAAATTGGGAAAATTTTCAAGCAAAGATTTTGGGCCAGAGGGGCTATAAAAGACAAGTATGTCATAATAAACATCCGCCAGGTCGGAAAGGTCTGCACTTATGGTCTTGTATAGGTTGCCTATGGTATATTTTATTTTATGCTTCTCGAGCAGTTCCGGAATCTCAGTCTTATGTGGTACTGACAGAGGTACGAAATATTTTTCTTCCTTATGCTTTGAGACAATGGTGCAGAGATCGGGAAACTTGGAGTTTCCGTAAAATATCTTTCTTTTCCTGTACACAATATATTTCTGCAGGTAAAATGCAACATTTTCAGTGATACAGAAATATTTCATAGTATCAGGTACGCTTACGCGCAGTTCGTCACATATTCTGAAGAAGTGATCAATGGCTGTTTTACTTGTAAAAATTACAGCAGTATGATCAAGAATATTGACTTTTTGCTGCCTGAACTCTTTTGCAGGGATACCCACCACCTGAATAAAAGGCCTGAAATCAATTTTTAGACCATGATTCCTGGCAAGGTCGTAGTAAGGTGATTTTGGATTCTGGGGTTCCGGTTGAGATACCAGTATACTTTTTATCTTCAAAACACTCTGATTTTAAGTGTACAACAACTAGCCTTCTTTTTATTGTGCCTGGCTGCTCAGATATCTTAGCAATATAAGAGCCGGGAAAAATTCCAGTGTGCAAAGATACAAAATCAAATAAAATAAAGAAAACCTCCTGATAAGAAAAATATACCCAAGGCGTATCATACTATAAATGAGAATAATGACAATAATGCAAATAGCAAAGTATATTATGTATTTGTCAGGTACACTTACAAGGTATGATATAAAGAAATTTAAAAGCACCAGAAGGATACCTATAAACTTGAAGTTACGTGATATATTAAAAAGATATTCCCTGAAAGCATCCAGCGTTCTTGAGAGCGAACCAACAGCGAGGCTTGACAAGTAGCGAAATAATATTGCCGCTGATACCAGGAGCAGGTTAAAAAGCCACAGCATGAATGGTTTGAGATTGAAGAAGGTGATATCAAAATGGATTTCCACGAAAAAAATAAATGTTGAAACACTGATTATGCTTAAAATACCCAGTAATACCTGGTATAATTGTATACCGGAAGTAGTATTGCGATATGCAGTTTTCGCAAACTTATTGCTGAAGACTATTTTTATGATGCTTGCGAATGAATATTTTTCTATGATCGAAACAATAAGATAAACCAGGACAGGCAGCATCAGCAATACAAACACCCATTCTGACCTCAGAATGTCTTCGGGTATGGGTTCCGGTATTTTTTGAATTATCATCTTATATCAGAAATATTCCACATCTCTTCCTTCAATTTCGCCGAGCAACTGATTGGCCAATCGACTGGCACCTATCCTGAAACTTTCCGGCAGCAGCCATTGTTTACCCAGTATCATTTCAACAAGAGAGTAGTAGCCAAGGGCATCCTGAGCACTTGCGATTCCCCCAGCGGGTTTAATGCCGACCATTTTACCACCGGCATGATAATAACTTTTAATTGCATGGCACATAACATATACGGCTTCAAGAGAAGCTGATATTTTCTCTTTGCCCGTTGAAGTTTTTATAAAATCGGCACCCGCTTCCATTGCGAGTATTGAAGCCTCATATATTAATTCAGGATCTGACAGTATTCCACTTTCAATAATGATCTTGAGCCTTTTATTTTTTATAATTTCCTTTACAGCAGCTATTTCGTCCTTTATATAATTTTTATTTCCCTGCATGAATTCTCCCACGGGCATTACCATATCGATCTCATCGGCACCTGCTTCGATGGCTTCCTTTACTTCTACCATTTTTACGGTGGTTGTGGTTTGTGATGAGGGAAAGCCACCTGCCACAGAAGCTATTTTCACCGAAGGCACCTCAAGGTTTTTCTTTATAAGGTGAACGAAGCGGGGATAAACACATATTGCGGCAAAGACAGGGAGATCGGGGAAAACGTATTGATAGTTATTCACCTTTTCACATATGCTTTCTATGGTAGATGAGGTGTCAGTAACATTAAGGCTGGTAAAGTCAAGTAATCCCAGTATTCTTCTTGTATAAGTGGGGTTTAGATCCGGTTCAAGCCTTGAGATAAGTATCTGTATGTCTTCTTTGCTTTTACCCTGGAAAGTACTACTCATTATTATTGCTTTTTAGTTTTGGATTTTCTTTGTGACTAACACTGTCTCTTTCATTCTGGACCCATTGGTCAAACTTAAGCTGTGCCTGTTCCAGTGTCATTTTTGCCTGTTGTTTAATTTTTTATTTCTTGCAAGAGAAGCAAATATTGCCGGGATACAAATTACTGCAAATATAATAAGACCGGTCCTGATAGTTACAAGAAGCTCGTCATAGTTTGAGGGATTAATTGCTTCATCCCCGAGGTTTAGAGATATTAGCATCATGGCAATACCAAGGCTTGTTGTTTGTCCAATCATTCTCATTGTACCGAGCATACCACTGGCAACCCCAAGGTGTTTTTTTTCAACGCTGCTCATTATGGCATTTGAATTTGGTGAGCTGAAGAGGGCGTATCCAAGTCCGTTGAAAGCAAGAATGCTTATTATGTATATCAATGAGGTTGCCTGCTGGATGAATGTAAGTGCAAAAATACCTACTGATGTGATTGCTATTCCTGCAGAGGCTATATGCCCTGGATTTCTTTTGTCTGATAGTTTTCCTGCAGGAATGGAAAAAAGGGCCATAACAACTGGCTGTGTCATAATGATAAATCCTGCCGTTCTTGCATCCAATCCTTTAAGGTACTGTAGGTAGAGGCTCATAAAGAAACCTATGCCGGCAGTGGCTGCATAATGTATCATGGCAGCAAGATTGGAAAAGCTGAACACTTTGTTCGAGAGCAGTAGGTTTATATCCAGCAGGGGGGACGCTGCCCGTCTTTCATAAAGAAAAAATGATAAAATCATCACCAGACCTGATATAATAAGCACAACACCTGTTGTTCCAGGTATTCTTGAAAATCCGAGTATACTTAGTATAAGTCCTCCTCCAAGTAATACTGAACCGGGTATATCAAGCTTTTCACCTTTAGCTTCAGACCATTCTGTCTTTATCTTTCTATAAGTAATATAGGCTGCAGTGGCGGAGATGGGAACAAGGAATACAAAAATGCTTCTCCAGCCAAAATACTCAGTAAGCAAACCTCCGAGGAAAGGTCCGCTTGAGAGGCCGGCGTACACGGCTGTAATATTAATTCCC
>Ga0315553_10004338_pt1 | contig 10696 bp, 9 predicted proteins | sample SalMarSW160140MG_FD_203099 | JGI IMG/M metagenome (GOLD analysis project Ga0315553, IMG submission 203099) | Salt marsh sediment microbial communities from the Plum Island Ecosystem LTER, Massachusetts, United States - Salt Marsh Sediment SW1601-40 ... | reverse complement strand
GCGGTCGGGGTTGCGGAAGGTGACGTGGAACTCCCCTTTGCGCCAGCGCCGGATGACCTGGAACGACTCCCACCGCGGAACGCACGGGTCGATCACCAGGGCATCAAGGTCGGGGATCACGCCGAGCATCCATTCGATCGCGCGCCGGTACCAGGCCAGCGATCCGGTGAAGTTGGTGTACAGGTGTTGGCCGAACGACTCGTGCTTCTTTCCGACGGCGAAGTTGGTCTGCTGGTGGAGCGGAGCCGTGCTGATGTCGGGCACGGTGGCGTTCGGCATGGTGGCCTTGATCGCCTGGTAGGCGCGGGTCCCGTGTCCCATCTTGACCATGGCGGCGAGGAAGAAGCTCTGGCCGTGCGTGTAGACCGCTCCGTTCTCGAACATCCCGGGCCGAACGTCGGCGATGCGGCCTACGTGCTTGCTCTTGGCGGTGTATGGCGGGTCGAGGAGGAGATGCCCGATCGGCGTGTCAAGTTTCTCGATGGACCGGACAACCGTCCCCGCGCGCCCGGCCGCCTGGGCCACCCCACTCATCAGCGCCCAGGTGTTGACGTTCAAGTGGATCTTGCCCTCGAGGTTCCGGTGCGATCCGATCGCGTGGCCCTTGTCGTCGAACCCGTAGACGTAGTACTTGCCGTCCCAAGCGTGCTTGTTGATGTTCTTCGTCATCACCCGGATGTACTTCTGGAACTGCTTGACGCCCTTGGGGTCATTGAGGAACTGCGCGAGGCGGAGCACCTGTCGCCCGAAGTAGACCAGCGCCATCGACAGCCACACGCTGACGCCACGCCCGCCCCGCCCGATCCCGTCCAGCGCGTCGTTCCAGTCGCCGTGGCCGACCAGGCACAGGCCCCTCTGGTCCCGGCGCTTGAAGCAGCTCTCCAGGCCCCGCTTCGCGTGGTCGTAGACCGAGCCGCGCATCCGCGACCGGAGGAAGGGGATCTTCTGTTTCAGGATCTTGAAGTCTCCGGTGTCGCAAAGGTAGCGTACGAGCGTGTCCACCATCCACACCGGGCTGTCCATGTACATTCGCTCGTCGTGCCCGGCTCCCTTGAACCGCTCGTACTGTCGGACCGCACGGCCGTCGTCGAACTGATAGCGCAGAGCGGTCAGAAACTCGGTCTTGGCGTATTCCGGATCGAACGGCGTGATGCTCATCAGGTCCTGCAGGACGTCACGGTAGCCGACCTTGTCTAGGGCGCGCGTGAACCGCGCCGTGCAACTGGCCTGGTACTTCGACCACACGTTGTAGAAGCGGTCCAACTCGTCGTCGCCGGTAGCGATCAGTTCGGCGCTGATTTTCTCCCGCCAGTCGGCCCGAAGGCGCACGAATTCCTTCCGAATGGCGCGGTTCCGGAAATACTTGTCGTGGACGCGCCGCAGGTGCTCCCGGCGCCGGGTCTCATCGGCCTCGGTCTTGCCGACGATAACTCGTACGGAATAGCGCCCCCCGGCGGGGAGGGTGAGGTTGAAATGCATCGCGCCCACCAGGCCCATGTACGGCTGCACGCCGGCGGAGTTCTCGCAGCGGCCCTGCATGGCGGCGTAGGGCAGCACGTACTTGGCCGCGCCGCCAGTGAACGCCTCCGCCGACAAATCGAACGATCTGAACTTGCGCCCTGCCATCATGAACCCCGAGCGCGGCGCCTTGTTGTTCTGATCGTTGTTGACGGCGGCGAGCGTGTTGATCTCGGGATGAACTTCGCCGCCGCACACGACCCGAGGATCGAAGTAGTACCCCGGGTAGCTGTCAATGCCCCACTTGACCCAAGCGAACAGCGAGAGCTGGCGCTTGCGCCTCGCCAGGTTGTGGAGCGAGATGTTCCATATCTCCACCGGGTCATCCACCGGCACAAAGGTCAGGATGCGGGACTCGATGTCGTTTCGAGCCGCGGAGGTCACGACGTACCCCAGCCCCTGGTGGCATTCGTATTTGCGGTACCGGCGGTCGCGGGGGTCGGTCTGCGGGATGGCATGCCAGCAGAAGTAGGGCGTCCAGTCCTCGTCGCGGAAGTTGCCGTCGGGATGTTCCTCGCGCAGGACGAAGCCGCGGAAGTCATCCGGCTTGGGCGAGGTGGCCACGTAATTGCGGTCGCCGTGGGACGTGATGGTGCCCGCCAGCACGGCGTCGATGCAGCAGAACCCGCCGCCGTACTGGTCCCAGAACGACCCGAACACGTCTTTGTCCCGAGGGTGGTTCGAGGTCATCAGGTGGAGATATGGCCGGGGCGTGCCCAGCCTGTGAATGACGTGTTCGCCTCCGGTAATGAAGCCGTTTTCGCGCAGGTCGTAGAACGTGCTGTACCGTTCGCGGAGGGCCTTGACATCCGCCGGGTTAAGGCCGTCCGTCGGAGGCTTCTCGGCGTCCAGGTTTGCCCGGCATCTCCGCACAAGCCGGTCGAGACGGCGGCGCTCGTCGCGCTCCTCGACGTGCTTGCGCCGGCCCAGCGGCCCCGGCACGATGCCCGGTTGTCTTGCCCGCGGCCTTCGCATGGCGGAGAAGTATATGTCCCGCTTTCCGGAGAGTCAAGAGCGAGGAGCCCCGCGTCGCCCTTGACACCGTCGGCGCCTTCTGCCACGATGGCGCCGCCAAACGGGATTTCTTTGGACCTGCTTCAGATACGGAGAGCACAATGGATGAGTTGAAGCTGGGAATGATTGGGCTGGACACGTCGCACTGCCCGGCGTTCACGAAGCTGCTGCACGACCCGGACGGCCCGCACCACGTGCCGGGCGGCCGCGTCGTGGCCGCGTTTCCCGGCGGCAGTCCGGAGTTCTCGAAGAGCTACTCCCGCGTCGACAAGTTCACCGAGCAGATGCGCGACGAGCTCGGCGTGGAGATCCTGGATTCAATCGAGGCGGTGGTCGAGCGCGCCGACGCCATCCTGCTGGAGAGCTGTGACGGGCGCCAGCACCGGGAGCAGTTCGAGAAGATCGCGCCGTTCGGGGTGCCCGCGTTCATCGACAAGCCGCTGGCGACGACGGTCAGTGATGCGGAGCGGATTGTCGCGCTGTCCGAGGAGCACAACGCGCCGTTCTTCTCGTGCTCGAGCCTGCGGTTGTCGCGCGGCATCGCCGAGCTGGGGGAGGGCAGGCAAATCCTCGGGTGCGAGACGTTCGGGCCGTCACCCATTCTGGACGATTTCCCCGGGCACTTCTGGTACGGCATACACGCCGCCGAGATCCTGTTCGCCAAGATGGGCTGTGGCTGCCGCGAGGTCACGGTCCGCAAGACGGAGCTCGCCGACGCCGTGATCGGCATCTGGGAGGACGGCCGGATCGGCACGATGTACGGTCACCAGATCGAGAAGGGCCCGGGGTTCGGCTGCACGGTGTTCTTCGAGGGCGGGGCCGCCCAGGGCATGCCGTCGGACGAGCCCCCGGCGTATGCGCTCCTGGCGCAGCAGTATATGGAGTTCTTCCGGACCCGCCGGCCGCCGATCGATCCCGCCGAAACGGTAGAGATCGTGGCGTTCCTCGAAGCCGCCAACCAGAGCCGCGAGACCGGAGAGCCGGTGACGCTCAAGAGCTGAAGCTCGGCGCCGTCAGCGCTGTCAAGGGCCTGCACCCACACCCGTGTGGCTCACCCTTTCTCCAGGTCCGTGCCGTATGCGTGGGCGATCCCGGCCGCCATCCGCCTGAGCACCCCTCGGAACTTGGTGAGGCTGATGGTCAAGGCGAGGAGAAAAGCCAGCGCCGACCAGAAGAACGGCGCGACGGAGCGGGTCCCGAGGCCCGTGTGCAGATGATGATACAGAACGCCCGTAAGATACAGGCCGCTCAGCCCGACATCAACCAGCCCAACGTAGAGGCACGTGATGTTCCGGACCAGCCAGCCGTAGACGAACGGCATCGCCGTGGCGAGGACTATGTATGCCCAGGCGGCCGGCTCGGCGGTCAGCTCCGCCAGATGCCCCCGGAAGAGGAGCGCCGTGCCGAGCAGGACGACCGACGCGATCGCCCCGACGTGTTGGAGCACCCTGGCGGCAGGGTCGCGGAAGAGCGCCGCGATCAGCAGCATGGACAGGTACAACAGGTGGACCGGGATGGCTCCATAGGCGGACGTAAACCAGGTCCCGGAAAACCAGGTCGTACATGCCCCGATGATGAACGCGGCGCCGAGAAAGGCGGGCACTGACTTCCGTCTCCGGAGAGCCAGCGAGAGCTGCATCAGGCCGAGCAGCAAGAGGGGCAACCCTTGTGGCGCCGCCAGGGTGCGAACGGTGAGGGTGCGCGGGCCGATGATCGAACAGAGGAGCAGGGCGGCCGTCAGCCCGTGAGCGGCGAGCCGGGCGCCGCGCATCCACGCGTAGGCGTAGAACACGGCGGCTCCGACCGCCGTCAGGAAGACAGGAGAGCAAAACGTCGTGGTGAACTTTTCGAGGAAGGCTCTGTAGGTCTCGTCAGGAGGCGTCCCCTGGAATGACATCAACAGAGCCAGCAGCGGGATGGCCAGGGCGACGTATCGCAGCCATCGCTTTGGAGTGACGATTCCCATTTCGAAAAGGATGATCGCCATCGACAGAGCGAACGGCACGAGGAAGTACAGGCCGAAGATCGTATCCATCCGGAACGGCGTGGCGGCGCGTTGGATCCATTCCAGCCCCGGCTCGCCGTGGAAGGACAGCGTCAGGTAGTACGACCGTACACACACCGCCAACGCCAGCACCCCGAACAACAGCCACGGAAACCACGGCCAGCGCCACGGAGTGCCATTGTCGCGCACGTACTCGGCGCCTCGTCGGACCGCGGGCATCACAAGCAAAAAGGCCAGACCGGCGACCGTCGGGAAGCAGAAGATCGCCATCAGCAGCACGAAGTCGGGCGCGCGGGTGAGCAGCGCGCGGAGCAGAATGGGATAGCCGAAGAAGAGCGCCAGGATCGCGTAGTAGGGCAGGCGGAACAGCAGCGGCAGCCGGATTCGCAGCCCGTCAAGCAGCCCCTCGGACAGGACAACCGCAAATGCAAAACCACAGCACAGGAGCCAGATGCCGGCGGAGCCTCGCCCGGCCGCTGCCTCGCGATTGATGATCTCATCGAAGCTGACGGAGGTGGCCAGGAACAGGAGCACGACCACCAGCAGAATCCCCCGGCCATCCTCCCACACCTTTCCCGCCCGCACGATCACGAATCCCGCCAGGGCCATCACGGCGGTGTAGCCGGCCAGCACGCCCATGAGGGTCCACGCGTTCGCCGTCTCGGCGCTGGCGCGGAACGTCGCGTTCAAGCCGGCCAGGATCAAGCACGCGCTGATGAGATAGAACGGGTTATGCGTGTATAGTGTCCGGCAGATCAGCTTGAAGAGCGCGGTCAGCGGGCTGTCGGACCATACTGGTCTGGGCGGCTGCGCGCCTGGATAGCGCCGTCGGGAAGCGGTTGCGGCTTCCTCGGCAGGCAGGCACTCGTGTCGGAGGCGGTCCAGCTGGTCGGTGAACTCATGCCCGCACCGCCGGCACCGCCGGCGCGCTTCGGCCGATCCTAACTCATCAGGCCCCGCCCCGTTGCCGGGCTCGCCGGGCGCATTCCTGTCCGCCATGGTTTGGCCCTCCTAATCGCCGGGACAGACCGGCATACGTGATAGATCACCTGTGGCCGGCTCCGCGCAGGGCGCATAGTATCCCTGCGGCGGAGAGTGTCCGTCTTCAATCGTCCGCGTGGTGATTAGGCTTCGGGTTCCTCGACCGCCGCTTGGTCGTCCGGCTCGAGCCGGGTCAGCTTATCCGTGTCAGCGTGAAGCTGGACGTACCCACACGCGGCACATACTCGCGCCCGCGTGGGGACGAAGGAATCACCGAAGTGCCAGAACTTCGTCGTGTCGGGCTGGAAATAAAGCCTGCCGGCGCCGCGGAGGCGGCCCTCGATCAGGACGCTGTGCCCGCAGGCGGCGCACCGGCCGGCCGCCGCCTCCGCCTCCTTGCGGCCGACGGTCTTGTCGATTACGGCGTCGAGTCCTTCCTTCGAGAAGCGGGTCGCGCCGCCGACCTTGTAGAAGGACAGAATGCCGTCTTTCATCCAGCGGAAGATGGTGGGTTGGCTGATTTGCAGGTATTCCGCTGCCTCACGAATGCTGTACCAGCGCCGCGCCCTCGAATCGTCTGGACCTTCGGAGGCCGATGCATTTCCGCCCATCGTTTGCTTTCTCCTGAGCTTTCTGTCTTCGTTCCAGGACAGCCGGCATCTGCCAGCTATCGCCGTCTATCATATGCTACCACACGCTATCGCAAATGTCAAGCAGATTTTGATGATTTTTTTGGGCTGGGTGTGCCGGCACTACCGCGGTCGAGAGAACCTGGGGTCAGACTGCCAGCGGAGCGGATACTCCTTGAGTTCGAGGTCGGCGGAGATGTTGTACGTCGGGGTGGCTTTGGGGTCGGGGCTCTTCGCGCCGGGCGCGCCGGGATCTTCGACGTACTGCTCGGGCAAGTGGTAGTAGCATCGCACCATGGGCACCTCGTTGCCCTGTTCCCTGACTTGGTTCTCGAACACCTCGCGCCACGTCCTGCCGGAATCGTCCAGACCGCAGGGATAGGCGTTGGCCGCGTACAGGTAGCTGCACGGAACGCGGTCGGCGGCCGTTTCCGCGTCGAGGCCCGGCCCGTCGAGGTCGACGTTGGCGAAGTGCCGGTCGGTGTAGTAGGGCCGCATCCACAGCGGCCGACAGCCCTTCGCACCGTGATCCCTGTCGGCCGGGCATTGAAGCTTGTCGATCCGGTTCTGCATCAGCGGGAGCAGAGCGGCGAGGTAGGGCGGAAGCTGGCTTCGGTGGGTCTGCCGGTAAATTGACATCGCTCCCATGATGGTCTTGAGGTTGTCCTGGCACCGCAGGTGTTTCGCCTGGCCGAAGAGCCGCACGCCCACAGCCATCACCCCCCACACCACCACGCCGATGGTGACCACGATCACTGAGTAGCCGAACAGCTTGAGGAACTTGCCCCGAAAATCGATCGATGGGCCGGCCTCAGTCATCGGTCGTACCTCGAAGGCTACGCCACCTTGTCGGCGAGTTCCGCAACCCGGCGGCCCAGCTCCCGACATTGCTTCTCCACCCGCGCGTCCGGCGCATTGATCGACACCGGGCCGTAGTGATCGCCCTTCGAGTTGCCGCGGATGATCATGCCGTGGATGAGCATGGACTGAAGGACCGCCATGATGGTGGTCTCGTTGCCGCCCCCGATGTTGGCGGACGAAGCGAACGCCGCGCCCACCTTGCCTTCGAGCTGGCCGTGATAGCGGACGCTCTCGTCGAACAGCTTGCGGACCGCGGCAGCGGGTGCGCCGTAGTACGTCGGCGAGCCGATGATGATCGCGTCGTAATCGAGCAACTGCCCCGCGTCCACCTCGCCGGTCGGCTTGACCGTCACCTGGCCGTGCGCCTTCTCGGCACCGTCGGCGATGAGCCGCGCCATCTTCTCCGTGTTGCCGGTGGCGGAGAAATACGTAATCAGGACCTTGGCCATTATCGCGCTCCTTTCACTGACTGAGGTATTCGTTGATCAGCACTTCAATCTCACTCGGCTCCTGGTTCTTCCACAGGCCGACGATCTTGCGCTCGCGCTCCGCGTTCTCCACCGAATCGGACGCATGGGCGCCGTTCTTCATCAGATCGTTGCCGTACACGCTGCGAACCGTCCCGGGCGCCGCGTCTTCCGGATTCGTCGAGCCCAGGCAGTCGCGGATCTTCCGGATCGCATCCGGCCCGCGGTACAGCAGGGCCAGGCACTTCTCCTTGCCGGGCCGTCTCTTCTCCTCCGGATCGGTGACCGTGTAGGGGTCGCCGCCCGACATGTATTTGACGATGCGGTAGAACTCGTGCTGCGCGTTGGCGTCCTTGAGCAAGTCGGCGACGGCGTCAACCGTTTCGTCCAAGACGGGGAACTCGAAGCCGTCGCGGAGCAGGGCGGCGACCCGCTCCGTCACGCCCTTCTTGAGCCGGTCCACGAAGAACGTTCGCAGCGGCCGGTAGAACTCCTCGGCCTGTGCGACGGTGAAACGGAGCATGGTGGCGCCCACGATGCACAACCCCGTCCGCGAGAACATGTCAATGATGTTGCCGGGCCGCGAGCTGCCGGGCTTGAAGTTGTCCGGCTTCAGGATCACCAGGGTGCTCTCGACGGCGGCCTCATCCGGGAACGACACCACGTGCTCGAGGATGCCGCCGTCGCGGTTGGCATACTTGGCGAAGAGGCGGAGGTCGTCGGCGATGGTGGCCTTGTCGGTGCCGATAAAGACGGCCGGCTCGAAGTGCTTCATCTCGCCGGTGGTGTAGCCGATGAAGTCGCCGTACGTCCCGCGCACCGTGTCGCCCTGGGCCTGCGGACCGCTGAGGGATCCGACGTTCTGCCGGATGCGCTGGATCGCGTCCTCGCCCCGGAACAGCAGCAGGAGCGTGCGGTTGGTGATGCCGAGCTTGTTGTCCTTCCTGAAATACTCCTCCAGATAGCCCAGCAGCCCTTGCTTCATCTCCGGCTCGATGTCCTGCCGGGCGAGGGTCTGCCGGTACTCGTCAACGAACTCGTCGCTCGGCGCGTACAGCCCGGCTCCGACGAGGTCGAGCCCGGCCCGCGCCAGCAGTCTGCTGATGATGCCGCCCGTGCGGCTCTTCAGCAGGCTGTACGGCGTGATAAGCACGTAGGCCAGTTCAGCCGCCATGCCTGCTCCTCCCTCTGCTCGCGATGATGATGCAGACCGTGCCGCATAACAGGCCGGCCACATCTGCGAGAAGATCCCAGCCGCTTGCGGTGCGGCCGATGAACCCTTGGTGCCATTCGTCCAACGCCGCGAAGGCGGCCCCGGCACACACGGCTATTATAGCGGCCAGACGGGGATTTCCAGAGAATTCGTGTCGCACCGAGCGAAAAAGCAGCGCCCCCAGCACCAGGTACTCCACCAGGTGCACCACCTTGTCCATGTGCCGGAACAGAACCTTTCCCGGCAGCGCCGACGCCGGAATCGAGCTCAGGGTCAGGATTGTCGCCGCGACCAAGGCGGCGGCCGGCCACCGGCTCATCAGCCCCAGGAACCGGCGGGCGCTGCGGGGTTCAGGTCTTCCGCTTCCTTCGAACAGGTCTGTCCTCCTCTTTCGCAGCGTCGACGTCATCGTCGGAAAACACCTTCAGCCAGTACTCGACCTCCGCGGACGGGGCGCCGAACCGTTTGGCCCGGGGCTCCGGCGCACGGTTCTCCCCCGTCCGGCGCTGGATGCGCGCCGTCTCCTTGAGAAACTCCTTGCAGCCCATCGTGCGGGCGTGGAGCGACCGCGCCGCCGCGCCCAGGCTCCGGTCGTTGGTCACCACGCACAGCTCGCGCCGGCCCGTGCTGCGGCTGATGATCTGAGCGATGTCCGTGTCAGCCGAGCGCTCGGCACCGGAGAAACGATACCGGACCCGGCCGCCCGTCTGCTGTGGCTTGTCCCGGCCGCCCGTGCCGTCGAAGACTACGGTCGCCCGCTGCTTGGTCCACTTGGCGAAGATCTCGACAAGCTCGAGCACCCGGTGGCGCGCGTCGCCCGGCTTGCCGGCGATCAGCATCCGCCGCGCGTCGTCGTCCGCGAACGCAAGATTATGGCCGTCGATAATGAGCATAAGGAAACTCTTAGAGCTGCGACCGAAGCCGCAACACCAGGATGACAGAGCCGAGGTGCGCGTTCAACCCTTTTCTAACCCTTCTCTAAAGCGCGGAAAGGCCGCACGCAGGGACGGTGCGGACGGGTGATTCGGCTTACGATCCTTCTTTCCTGGGTCGTGGAAATGGCTGCCATTCGGTTCCGTGCCTTGCATCAATGAATTGTTCCTCGGGCCTCTCGGCTTTCTCGAGCACCATGACGGACGGATAGAAGTGTATCGATCTAATCCAACTCTGGAATTGCGAGGGACGAACGCGAGACCCTGACCTGCCGGCCATGTCATTCAGGCTCTTGACCAGCCCGTGTGAATAGGCGGAAAAACCGCGGTGGACCCCATGAATGTCTTCGCACAGATAGACCCCTCCGGGAGAAAGATGAGGGAGCATTTCTTCGAATGTGACGATCTGCTGCTCAGGCTGGTGTCCGCCGTCATCAATCACAATATCGATCGCAGGGACTTTGTCTTTGAATGATTTCCAGAATTCGCGATCTGCTTGATCGCCTGTGAAAACAGTTGTGTACTCGTTTTCATACGCTTTGCACTCCTCCTGTTTGTCCACGCCGTAGACGCGACACGCAGGGCCGAAATAGTCCCTCCACATTTCGAGGCTTCCGCCGGAGTGAATCCCAATTTCAAGTATGCGTACGTTCTGCCCCACGAATTTCCTGAAGTGGCGATGATAAATGTCGAAGTAGTGGATCCACTTCCGAATGCCTCTTCCCTCCTTGTGACAATCGAAATAAGACTTCAGGGGATTCGAAGGCGCGGACGACGCCGGGGGCCCGGAGAGAGCAGGCGATGGGTGACCGGCAGCGGGGGGTTCCCACTTCCGAGAATAGTTGAGACCGCGGAGAATTGTCGGCAACTGGGCCAAGAGCTTGAGGCTCGGTCGTCGTTGTTGCATGAAAGCTCTCGCTATCCGCGGTTCTCTCACGAACACTCTCGCTATGCTGCACAGGGCCCTGAGTTTGCTGACCAGAGGCACAATCGTTTCCTCGATAGTGGGTGTTTCTTGTGCAAGAGAGCGACAGTTGCCTGTTCCGCTGCCTCACGGATAGCGGATGCCTCCCACG
>Ga0315553_10004337_pt1 | contig 10700 bp, 9 predicted proteins | sample SalMarSW160140MG_FD_203099 | JGI IMG/M metagenome (GOLD analysis project Ga0315553, IMG submission 203099) | Salt marsh sediment microbial communities from the Plum Island Ecosystem LTER, Massachusetts, United States - Salt Marsh Sediment SW1601-40 ... | reverse complement strand
GAGGTGGAGTCAAATAATATTATTAGCAGACCAATATCAATAAGTAAGATTTCAATTCTTTATGAGAATGATAATGAAAGAAGAAGATTAAAGGCAAATATGAAGACAGACGGTAAGGGTAGCGTACTTTTAAGCATTAGAACATTTGCTGGTATTGAAGCGGCAAGAATACTGGTAAAGAAGGATACTATCAAGATTGCAGATAGAATAAATAAGATATATTACACAGGAAAAACGGAACAGCTGGCAAAGAAATACGGAATAACGTATGATTTTATAAATTTGTTGTTTGGCGATTTTAAAAAATTAGAAGAATTTAAAAGTAGGATAAGATGTGAGAACAGTAAGGTGAGAATGGAAGATCATTTGAATGATGTTACCTACACAATAGATTGTGATTTTTACAAGGTTACTGAGGTTGAAGGGAGGGTGAATGATGGAACACAGGAATACAAAGGATATTTTTATGATTTCAGGAATGAGAGCGGCTTAATATACCCGGGGATTATAAAATGGGAGTTGAACGGAGGTAGAACATTAGTAAATATTGAAATGGATAAGCTGAGAAGGCAGGAAAATATTGAATTGATATTTAAAATTGGTAGTAATTACAAAAGAAAAAGTATTAGATGAGGTGGTTCCTTTTAGTATTTGTTGTAATTGTAAGCTTCGGAAATATTAAGGGGCAGACAAGATCAGAACTGGAGCGCCAGAGGTCAGAGGCCTTGAGGGATATTGGATACCTTGATAATATGTTGGAGAAGACTTCAATGGAAAAGACTGAAAGCATGAATGAGCTGAATATGATCAGAAGAAAGCTTAAGCTCAGGGAAAATGTAATCAGTGGACTTATGGAGGAGCAGGAATTGCTGGAAGGAAGAATGGGACTGAATAAGCTGGCTATTGAACTTATGGAGTCTGATGTTAAAGTATTGATAAAAGAATATGAAAAGGCAATAAAACATGCTCAGAAGGTAAGTAAGGGGGACCCGGATTTAGCGTATATACTCTCATCAAAAGACCTGAACCAGGGATACAAAAGAATGAAATACCTGCAACAGGTAGCAAAATACAGAAGGAGGGAAGCTGAAATAATACTGGAGCTTAAAAAGGAGGTTGAAGAAAATAAGGTGCAACTCGAAACTGACCTGATAGAAATTTCGGAACTGAAGAATAGGGAGGAGAAGCAGAAAAACAGCCTGAATAGAGAGCATAGAAGCCAGAGAAATATAATTAGCAGCCTGAGTAAGCAAGAGAAGGAGTTGAAGAGGGAACTTGAAAAAAAGAAAAGAATCGCAGATGAGATTGAAAAAGAAATTGAGCGTGTAATTGAGGAGGAACGAAGAAAAAATGCAATAAACGAAATGACACCTGAGGATATGATTGTAGGAGAAGATTTCTCAAAGAACATTGGAAGGCTGCCGTGGCCGGTGGAAAGAGGAGTAATAACGTCACAGTTCGGAGTGCATGATCATCCTGTTATAAAAGGAGCCAAAATAAATAACATTGGGGTGGAGATAACAAGCGGAACTAAAGAAACAGCCAGAGCAGTATTTAAAGGAAAAGTAATGAGTGTTTTCGGAATAAGCGGGGGTAATATGGCTGTTATTATAAGACATGGAAAATTCCTGACAGTGTACCAGAACCTGGTGAATGTGAAAGTAAAGCCTGGTGATGATGTTGAAGCCAAGGAATATATAGGAGATGTATATTTTGAAGAAGGGGAAAAGAGTATAATAAAATTTATGGTATATGAAGAAAGAGAAAAAAAGGACCCTGAAGAATGGCTTGCAAAAAAATAAAAATTATTGAAACAAATCTAAAAAAAATAAGTATAAAATAGGATAGCAAATACGGAGATGATAACGAAACTGAATATAGGATCAAGTGTTGATAATTTACGAATTATTGAAGGGAAAGTAGATGAACTGATGGTGGAGTTAGGAATAAACAAGGATGAGTATGGAAGAATTATGGTTGCTACCATGGAGGCTGTAAATAATGCTATTGTCCATGGAAATAAGCACGATGACAGTAAGAAAGTGGTGGTAAGTTTCGAGTGCAATGAAAGGGATTTTGTGGTAAGGGTAAGAGACCAGGGAATAGGATTCAACCCGGATTGCATACCAGACCCAACATCACCGGAAAATATTGAGAACCTGAGAGGAAGAGGGGTGTTTCTTATGAAGAATCTCTCAGATGATATAGGTTTTAATGAAGTAGGGAATGAAGTAAAAATGAAATTTAATATTGAAGTAATTGGTGCCAAAAATATTTTATAGTAATGTAAAATTCAGGCTGGGAAAAACAAGTAATATAAAAGATTGGATAGTACAGGTCATCAGGTCTGAAGGTAAAAAGGCAGGAGACCTGTCTTTTTTTTTCGTAGATGATAGGGAAATAGAGGAAATCAACAGTGAGTTTCTTAAAAACAATTACAGTACCGATGTTATTGCTTTTAATTATGGAAAAGGAGATATAATAAGCGGTGAAGTATACATGAGCATAGACACGATTAAAAGAAACAGTAAGATATACAGAACAAAATTTAAAGAAGAAATATTAAGGGTAATGATTCATGGAGTTCTGCACCTGATAGGATACAAGGACAAGGAAGAGATAGAAAAAGGAAGGATGAAGGAAAAGGAAGATTATTATCTCGAAAGAATAATAGGAGGATCGTAAAATGGAGTTTAAATATGATGTAATTGTCGTTGGAGGCGGACATGCAGGGTGTGAAGCAGCACAAGCGGCTGCAAAAATGGGAATGCGTACAGTGCTGATAACTATGGACATGACTAAACTCGCACAGATGTCGTGCAATCCAGCCATGGGTGGTGTAGCTAAAGGACAGATAATTAGAGAGATAGATGCATTGGGAGGACTGTCAGGGTTAGTAACTGATGATAGTATGATGCAATACAGGCTATTAAACAGGTCAAAGGGACCAGCAATGTGGAGCCCAAGAGCACAATCAGACAGAATGTTGTTTTCAGAGGTATGGAGAAGACAACTTGAGAGAGTGGAAAATCTGCATATATGGCAGGAAATGGCAAATGAGATAGTTATTGAAGAAGGTTGGGTAAAAGGGGTGAATACAAGTTTTGGAACAAAGTTCAGAGCTAAGGCTGTAATATTATCAGGAGGGACATTTCTTAATGGTCTGATGCACGTTGGATATAGTACTGTAGAAGGAGGAAGATCAGGAGATGAAACATCAAAAGGGATCAGCGATCAGCTAAAGAAAGAAGGCTTTAATGTTGAAAGAATGAAGACAGGCACAAGTGCAAGAATTGATGGTAGAAGCATTGATTTCTCCTTGATGACAGAACAGGAGAGTGAAACAGAAGGCAGATCGTTTTCATTCCTTAATGATGAAGTTCAAATAAGAGAACCAAGAAGCTGTTTTATAGTACATACAAACAGGGAAGTACATGAAACACTGGAAAAAGGAATAGAATTCAGTCCGCTTTTCCAGGGAAGAATAAAAGGGATAGGACCAAGATATTGCCCGAGTATAGAAGACAAGATAGTAACATTCAGTGAGAAGGAACAACACCAGTTGTTCCTTGAACCGGAAGGATGGAACACTAATGAGTATTATATAAACGGGTTTTCATCAAGCCTGCCACTTGAATACCAGTTGGAAGCAATGAGAAAGATAAGGGGTATGGAAAGTGTTGTAATACACAGACCTGGATATGCAATTGAATATGATTACTTCCAACCTACGCAATTAAAAGCAAGCCTTGAAACGAAACGAATTATCGGATTGTATTTTGCGGGACAGGTTAATGGTACCACAGGTTATGAGGAGGCAGCTGCACAGGGATTGATTGCAGGAATAAATGCAGTATTAAAAATAAGGGGAGAAAAGGAATTCATAATGAAAAGGGATGAATCATACATAGGAGTTTTAATTGATGATATTGTAACCAAGGGAGTGGATGAACCGTACAGGATGTTCACCAGCAGGGCGGAATACAGAATATTATTGCGGCAGGACAATGCGGATGAAAGGCTGACAGAAAAAGGTTATGAACTTGGGATGGCAGAAAAGAAAAGGGTGGATAGACTAAATATGAAGAGAGCTAATGTTGATAAGATCATGAATTTTGTTAGGAGCGAGAAGTTTAAGCCGTCAGAAGTTAACGATTACCTGGAAAGTGCAGGAACAAACGGTTTAAGAGAAGCACAAAAGATAGAGAAACTGATATTAAGACCACAAGTTAGACTGGAAGAGCTCTTAATGAAATCAGAGAGAGGTAAAAAGCTAATTGAAGAACTTGGCACGAGGAAAAGGGAATTACTTGAAGCAACAGAAATAGAGATTAAGTACAGTGGGTACATAGAGAGAGAAAGAGGACAGGCAGAAAAGATAAGGAGAATGAATGACATGAGAATACCAGAAGATATAGATTATGACCAGTTAAAATCTATATCTACAGAAGGAAGGCAAAAGCTTAGCCGGATAAAGCCAGGGACAATAGGAGCTGCAAACAGGATAAGTGGAGTTTCACCAGCAGACATTAGTGTATTGTTATTGTACCTGGGAAAATAATACTAATTATAAATGATTAATCCTTAAGAACTAATAAATAATACTTAGCATGTTCCACGTGGAACTTATTTTAAAAATATGAAATGAAAATTTCTGGAAAAATAATTGATATAGAAGAAAGAGAAATATATGAGGGCTATATAATTGTAGATGGAAGCGTTGTCAGGGGAAAAGGAAGGGAAGATAATAATGATAGCAGGTATATAATGCCGGGCTTGATAGATTCACACATTCATATTGAAAGCTCAATGTTGGTTCCTTCAAGGTTTGCACAGAAGGCAGTAAGGCATGGAACGGTAGGTGTAGTTTCGGATCCTCACGAAATAGCAAATGTTATGGGTATTGAGGGAGTGGAATTCATGATTGAAAACAGCAATACAGTACCTCTGAAGTTTTATTTTGGTGCCCCATCATGTGTACCGGCTACTTCGTTCGAGGAAAGTGGTGGTGTTATAGGAGTCAAAGAATTTAGAAAATTGATGGATAGGGAGGATATAAAATATATGTCTGAGATGATGAACTTCCCTGGTGTTATAAATAGAGAAAGAGAAGTAATAGAAAAGATTGAAATAGCCAGAAAAATGGCGAAACCTGTGGACGGGCATGCACCGGGCTTAAAGGGAAAAGAGCTGGAGAAGTATATTGGTGCTGGAATAAGTACTGATCATGAAAGTATAAATCTGGAAGAAGCAAGGGAAAAGATACGGAGGGGAATGAAAATACAGATAAGGGAAGGAAGTGCAGCAAGGAGTCTGGAAAAGTTACATTATTTAATAGATGAGAACAGTAAAAAACTTATGCTTTGTTCCGATGATCTACATCCTGAAATGCTGGAGAAAGGTCATATAAATATCCTTGTTAAGAGGCTGTTAAATAAAGGATATGACATATTTAAAATACTTGATATTGCTGTCCTGAATCCTGTTATGCATTACGGACTTGAACCAGGATTGCTGAGAATAGGAGATAAAGCGGACTTCATCATTATTGACACGCCGGAGGAGTTTAATGTAATGGAAACATGGATAAATGGAGAGAAGGTATATGCGGAAAATAATGTTCTTTTTGAGACAACTCCGGTAGAAGCTGTAAATAATTTTAACAGCAGCCAGATAAATAGTGATGATATATTTATAAGATCAAGGAAGGGCAAAATAAGGGTAATTAATGCTGTTGACGGAGAACTGGTAACGGGCATTCATGAATGGGAAGTAAATGATACAGGAGGAGGTTTAGAATCTGACACCGGCAGGGATATATTGAAGATTATCGTGAAAGATCGTTATTATGATACAAAACCCTCTGTTGCTTTCGTAAAGGGTTTTGGTCTGAAGAAAGGTGCATTTGCTTCATCGGTTGCACACGACAGCCACAATATCATAGCCGCAGGCGCAGATGATGCATCTATATGCAGGGCAATAAACAGGGTGGTTGAAATGAAAGGTGGGCTGGTCGTTTGTGAGAATGGGAAATGCGAAGAGATACAACTGGAGGTTGGCGGGATTATGTCTGATGTTCCATGTGGAACAATGGCTGAAAAATACAAGAAACTATCTGATATAGTGAATGATATGGGCTGTCAATTAAATTCACCTTTTATGACACTCTCCTTTATGGCTTTGCTCGTGATACCTGAACTGAAAATCAGCGATAAAGGACTGTTCGATGGGACCAGATTTGAGTTTGTGGATCTGTTTATCTAGTTAACCTGGAAGACTGAAACCGCGAAACCTCACCTGATAAGTTTAAGTGGTTTAAGAGTTTAATATTTCCTATTCCTTTAAACCACTTCAATTATTCATTTCAAACCCATTCTTACATCTGCCAACGAAGCAGAGGGTCGAGTGGTGCTTATACCTTTCCCCGGGTGTTACCGGGGCTATTATTATTGACCTACTCCGCGGCTCAGCCTTGGCCTAATTTTATTATTTTTGTTGCGATGGAAGATCTTAGAAATATAGCACGTAACATGCCAGAAACACCGGGAGTATACCTATTTTACGATAAAGTGGGAAATCTTGTTTATGTGGGGAAGGCTAAAAACCTTAAGAAAAGGGTAGCTTCATATTTCCTTAAGTCGCTTAGAGGCAAAACGAAGGTTATGATGGGAAAGGTGACCGAGATCAGGCATACAGTAGTAGAATCAGACTCTGAGGCTCTTCTTCTTGAGAATAACCTTATAAAAAGGCATCAGCCAAGATATAATGTGCTGATGAAAGACGACAAGACATTTCCCTGGATATGTGTAAAAGAGGAAGCATTCCCAAGGGTTTTTATGACAAGGAATGTCATCAAGGATGGGTCGGTTTACTATGGTCCATACACATCTGTTGTTATGGTACGAACGCTTCTTGATCTTATAAAACAGCTGTATACGCTCAGGACCTGTTCATATAATCTTGAAGAAGAAAATATCTCAGCCGGCAAATACAGAATTTGCCTTGAATACCACCTTGGAAACTGTCTGGGCCCGTGCGAGGGGAAACAATCAGAAAAAGATTATAATGAATCAATAAGGCAGGTCAAAGAAATACTGAAAGGTAATATACATACGGTTACAAGGTACCTCAAAGAGATGATGAAAAAATATGCCGGGCAACTGATGTACGAGGAAGCCCAGGTAATAAAAGAGAAACTTGACATTCTGGATAAATACAACAGCAGGTCAACAGTTGTGAATCCAAGAATAAAAGACGCCGACGTGTTCGGTATGGATGAGGAAGAAGAAAAGATTTATGTTAACTATTTGAAAATCATACGTGGAGCTGTTATACAAACGCACACTGTTGAACTACGGAAACGAATCGAAGAAAACAATAGCGAACTTATATCGCTGGCTATTACTGAGTTAAGAGAGCGCCATTCAAGCAGTGCACATGAAGTTATCGTGGGTGTAATGCCTGACATTAAGATAGAAAACATCAAGTATACTCTTCCCCGGAAAGGCGACAGGAAGAAGTTACTTGAGCTGGCCGAGAGGAATGCCAGGGTATACAAAATTAACCAGAGAAAAACCAGGGTGAAAACGCCTGAAGACAGAAGCAGGAAAAATCTTGAAAAACTCAGGACTGATCTTCACCTGCCTTCAGTCCCCGTTCATATAGAATGTTTTGATAATTCAAACATACAAGGTTCAAGTCCTGTAGCAGCATGTGTGGTGTTCCGGAATGCCAGACCTTCAAAAAATGAGTACAGGCATTATAATATTAAAACAGTTAAGGGGCCTGATGATTATGCATCAATGGAAGAGGTTGTGTTCAGAAGATACAGAAGAATGCTTGATGAAGACAGTTCATTACCCGACCTTGTGATAATCGACGGTGGCAAAGGGCAGTTGAATGCTGCCGTAAAAAGTCTTGAAAACCTTGGCATAAGAAGAAAAGTATCAGTGATAGGTATAGCCAAGAAACTTGAAGAGATTTATTTTCCGGGCGACCCTGTCCCTTTATATATTGATAAAAACTCAATAAGCCTGAAGATTATACAGAACCTCAGAAATGAAGCACACAGGTTCGGGATAAGTTTTCATCGTCAAAAGCGCAGTAAGGGAATGACAAAATCATCACTTGATGACATAAAAGGTATAGGACCAAAAACAAAAGACATCCTTGTCCGAAATTTAGGATCACTGGAAAAAATTAAATCAGTTCCTGCTGCAGATCTTGAAAAGTTGATAGGAAGGTCAAAAACTCAAAAAATCCTGGAATTTATACGTAATTATTCCTGAACGCAGATAATTTTTGCACACAGATAACTGTGATGTTAGATGTTGTATTACAACGCATTAAGGCTACCAACTGCAAGGATTAACTCAAGGAGAAATTAATATTTTGTTAAGGCTAAGGCTACCTCCTTCACTGCAAGTCTCTCTAGAGCTTCGGAGGGTAGTCGGGCTAAGTCTTCGCCTTAATTTTTATTTTGCCCTTGATGTGGTGTAAGTGATAAAATCTTTCATTGATGATTTCATATCACTGTCTTCGAAAGTATCGAGTATGGCAAAAGCTTTATCCCTGTATTTATCCATCATATTATTGGCATAGGTTGCACCTCCGTTTTTCACAACAAAATCAATTACCTCTTTTATCTCTGATGAACTTTTCTTTTTACTGCTTATAATATTGAGGATTCTTTTCCTTTCCGAAGACCTGGCTTCCTGCAGAGCATGAATCAGGGGTAGTGTCATTTTCTTTTCAATAATGTCATTTCCTGCCGGTTTACCTGTAAGGCCGTTATTCTGATAATCAAAAAGGTCATCTCTTATCTGGAAGGCAATACCGATATTTTCACCAAGGTCTTTCATCAATCGTATTTTATCGGGATTATCCGTAACTGATATTGTTCCACAGGCTGTGCAGGCGGAAATAAGAGCTGCAGTCTTCATCCTTATAATTTCAAAATATACATCTTCTGTGATGTTAAGCTTCCTGGCCTTTTGAAGCTGTAATAACTCACCTTCACTCATTGCCTGTACAGCCTCACTCATTATTTCGAGCATATCAAACCTGTTTTTCTCGATGCTTATGAGCAAGCCCTGGGAAAGAAGGTAGTCACCTGTCAGGACAGCTATTTTGGAATTCCATAAAGCATTGATTGATAATGCACCGCGACGCTCACGGGCATTGTCCACAACATCATCATGTACAAGTGTTGCAGTATGGAGCAGCTCAACGAATGTTGCAGCTACGTAGGTTGATTCATTAATATTACCATTAAGACCGGCAGAGAGAAACACAAGAAGTGGCCGCATTTGTTTTCCCTTGCGGCGAATTATATAGTTCAGAATAATCTTAAGCAGTGGGACATTTGTACGGAGGGTATTATTAAAATAGCGCTCAAATTCTCTCATCTCCGAATCAACGGGCTTTCTTATCGATTTTAGTCCTGGCATACCTACTGTTTATAACAATTTCCAAATATATAAAAATCAGGATTTAATGATCTTTACCAGTTAATATTGACCGCTAAGTTATAAACATAATAAACATCATAGTAATTTGAAGCTATTAAATATCGTTAATATTGAACATATTGACATATTTATATATATTTGCAATATAAATTCAAATTAAGTAATTATGGTAGATATCAAGTTAAATCCTGAACAGCTTGAACGGGCTGCCGGCATGCTAAAAGCCATAGCACATCCGATGAGGATAGCGATAATAGGATTTCTTGAAGATGGTGATTCTCTTTCTGTAACAGAGATACATGAAAGGCTGGGAATAGAGCAATCTACTACCTCGCATCACCTTGGCATATTAAAGGATAAAGGAGTACTGACCTCCAGAAGGGAAGGCAAAAAAACATATTATTCCCTCAAGCATGAGAATCTGAAAAATATTATCAAGTGTGTGAGTATGTGTGAATAACACTAATTCATATCTTTAAAGAACCTTTTCTGGAAGATTATAATCAGGGTGACACCGATGGTGACGGCACTGTCAGCCAGGTTGAAAACAGGTCTGAAGAAGACCAATGATTGTCCCGGTCGTATTGGCGACCAGTAAGGCCAGGTTGTATCTATTACGGGAAAGTACAACATGTCTACCACACGCCCGTGAAGAAATGATGAATAACCTCCTTCAGGAGGGAACATGATAGCCGGATCATAAAAACTTTCACTGAAGATCATGCCATAGAAAGCACTGTCGATAATATTACCAACAGCACCAGCAAAAATGGCGCTTACGGCAAGTATAAATCCAGGGTGGACATTATTTTTTATAAGGTGGTAAATATACCATCCTATGGCAATGGAGGCAACAATCCTGAAGAGGCTTAACACCAGTTTGCCAGTTTTTCCGCCCATCTCCATCCCAAAGGCCATTCCATTATTTTCAATAAAGTGCAGGATGAACCAGTCACCTAATATGTGTCTTTCTTCTCCTATGACCATGGTAGTTTTAACCCACATCTTAAAGACCTGGTCAGCTGTCAGTATAAACAGAATTAAAAGAATTGATTTTGTCTTTATTGACATCTTGATGATTTTGAGGCCGCAAAATACTAAAAAAAAGTAATATGCCGACCCAGCTTGTCGGCATATTAATTCTGAACACCGGATGGGATAGTAATCTATTCTGATATAAATTTTCCTCTCGGGCATCAACGGTTATTGATACTTAACCTTTATCCGCTA
>Ga0315553_10004335_pt1 | contig 10706 bp, 8 predicted proteins | sample SalMarSW160140MG_FD_203099 | JGI IMG/M metagenome (GOLD analysis project Ga0315553, IMG submission 203099) | Salt marsh sediment microbial communities from the Plum Island Ecosystem LTER, Massachusetts, United States - Salt Marsh Sediment SW1601-40 ... | reverse complement strand
CTGTGCCCCCGACCGAGGGTTGGCGGACCGTTCCCGTTCCGGTGGAGACAATCGAGAGGCGAACCATCCAGGAAGATCTTCGCCGCCTGGGCAATGGTGAGGATCTGAGAAAGAGTATCTTTCTCTTCCACGTCCCGCCGTACAACAGTGCGTTGGACCGAGCGGCCCTGGACGGAAGAATTATCGATGGGGCGCCGTTGGACTTACACGTGGGCAGTATCGCCGTGCGCAGATTTATCGAAGAACGAACTCCTCTCATCACTTTGCACGGTCACGTCCACGAGTCGGCCCGCCTGACCGGCGCCTGGCAGGAGCGGATAGGGTCTACGCTGTGCTTCTCCGCGGCCCACGATGGTCCCGAGCTGGCTTTGATCGAGTTTACTCTCGAGAATCCGGGAGCAGGAGAAAGAACTCTTGTATAACGAGAGAAAAGTCCTCCTTCGCCACGCTTGACTTCCCAACGCCAGCCGGTACACTAGAGAATATAGGGGGTCTGCCATCGCATTCTCTGATGTAATCTTGAAAATCATCGAAGAATTCTCCGACGGTTTTGTTATTCTCAATGAGAACAGGGATATCCTGTTTTTCAACGAGGTGTTGCTTCGCATTACCGGCTGGCGAAGCAGGGATATCCTAACCGAGGCAAAATTCCTTCAGCTGCTCAACGTTGAAAACTGCCGCTATATCGATCGCTTGACTACAATTCCCGACTTGAACGGAACACCGAAATATTTTCGGGTCGCGGCTTTTCCCATAGAAGGAGAGGCTCGAAGCTACACTCTGGTGAGGATAAGGCAGGATTTGGCCAGCACCCACGCAGAAAGCACCGGCGCCGCGGATTCCTTGGAGCTGCTGTTTCACAACATCGGAGACGGGCTTCTCACCGTGAATCTCAGCGGTAAAATCATGACCGCGAATCCAGCTTTCTACAAGCTCATCGGAATGGAAACGAACAACCCAATCGAGGATATCGCCTCATTGTACGTCTACAAGGAGGAGCTGGAAGACAAACTGATCCGTTTGCTGGATGCGGACTTTGTATTTAACCTCGAGACCCATCTGTACATGGAGGATCGCACGATCAAGCGGGTCCTCGATTCATCTTGGGTGATCCGGGATCCCCGGGGTACGGTGACCGGCTATACCTGCCAGTTCAAAGATATTTCCTACTTGAAAAATATCGAAGCCCGCCTGGCCATCTCCGAACGCAACTACGCCATTCTCTTCGACACGATTCTCTCATCGATCATCATCGTGGACCCCCTCGGACGGATCGTGAACTGGAACTACACGGCTAGAGAACTGTACGGGTACAGCTGGGAGGAAGTGTCGGGGGAATATTTCGATTCCGTCTTCCGTGCAAATCACAGGCGGCCCACGATCTCTCAGATCTTCGAGCTGGTCGACGAGAACGGCGGCCGCTATATCGAAGCCGAGGTACCCCGCCGCCGCAAGGGTGGCACCGATCTATTCACCTATACCTCCTACTCATCAATAAAAAATGCCAGCGGCGAGACTATCGCCTATTCCATCATCGAGAAGGACCTGACCGAAAGGGTCAACCTCGAGCGCAAGCTCAAAGAGAGCTTTGACAGACTCAGGGAAACCCAGTCGGCCACGATTCTCGGCTTTGCCCGCCTGACCGAGTATCGAAACAAGAACACCGGCAAGCACCTCAAGCGAATCCGGGAGTACACAAAGGTCCTGGCTACCGGCCTGCGCATCAGGGAGAAGTACAAGGACTACATCACCGATCGCTATATCGAGGATCTCTGCCTGTCGTCGGTCCTTCACGACGTCGGCAAAGTCGCGATCGAAGACTCCATTCTTCTCAAAGCCGACCGACTCGACCAAAAGGAATTTTCCCGTGTAAAAGATCATGCCCGCATGGGTGGAGACGCCCTTCGGGATGTGGATGCTGAGATCAAACGGGAATCCTTCTTGACTCTGGGAAAGGAGATTGCCTACTATCACCACGAACGCTGGGACGGCGATGGATATCCGGAAGGCCGTAGGGGCGATGAAATTCCCCTATCGGCCAGAATCGTGGCCGTGGCGGATGTCTACGATGCCCTGACCAGTGACAGACCGTACAAGAAAGCGGTAAGCCACGAGGAGGCGATGAGTACTATTATCGAGGGTAGAGCCAGCCAGTTCGACCCCGAAATCGTAGACGTATTTCTAGAGAACCAGGAATCTTTTCGAATCATTAAGATGTTTCACGAGTTCGAAGAAAACCCCAAAAAGATTGAAGGGCTGCTGCAAACAGGAACGAACCAGGCCCGACCCTCCGCTCCCAGTTTATGAAAAGCAAGCACAAACGCGCCAAGTCCCTCAACATCGGTTTTGTGTCCACCCGCTTCAAAGGGCTGGATGGGGTGTCCCTCGAGTCGAGTAAATGGGCGGAGATCTTTGAGGGTTTTCACCACAGTTGCTTTTGGTTCGCAGGAGAGCTGGAGAAGGATCCGCAGGCAAGCATGCTGGTGCCGAAGGCTTTCTTCCGGCATCCGGACAATGTCGCCCTGTCCACCGAACTGTTCGGTCTGCAGACCCGCAGTCGAACTGTAACCGATCGGATCTACAAGAATAAGGAGTATCTGAAAGAGAAACTCTACACATTCCTCGAGCGGTTCAACATCGACCTGCTGGTGGCTGAGAATGTACTGGCCATCCCGATGCACATCCCCCTTGGCGTGGCTCTGACCGAGGTGATTGCCGAGACTGGGATTGCGGCGGTCGGCCATCATCACGACTTCTATTGGGAGAGACCTCGTTTCCTGTTGAACGCCATCCCCGATATTCTCGACATGGCCTTTCCCCCCGACCTGCCCTCGATGAAGCACGTGGTGATCAATACAGTGGCCCAGAAAGAACTGGCCGCAAAAACGGGTATCTCCTCCCATTTGATCTACAACGTGATCGACTTCGAGCGGGCCAAGACGGGGATCGATGAGTTCAATCGGAATTTCCGAGCCGATATGGGCTTCGCCGACGATGATGTTCTGATTCTGCAACCGACCCGCGTCGTATCCCGCAAGGGGATCGAACAGGCTCTCTATCTGGTCGAGCGACTCAACGTGCCCAACCTCAAGCTCCTGATCTCTCACTCTCCCGGGGATGAGGGCCAGGACTACTTCAACTGGATCAAAGACACGGCCCAGCGTCAGCAGGCTCCCGTCCATTTTATCTACAACCGGCTTCACGAGGCGCGTACCAAGACCGAAGACGGCCAAAAGCTCTACACCCTGTGGGACGTGTATCCCCACACCGATCTGATCACCTACCCAAGCCTGTACGAAGGCTTCGGCAATGCCTTCTTGGAGGCGATCCTGTTCAAAAAACCCCTGCTGGTAAACCGTTACTCCGTGTATATCGTGGATATCGAACCCAAGGGCTTTGACGTGGTGGCGATCGACGGCTTCCTCAGCGAAACAGCGGTGCAGCAGGTCGAGCTCGTGTTGAGAGATCCGCAGCGGCGCCAGTCTATGGTGGAAAAGAACTTCGAGCTGGGCAGGAAGTACTTTTCCTACAGCGCCCTCAAGCGGGGTTTGAGCGCACTGCTGACCAGCTTCTTCGGCACCATTCCGTCGGGCAATCTGGCCGCCGGGATGAACGGCCAGTAGCGGGGAAACCGCTTCAGTCCTGCTTTTTCTCCGCCGTGACAAACAGCACCGTAGACCGCCAGTCCACCACCGTTCCGCAGAGCTGGTCCAAGCAGATCTTCCGCAGGCCTGTCAGCTCGGCGGAGCTCAAGATTTGCGAGGCCTGGGCTGCATAACTTCCCGTGTGCTTGGATTGTTTTCCCTTCTTCGGTTCCAGCCAACGCTCGATGTCCTCCTTCCGGATCGTACGAGAGTCCGCCAACCTCCGGGATTCACTTCTTAGCACTCGAAAACCGGCGCTTTGTACAAGCAAACAGAATTCCTCGGTGTTCCAGCTCACCAGGGGATTGTCCGGGTTTGAATAGATGACGTTTTCCGCCTGCCCGAGTTTGTGTCGGAACTCCTCACTCTCCGATTGCAGGTCGAGGAGCTCGGACAGCCTCGTGCCCTGGGAGGGCACGATCTCCGCCAAAGAGATCACTGCCTCTGTGCGCAGCACCGCAGCCAGACCCGCCAGACAGCCGGCCTTATCCGGCTCACGGAACAGGGCGTTCCGCCCCACCGCCGCATCAAACCGTACCCCCCCGTCCCCCGACCCTTCAACCAGATCAGGCAGCTCTTTCGGAACACCTACCAGGATCCGTGGCCGCTCCAGATCGGACAGGGCCTGGGCTCTGCTTTGCAGAATTGCAGCAGCACCCTGGTCTTCGGCCAGGGACCATACTCCCCCCTCGGGAACCCGCCGCAGGGCTTCCCAGGTTAAAAGCCCTTCTCCTGCCTTGAGGTCGAGTACCAGATGATGTCGGGATAGGGATAGGGAGGCAAAAATCATCTCTCGGATTGCAGAAAGCTGCTCGCTCACCCGGCTGACCGCCCGCTCCAACCAAAGGTCCCGAGCCTTGCCCCCCTTGCTGAAGGTCAGGACTTCAGAGCCCCGGCGATCCACCTCGACCATCGCCTCCAGCTGCGCCTCCCGCCGGCGCCGTACCTTCTCCTGGATCGTCGCCTCGTAGCCCCGGTCCGAGGGCTGATAGAAGATCTTTCCCTGCAGCGCGTCGGGTAGATACTGCTGAGCAACCCAGTGCTCCCGATAGGCATGGGGGTAGAGGTAGCCCTCGCCGTGACCGAAACCCTCCTTGTCCCGACTGGCGTCCCTGAGGTGGTTTGGAACCTCCCCGACCTGCTCCTTCTCCACAACATCCAGGGCATCGAAAAAAGCCAAGCTCGTATTGGATTTAGGCGCCGTAGAAAGGTACAAAACCGCCTGGGCCAGATGGAAGCGCCCCTCGGGAAGCCCTACCCGCTCGAAAGCGGCCGCCGCAGCCTGGGTCACGACCAAAGCGTTGGGATCGGCAAGGCCTACATCCTCGGAGGCGAAGATCAGCATGCGGCGGAAGATGAAGCGGGGATCCTCCCCCGCGTACACCATCCGGGCCAGCCAATACAAGGCCGCATCGGGATCGGAACCGCGCAGGGACTTGATAAAAGCGCTGATCGTATCGAAGTGATAATCCCCCTCCTTGTCGTAGAGCACGACTCGCCGTTGGATGCTTTCCTCGGCGATTTTCAGAGTGATACGGATCAGCTGCTCATCCGCGGGAGGAAAATGATCCGGAGTCGTTTCCACGGCCAGCTCGATCGCATTGAGCAGGGTTCGGGCATCGCCTCCGGAAACATCCACCAGATGATCCAGAGCCTCATCATCGATCCTCACGTCGAAGCCGCCGTAGCCTCGTTCTTTGTCCCGGAGAGTCCGCTCGGCGATGGCGTACAGGTCCTCCGGCCGCAGCGGTTTGAGCTGAAAGATGCGGGAGCGGCTGACCAGGGCCGGATTGACCTCGAAGAATGGGTTCAGGGTGGTAGCTCCGATAAAAACGATGGTACCGCTTTCCACCCAAGGCAGCAGGGCATCCTGCTGAGCCTTGTTCCAGCGGTGCACCTCGTCGACGAAGAGAATCGTCCGCTGTCCGTACAGCTTGCGCCGCTCCTCCGCCTCCGCGGTACCCTGGCGGATCTCTTTGACACCGGCTAATACGGCGTTGATGCTCACGAAGTGGCTGCGGGTCGTATTGGCGATCACCCGGGCCAGAGTGGTCTTGCCGGTTCCCGGTGGACCATAGAAAATGAGAGAGGAGAGCTGGTCCGCCTGGATCGCCCGCCGCAGCAGCCTGCCCTGCCCGAGGATATGCTCCTGGCCTGCAAACTCATCGAGGCTGCGGGGCCGCATACGGGCGGCTAAGGGCTGTTCCCCCTGGCTTAGGCGGTTCGCTTGATCGAAAAGCCCATCGTTTTGCGGACGTTTTGACCTCACTTCCAACCCTTTCTCATGAATTTACATTCTACTACAACACTCCATTAATTTGCTATGATAGCAGCTGCTCCATCGGGGCGCAGTACAATCTGGAGAAATTATGTTGAGTATTCCGTTTTCCTTTCAACATTCACCACTGGATCTGATTCGAGCCCGAAGCTCGGTTCGCAGATTCACCGGCAAAATCTTGCCAGGCAGGGTCCGGGAAGAGATGGATCGCTGCTGCAAAACCTTGACCGTGGGACCCTTGGGAAGCTCCTGCCGCTTTCAACTTGTCGGCAATGACCTTCAAGGCAAAGATCGGGGCTACCGGGTAGGAGCCTACGGTATGATCTGGGGCGCCAGGATTTATCTGGCCGGAGCAGTGGAGGACAACAGATACGCTCTGGAGGACTTCGGCTACCTCTTCGAGCTCCTCGTGCTCAAGGCGACCGATCTCGAACTCGGAACCTGCTGGCTGGGAGGGAATTTTACCCGAGACCGCTTTGCCCATGCCATCGGACTTAGGGAGGAAGAAATCCTACCGGCTGTGAGCCCCGTCGGTGTACCCACAAAGAGACGAAGCATCCTTGATCAGGTGATCCGCTGGGGTGCAGGATCCAAGCAGCGCAAATCCTGGCCGGATCTGTTTTTCGACAACGAAAGCAAGAGCCTCCTCTCCGAGGATCGAGCGGGCGTATTCGCCACCGCCTTGGAGATGCTCCGCTTGGCCCCTTCCGCCTCGAACAGGCAGCCCTGGCGCTGTGTGCGGCAGGAAGGGCTCATTCACCTCTACCTGCAGCGCTTCCCCGGCTACCGCTCGCTCACGGCAACGGATCTCCAGCGTGTCGATATGGGCATCGCTATGTCTCACTTCGATCTGGCTGTGGCTGCTTCCGGCCTCGGCGGAGGCTGGACCATTGTGGATGAGCCCCCGGCAGACCTTCCCGGCGCCTGGCAAAATGCGAAATATGTGGTAAGCTGGCGCCTTGAAGATGGATCGGTGAACTGAATCATGACGGAGAAGCTGTACTATGAAGACCCCCGAATGGAGAGCTTTCAGGCCCGGCTGATACACCAGGAGCAGGAGGGGGATCACTGGATAGTTGTCCTGGACAGGACGGCCTTCTACCCCGAGGGGGGCGGCCAGCCCTCAGATAGGGGGAAGTTGAACGGTATTCCGGTTATCGATATCCGGGAGAGGACGGGAGAGATCTGTCACGTTCTTCCGAAGGCGTTGGAACAGGGCGTGCCGGTGCAGGGGAGGATCGATTTCACGACCCGCTTCGACTTCATGCAGCAGCATACCGGCCAGCACATCGTCTCGGCCAGCTTGATCGAGGCGGCGGGATATCCCACCATCTCGGCCTATCTCGGCGACAGTTACACCGCCGTAGAGATCGATACCGACAGCATCCAGGACGCAGAGATCGAGGCGGCGGAGGTCCTGGCCAACAGAACGGTTAGCAGGGATCTGCCGGTGCACATCCACTGGATCCAACCGGAGGAGGCCGAACGCTATCACTTGCGTAAACCCCCTCCCGATGTCCAGCGGCTGCGCATCGTGGAGATCGAAGGGATCGACTCTGCGGCCTGTGCGGGGATTCATGTGGAAAAGACCGGAGAGGTCGGCCTGATCAAATTCGATGGACTGGAGAAAATCCGGGGCCGACTGCGCCTGCACTGGTTGATAGGCGACCGTGCCTATCGGGATGTGCGGGAGAAGGATCGTCTTGCCGCCGCTCTGAATCGAGAGTTGACCTGCGGGACAGCGGATATTCTTGCCTCGGTCCGGGAGCTGAAAAACAAGCTTCGGGAACGGGAACAGCGGGTCTCTCAGCTTGAGAAACGCTACTCCGACCGGAAGGTCCAGGATCTTCTTGCTTCCGCGGAGAGTAAAGAGGGAATCCTTCTGGTTCGAGAGATCTTTGCCGCCGAGGAACCCTCCACGGTGCAAGCGGTCTATCAGAATCTTTTGGCCGGCTCAAAGACGGTGGCTTGCCTGATCAATCGCAGGAAAGACGATATCCAGTGGTGGATCGGCTGCAGCGAAGATCTCGAGATTCCCTGGAAGCGGATCGTTCCCGGTCTCTTTGCCTTGATCGCGGGAAAGGGCGGAGGAAAGGGGAGAAGCTGGCAGGGAATCGGGAACAAGGCAGGCGGAGCCTCGAGCTTCTTAGATTCTGTGGGTGCGGAGATTTGGAAGCAGGTGCTCGAAACCAGCGATGTCTGATGCCAACGAACGCCGCAGCGGCATCCTGCTTCACCCCACCTCCCTGCCGGGTCCGTACGGCATCGGGACCCTGGGAAAGGAAGCAATGGCCTTTGTGGATTTTCTTCAGGCCGGCGGGCAGTGCATCTGGCAGGTTCTTCCCCTGGGCCCCACCGGATATGGTGATTCTCCCTATCAGAGCTTCTCTTCCTTCGCGGGAAATCCTCTCCTGATCGATCTGGACGATCTGGTCCGGGAGGGTTTCTTGAATCCGGGACATTTGAAGGACGTTCCCGAGTTCCCGGGGCAGCGGGTCGACTACGGCGGGGTATTCTCCTTCAAGAGGGATATCCTCAAAGCCGCCTACACTTATTGGAAGAGCCGGGACGCCCACGCCGGCCGCGAGGAGTTCGAAACCTTCTGCATCCAGGAGAGCTCCTGGCTGCCGGATTTCTCCCTGTTTATGGCGCTGAAACGAACCTTTGAGGCGAAGGGTCAGGCGGACCCTTGGAGCAGCTGGCCCGCGGAATTGGTACAGCGGGAGCCGAGCGCACTGGAGCACTGGAGGCGCACCCTGTCCGAGGAAATCCAGCGGCAGAAGTTCCAGCAATTCCTGTTCTTCCTTCAATGGCGGAAGCTGAAAAACTATGCCGCTGATCGGGGAATCCGCATCATCGGGGATCTGCCCATCTTTGTGGCCTGCGACAGCGCCGATGCCTGGTCTAATCAGGAGTTGTTCTTTGTCGACCCAAAAGGCTCGCCCACCGTCGTAGCCGGGGTACCGCCCGACTACTTCAGCAAAACCGGGCAGCTCTGGGGTAATCCCCTGTACAACTGGAAGCGCCACAAAGAGACCGGGTACAAGTGGTGGATCCAGAGGATTCGCGCTAACCTGCGCCTGGTGGACATGTTGAGACTCGACCACTTTCGCGGTTTTGAAGGGTATTGGGAAGTGCCGGCGGGGGAACAGACAGCGGAGAAGGGTCGCTGGGTCAAGGGACCCGGGACCGACTTCTTTCAAGTCCTCAAACGGGAGTTGGGAGACCTGCCGCTGATCGCCGAAGACCTTGGAGTCATCACCCCGCCGGTGACGAAACTCCGCGACCGTTTTCGCTTTCCGGGGATGAAGGTCCTCCAATTTGCCTTCGACGGTGACAGTGCCAACGAGTATCTTCCCCACAACTACCTGCGGAACTGTGTCGTGTATACGGGAACGCATGACAACGACACGACCGTCGGCTGGTACGAAAACGAATCCGGGGAGGTTCGGGACCGGATCCGCCGCTACCTGGGACGAGACGGGCAGGATATCGCCTGGGACATGATTCGCCTGGCTTTCGCCTCGGTAGCAAACACGGCGGTGATCCCTCTCCAGGATACGATGAAACTGGGTTCCGAAGCACGGATGAACGTGCCCAGTCAAGGAGCGGGAAACTGGCAGTGGCGATTCACTCGAGGAATGCTCACCCTGGAGATCGTCGGAAGACTCCGTGAGCTGTCCGAAATGTTCGATCGCTGCCCTCGGATCAAGCAGGGCCCCGATGCCGATCCGACTCCAGCCAAAGAAACCGGACCGTCCCAAAATAAAACACCCGGGTCAGTTGACCCAGGTCAATGAATTGTCCGACCGAAAACGGTTATATTTAAGTCATGGATCATCAATTCTGTCCGGGTGCAAAAGTGCTCAGGCAACCCCAGCCGGAGATGTTCGACTGTCCCTCCTGCGGGGAGGAAGTGGAGATCTGGACCGACGAAATTCGTGGTGTCTGCCACAACTGCGGGCGGGCGGTATTTCGCGATGGGTACATGAGCTGTCTGGAGTGGTGCAAATACGGTCAGGACTGCGTGGGGGAAGAAGCCTACGACCGCTACATGAAAAATCGGGCCGTCGGACTGCGGCGCAAACTGTTGGAAGGAATTCAGGGGCATTGGGGCGAAAACGCGTCTCAGATCCGATTCGCCGAACAGGTCCTCTCCCGGAGCGAGGAAATTCTGAAGGGTGAAAAAGCGGATTGGCATATTGTCATTCCCGCTAGTATATTACACAATATCGGCTGCGGTAACGAAGCCGAAGGTCTTCAGACCGCGAAGGACATACTTCTTCGTTCGGGTTTGATGTCCGAAGAAATCGAGAAAATCTGTCGGATCATCGAACACGGGCCCTTCGACAACGTCGAGTCCAACGTGGTGCACGACGCTGTGCTGTTGGCGGGGCTGGAGCCGGGAGAGCTCGCCGATGGAGCTTTCCGCACTGAAACAGGAAGAAAACTGGCGGGGATGAGCTGTTAAAAAGCAGCTCGATAAGCTTCGCCGACATGGAGGTAGATCATGCGCGAAAAAGTCGAAGTGGCTTTGCAGGATATACGCCCGGCCTTGCAGGCCGACGGCGGTGACGTCGAACTCGTCGATGTCACGGAAGACGGCATCGTCAAGGTGAGACTGAAAGGTGCCTGCGGCGGATGTCCGATGGCTCAACTGACTCTCAAGCAGGGAATCGAACGTCGATTAAAAGATACGATCCCGGAAGTTAAAAGCGTAGAGTCCGTCCCCCTCTGGGAGTAGCTCAACCCTCCCGGGGCGTAACCCGATAATTCTCTACTCT
>Ga0315553_10004334_pt1 | contig 10706 bp, 5 predicted proteins | sample SalMarSW160140MG_FD_203099 | JGI IMG/M metagenome (GOLD analysis project Ga0315553, IMG submission 203099) | Salt marsh sediment microbial communities from the Plum Island Ecosystem LTER, Massachusetts, United States - Salt Marsh Sediment SW1601-40 ... | reverse complement strand
ACCGCGACATCAAGCCCGGGAACATCCTCCTGTCCGAGGGCGGCGCGGTCGTCACGGACTTCGGGATCGCGAAGGCGATCGATGACGCGGGGGAGCGGCTGACGGAGACGGGCCTCGCGATGGGGACGCCGGCCTACATGTCGCCGGAGCAGGGCCAGGAGGGTCGTCGCCTGGACGGCCGTGCGGACCAGTACTCGCTGGCGTGCGTGCTGTACGAGATGCTGGCCGGTCACCCGCCGTTCTCGGGCTCGAACGCACAGGTGATCCTGACGCGGCACTCGAAGGACCCGGTGCCCTCGCTGGGGTCGGCGCGCTCGACGGTGACGGGCCCGATCGAGTCGGTGATCGCGAAGGCGTTGGAGAAGGCGCCGGCAGACCGGTTCCGGTCGGCGGGCAAGTTCGTCGAGGCGCTGGACATGGCGGAGCAGGGAGTGACGCCTCGGGACGTGACGCCGGTGACGGGCACGCAGCACTCCTCGCTGGGGTTGTGGAGCGAGCTGGCGCGCCGGCGGGTGTACCAGGCGGCGGCCTCGTACGCGGTGATCGGCTGGGCGCTGGTGGAGGTGGCCGAGACGGTGGGCCCGCGGCTGGGGGTGCCGGACGGGTTCAACCAGTGGTTCCTGTGGTCGGTGATCGCGGGGTTCCCGGTGGCGGTGCTGTTGTCGTGGGCGTTCGAGCTGACACCGCGTGGACTGAAGCGGACCCAGGCCGTCGGGGTGACCCCTTCCACCGGAGTGCAGAAGCTCCGGCCCTGGCACCGCGCCGCGATGACGACGGCCGTGCTGGCGGTCGGTTTCGTGGGTCTCATGCTCTCCAACCTGACGTCCGCGACATCCGGCCCCGACGCGACCGCGGCGTCGGAGGCCGGCGGGACTCCGCTAGCGGAGGAGCTCGACGACCGCCGCCTCGCGATCCTCCCTCTCCGCGATATGACCGAGGATCCCGAGATGTCGGGGATCGGAGCAGCCACGGCCTACAGGATCACCCGCGATGTGAACGAGATCTCCGAGCTGTCGGCGATGTCGTTCGAGATCGCGCTGGATATCGCCGATGGCTCACCGGGAAACACCGCGGCGGTCGCCGCCGCTGCCGACCAGAGCAGGACCGGCACCGCGCTGATCGGTCATTACCGGACGTCGAACGGCGAGCTCCACCTTCAGGGTGAACTCATCGATGTCGTCAATCAGACCCAGCTGGACGCTGTGGGTCCGGTTGTCGGACCCGTCGAGGAACAGGGCCGGCTGGTCGAGGAGTTCGCTCAGCGGGTGCTCGGAGCGCTCGCGAACCACTTCGAATACGAGTTCGCCGGATCGCTTGGCAGCGCTCCGCGGTACGAGGCGTATCGAGCGTATGCGGAGGGCATCCGACGATTTCGGATCTTCGCCGATGTCCCGGGGGCGATCGAGAAGTTCGAGGAGGCGCTGCAGATTGACCCCGAGTTCGTCGAGGCGGCGCATTTCCTGGCGGTTCAGTACGGGACCATCGGTGACATTGCTGAGCGCAATCGGTATCTGGCCTACGCCCGCGAGCGACTCGATCGCTTTTCCCCGATTGGCCGACGCCAGCTCGATTACTACGTGAACGTGTACCTGGGCGAGCGGGACTTGCTACGGACGTACCAGGCGACGGTGGATTTGCACGAGATCACGCTGGGCTCGCTTCCGGAGATGGTCTCTCAGTACGCACTGGCTCTGAACCAGCCCCGCGTGGCAGTCGAGTACATTGACGAGGTCGGGGGGCTCAGCCGCCCGACCGCGTTCTTCTTCGAGCCGATCGTCTACCTGCATTCGCTCCACCTGCTGGAACGACACGAAGAGGAACTACGGATTGCCGACAGCGTGGCGACGGCGTACTCGGGCACCGTGATGGAGTCTTTCTTTACGGTGTTCGAGTTGATGGCTTTGGCCGCGCAGGGAGACGTCGACCGAATTCGCGAACGGTTGCCGGAGATCGAACCCCTATCCGGTGTCATCTTCCCGGCCGGTTGTTCATACGGCTACGTCGGCCGCGAGCTCTGGGCGCACGGGGAGGAGCAGCTCGCGAACGAGATGCTGCAGCGCGCGGCAGATTGGTTTGCGACCAACCCCGCTCCCGATGTCCAGACGTTCTGCGAGTTCGCCATTCCCGGTCCGGCCGAGCGCGCGCGCTCGCTGTACGAGGCAGGCCGCTACGTCGAGGCACGCGACGGGTATCAGCGATTGATCGACTCCGGGTCCGCTCTCGACTGGCAGGCGAATCTCTACCGGACGTTCATCGCGCGCGCTGAGGCGAGGATGGGCAACGAGGAGGCGGCGCGGGGCGTCGCCCGGACGCTCCTCGATTCCTCCGAGTTCCTGTATCAGCACACGTACCGGAGCTTGGCCGCGATGGCCGCGGTTCTAGGAGACGCGGACTGGGCGTTGGAGCTGCTGCGCGACGGCTCAAGAGTCGTGACGCCGGACGGGAAGGCCGACTGGTCGCTCCATTACCTGGTACACTGGGACCGCGACTTCGAGAGCCTGCACGGATTGCCGGAGTTTCAGGAGTTCATGCGCCCGAAAGGCTGAAGCGGTCCCCGCGTCTACGCCCCCCGGGGGCACGTGCCCCTCGCTGACTCACGGCCCGTCGTCGTGGCCGGGCCACTGAAGAAGGGAAAGACCATGGGAGGGGAGCACCTATTGATTAGAACGCGGCACCCGGGAATCGCTGCGCGAACCCGATCGATCGGCCTCGGGCTCCTTCTCGGAGTCGGCGGGTTCTGGTGGTCCGTTGGCTCGAATCCCCTCGCAGCCCAGGACGTCGGCGGCGCCCTGGCGGGCAGAGTCGTAGACGAGGCCGGTGCCCCGCTCGAGGGCGTGGTCGCGCGGCTGACCGATCCACGACGATCGCTGGAGTTCACGACGACCACAGATGCCCGGGGTGGCTTTCGCTTCGTGTCCCTCACGGTCGGAGAGTACGAGCTGAGGCTCCAGCACATCGGTTATCGAACCCACGTGCAGCTCGGCGTTACCGTGCGTCTCGGTGCGACGGTGTCGCTGGGAGAGATCGCCCTCGTCGTGGAGGCCGTGGAGGTCGATCCGATCGAGGTCAACGCCCGCGCGCTAGCGATCGATCCCGTGAGTACCGAGGTCGGGTTCGAGCTGAAATCGGAGATGTTCGAGCGGCTGCCGTCCGGTCGCGACTTCAAGTCCATCGCCACGCTGCTGCCCCAGGCAAACGAGAGCTTCTTCGGCGACCCCTTCAACGTCTCGGGCAGTACTGGGTTGGCGAACATGTACTACATCGACGGGATGAACGTCACCGACATCTTCCGGGGGCGCGCCGGGACGGATCTGCCGTTCAACTTCGTGGAGGCCCTGGAGCTCAAACAGGGCGGGTACCAGGCCGAGTACGGTCAGGCGCTCGGCGGTGTCTTCAATGCCGTCACGCGCTCCGGCACGAACGAGTTCGAGTTCGACGCGTTCGCCTACGCGTCCGGGAGCGGCTTCGCGGCTGATCCCAAACCGGTGCCCGGAACGAGCGGCACGGATGCCTTCTCGGACTATGACGTCGGCGTGAGCGTGAGCGGTCCGCTCGTCCGGGACCAACTGTGGTACGTCGCGGCGTACAACGCGCGGTTCGAGGGCTCCGATGTCGAGTTGACCGGGTTCCGCGTGCAGCGCGCTTCCGTCACGCGCCACATGTTCGCCGGGAAGCTCGACTGGCAGGCGGGAGCAGACAGTCGCCTCACGCTCTCGATCTTCGGCGATCCGACGCGCATCGACGACGTCAATCCGCCGGAATCGGGTACGTTCCTCGAGACCGTTGATCCCGCTCTGCTTGTCAGGGACGAGGGGAGCATCAACGCTTCGCTGAAGGCGACGTCGTCCGTCGGCTCGAACTGGCTGCTCGAGGGCAATCTGGGGTACCACGCCCGGAGGGAGTCATCGAAAGGTGCGACCGAGATCGGTCGAACTGAGCCTCGCTTCCTGGATCTCACCGACCCTTCGGGACTCATTGCGATCTCGGGCGGTGTCTTCGGAGAAGAGCGCTTCAACTCGGGACGCGCGCTCGTGAAGGGTGCGGTCACACGCTTCGCGGGGAACCACACCATCAAGTTCGGCGGCGAGTTCCAGAACAACAGCATGGACTGGTTCACGGACGGCCCCGGTGGACTCGGAAAGTATGCCGACGACCAGTTCGTCGGCTTCTACGAGCTTCACGATGGAGTCGTCCACAACCGAATCGGCTCGGTCTTCCTGCAAGACGAGTGGGCCGTGTCGAGTCGTCTGCAACTCAACTTCGGCCTACGGTGGGAGGGGCAATGGCTCGACGGAGGTGAGGGAGGAGTCCTCCAGCCGATCCCCGACCAATGGCAGCCCCGGGTCGGGTTCGTGTACCAGCCCGGCGAGCTAGGAAGCCAGAAACTCTACGGCTACGCCGGACGCCACTACCAGCAATTGGCCTTGCTCATGACCGCCCTGGAGTTCTCGACCGGGAACCAGATCGGACAGCGAATCTACTCCACGGATCCGCGCACCGATCCGGACGCCGAGGTCGAGATCATCGAGTTCGTCGGACCCGACGATCATTTCCTCGAGCGGATCGACGGACTGAACGGCGAGCACCTCGACGAGTTCGTGCTGGGCTACGAGCGGCTGCTGGGTGAGGGGTTCAAGCTCGGTATCAAGGGCGCGCACCGGGTGCTTCGGGACAACATCGAGATCGCGTTCAACCCCGATCCCCCTCCAATCTCTGCCGGTGGCAATCGAGGGAAGGGGAGCCTGGCCGAGTACGGGGATCCGGAACGGACTTACTCCGCCGCAGAGGTCAGCCTTCAGCATCAGTCGGAGCGTGCCGCGTTTCTGGCGTCGTACGTACTTTCACGCAGCCACGGGAACTACCAGGGTCTCTTCGGGACTGAATCCGGTGGCCTCGAGACCGGATCGTTGGGCCCCAACAACAATCAGACCCTCTACGCGGTCGCACAGCTGGAGAACAGTCGCGGGCTTCTTCCGCAGGACCGGACACACGTCGTCAAGCTGTCCGGAGCCTACGCCTTCGACTTCGGTCTGACGGCCGGGACGTTCTTCTCGGTCGCCAGCGGAACGCCGCTCAACGAGTTCCAATACTTGCCGACCGGGTTCTATACGCCGCTGTTCCTCGTTACAAGAGGCTCGGCCGGTCGGACCCCCGCAATCTGGGACCTGAGCATCCGGCTCGGATACGACCTGCCGACACAGGTCGGAGGTCGGGTGGTTCTCGACTTGCTGCATCTGGGCAATCCGCAGGGAGTCACCAATCGGGACGAATGGCGGTACAACAGCAGTCTGTGTGACGACGGCGCGAGACCCTGCAACCAGTACGACTCGTATGACGAGGCGATCGCGGGCGCAGCGCAGCCGAATCCAGCGTTCGGAGAACCGATCGCCTACCAGGCTCCGTTTACGGTGCGCCTTGGTCTCGAGGTCGGACTGGGCGGGGGGTAGCATGCACCTCTGACGAGATCCACCCCCCGACTGCGTGATTGGGTGTAGTGCGGGCCCTCGGACGTTCGGGAGCCCTGCGCCTCGCCACGCAGCCGGGGGTTTCGGATGCCACAGGACCACCATAGCGTCGATCGCGAACCGTCTCGTACGAAACGGAGGCTGCGGGTGGCGCTCGCGCGTGAGGACCTGCAACGGGCTCTCGGGGACCGCTACGAGGTACACGGAGAGCTGGGCCGCGGCGGGATGGCGGTGGTGTTCGAAGCGTGGGACACCGAGCGCGGCGGGCCCGTGGCCCTCAAGGTGCTCCACCCGGAACTCGCGGCCACGGTGGGCGGCGACCGGTTCCTGAGGGAAGCGCAGATCTCGGCCCGGCTCGCTCACCCGCACATCGTCCCCGTCCACGACTCCGGCAACGCCGGTCCGTACGTCTACTACACGATGGCCGTGGTGGACGGCGAGTCCCTCCAGGACAAGCTCCATCGCGAGGGCCAGCTCCCGGTGGACGAGGCGCTGGAGATCACCCGGGAGGTCGCGTCCGCGCTGGACTACGCGCACGCGCAGGGAGTGATCCACCGGGACATCAAGCCGGGGAACATCCTGCTCTCCGAGGGTGGAGCGGTGGTGACGGACTTCGGGATCGCGAAGGCGATCGACGACGCGGGCGAGCGACTCACGGAGACGGGCCTTGCGATGGGGACGCCGGCCTACATGTCGCCGGAGCAGGGGGACGGGGGGAGGCGGCTGGACGGCCGGGCGGATCAGTACTCGCTGGCGTGTGTGCTGTACGAGATGCTGGCGGGCCACCCGCCGTTCTCGGGCTCGACGGCGCAGGTGATCCTGACGCGGCACTCGAAGGACCCGGTGCCCTCGCTGGGGTCGGCGCGCTCGACGGTGACGGGCCCGATCGAGTCGGTGATCGCGAAGGCGTTGGAGAAGGCGCCGGCGGACCGGTTCCGGTCGGCGGGCAAGTTCGTCGAGGCGCTGGACATGGCGGAGCAGGGGGTGACGCCTCGGGGGGTGACGCCGGTGGGGGTGGCGACGATGCCGGCGGGGATCTGGGGCGAGCTGGCGCGTCGGCGGGTTTACCAGGCAGCGGCCTCGTATGCGGTGATCGGCTGGGCGCTGGTGGAGGTGGCCGAGACGGTGGGCCCGCGGCTGGGGGTGCCGGACGGGTTCAACCAGTGGTTCCTGTGGTCGGTGATCGCGGGGTTCCCGGTGGCGGTGCTGTTGTCGTGGGCGTTCGAGCTGACACCGCGTGGACTGAAGCGGACGCAGCCCGTGGGGGTGACGCCGTCGACGGGAGTGATGCGGCTGAGGCCCTGGCACCGGGCCGCCATGACCGTAGGTGTGCTCGCCGTCGGGGTCGTGGGGCTTGTACTGTCGGATTTCGCTGCCTCGAGAGCCGGAGTGTCGGGCAACGAGCACAGGGCGGGTTCCGATCCGGATGCGGCCTCGAGCGCGGCTCTCGACCCCCATCGCCTTGCGATCCTTCCGCTCGAGGATCTCACCGGTGATTCCGCCCTGTCGGCGCTCGGAGCGGCGGCGGCATACAGGATCACTCGGGACGTGGACCGGGTCGCCGGGCTGTCGGCCATACCCTTCGAAATCGCGCTTAACATCTCCGAGCACTCCGAAGGCAGTAGAGCCGCGGTCGCCGCGGCCGCTGAGCAGAGCCGCACCGGGACCGCACTGGTCGGCCACTATCGAACGGTGGGGGACCAGCTCGAGATCCGGGCGGAGCTTATCGATGCCGCCGGAGAAACCCAGCTGGACGCGGTGGGCCCGATCGTCGGCCCCGTCCGGGAACAGGGCCGGCTGGTCGAGGAGTTCGCTCAGCGGGTGCTCGGGGCGCTCGCGAACCAGTTCGACTACGATTTCCCCGGAGCGCTCGGCAGCGCGCCGCGGTACGAGGCGTATCTCGCTTACGCCGAAGGTGCACGACGATTCATGAACTACGGGGCCGGCTCTGGGGCGATCGAGAAGCTCGAGGAGGCGCTCGAGCTCGACCCGGACGTCGTCGACGCCGCCATGTTGCTCGTGGTCCTCTACGGTGCCAGAGGCGACATCGTCGAGCGGGACCGAAACCTGGCCTACGTTGCGGAACGTCTCGATCGGTTCAGCCCGGAGGGCCGGCTCTGGCGAGACTACTATGTGAACGTGTACCTGGGTGAACGCGACCTGCTACGAGTGTATCAGGCCACCGCGGACTACCATGAGCGGACGCTCGGCGGGGCTCCCGAGATGGCGTCGCAGTTCGCCCTCCACGCGAATCTGCCGGCCGCGGCGGTCGAGTACATCGACGACGCCGGAGGGCTGGGCCGGCCGACCGCCCTCTTCTTCGAGCCCATCGTCTACCTGAGTTCACTGCACCTGCTCGGGCGGCATGAGAGGGAGCTCCAGGTCGCCGATAGTGTGAGCACCGCCAACTCCGGAAGCTCGGTCGAGTCCTGGTACACGGGCTACGAGCTGATGGCCCTCGCGGCCCTGGGCGAAGTAGACGTGATTCGGCAACGCCTGCCCGAGATCGAGCGGCGGTCAGAGAGTGTCCTGTTTCCGGCGGGGTGCTCGTACGGCTACGTAGGTCGCGAGCTCTGGGCCCACGGCGAGCCCGACCTGTCGGCGGACCTGCTCGAGCGGGCCGCAGACTGGTTCCAGGACAACCTTGAGTCCGCGAACGTCGAGACCTACTGCGACTATGCCGTTCCGGGCCCGGCCGAGGGAGCGAGGGCGCTTTACGAGGCAGGTCGCTACAGCGAGGCGCGGGCGGCCTTTCAGGAGCTCATAGATGCGGAGCCGCAGCTCGACTGGCTGGTCAACCTGTACCGGACGTATATCGCCCGGATAGAGGCCCAAACGGGGAACGACGACGCGGCGCGGGAGATCGCCCGGGAACTGCTCAGCTCGTCGAGCTTCCTGTACCAACCCACCTACCTGGGCCTGGCGGCGGCCGCGGCGATCCTGGGAGACCGCGAATGGGCGATGGAGCTCGTGCGGGAGGGCGCGCGCGTCGTCGGGCCGGACGGCAAGGCGGACTGGTCGCCGCGGTATTCGGTTCACTGGGACCGTGATTTCGAGAGCCTTCACGGCATGTCCGCGTACGAGGACTTCATGCGGCCGGCTGACGGGATCTCGGTCCCACACGGCGGCCGCTCGCTCTCGCGGCCCGTTTTCGCAGGTCTCGGCGTCCTCCTCCTGCTGGTCTTTCTCGGAACGATCGGTTGGCGCCGCAGAGGCAACTAGCCATGTCTACCTCTGCTTTGGGGAATTCCCGTGTCGAGATCGACAACTACCAGGGTCTCCTGGGAACGGAATCGGGAAGGCTCGAGAACGGCTCGTTCGGTCCGAACAACAACCAGAGGCTCTGGATACCGGCGCAGGCCGCGAACCATCGAGGACTACTCCCCGAATGATCGCCCGCACGTCCTGAAGATCTCGGGTGCGCACCGCTTCGACTTCGGAGCGACGGCCGGCGCGTTCTCTTCGCTGTCGAGCGGCCCTCCGCTGAACGAGTTCCAGATCGTGGAAACGCCGTTCGGCCTTCCGGTGTTTCGGGTGGAACGGGGAACCGCGGGGCGGACGCCCGCGATCTGGGATCTGAATCTCCGGTTCAGCTGCGCCCTCCCGGCGATGGTCGGGGGCAGGGTGATTCTCGACCTCCTCCATCTCGGCAATCCCCAGGGTATCGTCGACAGGGATCAGATACGGTTCCGCCACAGCGTCTGCGGTGATGGCGAAGGAGGCACCTCACCCTGCGGCCCCTTTGCCAGCCATCTTGAGATCATTGCCGGAGCGGTTTCCCCGAACCCGGGATTCGGGGAGGCGACGGCCTTCCAGCCCCCGTTTACGGTGCGCCTCGGCTTCGAAGTGAGCCTCGGCGGACGATAGACGGGCAGCGTTGGGACAGTTGTTCTAGCGGTCTGCGATTAGATCCAGCGCTGTTCTCCGAGCGCCGGGCACGCCGGGGCATACGGGGGAAACAAGCCGGTTCCGCTTGGCGGGACGACAACGGAATCCCTGCTGTCGAGGATCGCGACGTACCCGGCGGTGTTCGGGCTCGCACCTGTGGTAGGTAACCCGCGCAGCGCGATTCCGTGGCCGCGGAGCTCCGGCTTCTCGACGGCGCGGGGAGATAACCCGCGCCCTCCGGCACCATGTGACCCCCGGGCCAGGCACTTGTGCTGCGCGTGCGAAGATCTCTCGAGCCATCCGTCTGACAGGGTGCCGAATCCCCTTCCGTTATGGGAAGTGAGGCAAGCGAAGCGCCTCGCAACAGCCTGCAGAACCCCTCGGAAGGAGGCCGCCGTGTTCCCATCGCCTGCTCACATACGCCTGACGCTGATCGTGATCGCAGTGACGTTTGCCGCCTGCGAGGCACCCGAAAGCGTCACCGCGCCGCCGGGGATCTCCGCCTCCGCCGCGGTGAGCCGCTCGACCGTCACCGAGTACCTGCAGAACGGCCCATTGTTCATCGCGTGCGCGAACGGCGGCCTCGGCGAGGACATGATCTTCGAGGGCACGGTGATCACGACCACGAGCGTTACCGAATCCGCCGGCGGCACCGTCAGGGTCAAGGTGCGAAGCGATGCCCTCGCGGATTTCCACGCCACCGGGTTGACCACCGGCGACGTCTACTACACGGCGACCCGCGGCCCCCACGGGATCTCGAGGGGGGTATTCAACTTCTCCCAGGTCCTCAACAAGGGCGGCGGGCAGGCGACCGTCGTCCAGGTCGAGGACTACGTGAATCCCGTGAACGGCGACCACATCCGCACGCGGAGGAAGTTCCACATCACGTTGAACGCCCATGGCGATGTGACGATTCTGTTCGACCAGCCCTGGTGCTGACGACCATTCGATCGCGGGGGCCGGGTCGCGGCCCCCGCTCCAACCAGCCTTCACGATCCATCCTGGCACCGTCGAAGACGCAGGAGCTCACGCTCGCGTGGGGAAACGTCCCGGTGCCGGGCCGCCCTCGACGCGGAGGCCCGCAGGCCGCATCTAACATGGTGACCTGTCCCGCCTGGCCGACGACGAGAGGGAATCGCATGACGGAGCGCGACGGAGCGTATCGAGGGCTGAATCGACGTGCGTTCATGGCCGCCGTGGCGGCGGCGGGGATCGGGGGCACGGCGTTCCCGAACGCGCTGTGGGCGCGGATTGGCGAGGCGCCGGCCCCCGACGCCGGTCGGACGCATGATCCCGACCCCGGCCCTCCGCCCCAGGAAGCCCAGGAAGGCCCCCTCACGAAGCAGATGATCG
>Ga0315553_10004331_pt1 | contig 10713 bp, 7 predicted proteins | sample SalMarSW160140MG_FD_203099 | JGI IMG/M metagenome (GOLD analysis project Ga0315553, IMG submission 203099) | Salt marsh sediment microbial communities from the Plum Island Ecosystem LTER, Massachusetts, United States - Salt Marsh Sediment SW1601-40 ... | reverse complement strand
GACGAGGACGTCCTCGACACCTGGTTCTCGTCCGCCCTGTGGCCGTTCTCCACCCTCGGTTGGCCCGACCAGACGCCGGAGCTCGCGCGCTACTACCCGACCACGGTGCTCGTCACCGGCTTCGACATCATCTTCTTCTGGGTCGCCCGCATGATGATGATGGGGCTCCACTTCATGGAAAAGGAGCCCTTCCGCGACGTCTACATCCACGCCCTCGTCCGCGACGAGAAAGGCGCCAAGATGTCGAAGTCGAAGGGCAACGTCATCGACCCGCTCGAGCTGATCGACAACTACGGCGCCGACGCGCTGCGCTTCACGCTCGCCGCCATGGCGGCCCAGGGGCGCGACATCAAGCTCGCCCAGGCTCGCGTCGCCGGCTACCGCAACTTCGCGACCAAGCTGTGGAACGCAGCGCGCTTCGCCGATCATTACGACTGCCGGTCGGTTGATCGATACGATCCGGCTGCGCTGAAAGAGACGCTCAACCGCTGGATCGCCACCGAGGCGACACGTTGTGTCGCCGCGGTCACCGCCGGGATCGAGGCCTATCGGTTCAACGAGGCGGCGGCGGCGATCTACCGTTTCGTGTGGAACTTCTTCTGCGATTGGTATCTGGAGCTGTCAAAGCCGGTGCTTGCCGGCAACGACGGACCGGCCAAGGTGGAGACCCGAGCTACCGTTGCTTGGGTGCTTGATCGCATCGTCGAGGTGCTGCACCCGTTCATGCCGTTCATCACCGAGGAGCTCGCGGGGCGGACCGGGTCCCGCCAATCGCTGCTGGCGCTCAGCGACTGGCCGAGGCCGGACTTCGCCGACGAGGCCGCCGCAGCGGAGATCAACTGGCTGATCGACTTCATCACGGCGGTGCGCTCGGTGCGCTCGGAGATGAACGTACCGGCCGCCGCCATGGTCGACCTCTCCGTCGCCAACGCCTCGTCCGTCACGTCGGCGCGGCTCGCAGCACACGGCATTCTGATCCGGCGCCTGGCGCGGGCCGAGCGCATCGACATTGCGAAAGCTCCACCGAAGGGCGCCGTCCAGATCGTCATCGGCGAGGCGACGGTGTCGATGCCGCTCGCGGGCGTCATCGACGTCGCAGCGGAGCGCGGCCGACTCGAGAAGGAGCTTGAGCGCATCGGCAAGGACATTGCCAAGATCGAGGCCAAGCTCGGCAACCGGCAGTTCATCGCCAGGGCGCCGGAGGACGTGGTCGACGAGCAGCGCGAGCGGCTTGCGGAAGCTTCCGACCGGCGCCAGAAGACGGCGGCGGCGCTCGCCCGACTGGACGCCTGAGGACCGGTTCGGGTCGGCCGATGACGGGCTGCCTTTTTGGACTATGCTTGGCCCTTGCTAGTCCAGGTTGGCCGGTCTTGAGCGCGTTACGGAATCGGATTGCCCTTGCTTGTTCGTTCGCCGTGGTGTGCGCCGCATCGAGCGCCTCGGCGGAGTGGGCGGCGACGAGCGTTCCGCTGCCGGATCCGGTGTCGGAAGTTCGCCAGGACGGGGACGCGGTGTACGTCCGCGCCGGCGACTGGATGGTGCTGCAAAGCTGCGAGGGCGACGGTGTCTGCCCCGCTCCGAGAGAGCCGCCCGAACGCGAGGCGGCACCGGGCGGGATTCCGGACGCGACTATCGCTGAGGCGGACGACAACCTCGATGGCGTGAGACGGGCGTGGTACGCCGAGCCGACAGATCGCTACCCGCACGGGGCGCTCGGTGACACCATCGAGGCGGCGGCGCTGGTCGTCCAGGACGTCAACGGACGGCTGAGCACGGTCAGGGCGCGCGACAACGCGGTCTTCGAGGACCTTGAGCCTCGCATTGCCGACTTTAATGGCGACGGCGACGACGACGTGCTCGCCATCCGCTCGACGCCGGAGGCCGGGGCGGCCGTCGTCATCTACCGACTGGTCGGCGGCACGCTCGCCGAGATCGGCGCGACCGTGCCGATCGGCCGGCCTGAGCGGTGGCTGAACGTCGCCGGCATTGCCGATTTCACCGGCGACAACCGGTTGGAAATTGCGATCGTCAAGACGCCCCACATCGACGGCACGCTCGAGGTGCTGACGCTGGACCGAGCCCGGCTGAGGTTGGTCGACCGCGCCGAAGGTTTCTCCAACCACGTCTTCGGGTCCACTGAGCTCGGGCTTTCCGCTATCGGCGACGTCAACGGCGACCGCATCGACGATTTGGTGGTGCCGTCGGCGGACCGCCGGGCGCTGAGGATGGTGTCGGCGGCGCGCGGCAGGCTTCGCGATATCGCCGTGGTGCCGCTGCCGGCTGCCGTCACAACCGCCATTGGGGTTCTCGCCCAACCGGAAGGTGGGCCACCGGCCTTCATCGTCGGTCTCGACGACGGGCGGCTCATGGCGGTCCGTTTTGCGGAGGAAGGGGCGGAGCGTTGAACGAGACGGGGCGCCCATAGGCGCCCCGTTGCGAGTCATGTGCGGCTCCGCCGTCAGACCGAATAGTACATGTCGAATTCGACTGGATGCGGGGTCTGATCCGCGCGGATCACCTCCTCCATTTTCAGTTCTATGTAAGCGTCAATCATGTCGTCGGAGAAAACGTCTCCGGCCTTGAGGAACGCGCGGTCCTTGTCGAGGTTGCTAAGCGCCTCGCGCAGCGAGGTGCACACCGTCGGGATCCGCTTCATCTCGCGCGGCGGCAGATCGTACAGGTTCTTGTCGACGGGGTCGCCTGGGTCGATCTTGTTGCGGATGCCGTCGAGCCCGGCCATCAGCATCGCCGCGAAAGAGAGATACGCGTTGGCGGCGGGATCGGGGAAACGCACCTCAACACGCTTGGCGTTCGGCGAGCTCACCACCGGAATCCGGCAACTGGCGGAGCGGTTGCGCGACGAGTAGGCCAAGAGCACAGGCGCTTCGTAGCCCGGAACGAGGCGCTTATAGGAGTTGGTCGTCGGGTTGGAGAACGCGTTGATGGTGCGAGCGTGCTTGATGATGCCGCCGATGTAGTAGAGACACTCCTGCGAAAGGTCGGAGTAAAGCTTGCCGGCGAATACAGGCTTGCCGCCCTTCCAGATCGACTGGTGGACGTGCATGCCCGAGCCGTTGTCGCCGAAGACCGGTTTGGGCATGAACGTGGCGGTCTTGCCGTAGGCGTTGGCGACGTTGTGGATGCAATACTTGTAGATCTGGAGCTGGTCGGCCATCAGCGTCATGGGAGCGAAACGCATGCCAAGCTCGTGCTGGGCGGCACCGACCTCGTGGTGGTGCTTCTCGGTCTTGACGCCCATGGCGGCCATCGACGACAGCATCTCAGAGCGCATGTCCTGCATGGAATCCTGCGGCGGCACCGGGAAGTAGCCGCCCTTGGTCCGCATGCGGTGGCCGAGGTTGCCCATTTCGTAGTCGGTGTCGGAATTGATCGGCAGCTCGATGTCGTCGATCTTGAAGCCGGTGTTGTACGGCTCTGCGGCGAACCTGACGTCGTCGAATACGAAGAACTCCGCCTCGGGTCCGAAGAACACCTCGTCGCCGATTTTGGTCTGCTTGAGATAAGCCTCGGCCTTCTTGGCAACCGAGCGCGGGTCGCGCTCATAGGGCTCGTCGGTCAACGGCTCCACGACGTCGCACACGATCGACAGCGTCGTCTGTGCGAAGAACGGGTCGATCACCGCGGTCACGGGATCGAGCATCAGCTTCATGTCGGACTGGTGAATCACTTTCCAGCCGGCGATCGAGGACCCGTCGAACATGAGCCCGTCGACGAATGTGTCTTCGTCGATGAGGACGGTGTCGAAAGTGACGTGTTGCCACTTGCCGCGCGGGTCGGTGAAGCGGCAATCGACAAACTTGACGTCTTTCTCCTTGATCAACTTGAGGACGTCTTTGGCGGTCGTCATCAGGCTTATCCCTCTCTTTCAATCCCCTGAGGCATTCGTGTCTGGCGGGAGGTGTGGGGGCGGGCGGATGCGGCGGTAGGCATGGGTGCGCGGGCCTGGGCAGTGGGCCCTGATGTCAAATTGCGTCCATGCCGCTTTCGCCAGTGCGGATGCGAACCGCCTCCTCGACATTGGAGACGAAAATCTTGCCGTCGCCGATACGGCCGGTCTGCGCCGCCTTGCGAATGGCGTCAACCGCGCGCTCGACCATATCGTCGGCGAGGACGATTTCGACTTTCACTTTGGGCAGGAAATCGACAACATACTCGGCGCCCCGGTAGAGTTCGGTGTGGCCTTTCTGCCGGCCAAAGCCTTTGGCCTCCGTGACGGTGATGCCTTGAAGGCCTACCTCCTGAAGCGCTTCCTTCACCTCGTCGAGCTTGAAGGGCTTGATGATCGCTTCGATCTTCTTCATTGCCTCCGCATCCCCAGAAATGGTTGGCGACCGGCGCAGGCACCAGTCGGCCAACGATTTGCAGACTCCATGCCAGCCGCGTCGAAATCCCAGTGCGCCGGATATTTGGGCTGAAAGGTGCCTTCCAGCATGATCACCGGCATACAATCCGTCAATTGCCGATGAAGGATTAGGCAGATGATCAAAAAAGAATCAATCGGCGACCGGTGGGCGGAACGATTCGCGGGCCTCCTTGACGGCGCGGAGAGCCGGGCGTCCGAGCCGGGCAAGCGGGCAAGCGTAATCGTCGATCCGTTGGAGGTGCTGACCCCGGCGGAAATGGCGAAGGCGGACGAAATGACCATCGCCGGGGGGACGCCGGGGATCCAGCTGATGGAAGCCGCGGGTTTGGCGGTCGCCAATGCCGCCCGCGGGCGCCTCGCCGTCGGTGGTCGCGTGGTGGTGATGGCGGGGCCGGGCAACAACGGGGGCGACGGGTACGTCGCTGCCCGCATCCTGGCCGAGGCCGGCTATAGGGTCACTGTCGGTGCGCTGGTCGATCGATCCCGGCTCTCTGGCGACGCGGCGCTCGCTGCGGCGTCGTGGCAGGGCGCGACGGTGCCTTTGTCGCCTGGCATCGGCGAGGGCGCCAACCTCGTCATTGACGCCCTGTTCGGCGCCGGGCTGGACCGGCCGATCGACGGTTTGGCGGCGGTGACTATCGACGCGGTCAACGCCGCGCCGGTGCCAGTGATTGCGGTCGATCTGCCAAGCGGCATCGACGGAGGGACCGGTCGCGTGCTCGGTACTGCGGTCGAGGCGGTCCAGTCGGTGACATTCTTTCGTCTGAAGCCGGGCCACTTGCTGCTACCGGGGCGCGGCCATTCGGGACGCGTGGTGGTCGCAGACATCGGTATCGATCCCGCCTGCCTCAGCGTCGTCAGCCCGACGCTGTTCCACAACAATCGGCGGCTGTGGTCGCTGCCGCAACTCGCCGTCGACGGCCACAAGTACAGTCGCGGTCACGCAGTCGTCGTGTCCGGACAGGTGTCGCGGACCGGCGCGGCGCGGCTCGCGGCACGCGGAGCGCTGCGGGTCGGAGCCGGCCTGGTCACGGTGGCCTCGCCGCCGGACGCCGTCGCGGTCAACGCCGCCCACCTCACAGCGATCATGTTGGTGCCGATGGATGGGGCCGAGGGGCTTGCCAAGGTGCTTGCCGACACCCGGCGCAACGCAGTCGTGCTCGGCCCGGCGCTCGGCGTCGGTGAGCCCACGGCGGCGCTGGTCGCGGCGGCGCTCGCCTCACGGGCCGCGACGGTCCTCGACGCAGACGCGATCACCTCGTTCGCAGATGCGCCCGACCGTCTGTTCGGCCTGATCGGGGGGCGCGGCAAGGACGTGGTGCTGACGCCGCACGAGGGCGAGTTCGCGCGGGTGTTCGCGTCGACGGCGGGGCACGAATCCAAGATCGAGCGGGCGCGCGAGGCGGCGAGGCTTGCCGGCGCGGTGGTGGTGCTTAAGGGACCGGACACGGTGGTCGCGGCGCCGGACGGGCGCGCGGCGATCGCCGACAACGCGCCCCCGACGCTCGCCACCGCCGGCAGCGGGGACGTGCTCGCCGGCATGGTCGGCGGGCTCCTTGCTCAGGGCATGCCAGGTTTTGAGGCGGCGGCGGCGGCGGTGTGGCTGCATGGCGCGGCGGCCGCACGCATGGGCCGCGGCTTGATCGCGGAGGACCTGCCGGAAGCACTGCCGGCGGTGTTCGCCGACCTAGCCGGTTGACCACGGTCGGCGTCTCCAGCACGGTCATCGACGCCCGCTCAGCGGACGGTTTTCCCTTTGAACGCCGCAAAACCCGATGTTATAGAGGCGCCGCCCGGCTGGAGCCTCGGCCCGCGGCCATTCCGAACCGGGCGTACGCCCCCGGGCGGGGCGGCACTCGCCGGCCTTGGGGACGCGCCGGGCGGGCGTGGCGGAACTGGTAGACGCGCGGGATTTAGGTTCCCGTGACGACAAGTCGTGGGGGTTCAAATCCCTCCGCCCGCACCATCTGCCGTGGCGATAGCAACAACGAAAGCGGCCTTGATGCAGGTTACGGCGACCAACACCGAAGGATTGAAGCGGGAGTTCGAAGTGGTCGTTCCGGCGGCGGAGCTCGACTCGCGGCTGGTCGAACGGCTGAACGCGCTCCAGGGCGAAGTGCGCATCAAGGGGTTCCGCCCCGGCAAGGTGCCGCTGACGCATCTGCGCCGGATGTTCGGGCGAACGGCGATGGCGGAGATCGTCCAGTCGCTGTTGTCGGAGGTCGCGCGTCAAACGCTCAACGAGCGCGGCGAGAAGGCGGCCATGGCACCGGCCTACAAGCTGCCCGAGGACGAGGAAGAGACCGACAAGGTGCTCGCCGGCGGCGCCGACCTCGCCTACACGATGGTTTACGAGGTGCTGCCCAAGGTCGAGCTCGCCGATTTCAAGACCATCTCGGTCGAGCGGCCGGTGGTTGAAGCCTCGGACGCGGAGCTCGAGGCGCAGCTCAAGGCGCTCGCCAAGAACGCCCGCCCCTTTACGACCAAGGACGGCAAGGCGGAAGCCGGCGACCGCGTAACGATCTCCTACGTCGGCAAGATCGACGGCGAGCCGTTCGAGGGCGGCAGCAACAATGCCGACCTGACGATCGGCGATGGGGAGTTCATCCCCGGCTTCGACGAACAACTGGTGGGTCTCGAGGCGGGTGAGGAAAAGACCATCGAGGCAACGTTCCCGGACGACTACCAGGTCGCGAAACTTGCCGGCAAGACCGCCACCTTCGACGTCGCCGTCAAGGCGGTGGCGGCAGGCGAAGAGGTGGCGATCGACGACCAGCTCGCCCAGCGACTCGGCGTGGAATCGCTCGAGGCCTTGCGCGGCACGATCCGCAGTCACCTGGAGTCGCAGTACGCGCAGGCCAGCCGGCAGAAGTTGAAGCGTCGGCTACTCGATCATCTTGACGAAATGCACCGCCTCGAGCTGCCGCCCGGCATGGTCGAGCAGGAGTTCGAGACGATCTGGCGCCAGATCACCGGCGAGCTGGCCAACACTGGCGGCACCTTCGCGGACGAGGGGACGACCGAGGAAGCGGCCCGAGGCGAATACCGGGCAATCGCCGAACGGCGCGTGCGGGTTGGCCTAGTCATGTCCGAAATCGGCGAACGCAACAACATCACGGTGACGGAAGAGGAAATCCAGCGGGCGCTGGCGGCGCAGATGCGTCAGTTCCCCGGTCAGGAGCAGTCGCTGATCGAGTACTACAAGAGCAACCCGGAAGCGGTCGCCAGTTTGCGGGCGCCGATCTTCGAAGAAAAGGTCGTCGATTACCTCTTGGAGCTGGTCAAGGTCACCGACAAGCAGGTCTCGCGCGAGGCGTTGATGCGCGAGGACGACGACGAACAGACCGGCTGAGCCGAACCGCGCACCCCCCTTCCGAAGCGGCGACCGATACCATATCTATGGCCGGCGGCGAGATTCGGCGGGCGGCGAAACCGTCGCCCGTAGGCCGGTGCGACCTCCCAGAGACAATCGCGTATGCCCGGCGTGGCGGAAGGATACCCATGAGAGACCCCGTCGAAACCTATATGCAGCAACTGGTGCCGATGGTGGTCGAACAGACCAACCGCGGCGAACGCGCGTTCGACATCTACTCGCGGCTTCTCAAGGAACGAGTGATCTTCGTCACCGGCCCGATCGAGGACCACGCCGCGTCGCTGATCACCGCGCAGCTTCTCTACCTGGAGGCGGAAAACCCGAAGAAAGAGATCGCCATGTATATCAACTCGCCGGGGGGCGTGGTGACCTCAGGCATGGCGATCTACGACACTATGCAGTTCATCAAGCCAGCGGTGTCGACGCTGTGCATCGGCATGGCGGCGTCCATGGGGTCGCTTCTGGTGTGTGCCGGGGAGAAGGGCATGCGCTTTGCCCTGCCCAATGCGCGTATTCTGGTCCATCAGCCGTCGGGCGGTTTCCAGGGGCAGGCGTCGGATATCGAGCGACATGCCGAAGATATCGTGAAGATGAAGCGCCGCCTCAACGAGGTCTATGTCAAGCACACCGGCAAGGACTACGAAACCATCGAACGTACGCTGGACCGCGACTACTTCATGAACGCGGAGGAAGCCAAAGACTTCGGCATCGTCGACCAGGTCCTGACCGACCGGGCGGCGCTCGACGCGGCGGAGAAGAAAGGCGGCCCCTAGCGGCTCCGCCGGCCGGCCGTGGTCGCTCGCTTTTGCTGCGTTAAGTATCTCTTGAACAAATCGCGCCTAGCATGATTGAGTCGGCTTCGGACGTTTGCGCATGCGGCGGCGGGCGCTAAGGTCAGGTAACTGGCGGCGAAGCACGTTGGAAGCGGACGGGAAGCCGCAAGACCGGCGGCAATGGGCCGCCGTGGAATGGGGTTCGGTGAATGAGCAAGGTTAGCGGTAGCGACAGCAAGAATACGCTCTATTGCTCATTCTGCGGCAAGAGCCAGCACGAAGTCCGTAAACTTATCGCCGGACCGACGGTGTTCATCTGCGATGAATGCGTCGAGCTGTGCATGGACATCATCCGTGAGGAGAACAAGTCCTCGCTGGTGAAGTCGCGCGACGGCGTGCCGACACCGACCGAGATTTGCGGCGTCCTCGACGACTACGTGATTGGCCAGACGCTCGCCAAGCGTGTGTTGTCGGTCGCCGTCCACAACCATTACAAGCGACTCAACCACGCCGCCAAGAACAACGACGTCGAGCTGGCGAAGTCGAACATCCTGCTGATCGGGCCAACGGGGTGCGGCAAGACCCTGCTCGCCCAAACGCTGGCGCGCATCCTCGACGTGCCATTCACCATGGCGGACGCGACGACGCTGACGGAGGCCGGCTACGTCGGCGAGGACGTCGAGAACATCATCCTGAAGCTGCTGCAAGCGGCCGACTACAACGTCGAGCGTGCGCAGCGCGGCATCGTGTATATCGACGAAGTCGACAAGATCAGCCGCAAATCCGACAACCCGTCGATCACCCGCGACGTGTCGGGCGAGGGCGTCCAGCAGGCGCTTCTCAAGATCATGGAGGGGACGGTCGCCAGCGTCCCGCCGCAGGGCGGACGCAAGCACCCGCAGCAGGAGTTCCTGCAGGTCGACACCACCAACATTCTGTTCATCTGCGGCGGGGCCTTCGCCGGCCTCGAGAAGATCATCGCCGATCGCGGACGGAAGACCTCGATCGGCTTCTCGGCCGACGTCGCCTCGCCGGACGACCGCAAGATCGGCGAGTTGTTCCATGCGGTGGAGCCGGAGGACCTCCTGAGGTTCGGGCTCATCCCCGAGTTCGTCGGCCGGCTGCCGGTGGTGGCGACGCTGGAGGATCTGGACGAAGACGCGCTGGTCAAGATCCTGACCGAGCCGAAGAATGCCCTGGTCAAGCAGTATCAGCGGCTATTCGACATGGAAAACGTCGAGCTCGGCATCCACCCCGATGCGCTGACGGCGATCGCCAAGAAGGCGATCGACCGCAAGACCGGGGCCCGGGGCCTGCGCTCGATCATGGAGGCGATCCTTCTGGAGACCATGTTCGACCTGCCGGGGCTCGACGGCGTCCAGGAAGTCGTCATCTCCGGCGAGGTGGTCGAGGGCAAGGCCCGGCCTCTCTACATCTACTCCGACCGTCGGGAAGACGTCGGCTCGACCGCCTGACCCGCGCAGGGTTACGAAACTGCCCGGCGCGTCGGTGTGCCGCTCGAGGCTAGCGTCACGTTGGGGTTGCGTCGGTGCCTTGACACCTTTGGCGGTCGACGCCACCTAATGTCACGCGCGTTCATGTAACTGTCCGTCGGCGCAGGTGTTTTCGCGTTGCAGATGGATAGTCCCGCCGTTTGAAGCCGGCCACCCGCCTCCCCGGGCAGGGCCGGACAGAAAGGACGAGAATTCGAATGACAGCAGACCAGTCGGGTTCGACGGCACTGCCAGCCGGCAACGGTGGGAATGTTTATCCGGTGTTGCCGTTGCGCGACATCGTCGTTTTCCCGCACATGATCGTGCCGCTGTTCGTGGGGCGCGAGAAGTCGATCCGCGCCTTGGAAGAAGTGATGCGCGGCGAAAAGCAGATTCTGCTTGCCACTCAGCAGAACCCGAGCGAAGACGAGCCCTCGCCGCAGACCATCTACAACGTCGGCACGCTGGCTTCGGTGCTGCAGCTCCTCAAGCTGCCGGACGGGACCGTCAAGGTTCTGGTCGAGGGCGCCAGTCGCGCCGAGATCGTGCACTACACGGACAACACGGCGTACTATGAGGCCCAGGCTGCTCGGCTTCCCGACGCCATCGGCGATGAGGTCGAGGCCGAGGCGCTGGCGCGCTCGGTGATGGCCGAGTTTGAGAACTACGTGAAACTCAACAAGAAGATCT
>Ga0315553_10004330_pt1 | contig 10714 bp, 12 predicted proteins | sample SalMarSW160140MG_FD_203099 | JGI IMG/M metagenome (GOLD analysis project Ga0315553, IMG submission 203099) | Salt marsh sediment microbial communities from the Plum Island Ecosystem LTER, Massachusetts, United States - Salt Marsh Sediment SW1601-40 ... | reverse complement strand
TTCGACATCAGGCCGACTCTCCCAGGCGGGCCGGATCCCAGCGGCGGAGCACCTCCACGAGCAGCCGGACCCCGACGCCAGTCGCTCCGCGGGGCCCGTAGCCGCCGTTCGAGCCGCTCGTCGACCAGGCCGTCCCGGCGATGTCCAGGTGCGCCCAGGGCGTCTCGCCGACGAAGTGGGAGAGGAACGCCGCCGCCGTCGAGGCCCCCGCCTGGCGCCCGCCGGTGTTCTTGATGTCCGCGACCTCGCTGCGGATTTCCCGCTTGTGGCCGTCGAGGAGCGGCATCGGCCAGGCGCACTCCCCGGTGACCTCGCCCGCTGCGCGGATCGTCTCGACGAGGCCCGCGTGGCTGCCGAAGAGACCGCTCGCCCAGCGGCCGAGAGCAACGACGCAGGCGCCCGTGAGCGTCGCGAGATCGATGATCGCGCACGGCTCGAACTCGGTCCTCGCGAAGTGGAGCGCATCGGCCAGAACGACGCGCCCCTCGGCGTCGGTATTCAGCACCTCGATCGTCTTCCCGGAGGCGGCCGTGACGATGTCCCCGGGGCGGTAGGCGGTTCCGCTCGGAAGGTTCTCGGCCGCTCCGATCACCCCCACCACGGGAAGCGGAAGCTCCAGCAGCGCGCAGGCGCGCAGCACACCCACGACGGTCGCGGCTCCCGACATGTCGTGCTTCATCTCGTCCATGCTCTGGGAGGGCTTGATCGAGATGCCGCCGGAATCGAAGGTGATGCCCTTGCCGACGATGCAGACCGGGGGCGTGCCCTTCGCGACGCCCTTCGGCGCGTACTCCATCGCGACCAGGCGCGGCGGTCGCGCGCTGCCGCCTCCGACGGCGAGGATCGCGTTCATCTTGCGCTTGCGGAGCTCGGGAACGCCGAGCACCCGGACGCGCAGGCCGACCTCGCGCGCCACCCGGGCGGCCTCCCCGGCGAGCTCCTCGGGCGAGAGCAGGTTGGGCGGCTGATTGGAGAGCTCGCGCGCCGCGTTCTGGGATTCCGCGATCACCACACCGACCCGGGCGCACTCGCGGTAGGCGCGCTGGTTCTGGCCGCGGGCGAGCACCAGCGACACGGACGAGACGCGCGGGGCGTCGTCGCTCGGCTCGCGGAACTCGTCGAAGCGGTAGCCCGCGAGCACGGATCCTTCCGCCATCGCCTGGGCTGCTTCCGGCTCGGCGCCGGCTCCGAGCGGGGGAACCGAGATGGCGATGCGCGCGGCGCGCGAGCCGCCGGCGCGCGCGACTGCGTTGGCGGCGGCGGAGCGCAACGCCTCGCCATCTACGCCGCGCGAGTCGCCCAGGCCCAGCAGCAGCAGGCGCTTCGTCTTGCGGCGGCGGTCGGGGTAGACGAGGGAGGCCTGGCCGGCCTTCCCGGTGAAGTCCCCTGAGGCGACCACGGCGGCGATCGCGCCCCCGACGGCGCGGTCGATGGCGGCGATCCGCGCGGCGAGGCGATTCCGGCGAACCTCCTCGGTGGCGATCGGCACCGCCAGCAGATCGACCTGCGCCTCACCGGGATTGCGCGAATCGACCGTGACCTTGATCACCGAATCACCCTCCTGTCGCGATCACTGCGCTGCGCGCGGGCTCTGGCCGCTTGCCCGACCGACCTGCGCGTGGCCCTGTATCCGCTTGCCCGTCTGATCTCCGCTCGGCTGCGCCTCGCTGCGCGCGGCCTTCGGCCGCTTGCTTGATGCCGCAAGGGGCCTCTCCTAGACTCGCGCCCCGATTCACTGCTGCGAGCCATTCATGGGGTTTGTCGTCGGGACGACGATGGGGGACGTCTCGTGAGCCTCGGTGTACTCGACCTGGTGTTCCAGGCGAGCTTCATCGTCCAGCTCGTCCTTCTGGGCTTGATCACGCTCTCGATCCTGTCGTGGGCGGTGATCGCGTTCAAGATGCGCGAGCTGCGGCGCGCGCAGCAGGATAGCGAGGCTTTCCTGGAGGTCTATCACTCTGGCTCGCTCGACGAGGCCTACTCGGCCGCGAAGGATCTGGACAGCAGTCCGCTGGCCGCGATCTTCCTCGCCGCCTACAACGAGCTGCGCCGCCTCGCGCGCTCCAGCGGCGGCCCGGTCACGCTCACCGAGCCCCATCTCTCGATGCTCGAGCGGAACGTGATCTGGTCGAGCAGCCGGGAGGGCCTGCGACTGGAGCGGGGCTTCTCCTTCCTCGCCACCACCGGCAGCGCCGCGCCCTTCATCGGCCTGTTCGGCACCGTCGTCGGCATCATCAACGCCTTCGAGGGAATCGGCCGCGCTGGCTCGGCGAGTCTCGCCGTCGTGGCGCCGGGCATCGCGGAGGCGCTGATCGCGACCGCCGTCGGCCTGTTCGCCGCGATCCCCGCGACGATCTTCTACAACCACTTCATCGGCCGCCTGCGCGGCATCACCGCCTCGATCGACCTCTTCGCCGCCGAGTACGAGGGGGACCTCCGTCGCCTCGCGGGCGTGGCCCAGCGTCAGGCGAGCTAGCCGTGCCCGCGCTGCGACCCGGTTCGGCCCAACGCCCGATGGCCGAGATCAACATCACGCCTTTCGTGGACGTGGTCCTGGTCCTGTTGATCATCTTCATGGTGACCGCTCCGATGATGCAGCAGGGCATCGATGTGGATCTCCCCGAGACCACGACCCAGAACCTGCGCGTGCGCGACGAGCCGCTGATTATCACCGTGAAGAAGGGCGGCACCTACTACCTGGCCAATACCGAGGTAACCGAGAAGGAGCTCGGCGCCAAGCTGCAGGCGATCCTCGCGGGCCTCGATGACAAGGGGGTGTTCCTGCGCGCCGACCGCAAGGCCGACTACGGAGCCGTGGTGAAAGCCCTGGCTGCGGCTCGGCTCGCGGGGGCCACGAAGCTCGGCATGGTGACCGAGCCCGAATGACAAGAACGGAGTGAAGTCCTGGCGAGCGAAGGCGGAGAGAGGCCGCCTGCGCGGCGTGAATTCCGACGCATGGTGGTGTGGTCGGCCCTGGTGCACATGGGGGCGCTGGGGCTGGTGCTCGTGACACCGGCAGACGATCACCGCTCCCCGCCCCGGGTGATCAGCGTGGAGCTCCTGGGCTCGCCCCCCTCGGCCGCGCCGGCCCGACCCGCCCCCGCGGCGGCAAAGCAGAAGGCACTGCCGCCCCCTCCCGCGCCCCCGAAGCCCAAGCAGGTCGTCCTGCCCGAGAAGCCCCAGGCTCCGAAACCCCAGGCGAAGGAGAAGGCGAAGCCCCGGGAGCAGGAGGTGTTCCACGAGCCCGAGAAGAAGGAGGAGAAGAGCCTGGAGGAGCTGCTGGCCGAGATGCGCGACGAGGCCGGGGAGGCCGAGACCCCTGCGCCCGCCGAGGCGGCGGAGCCGGTCGACACGGCGATCGCCCCGAGTCCCGGATCGACGAGCGGAACGGGCGACCCCCTGTCGCCCGAGGAGCGCGACTGGCACATGCGCGTGAAGCGGAGGATGAAGGGGATCTGGGTGGTGCCGCCCGGCTTCCGCACCCAGGCGCTGGTGACGCGCGTGATCGTTACGCTCGACGCCTCCGGCAACATCCTCGGTGAGCCCCGGATCACCCAGCGCTCCGGAAACCCCTGGTTCGACGAGGGCGTGGTGCGCGGCCTCAGCAAGGCAAGCCCCTTGCCGCCGCCGCCCGAGCCCGGAGATTGGCCGATGCAGTTCGAGCCCGGAGACAGCCTGTGACACGAACGATTGTGAATGCCGCCATCGCGCTCGCGCTTCTCGCGGCGTCGCCCATCCGCGCCGAGCGAGCCGCAGTGGTGATCACGCCCGGTGGCGAACAGACCTACCGGATCGCGGTGCAGCGCTTCGCCGACGGATCGTCCCCGCCGGACGCGCGGATGATCGACGCGTTCCGCGCCAAGCTGATCGAGTCGCTCGAGTACTCGAGCGTGTTCCGCGCCGTCGACGACGCCGCGTTCCTGGGCCCGGTCACCACGCCGCCGAATCGCGAGGACGCTCCGCTCGATTGCCCGAACTGGACCCAGATCGGCGCGGACGCCCTGCTCGAGGGCGAGATCACCCGGCGCAACGACGGGGTCAGCGTCTCCTTCCGCGTCTGGGACACGAACCGCTGTCAGAGGTTGATCCGCCGCCGCTACCAGCAGACCAGCAGCCAGCTCGACGCCACCGCCCGGCGCCTGGCGGACGACGTGGTGGAGGCCTTCATCGGGATCCGCGGCGTCTCGGGCACGGAGATGGCATTCGTCTCCGACCGCGGCGGCAACAAGGAGATCTACGTCATGAACGCGGACGGCAGCGCCGCCCGTGCCGCCACCGCGAATCGGTCGCTGAACAACTTTCCCTCCTGGTCGCCGGAGGGCGACGAGATCGTCTATACGTCGTACCGCTACCTGAACCGGCCCTTCCTGTTCCTCTCGAGCCGCGGCAAGGGCCGGCCCGGCCGCCTGCTGTCGCGGCTGGGAGACGATCGGGCCCTGTATCGCGGAGTCTTCGCACCCGCCGAGGACCGCATGGCGCTGGTGATGAGCTACGCAGACGCCACCGACATCTACACGGTGCGGCTCGACGGCAGCGGGTTGCGACGTCTCACCGAAGGGCGCGCGATCGACGTATCGCCCGCCTGGTCCCCGGACGGGAGGCACATGGCCTTCGTCTCGGATCGCACCGGCGCGCCGCAGATCTACATCATGGATTCCGACGGATCGAATCAGCGCCGCCTCACCTACGACGGCTCCTACAACACGAATCCCGCCTGGTCTCCCGACGGCCTGTGGATCGCCTACGAGACGCGCGTCAATGGCCAGTTCGACATCTGGCTGATCGATCCGGACGGGCAGACCAACGTGCCGATCGTCACCCATCCGCGCAGCGACGAGGCCCCCAGCTGGTCTCCGAACTCGCGCAAGCTCGTGTTCTCGTCGACGCGACGCGGCCTCGCCGATCTCTACGTCATCGATCGCGACGGCTCCAACCTGCGTCGGCTGACGAGCGCCGCTGGCAACAACACCAGCCCCGCCTGGGGGCCGTTTCCGCGCTAGCCGAGACAGGCTCGCAACGGGAAAGGAGGGCGTATGGAATCAGACCGGAACCGGACGGAACGACACGGAAACCGTCGCGCAGGACGGGCCAGGGCGGCGCGGATCGGGGTGCTCGTCGCGGCGATCGCCGCGGTCGGGTGCGCCACCCCCGCAGAGCTGCGCAAGCTCCAGAACCGGGTCACCGATCTCGAGCGCAGCCGGGGCCGCACTGCCGACGGGCGCGATCGGCTCGCCGACGTCGGCGCGGAGGTGGAGTCGCTCCAGCACAGCGTCGAGGGGCTCAACGGCCGGATCGAGGTGCTGGAGAAGCAGGTCGAGGTCGCGGTGCAGGAGGCGCGCGCTGCGCGCCGCGAGGCCAATCTGCCCGCCGGGTCCGCAGCCACGGCTCCCGACGCGGCCGCGGGCGACGCGGCGCCGGGAGACGCCGTGGCGGGCGCGGGGGAGCCCGCCTCCGAGGAGGTGCAGCGCTATCGGGAGGCGTACGCGAAGAGAGGGGACGCCGGCGCTTGTATTGACCTGTTCGGCAAGTTCTTGCAAACTTATCCGACTTCGGATTACGCGGACGATGCAACCTATTGGCTCGCCGATTGCTACTTCAAGCAAGGCAACTATTCGGCCGCCGTCCTGCGGTTCGACGACGTCGCACGCCAGTATCCCTCCGGCAACAAGGCGCCTGATGCACTCTATCGACAGGGCGAGGCGCTGCTCCGGATGGGGCACGGAACTGCCGCGGGAAACGCCTTCGAGAAGGTGCTCCGCGACTATCCCGACTCGGCGCGCGCAGCCGAGGCGAAGAAACAGCTGGAGCTCCTCGGAGCGGGTTGAGTGGATGAGACGCACGGTCGAAGAGAGGGAGCGGGCTGGGCCGGCGGTGCGCGTCGGGCCTCGTGGGGGGCGGTGTTGAACAAACGGGAGCTGCAGCGCTTTCGAAAGCTGTTGATGGATCAACGCGACCAGATCGTCGGCAACACGAAGCGGACGCTCGCGGGCGACATCCACGTCGATCCCGACGACTTCCCGGACGAGATGGACATCGCCTCCTCGGAGGTGAGCCTCCAGTTCGCGGGGCGCCTGCGCGAGCGCGAGCAGGGGCTGCTGTCGAAGATCGATGCCGCCCTGGCCAAGATCGAGGCCGGGGAGTACGGCGACTGCGTAATGTGCGGTGAGGCGATCGGGCTGGCACGGCTCAAGGCGCGCCCCGTGGCCGAGCTCTGCATCGAGTGCAAGTCGGAGCAGGAAAAGCTCGAACGCCGCACGGGCTGAGCCGTGAGGCCCCCCGCGCCGCGCGGTGCTCCCCCGACCTGGGTGCTCGGCGTCGAGAGCTCCTGCGACGAGATGGCCGCCGCCGTCGTCCGCGACGGCCGCGAGATCGCCGCGAGCTGCATCCACGGACAGGAGGCGGTCCACCGCCCCTACGGTGGAGTGGTGCCGGAGCTGGCCTCCCGCGATCACGTGCGGGTCGTACACCAGGTGGTGGAGCGGGCGCTGGAGCAGGCCGGGATCTCCGCGCAGTCGCTCGGCGGGGTGGCCGTGACGGCGGGCCCCGGGCTGGTCGGATCGCTGCTCGTCGGCCTGTCCTTCGGCAAGGGGCTCGCGTACCGGCTCGGCGTCCCACTCGTGGGCGTCCATCACGTGGCGGGGCACCTCGCGTCGGCCGAGCTCGCGGACCCGGCGCTGCGTCCTCCCTACGTGGGTCTGGTGGTGTCGGGTGGGCACACGGCCCTCTACCGCATCGAGCCCGAGACCCCGCCCGTCCTGCTCGGGGAGACCCGGGACGACGCGGTGGGCGAATCCTTCGACAAGGTCGCCGCGTTGCTCGAGCTCCCCTATCCGGGCGGCCCGGCCGTCTCGCGGGCCGCCGAGGCGGGCGACCCGAACGCCCACGATTTCCCCCGCCCGCTGATCGACCAGCCGGGCTACGACTTCTCCTACAGCGGACTCAAGACGGCCGTCGCGTTGCAGGTGGAGCGGAGCGGACCGCTCGACGAGCCGGCGCGCGCCGACGTCGCGGCCTCCTTCGAGGCGGCGGCGGTGGAGGTGCTGGTCGCCCGGACGGCACGCGCCCTCCGCGACACAGGACTGGATAGCGTCGCCGTGGTCGGCGGCGTGGCCGCCAACCGGCGCCTGCGCCGGGAGCTGGCCGAGGTCGGCGCCCGCGACGGCTTTCGCACCGTGTTCCCGCCGACGGAGCTCTGCACCGACAACGCGGCAATGATCGCCGCCGCGGGCGCGCAGCTGCTCGCGCGCGGCGAGCACCACGGCTTCGCGCTGAACTCCTTCTCGCGGGTTCCGCTGGGCGAGGCGCCGTGGAGCCTCGCGGCGGCGGAGTGAACGCCGCGGCGATCCGCGAGATCCTGGGCCGCCACGGGCTCGCGCCGAGCCGCGACCGCGGTCAGAACTTCCTGGTCGATCCGCGCGTGGCCGAGGACCTCGTGGTGCGCGCGGGGGTCGAGCCCGGCGACTCGGTGATCGAGATCGGAACCGGCCTCGGCATCCTGAGCCGGGCCCTCGCCGCCCGCGCGCGCCGCGTACTGACGCTCGAGGTGGACGCCGGCCTGGTGCGGGCCCTCCAGGCGGAGGACCTGCTGCCCGAGAACGTCGAGCTCCTCCACGCCGACGCGCTGCGTCTCGACTGGCCGGCGCTGGTGCGCGAGCGCCGGGCCACGCGGGTGGTCGCGAACCTGCCCTACGCGATCTCGGCGCCCCTGCTGCGCATGCTGTTGGACCTGCGCGAGTCGCTCTGCGACTGGTCGGTGATGGTGCAACGCGACGTCGCCGACCGGCTGCTCGCAGAACCCGGGAGCCGAAGCTACTCGTCGCTCGGCGTCCTGTACCGCGTCTGTGTCGCCCTGCGTCGCGAACGGGATCTCGCTCCGGGCCACTTCTTCCCGGTCCCGCAGGTGCGCTCGAGCTTCGTTCGCGCGGTGCCGCACGCCCGGGGCTCCCCCACGCGCGAGGAGCTGGTCCGGCTCGAAGCCGTCGTGCGCGCGGCCTTCGGCCAGCGGCGCAAGACGCTCGCCAACGCCCTGCGCGGGGCCGGTCTGCACGGGGCCGAGGGCGGTCCGCCGGCCGCGGTCTGCGAGCGCGCGGGAATCGATCCGGGCGAGCGCGCCGAGCGCCTTCCGCCCGAGGCCTTCCTCGCCCTCGCGCGGGCCTTCGCCGAGGTCCGCCCACCCGATGGGCACACGCCGTGACTCCGGAGGTGCTGCTCGACGCCCTCGGGACCCTGGCCGGCGAGCTCGACCTGGAAGTGCGCCGCGGGGCGTCGGGTGACAGCGCCACCAGCGGCGTGTGCCGGCTGCGCGGACGCGTCTGGGTGGTGCTCTCGGCCGCCGACCCTCCGGCGCGCCGGATCGCCGTGCTCGCGGCCGCGCTGCGCGAGCACGCCGGCCCCGCCTGCGACGCCCGCTACCTGCCCCCGGCCGTCCGCGCAGCGCTGGAAGGGGCTCCCGACACGCGCTCGTAGCCGCATCCGGGGTCCACGGCCGCGGTCGTCCGTCGGCCTTGACCGCGGGGAAAATCCGCGTCTACACTGCTGCGGTCCGGAGGGGAATCGCAGGGCGCGATCCTCATCGACGGACGAAACCCCCGTCCTGAGCGCCGAGCGCCAGGAAGACAGAGACACGCCTCGCCCAGCCCAGAATACGCTCGGATCCTCTCGGGGACCGAGACGGGGGCAGCAAGCAGGCGAGTTCGCGCCAAGGGCCAACGGCCACACGCGCCAGCGGGCCACGGCACGAGCACCGGCCGCGCCTCCGGAAACGCGCCGACTTCACGTCGGCGGCCGTTCGGGATGGCGCGTTTTCTTCTTCCGGTGCGAAGCCGAAGGTCGGATCTCGGAAGACGCCCCAGGGCGTCGGATGGGAGGACGCCGTGTCGACCGTCACGCTGAAGTCCGCCCGGGAGCAGCGCGTCACCGCTCCCTCGCTCACCGCGATGAAGAGCCGCGGCGAGTCGATCGCGATGCTCACCGCCTACGATTTCGCCTTCGCCCGGATCTTCGACACCGCCGGCATCGATGTGCTGCTGGTGGGCGACTCGCTCGGCAACGTCGTCCAGGGCCGGGACACCACGCTCCCCGTGACCCTCGACGAGATCCTCTACCACACGCGCCTGGTCGTGCGCGGCGCTTCCCGCGCGCTGGTGATCGCGGACCTTCCCTTCGGCACCTTCCAGGTCTCGGCCGAGGAGGCCGTCCGCAACGCCGTGCGCTGCGTGAAGGAGGGCGGGGCCCACGCGGTGAAGCTGGAGGGCGGCCGCGCGGTGGCCGCCACCATCGAGCGCATCGTGTCGGCGGAGATCCCGGTGATGGGTCACGTCGGGCTGACGCCCCAGGCGATCCACCGGATGGGCGGGCACCGCGTGCAGGGTCGCACGGCAGACGCTGCCGAGCGCGTGATCGCCGATGCCCGGGCGGTGCAGGCGGCGGGGGCCTTCGCAGTGGTGCTCGAGGGCATGCCCGCCGAGCTCGCGCGCGCGATCACCGCCGAGCTGGCGATCCCGACGATCGGAATCGGCGCCGGCGTGCACTGCGACGGCCAGGTCCTGGTGATGCACGACATGCTCGGACTCTCGGACTGGACTCCCAGCTTCGTCAAGCAGTACGCCGCGCTCGGAATGAGCGCGGCGAAGGCGGCCCGGCGCTTCGCGGAGGAGGTGCGCGAGCGCAAGTTCCCCGACGAGAAGCACTCCTACCGCTAGGCGACCGGGGGAGTCGGCCATGGATCGCATCGATAGCGTCCGGGGGCTGCAGGCGCGCGCCGACGCGGAGCGCGCCGCGGGCCGTCGGATCGCCCTGGTTCCGACGATGGGCGCGCTCCACGCGGGCCACGTCTCCTTGGTGAAGGCGGCCCGCCAACGCGCCGACCGGGTCTGGCTGTCGATCTTCGTGAACCCCACGCAGTTCGACGATCCGCGCGATCTCGCGGTCTACCCGCGCACCCTGGAGGCCGACCTGGTGGCCTGCCGCGACGCGGGCGTCGACGTGCTCTTCACACCCACCGCGGCCGAGATGTACCCGGAAGGCTCGGACACGATCGTCGAGGTGGACGCCCTGTCGCGTCCCCTGTGCGGCGCCTCGCGCCCCGGGCACTTCCGCGGGGTGACGACCGTCGTGGCGAAGCTGCTGGCGGCGGCGAAGCCCCACGTCGCGGTGTTCGGCGAGAAGGACTTCCAGCAGCTCGCGGTGATCCGGCGCATGGCGCGTGATCTGCTGCTCGACGTGGAGATCGTCGGCGCGCCGATCGTACGCGAGCCCGACGGCTTGGCGCTCTCGAGCCGCAACCGCAACCTCGACCCGGAGGCGCGCCGCCAGGCGGTGTGCCTGGTGCGGGCGTTGGATGCGGTCGAGGTCGCCGTCGCCGGCGGCGAGCGGCGCGCCGAGAGCCTGCTCGACCTCGCGCGCCGGGAGATCGCCCGGGCACCGCGCGCCCGGATCGACTACGCCGACCTGCGCCACCCGGTGACGCTGGCGCCGGCGCCCGAGCGCCTCGACGGGCCCGCGCTGCTCGCCCTGGGCGTGTTCCTGGGTCCCGCCCGCGAGGGCGAGGGCGCTCCGGTCCGCCTGATCGACAACCGCTTGCTGCACGCGCAGCCGGGAGGAGGACGATCCTCATGACGCGAACGATGCTCAAGTCGAAGATCCACCGCGCCACGGTCACCGAGGCGAACGTGGAGTACGAGGGCAGCATCACGATCGACCCGGACCTGCTCGA
>Ga0315553_10004329_pt1 | contig 10716 bp, 8 predicted proteins | sample SalMarSW160140MG_FD_203099 | JGI IMG/M metagenome (GOLD analysis project Ga0315553, IMG submission 203099) | Salt marsh sediment microbial communities from the Plum Island Ecosystem LTER, Massachusetts, United States - Salt Marsh Sediment SW1601-40 ... | reverse complement strand
GTGCTGGCAACAAGTGAAGGTAAGCAGCCAGGGAATCAACATCGAAGTCGTCTTGTGCCATCGCTTGCATGATTCCAGATTCGGGCGATATCGGCCGCGTGTGATAATGGATCATTGGTTATTGTCGGTGGCGGCCGTGGTGCGTGTCCAGCCCGATATCGGGCGACGGCAACGACCGAAAGGATGGCGCTTTTTGGGTATGGGATGCTCTTCGCAACAACGCAAGCACCGGCAGGCGGTGACAACGTGCAGCGGAAACGTGCCTTGACACGTCCTGCAAAATCGTCAAAATCCCGGCCACACCAGGGCAGTACGGGCCGGGAACGGATGCCGTGGTCTATTGATTCGCAGGAGGGAAGGAACGCCTGCCCTTGTGCTGGTTGGAGGCGTTCGCATACGTACAACATCCGACCGACGAGGTTGGCGTAGCTGGGCATGGAGGCCTTCGCGCGATGGATTTCTCGGTGGCGACTGAATCTGGAATCAGTTTGCGCGAGCATCTGGACGGCGCAAGCTTTTACGGCGTCGAAGACGTTCGGGTTACTTCTATCTGCAACGACTCGCGCCGTGTGCGCGAGGGCGATCTGTTTGTAGCCATCACTGGCGTTCGGCACGATGGTCACGAGCATTGGCAAGAAGCTGTTCGTCGAGGGGCAGTCGCAATTCTGGCAGAACAACCGCTGCCGGCCGGCGGAGTTCCCGTGTGCATTGTGCCCGACAGCCGCGCTGCGCATGGCCGACTCTGCCAGGCGCTGTCCGGCAACCCGAGCCATCAATTGCGAGTGCTCGGTATCACGGGCACCAACGGCAAGACGTCGACGGCTATGCTGTTGCGCAGTGTACTGAACGAAGCCGGCTTTGGTGCCGGTGTACTGGGAACGCTCGGTTACTTCGACGGCTACGACGCAGCCGAGGCAACCCACACAACGCCGCCGGCGCCCGTCCTCGCCAAATGGCTGGCCCGCACCGCGGCCCAGGGTTGCTCGCACGCCGTGTTGGAAGTATCGAGCCACGCGTTGAGCCAATCGCGCATCGCGGGCGTACGACTCGATGCGGCAATGATAACCAATGTGGGCCGGGATCATCTTGATTATCACAATTCGCAGGCGAACTACCGCGATGCCAAAGCCCGAATTCTCGACCATCTGTCGCCCGACGGCGTGGTGATACTCAACACGGACGATCCCTTTTGCAGCCGATTGATCTGTGAAACGTATCATCCGACGCTCACTGTCAGCATGAAGAAAGAAGCGGAGTTGACCGCCACTCTCGTTGAACGGCATTTTGGCGAACAGACCTTTCTGCTCAACGCAGGACTCGATACGGTACCGGTGCGGACGCGTACGATCGGCGACCATTTTATCTACAACTGTCTCGGCGCGGCGGCGATGGGCCTGGTTTACGGCATCTCGCTGCAAGACATCGTACGCGGTATCGAAGCCGTCAATTACGTTCCGGGACGCATGGAGCCGGTAGTTTGCGGGCAACCCTTTGGCGTGGTGATCGATTATGCACACACACCCGACGCGTTGGTTGCCTGCTTGAAGGCGCTGAGGACAGTGACCGCGGGGCGGGTGATCTGCGTCTTCGGCGCGGGCGGAGACCGCGATCGACAGAAGCGCCCGCAAATGGGGACGGTCGTAGAACGTCTGGCCGACCTGGCCGTCATTACCAGCGACAATCCGCGCAGCGAAGACCCACGAGTGATTGCCGAAAACGTTCGCCGCGGATTCTCGTCACCCGCTACTGCTAAGATCGTCACCGATCGGGCTGCTGCGATTGCGTTCGCGCTACGCGAAGCGCGTGCGGGCGACTGCGTGGTCATTGCCGGCAAGGGACACGAGTCTTACCAGGTGGTGGGCAACCACCGTTACGAATTTGACGACCGGACGGTCGCGAATCACGTGTTGCAGCGGATGTATCGTGCTACGAGTTTGGCGGCGTGACCGGACGATCGTGCTTTTCCGAATGTTTCACTTTCGCTCATCTTATCAACCACTGCTTACGAACCACTGCGGCTGCCGATGATGGAACTTGCGCTGAGAGATCTGACGGATATCATCGGTGGGAAACCCCACTTGGGTACCATGCCGCCGTTGGCCGGCGATGCGGTACCCGTCGGTCGCATCGTTACCGACAGCCGCCAGGTGAACGCCGGCGACGTCTTCTGGGCATTGGTGGGACCACGACACGACGGGGCTGATTTTGCCGACGAAGCATTCTCTCGCGGAGCGGCGGGCGTCGTCTCCGCTCGGTTGGTCGAGCCCTGGGCGGGACGCTGGTGCCTGCACGTGGAAGACACGACTTGGGCACTCTGGCAACTGGCCACCGTCGCGCGGTATCAGTTCGACGGCAACGTCATCGCCGTTACCGGCAGCGTGGGAAAAACGACGACGCGGCAGATGCTTCATACCGTCTTGGGAACGGACCTTCGCGGTAATGCCAATCCCCGGAATTTCAACAACCACATCGGCGTGCCTCTGAGTCTATTGCAGTGGTCGGCCTGGGACGACTACGCCGTGGTCGAACTTGGTGCAAGTCGACCCGGTGAAATCAAAGCGCTCGCCGAACTGTGCGAACCGCACGTCGGTGTCGTGACTCGCATCGCCGAGGCTCATTTGGAAGGGTTTGGCAACCAGCGATCCATCGCAGAGTCGAAGGCCGAGTTGCTTTCCGCCCTGCCCGGTGACGGTTGTGCCGTCCTCAATGCCGACGACCCCTGGCAGCACAGAATCGCGTCGCGATGCCGCTGCTCCGTATTATGGGTGGGCCGTTCGGCGAATGCGGACGTGACAGCTACCGACATCCACAGCAGCGGCGGGCTGCTGTCCTTCCGGGTCGACGGGCATTCGTTTGAGGTGCCGGTGCAGGGCAGACATCATCTCACGTCGGCGCTGGCCAGCGTGGCAGTCGGTCAGTGGATGGGCATGGATTTAGCACGGATCGCCTACGCACTGAAACAATTCAAGCCTCTGCCTCAGCGCTGCGAGATTTCGCGAATCGGCGATAAGTTGATCATCAACGATACCTACAATGCCTGTCCCACGGCGATGACTGCTGCATTAGAGCTGCTCCGCGACTTCGAAGCTCAAGGGCGTCGCGTCGTGATCTGTGGGGACATGGCCGAACTCGGTACCGAATCGAAAGAGTGGCACTACCACGTTGGACAGCAGGTCGTCAGCATCGGCGGTGCGGATCTGCTGGTGGCCTGCGGCAACTTCGCCCGTGACGTGGTCACGGGTGCTCGCGACGCCGGTATGCCCCTGGGAAGGGCCATCGCCTGCACGACGCCCCGTGAGGCACTACCGTTGCTCCATGGGCAGTTGCTCTCAGGAGACGTCGTGTTGGTCAAAGGATCACGAGCCATGGCAATGGAAAACATCGTTGATGCATTGCAGGTGCGCGAGCGACGAATGGCGGCCTGAGGTACGTCGTAGCTCTGCAATCGACGTTCTTTCCAACCAGGCGTCCCACACGAAATACCACGAACGACGCACAACACGGACGAAAGAAGGACAACAATTACGATCCCGCGCTAAACTACGAGCGACTTGAACGTGGGCTGAATGCTTTAGGACTCTGCGTCTCTTCGATTTCAACTTTTCGACTCTTTGACCAAAGGCAATACAACAATTGAGGCTCCATCGTATGTGCTGCGGATTGCGGGGTCTTGCGGCGCAACCCTCCCCTGGGTAGGAGCATTAAACTCGTTCTCGCTAAGCGGTATCTGGGTCGACCGCTGAGAAGGAGGCGCTTCACGATGGAGCCTATGTCTGAGCGCCGGGGCGATCCTCTTCGGGTCGCTCCGGTTGCTCAGCGGATTCACGCGATAACGGTTCAATACTCAAGATAGCACCGTGCGATTCGAACCATGACGCTTTGGCTTATCGAGTGGTTACACGCCGTTGCCCACGTTGACACGGCCGTTTGGCAAAAGATCACGTTTCGAGCGTCGTTGGCAGCCCTCATCAGTTTTTCCTTGGGAATCGCTTTGGGCCCGCGGCTCATCGCTTGGCTTGGGACCCGCTATCGAGAGCCGAACGTCAGCCCTTCACCCGACATCGAGCGACTCCACAGCGGCAAACAGTTCACTCCCACGATGGGTGGTCTGTTCATTGTCGCCGGCGTGCTGGGTGGCAGCATACTGCTGGGCGACCTGCGAAACCCGTACTTGTTCTCTGCGATCGTGTTGACAACCGGGATGACTCTGCTCGGCGCCGTGGACGACAAGATCAAGCTCAGCGGCCGCAGTCGTGGCCTCTCAGCCCGCCGCAAGCTGACGGGTCAGATTGTGCTGAGCGGTCTCGTCGCCTGCTACGTGTATCAATTTCATCAGAGCGCCGGCGCTCTCGAACTAGCTCTGCCCGGCCTTGGTACCGTTTTGCACCTGGGTTGGTGGTTCATTCCCTTGGCCACGCTGGTGCTCGTGGCGTCGTCCAACGCTGTGAATCTGACAGATGGACTGGACGGCCTGGCGGGCGGTTGCATGTTGTTCTCGGTATGTGGCATGGCTGTGTTGGCCTACGTGGCAGGTCACGCGGAATTGGCAGACTATCTGGGTGTGACATCCATTCCAGGGGCCGGTGAGCTGGTAGTCGTCGCCGCTGCCGTGATCGGTGGATTGCTTGGTTTTCTTTGGTTCAACTGCCATCCGGCACAGGTCTTTATGGGCGACGCGGGTTCGTTGCCTTTGGGCGCCCTGCTCGGGCTGTTGGCCGTGGTGAGTCGTCAGGAGATACTCCTGCTGCTCATCGGCGGAGTGTTCGTCGTCGAGGCGGCCAGCGTCCTGATTCAAACTGCGTCGTACCGCTGGCGACGGCGCCGGGTGTTCTTGTGCGCTCCGCTGCACCATCATTTTCAGTTTCGCGGCTGGCCGGAAAGCCGGATCGTCGTTCGATTTTGGATCGCCTCGGCGCTCTGCAGCATCGTCGGGGTGGCGAGTTTGAGATTGCAGATCGAGCAGCCCGCAACCGGGCACGACGTGGCGGCGAGGGAATCGACGGCCGGCGCAGTCAAGGCGCCAGGTGGTGGGATGCTCGCGACCACAACTTTCGACGACCCGCGCGTAGCGCAAACACCGTCACCCTACTGAGTGGAAGATTCCATGGCGTCACCCTGTCCCCACATCCTGTTTGCCGGAGGCGGCACGGCCGGTCACCTGAATCCTGGCCTCGCGGTGGCCAGGCAACTCGCACACCAAATCCCGCGGGCATGTATTACGTTCGCCGGTTGCGGCAAACCACACGAACAGCACACGGTGACGACGGCCGGCTACCAACATGTACTGATCCCAGGAAAACCGACGCCCCGATCACCGTGGCAAACGTTTCGCTTTGTCACTGACAACGTGGCAGGTTATTTGGCCGCCAATTGGATACTCCGCGAACAAAGAGTCTCCCTGGTTGTCGGTTTGGGGGGATACGCTAGCGCAGCGGCCGTACGGGCGGCCATCTCGCGTTCGTTACCCACCGTGCTCTTGGAACAGAACGTTATACCCGGTCGCGCGACGACCTGGCTGGCGCCGAAAACAGCGATGGTCTGTGCGTCGTTTCACGAAGTTCGCTCGCGATTGCAGAATGGCACCACAGTACGTTTCACGGGCAACCCTGTGCGACCCGAATTTCAGAAGCTGTACTGGGCTCCGTTGCCACAGATGCAACCCAAGAATGGTCGGCGTCCGCGCCGGTTGCTTATCTTGGGAGGCAGTGGCGGTGCCCGGTCTCTCAATGAAAACCTTCCCAAGGCACTTTACAAATTGGGAAACGGTCTGCGCGGATGGAGAGTCGTCCACCAGACGGGTGGTGGGCAACTGCGAGCGACACAGGACTTGTACCGCCGATTTGGCATCGACGCACTCGTTATCTCTTACATCGACGAACTGGCCGAAGCGATGTGGGGTACCGATCTGGTCGTATCACGGGCGGGCGGGACCACCATCGCCGAGCTGGCCATGGCCGGCGTGCCGACCGTGCTGGTGCCGTTTCCCCATGCTGTCGACGACCACCAGACGGCGAACGCCCGCGTGCTGGCAAACGCCTCTGCCTGTCGCATCGTTGACGAACTGGACACGGCGGGTCGATTTGATGATCGACTGGCCGGCGAACTGCGACTGCTCATGACGGACGAAAATCAGCGCCATAATCTGGGAAGACACATTCGTGCTTTTGCCCACCCCGATGCTGCCACCGATGTCGCATCCGCCATTGGCGAACTGCTACAGGTCTCGCCTCCCGTTGTTCGCCGCCGGGCCGCCTGACTCGCGGACGGCTGGTTTCAACGTCTTTCTCTTCTTTCCGAGGGTATTTCCACAGTCAGGATACCCTTGAGTCCCAGCACGTGGTCCATTACAATTCGGCCCCCTTGCCGCGCTGGTCGGGTGACTCGCATCGACGTCGATATGCTGACTGTTTCGAGCGGATGCTGGTCTTATTCCTATTGCTAGCCGACTTAATGGAGCGGGAGTCGAAACTCATGCAGCGTACTTTGGTATTGCTTAAACCCGACTGCGTCCAACGCCGGCTCATGGGCCGCATTATCAGTCGATTTGAGGACAAGGGCTACAACCTCATCGCCATGAAGATGATGCGGATCACGCCCGAGCTGGCCAGGCAGCACTATGCCGAGCATGTCGAAAAAGCATGGTATCCAACGCTTGAGGGATTCATCACCGGTGGCCCTGTCCTCGCTGCAGTCGTCGAAGGAATCGACGCCGTCGATGTGGTGCGCAGCATGCTCGGGCCGACGAACGGTCGAGATGCCTCGGCTGGCACAATCCGCGGTGATTTTGGGTGCAGCCGTCAGATGAACCTAGTACACGCCTCCGACGGTCTCGAGGCGGCGGCCCGCGAAATCGATCTCTACTTTGATAAGCGCGAGATTTGCGAGTACGATCCGACGATCTCGTCCTGGCTCAAAGCAGTGGACGAGTAACTGGGTGACTGGCTGCTTCAGAGATTTCCACGCCAAACCGATGGTCGTGGCTCCACGCGACTTCTCAGCCAGGTGATAGTTGTCCGGCCGGTGTTTCGGCTCGGAGTTGCTCGATCATGTCGAGCACAGCCGCCTCAGATGCCCGTTGCCAGCGGGCTGCGCCGTATTCTTCCGCGTACTGTGGTTGCGAGAAGGCGTAATTGATGCCCCGCGAACTATTCACGATCGCGCCCAAACCACGCTCGTCGAAAGCGCCCGAGACATCGGCCGCGGTGGCGCCTTGACTACCAAAACCGGGCACGAGAAACCAGGTGTGCGGCATCGCCTGACGAAGCTCCGCCAATTGTTCTGGATACGTGGCACCGACGACGGCTCCCACGTGGCCGTAGCCGCATTGTCCAGCCGAGCCGTTGGCGTATTGCTCGACCATGTCGGCGACGTGTCGATAAACCGGTCGCCCGTCGGCCACCAGATCCTGCAGCATCGCGCCGCCGGGGTTGGAAGTCTTCACGAGCACGAAGACGCCGGCTTCCTGCTCTCCGGCCAGTTCGACAAATGGCAGCAGGCTGTCGTCCCCCAGGTATGGGCTGACGGTCAGCGCGTCGCCGCTCCAGACGTTTTGCTTCGCCCCGCCCAACCACGCTTGGGCATAGGCGGCCGCCGTGGAACCGATGTCGTTGCGTTTGCCGTCGACGATAACCAGCAGCTCTTTTTCCCGAGCGAACTGGACGACACCTGACAACGCCTCCATTCCGGGTGGTCCGAACTGCTCGAAGAACGCTACCTGTGGTTTGACGGCCGCCACCAAGGGTGCCACGACGTCGATCAGCTCGTGGCAAAACCTTTCGCACGCCCGCGCTTGCAATTCCGGGTTCTCTGCCGCATCTTTTTTGAGCGCATCGGGCAGCAACGCGAAACGCGGGTCCAGACCGACGAGTACGGCATTGCCGACTCGCCGAACCGATTCGGTCAATCGATCCATAAAGTGTGCCATGCGCTACTCCGTTTTTACTGGCAATCCAGTGCGAGTCGCACTCACATATTCCGGTACCCGATCTACTATATCAGCACGAAACGGCTCTGTACGCGGAACGCCCAAGTGATACTTGCTCTGTCCCATACCGATCCATCAGTTTGGAGCATGGTTAGCATGCTTTCTTCTCATCTGTATCCGGTCCTCCACGGCTCCATCCCAATGCCTGCAATTTCACCTCGCGCAAACGGTGACCACTCATCAATAGTATTTGTGGCAGGAATGTCATGCATGTGACGTGCGCCTCATTTCTCGAAGTGTTCGAACACAACGTAACCGCCGAGTGACACGGAAATGCACGACTTCGGCTCGTGGCTGACTGCAACGTTGCGATGCTCCATACCGTCGGGTCGGTCTTCCAGCTCTCGCAACATAACGGGCAACGACGAAGTCGGAGAGTTACTCTCCATCGCTCCGTAACGGGGTGTGATATGAAATGCCATAAATTCGTGCGAAGAGGGCTAACATCGAGTTCACCGGGAGTGTTGGCCATCCGATGGAACAACCAGCAGGGCAATCTCGGCTCAGCTTCTCTCAGGTCACCTCTCAATTGCCGACGCCTCGGTTCCTTCACCAACCCGATGGCTGAACGAAGTTCGTGAACATGTCCGTGGGACTCTGAGGATTCTCTGCACGGAGAAGATTGTCCATTCTCTGCTTAATGGCCGGCAGCCACTCTGGATGAGTCAGAATGTAAAACTTCTCCTCCTTCATCGCTTCGAAGACCTGATCTGCCACTTGGAGGGGAGACGATCCTGCATCCACGGCCGCGTTCAAATAATCCAGTAGGGCCTGTTTCTCCGCGGATATCTCAACGGGTTCGTCTTGTGACTCGACGGGTCTGTTACGCTCACATTCCATGATGTTTGTTTTGACATATCCAGGGCAAAGGACCGACACCTTGACGGGCGCATTACGCTCTTCGAGAGCCAGGTGAAGGCTTTCAGAGAGGCCTACCACCGCGTGCTTGGCCACTGCGTAGATGCCCGTGGCGCCGCCCACCATCAACCCTGCAACGGAAGCTGTATTGACGATGTGGCAGTCGGTGTTCTGGCCAAGCATGATCGGGGTGAATATCTTGACGCCGTGGATCACGCCCCAGAGATTGATACCGATCACCCACTCCCAGTCGCTCCACGTGGCCTCCCACAGTGCCCCTCCCGCACTGACGCCTGCATTATTGGCGAGCAGGTGCACCGCGCCAAATGCTTCGAGTGTTTTCTGGGCCAGCAGCTCGACCTCGTTCCGCTTGCTGACGTCCGTCATCACACCGAGCACAGTTCCACCCTGGGCCCTAAACTCTGTTTCTGCCTTGCGGAGTTCCGCCTCGTTAATATCCGCGAGCACAACCTTCATACCTTCCTTCGCGCACCGCTCCGCCATCGCTCGACCGATGCCACTGGCGGCGCCGGTGATCACCGCGACCTTGTCTTTAAACACTTTCATGGCTGCTTCCTCTTGTGGATATCGGTCCTGCCAGGATCACATTGCTTTCCTGAAATCCCTGTCACATGACCGCATGCCCAACGACCCAAGCACAGCGAACCGACCTGCGAGACGCGTGGATTTAAACTCGAGCGCGATGGCCGGGTTCGCTGCAGCGCACGGCTAGTCCCCAGGGTCATTCTGGCCGCATCCTATCTTTTTGGGTGTCTTCCATTCGTCATAACGGCGGTCAATAACCTGTCGCATCTCTTGGTAACTATCCTCAGTGTAAACAACGTGATGCTCCGACGGCAAGCGCCCTTGCAACGTCCCGACGTAATCGTAGATGTAATTCCCACGTTCGAAATCAAAGTATTCCAAAGGAAACGTGTTCCCGTCCTCTGAGAGCATGTCGTCAATGAGGCAGCAATTCCACCACTCGCAAACCTTGTGGATAGGAATTTCTCCAGCGCGGAACTGTCGAATAATACCCTCGGCTTCGTTCTCGAAAAAACCCGCTCATCACCCGCCGCTGGCTGGTCACGAACACCTGGGCCGTGCACTTTCCCAACCCACAGTTAGGTGCACAGAATCGACACACCCCACTGCTGTCCGCAGCACTGGCCGTGATGTCGGACCACCTGGTGGGCATGGTGGGTTACCCACGGCAAAACCCTCACGGCTGGTCGCTAGCCACACGGGTCATTCATTCGAACGGGAATGCGGCAACGGCGGGTACAGCAATCGTCGGTACCGGTTGATGCGCCGACCAAATCGAGCCAGGCACGTCGGTTGTTCGACCGCTCGACCACCAGGTACCACAGTTTCTATTGCGATTCACAGTCCGGCGGATGTTGCGGCCGACACCCGTCAAGTAGCGGCAGGGTGACAGAAAAAAAATTGCCCCCGCGCAGGATGTACACGATTGGTGCGTTGTTATTGGCAGAGTGGCGAACAAGCCAGCACCAACGCTGGCGGTCATCGGACGATGAAGCAGCCCGGAACCTGAGTTCATCGTCACCCACCCTGCCCAGGACACGGTGACCGCCAGGTGCAACGAAGTTTAGACAGCGTGAAATGGCAACGTCGCTGAATATACCACCTGACGGCACCCGGTGCGTAAGCTGGAACAACGCCGTCACCACGTTCTTTAAGAAAAGAGAGAGGTTCCCCCATGAGTACTGCAGCTACCAAAGTAAGAGTTCGAAGGATCGTCTTGGCGAGCGCTTTGATGGCACTTGTCCTCGGCAATTCCGCCTACGCCGGCAACATTTTGCTTACACAATTCGACTACGGCGCAAGCACGTATGAGGACATGAAGAACAACC
>Ga0315553_10004328_pt1 | contig 10716 bp, 10 predicted proteins | sample SalMarSW160140MG_FD_203099 | JGI IMG/M metagenome (GOLD analysis project Ga0315553, IMG submission 203099) | Salt marsh sediment microbial communities from the Plum Island Ecosystem LTER, Massachusetts, United States - Salt Marsh Sediment SW1601-40 ... | reverse complement strand
TTTCTTAAATAAGAGTCAATAACAGTTTTGTAGTGGTAAAGGTGCTAGTATTCTTTTTAAAATCTTAGCGCCTTAAAGGTGGGTATGATGCGGGTTTATATCGGTGGCCTTGTGTCAAGACCAAATCCTCCTTTCCCTTTGTATCTGATCACTTATAAATGATTTTGCACGGTTTATATACCCCTATGGTGTCATTTTGTCAACAATGAACTTTAGTATTTTACTGAAGATAAATAGGGTTAGAAAAAATCCATGGCCTCCATCCAAATAGAGGCGTTTTACGTAATACCTCTACCCTATAAACACCTCTTTCATGTATCTTGGTAGAAAGCTCACTGCCATATTTGGTTTTAAAAAGCGATCTGTCCTTCATGATTCTTGTGATTCCATATCCTGGGAGTTGAATCGACAATATACCAGGAGAGAATTGAGCCTCTTGCCCCATTTCAATACTCTCGGTATTTTTTTCTCTATGAAAGGTAAACCTGAATCCCTTTGCCTTATACAGGCCATCATGCGCTATAAAGCAATTGCCCTCTCTAAGTGCGGTATAAATGATCTCTTTATCTTTTGACACATCTCCGCTAAGTGGTAAAGGTGTGAGAATATGTGTGTTTATCGTATTTAAGAGATATTTATATGAAAGAGGTTTGAGTTTAGTGAATCCTATCTTTATAAAAGATGCGTGTGCATCTGAGCCTCCTATAGCTGCGACCCGTTTCTCAGAACACAGTTTGTCCCATGTGTCCAAAGTCTTTTTACTCGGGCCTTTTAGAGTATACTTTTTAAAAATAAGATGGAATATCCCATGCCATAAAGACCTGACATTTTCTTTCCATCGTGATGAGAAGTTCCAGATACAGATGCCCGTATAACCATTCACTGACCAATCTCGCCAGGCATAGGTCACGCTATTCTGCAAATAATGCATTCCTTTTTCAAAAGGATGGGCCAAAAATCCAAAACCCCCCTGATTATTTACAGCATCGATGACCTCCTGAGGGGAGTAGCTCTCGTCATTTACTTGGTGTGTAATATTAAAGGCAAGATAGTGATGGGAACTTGTGCCAATCTCAGAGCCAACTAAAACAAGAATACCCTTATGATAGCCCTGATCTTCAAGATAAAGCTCGGTGAGATATGAATGATCATTTAGGATTATAAAATCAAGGCCTACTGCCCTCGCTGCTTCAGTAACCTCTTTTACACCCCCACCTCCATCCGAGTGTGTTGTATGGATGTGAAGATTTCCTACATATTCAAAAGGATGTTCTTGTGCCATTTAGCCCTCATAACTATTAAGTGCCTTCAGCCCAGCAGCCATTGGCCTTTTTACTGCAAAAATAATTACAAATATAACGCCAATAAAAGAGCACACTACCCATACCCATTGAAGATACGTGATAGATAGCCCTTTAAAATGTGCTGAAAGTATAGTGTAAACTGGTCCGGCCTCCAGCATGATGACCAAAGCTATAAAAACTGAGCTGCTTATCATATAGATTAACGCCCCAAAACCAGTTGCTACCTGGGCGATATTTTCATGGTGAAAATTTGGATATACAGCACCTAAGCCAATTCCTAAGGCAACAATTCCAAAAACTAAAAAAAATATCGTTACTGAGGACAAGGCCATCATAAAGGGAGTTACCTTTAATAGGTAATTAGTGTAAATTATTAACACCTCAGATAAAATAAGCATAGGGAGGAGATAGGCAAAATATTTAGACCACAGGAACCGCCGTGATGAAAGAGGTGAAGAAAGTACAATCCAGAAGGCCTGACCTTCTGAGCTTACTGCCGGAAAGATGAAACGGGCAGAGATAGCTGAAATGACAAATCCTGCTAAACCAATATTCAGAAAGGATAATGCATTCTGAAGATATATAGACTTTATTGGGCTTTTCTCTAAGGGGAGAACGCTGAAATTATAGATATACACAACCACAAGTGCAGCCAAGAGAAGGAGCTGTGACCACTGGCTATTATCCCGAAAAAAGCTGCGCACATCCTTGGCAATCAAAGATGCGCTCTCTGGGCCAAACGGTTTGGTTACTGCTGATACTATTCTTTCAAGCATTCTCTTGCCGATATGACTCCTTTTTTTTGCCTCTTGTGCCTTTGAAAAGCCACTAAAATAAATATGTCCAGCCACCCAGATATCTATCACTACCATTGCAATGGCGGTACTCCAGAGGAGAACATAGTTAAATATTTGAGTTACTGGATTGTGAGTCAATCGTGCCCATAGAATATCTGTTGCCCAATGGTTTGGCAAATAAGGGGAGTCAGGGGTCTTCAAGGCACTTAAATATTGGGCTATACTCATAAATGCGTCTGGATTGACCAGCCTTTCTGGTCTGAGAAATCGGAAAAGCAAATAGAGAATAACAATGAGAATAACAGACATAATCATGATAATGTCACTGGCCTTTTGAGCAGGGAAAAACCTCACCAAAACCATAATAACCATGATCCCTAAGCATGCAGAAATAATAATTAAAGGAAAAGAGACATAAATCAGGCTCAGATAATAATCAAGGCCAGCATGATAAACAAAACCGTAGGCCATCATTAGGGGAAGGCCAAAAACAACCACCATCCAGGAACTATCAATTACCGTATAAAAGGATCTGCTCAGAAATATCTCTGTAAGCGTTGCTGGAGAAGAATAGCATATTTCTAAATCGTCAGAGAGGTAGAGATTAGAAAGCGCGATTATCACATGGCTGAAGATTAAGATTGAAAAAAAGATTAAAAAAACCATGCTCAGAAGATGTCTTGCGAGAATATCGCCGATCATCTCCTGAGAAGAAAAATATATGAGTACTTTATAGGTAAGAAAAAAAAGAACCAACCAAAACAGGCACCCTGCACCAGTGAAGGTCAGAATCTTTATCTTTCTGTTGCTCCGTGATTTTGTAAGGCTATTTTTACAACTTATGAGCCTGGGAGAAATGAGAAGTTTAAACATTCTCACCTGGAGACTGCCCTCCTATTATTGTAAGAAATGTACTCTCTAAATTTCCTTCCACTCCTGCCTGTTTTTTCAGATCTTCAGATGTCCCTGACGCCACAATCCTGCCTTTATTGACAATAGCTATCTGCTGGCATACCTCTTGGGCCAAAGCCAGGGTATGAGTAGACATAAAAACTGTAGCTCCATCATTTGCCCATTCTTGAAAGATTTCTTTTACTAATTTAGCCCCCTTTGGATCGAGACCCACCATTGGCTCATCAACAATAATAACCTTGGGTTCATGTATCATAGCTGAGGCTATAATGAGCCGTTGCTTCATACCGTGTGAATAAGATTCAATAAGCTCATCACCCCAGTCACTTAATTCAAATAGGTTCAGCAACTCTGCAATCCTCTCATTTAATCTATTCTCTTTCATTCTATAGAGCCCTGCCTTAAATCTAAGAAACTCTATACCGCTGAGTTTTTCATAAAGAAAAGGTCGATCAGGTATAAAACCAATAATCTTTTTTACCTTTGATGGTTCCTTGGCTATTTCCAATCCATTGATATAAATCTTACCTCTAGTAGGCTGCAGTAGACCTGCCATCATCTTGATAGTAGTTGTTTTCCCTGCTCCATTTGGCCCAATAAAACCAAATATTGTTCCTTGAGGAACATTCAGGTTCAAATTATCAACAGCCTTTATTCCACGGTATATCTTTGTAAGATTCTCGAATGTAATCATCAGCTCGCTTTAACTCACTCTTTGCTATCTTCTAAAAATTTGAATGATTGGCACGGGTGTCTTTTTTTATTATGCCCTTCAAACAGGGCACCTTGCCATATCGTTTCAAAATTGGGTAATAGCAAATTGGCCTTAGAATTATATGCTCCGTCTATATTACCCGATTTTGAAACGATAACCAATCTTACGTTATATTTAAGGGCATAAGCAAAAAAAGATACCCGTGCCCAAAGAACAAGCAGTTTGAAATCTTCTCTATTTTGAGCAATTACCTTTTATTTGTAATCTAAAATTGTAAACGTGAGGTTCCCGATCATTCCTGCAATCTGGACCTGTTTTTCAATCCCTCCTTCTATAAGTTTGATATGGGTAGCATCAACAGGCATCTGCTCCAGGGTTGAATCCATGGAAATCCATCTGTTTATGTAGGCCTCGTTCCAGGCATGGTAATAAAATTTTCTATCTTTGTAAACCAGACCAACAACGATTCTGGCTGGAATTCCAACCGCCCGTAATAGGGCAGTCAGAAGAGTGGCATGCTCATTACAATCTCCTTTTTTATGCGTAAAAACTCCTTTTGCATTTGGAATGGACACAACAGGTGCCTTCTCTAAATTCTCAAAAACCCAATTCATGATCATCTGGGCTGCCAGAAAGGGATCAGTAGTTCTCTTAACTATTTGTCTGGCTAAGCTGATTATCTCTTTATCGTCGGATTGAATAAACATCTCTGGGGTTAGAAAATGCAATAAACTTAGTTCTTTTCCCTCATACGGAATTGCATATGAAGCCTTAAATGGGGGGATTTCTTTTGTTATTGTAAGAACCCTGTCCGTTAAAGATTGCCTTTCCCCATTAAAAGACAGAGGGGAAGGTGTCTGATCAAAAAGAATTTTTAGGTATGATAATTCTCGAGGATTTGGGAGTCTTTGAGCTACTTTTATTGCTGATAATTCATAAAAATCAACTCTTTTTGATCTATCTAATCCTAATGGGGCCTTGTTGGGACTGGATCTTAAAAGAGTAAGCCCCATAAAACCCTTCTCTTTTAGAGATTCCCCGTTTTCATCAATCCAGAAAACCAGAGGCTGCCCTAAAAAGTCCATTTCCAACCGAAATGCCTTATATATTTTATTGTCAATCTCAACGTCTTCTTTTGCTACTACCTTTATAACAGCAGGATTTGATGTCATGGTTGCTGGATCAAATACTGGAAAATGATATGAGTCACCTATCTTAAATGCGCAAGACTTAAAAAACTGTGTGATACCTGCGCTAATCATTGGTTTTGATGGTAGTCTAATTAATTTGGTTTCTTTTTTTCCTTTTTCTCCCATTGAGAGATAGAGATTATTTCCCTTTATGATGCCGGATATCTTGAACTCAATGAGACCGGAGGAAAGCGAAAAGTTAAAATTATTCAAAAAAAATTCATCATCTAATTCCGCCCGTGTAGAACTTAAAATTTCCTGTGTCGAGCCTATTAAATTGACAGTAAGAAATATCTCCTCATTTACCTCAAATATATCCTCAATCGCTTTAACCCTTGTAACAGTGTATCCAACCTTACGTCCTTTTAAAAAAATCTCTTTCCATTCTTCACGGTTTTCTAAGAAGTGCTTCTTGTCGATTTGTGTAAGATCTGTACCTTTTTGAATAAAATTTGTCCGCTTTACTAATTCTGCCATAACAAAGAGCCAAAAAAGAACGATTAGAATTCCTGATAACTTATAGATAACAGACTTTTTCATTGCTATGGGTATTGAGTGTATTGAATCTAACAAGAAATTGATAGTGAGTAGCGAACAATGGGAATAAATCAGAGAATCTTATTTATAAGCTCGCGGGAATTGCCAAGCATCTCCTCAAGGGCATTTTCTCCCAACCCCGTCCCATGTGCTACCATCTGAGCAAATTGGCGGGTCATGAGGTCACGAGGGGAATGAGCATCCGAATTTAAAACTAGTTTTGCTCCGTATTCTTTTGCTATTCTAGCTACATATCCATTTGTAAGGCAATGGCCCTGTCGAGCTGATATCTCGAGATACACGCCTTTTTCAGCAGCCATCTTAACGTCTTCTATGGTTATAAGACCTGGATGGGCCAGAATATCAACTTCAGAAAGAATGGCTGCCCTGTTTGTCCCCTCAGGTACGGGCTCAACAATAGTTTCTCCATGAACTATAACTATCTCCGCCCCTAACTTCCTGGCCTGGCCCACCAAAGATTCAATCAGCTCTGGGTGGACATGAGTAATCTCAACACCAGGAATGACCTTAACTGATTGCGTCTGATTCAAATCTCGTGCTACCTTTACCACCCTCGTGATCACAAAATCAAGGTTTGACGAATCAACATGATCGGTTATTGCAACACAGGAATACTCCATATACTCCAAACGCCTTACAAGTTCTGAAGGTAGCAATTCGCCATCACTGAATAGGGAGTGGGTATGGAGATCTATCATGGATTAAATTATAAAGGGATTATTTTGGTTGGTAATGAGCTATTATTTGAAGGTGCCTATTCCTTATTTGCTATTGTGATTCCTCGTTAAAATGAGCTATATGGTCACAGGGCTTACATCTTGTATTTTCCAAAATCCTCTGGCTTGAGTTTTTCAAGTATATCCTGCCACTTCTTCCCTTGTTCGCTTTTATCCACAGGCACACTTTCTCTGGTTTCCTCTATCTGCTTAGATTTCGCTAAAACCTCATCCGAAACAAATATTGGGGCTTCAGTCCTGAGGGCCAAGGCAATGGCGTCACTTGGACGAGAATCTATTGACAAGGTTTTATCATTTCTCGTTAAATGAATAATGGCATAATAGGTATTATCCTTTAGGTCGCAAATCTCTATTTTATTGACCGTGATATCCGTCTTATCCATAACATCCTTCAGAAGATCATGAGTCATGGGCCTTGAAAATTTTACCCCTTCTATTTCACTGGCAATTGCCGTTGCCTCGAGTAGGCCTATCCAAATAGGTAATGTCTGTTCTCCATCAATCTCTTTTAAGATAATTATTGGACTATTCGTTACTGGGTCCATATTTAATGAAGATACCGTCATCGCTTTGAGCATAGTAATTTCTCTCCAACAATAGTATTACTCACATTCTCTTTAATTTCTATTTATCTTAAACAAATATTAATTGTCAATATAACTTTCTAGACTGATTATATACATTCTTTTTTCTGAAATATCCTATTATATTATTGAATGACTTAGGATCTTTATTAATGCCTGTCTAAGACGCTTTTTTAGAATCCCTTGTGGGCTTTTTAAAAGGTAGTATTTTTCTTCCCTCTTTAGATAAAACCGTATGAATAGGTTTCTTTGGATCATCATTAGAATCTTTTGCTATCGGAGGTGGACTTACAGCCTCTATTCTTATTTCATTTCCCTCCATTGTAAATGGTACACCATTGATATACTCTTCTCTCAATGTCCATGTAACTTTTCGCAGGGGAGTAGTTAAAATCAAAAGTTCCACCATAAACCACTTCTTTTTTATATCGGGTGTAATTGAGTCAATCCTGGCAAAAAATGCCGGCTTGTCCCTATAATAGACCTCTACAACATCACCTATCGTAGCCATAGTCTTCTCTTCTTCGTATGTAATTTCATTTTATTCTCGGCAGACACCATAATAATACATTTTATCTCAAGTAACAATTTTATTTAGCATAGATATCCTTTACAATCAGCGCATCTCAATGTATGTACTGCGATATAATGTATTAAAAAGAATAGGAGAAATAAAGGCTGATTACATGGAATGATTTTATCTTCCTCCCTAGCTAAATGTCTGTATGGCTTTTATTTGATAAGGATCAAGATATGAGGCAAAATGCATAAACATCTCTGTGATCTCATAAGCTTGATTGATGAAAGAAAACCTGCAAGAGAAAAATGAAAAAGATAAAACTTATCTCCTTTGATTTAGATAATACACTCATTGATACCACCTATACAACCTATGTATGGGAAATTGGTATCCCTCACCTTTACGCAAAAAAACATACTATTAGTATTTCTGAGGCTACGCGTTTGGTAATTGCCGAATATGAAAAGATTGGTGACATAAGCCTAGAATGGTATGATATTACATACTGGTTTAAATACTTTGAGCTTCCAGAAAAATGGGAAAACCTTATGGAGATACATAGGGATAAAATCCGGCCATTCCCAGAAGTGAAAGAGGTAATAAAGGATCTAGCACAATATTATGACCTGATTATAGTATCAAATGCAGCCCGAGAATTTGTTGAAGTTGAGATAAAGGAAGCAGAAATTGAGAATTCCTTTGCCAGAATCTTTTCAGCCACATCTGATTTTAGACAGGTAAAAAAGACTCCTCAATTTTACAGACAAATCTGTGAAATTATGGGCGCAGAACCATCCAGCACTATCCATATAGGAGACCACTATGAATTTGACTATGTAATTCCAAAAAGTATAGGGATAAAGGCATATTATCTGGATAGAGATGGAAAAAGAACTAAAGATAGTTTTACGGTAAAAAATCTCACAGAGTTTGCCACCCTGATTAAAAACCATCTGAGTCTGAGTAATTCACACTCATCCTCTGTATCATAGACATTTACATATTGCTCTTCACCTGAAACCTTCGAATTCCAATCCCTAATATTAAGGTAAGACCTGCTACAAAAAAGAGCGCTCGAAACCCGGCCCATTGCCCAATGTAGCCCAAGATAACTGACCCAACAAAGGCGCCGGCATCGATCCCGCCGGTAAAGACTCCATTAATTTTTCCCCGATTATCGATCGGCTCATTACGTATCGCCAGAGAGTTAAGGCATGGGAAAAGAAATCCGTGTCCGCAGCCCGACATCAAACCCGATAGCACCAAAATCATGTTTCCCCCTAAAAACATTAAAATCAAAAGACCTCCCCCTGTCAAGGCAAGTGCATAGGGCATGATACGGTCTTCTCCAATCCTGTCTGCAAGCCTCCCCCCAAGGAGCCTTGTAAGAATTGCTGCGAAAGAATAGGCAATGTAGTAAAGTGAAATAAAAACAATTTCCTGCTCTTTAGCAAAAGGAGAAACAAAGTTACCAGAGGCCGCCAAACCAAATCCAAACAGAAAGGAAAGCAAACCCACAAATAAAATTTTTCTCTTTATAAGCACCGTGAAAAAGGATTGGGAAGATTTTCGGGAGTCGCGCACAAACGATTCAGAGAGAGGCAGATGGATTATTAGGCCAAGGGTCGCCATTCCTGCAGCTGCAAGAAAGAAGATAGAAGAACCGAATTCAGTGATTAGTATCTCACCAATAACAGGCCCGATAGCAAGGCCTGTGAGGCCAGTGACCCCAAACATACCAATACCCTCATTTAATCGGCCTTCAGGAACAATGTCAGCAATGTAGGTGAACGAAGCTGTAAAACATAGCGCCAACCCTACGCCGTGTACAATTCGTACAAGAATAAGTAAAAGGTAAAAATGAGAAAGGTTTCCTCGAAACAGGAGGTATATAAGTGGAAGGACGCTCATGATACTACAACCAATAGTGTAGCTTCTCTTCCGCCCAATGCCATCGATCATACTTGAAATCCAGGGACGACAAAAGACAGCGGAGAGGGCGAAGACACCCATAATAATCCCTATGTCTGACTTAGAGCCTCCGTAGCTTGTAATAAGAAGGGGAAAGAGAAAGAAGGTACCAAAACTTGATACGGTAAATAAATTAGAGAATGCCATTGTGATAAATGATGGATTATAAAGCATTAATTAGGATTCCTTTCTAAGCAGGGAAAATCATGCTCTCTTAACAACATATTAATTCTGATACCATTGCAGTCCGTGATGAATAATGGGAGATCGTACATCATCGTTTTTTTCCAAGGTAAAGCTGCCGTAAGTAATAGCCCGTATAATCTTTAAAGATGTTTTGTGGGATACTTTTACAAAGAACCTGAATTCCCTTCTCAGCAAGATCATCTGCAGTAAAGTGGCAAGGGCTATAACCAGTGATTATTATATATCCGCCGCTCTTGAGCCTTGGTATCGTCTTATTCAATATTTTGTCTGCCTTCTTTTTATTAGTAACCTGTACGTTCAGTAAGCCACAGAATAGTACCATGTCAAAAAAAAGAGCATCAGGTAGAATCTCGGCAACCCTCTCACAATCTCCGAGAAAGATATTTGATAACTTCTTTTCCTTAGCTGCCTCGATATTTTTGTTATTATCATCAATCCCGTAGTAAATTACATTGGGAATACTATCTGTAATTAATTTAATGAGATTTCCGGAACCACACCCCGCATCAAGAAACGTATGGAATTCAATGTCCTCAAGCACCTCTATAATGGCCGGATAAATAATAGTTTCATATTTTCTAAATTCTATTGTTGAATCGAATCTGCCCCACTCTACTGATCTGGCAATGTTTCTCTCGGGAATAATGAGTTCCACATCCCTTTCTTTCTGCGCAGAAATATATTTTACTAAAAGTCCTTCTTCTGATTCGTCAATCGGATAGCCCATAATTTCTGGCCAAGTGCCTTTAATTTCATCTGTTTTTATTTCATCCACAAGTGCTGCTATATTTCTATTGATACCAAACTCAGAGATATCATCTTCTATATTTCCCTGTATGAAATGATAATCCTGAAACTTAATCAGATTGAACCAGTAGCCTGAAAACCTCTCTTTAGGTCTTTTTCTTATATTTAAGACCAGTTGATTGAAATCTTTGTGTGTTTTAAAATTCATTTTTTCTCATAAAAAAGAGAGAAACTGCTCCTTAGACCGGCTTTATTATTTTATCGGCCATTCATCCCTCTCTTTGAGAACCTCCCGATAAACTTCAAGCGCTTCATTAACCGCAGGCATACCAGCATAGGTAGCAACCTGGAAAAAGATTTCTGTGAGTTTTTTTGGGTCGCACCCAACGTTGAGTGCTGCATTTACATGGAGTTTTAATTCATCTCCAGCACGTATTGCTGCCAGCGTAGCACAGGCAGCCATCTGTCTCTCTG
>Ga0315553_10004327_pt1 | contig 10723 bp, 9 predicted proteins | sample SalMarSW160140MG_FD_203099 | JGI IMG/M metagenome (GOLD analysis project Ga0315553, IMG submission 203099) | Salt marsh sediment microbial communities from the Plum Island Ecosystem LTER, Massachusetts, United States - Salt Marsh Sediment SW1601-40 ... | reverse complement strand
ACAGCTGCAGGCCAAGATCGCTCGAGTGAACATGAAGGAGCTCAAAAGCCCCTATCGTCTTCATATTCAGCGGTTGCAGGAAGAAGTTAACACGCTTACCGATGTCAATAAACAGTCGCAGGAGGATGTGAGCAATCTGAGTACAGAGGTGCGGACTCTGGTGGCCCGCACCGCCAGTTTGCAGAAGGACGTTTCACGGCGCACGAACGAGTTGGCCAGGCTGCTGGTCGAACGCCGAGGAGATCGGCAGGATGCCGACGAGCAGCTCATTCAGTTGGTCGCGGCACAGGATGAGAAGCAAAGCACGATGTCGACGCTCGACAACCGCGAGTCGTATATCCGTGTGGTGGCGCAGCACATTGCACGTGGTCGGACGGCTTTGGCAGCGCACGGACTGGATCCCGACGCACTACCGGAAGGACGCCCGCCGCGGGTTCGCGGCGTGGTGACCGATCTAGGCGAACAGGGTCTGATCGAAATATCACTCGGATCGGACGACGGATTGCAGGCCGGCCACACGGTGGAACTTTACCGCGGAGAAAAGTACCTCGGCCGTGCAGAAATCGTGAAAGCAACCAATGACAAATCGGTGGCCAGGATTCTCAAGAAGTATCAGAGAGCGACACTCCAAAAGGGAGACGTCGTGGCGACGCGGCTGACGCTCGGCTGAACACGCATGAGATGAAGTACCAAGTTCTGAATCCTAATGATCAACAACTAACAACCAGCAACTTTCTATCATGACGTTCTTCGGCAAAATACTGATCGTTCTGATCCTGATCTTCAGCGTGATCTTCGCGACGTTGTCACTGGCGGTCTACAGCACCCACCGCCACTGGCAGGAGATCGTGGAACTCACGCCCGCGCAGCCGGGCAAGCCGCTCGGCCTGAAACATCAGTTGGAAAACGAAACGGAGAAGCTGCGACAGCGCGAAGACGAGGCCCGCCGGCTGAAGAAGGAGTTGGAAGCCGAAACCGCCGCCTATCGTCACCAATTGCAGAAACTGGAAACCACTCAGGTCGAATTGCTCGCCGAACGTCAGCGGATGGAAACCCAATTGGCCAACCGGCAACGAGAGAAACAAAAGCTGACCGATGAGGTTACCGTCGTCGAGCAGAACCTGGAAAGCGTCGATCAGCAGGTGCAGCAGCTTCGTGGTGATATCCGGCAAACGCAGCAGCGACGAGACGACCAGTTCCAGAAAACCGTGGCGGTGAGCGAAGAGGTTTATGAATTGGTCGGCCAGCTCGAGCGGCTCGAAGAACGCCGCCGACAGCTCGACAAGCAGCTTGCCCAGTTGAACGTGAAGATGTCCGAACACGACGTCGATCCCCATGCGCCGCTGGAAGGTCGAGGTCCGCGGCTGCAAGGCGTGGTGACGCGGGTCGGCGAGGACGGCATGATTCAGATTTCCTTGGGGGCTGACGTCGGTCTGCGGCCCGGCCAGACCATCGAGATATTTCGCGGAAATACGACCTATTTGGGACGTGCCGAGGTGATGCGAACCGCTCCGAACGAAGCGGTGGCCAAGGTGATTCCCCAATTCAAACGTGGCGCAATCCGAAAGGGCGACCATGTCGCAACCAGAATCAAAAACAGCTAGCACCGGCCGCGGACTGTACGTTCGCAAGCCGGAAGCCGACGTCTACACGGTGATGTTGGCCCTCTCGCTCGTGGCGCTTATACTCGGGTGCATATTTCTGGGCATCGAGGTCAAGTCGATCGATCCGGGCGTCAAACTGTTCCTGGGACTGTTCTAGCCGACAGTCTGTGCGGGCGGGATTCCACGGCCGCTCGCGGCTTGGCGCGGTTTGAAACCGAATCCGCACCTCGTCCTCCACCGTTACCAGTTCACCTCACGCGACGCGAGAGCAAGGATGCTCAACCGATTGTTCGGCGCCGATCTGGCGATCGACCTGGGAACCGCCAACACGCTCATCAGCGCCCGCGGCGAAGGACTCGTGCTCGACGAGCCTTCGGTCGTGGCCGTTCAACACGGCACGAGCCGCGTTCTTTCCGGCGGATGTGCCGTCGGGCACCTTGCGCGTCAGATGCTCGGTCGTACTCCCGAGAGCATCGCCGTGGTGCGCCCGTTGCGCGAAGGCGTGATCAGCGACTTCCAACTCTGCGAAGCGATGCTCCGCTACTTCCTGCGCAAGGCTCTCCGCAACGCTTGGGGAGGCGTCGCCCGAGTCGTCGTTGCCGTGCCCGGCTGTATCACGCCGGTCGAACGCCGCGCGGTGTTCAACAGCGCACAACGTGCCGGCGCGCGCCGCGTCTATTTGGTGAAGGAGGCCACGGCCGCTGCCATTGGTTGCGGACTGCCGATCACAGAACCGGTCGCCAGCATGATCTGCGACGTCGGCGGCGGTACCAGCGAAGTGGCGGTGATGAGTCTGGGCGAGACGGTCAGTGAACACAGCGTGCGTGTCGGCGGCGACTCCATGGATCTGGCCATCGTCGACTACGTGCGGCGAAATTACACGCTCGAGATCGGCACGTCCAGCGCCGAGCGGCTTCGCGTCGACATCGGCAGCGCGTATCCGCTCGATGAAGAATTGACCGACCAGGTCAGCGGAACCGACCGCATCAGCGGCCTGCCCCGTAAGGCTACGATTACCAGCGAAGAGATTCGCGAAGCTCTGGCCGACCCTCTGGAAGCCATTCTGGATGCGATTCGACGCACGCTCGACGATTGTAGTCCCGATCTGGCGGCCGACCTGGTCGACCACGGGCTGGTGCTCTCGGGCGGCGGTTCCTTGTTGCGCGGCATGGACCGCTACATCGCCCAACAGACGGGCCTGCCGGTGCGTGTTGTGCCAGATGCCATGAGCGTGGTGGCCAAGGGAACGCAGATCTGCCTGGAACGGTTTTCTCAGTGGCGGGCCACGTTGCAATCGAGCGACGAGGACGTGTGAGCGAGAGACTATTCACTCTGCCACGGAAGTCTATTTAACAACGGAGCGTATTAGTTGCCGGTTGTCAGTTGCCAGTTGTCGGTCTCATTCGGTCACTGGCAACTGGCAACCGACAAAGGACAACTTCTTCTTCGCGCATTTGGTGGTTGATGCTTTTTCACAATACGTGACAGGTCCGATCGATTGCACGCCTCACCTCCCACCGACTGGCAGCACGTTTTTACCGACGAGCGGCGGCCGACGGCGGTTGTCGATTCGCGGCGTCGCATGCGCCTGCTGCTGGCCGGGCTGGTGCTTCTGGTGACGGCGGTGCTAGCCCGGGCCGTCGCCCTGGAAGTGACCCACGGGGACGCATTTCGCCGCGACGCGATTCGCACCATACACCGAGAGCGGATTCTGCCGGCGCGGCGCGGCCGCATCGTCGCTCACGACGGCACCGTGTTGACCGAGGATCGCGCGGTGCTGCAATTGACGGTGGCCTACCGCGCGCTCCAGCTGCCACCCAACGCCGGCTGGCTGCGGTCCCAAGCGATCCGCCGGCTCGACGCCAATCAACGCCGCGATTCCGAGCGAATTGAAACGGAAACGGCGGTGGTGCGACGGCAACTCGATGCGATGCACCAGCAGTTACCAAAACTGGCGGGCGTCACTCCAGCCGAGTGGGACGAGCGCCGCCGGGATACGGTGCGGCGAGTCGAGCGGATTGCCGATCTCGTGAACAGACACCGCCTGGGCGACTACCAGGCGCAAAGGGATTCTCGCGACCAAACAACGGACGACACCGAGCACCGATCTTGGTTGGCCCGTGCCGTGCGCTGGCTGAGCGAAACCTTCCCGCCACCCGACGCCCTGCCGCCGCCAGCCATCGTCGTGGCCGAAGAGCAGCAGCAGCACGTACTTGTACCCAATCTCTCGCCCGAAGCCGCCGAGGCCGTACAGACGTGGCTCTCAGGAGATCCGCTGCGCGAGTCGCTCGTGCAGTTGACGAACACGACGCAACGGATCTATCCGCACGGCGCGCTGGCGGCGCACGTACTGGGACACGTCGGACCAACGACCGGTGAAGCGCCCACCATCGACGGTGCGTCACTCTGGGAAGGCCGGCTTGGCGTGGAACTCCGTTTCGACACTCGCCTGCGAGGCCACCCGGGGCTGGAGCGCCGTCGGATCAATCGTCACGGCGACGTGCTGCAGACCCTCGTCGACCGCCGGCCGCAATCGGGCAGCGATCTGCACTTGACACTCGACGTGCGTTTGCAGCAGACGGCCGAGGACCTGCTCGATAGCGCGCTGGCCCGACGACCGACGGCTCGCACCAGCCGAACCACACAGGGAGAATCCAAATCGGCCGACGAATCGCCGTCTGGTTTGCAATCGCCGGGTGGTGGGGCAATCGTCGTGATGGACTGTGACTCGGGCGAACTGCGAGTCGTGGCCTCGGCACCGACATTCGATCCCAACATGTTCACGCGTCGCGACAACGGGGCGATCGAATCGGCCCTGCAGGACCCGGCCGGCCCTCTGCTCAACCGCGTAACCCAGATGGCCGTTCCGCCTGGCTCGGTGATGAAACTCATCACGGCGGTCGCCCTCTTGGAAGAAGGCACCACCACGCCGACCGAGCCGTTTGTCTGCCAGGGCTATTTGGACTCGCCCGAGCGGCTGCGGTGCGCGATCTATCGTCAACGCGGACATGGGCACGACGAACTGACGCTGCCCGGGGCGCTGGCTCGCAGTTGCAACGTCTACTTTTTCTATCATGCGCCGCGGATGGGCCCGCGGGCGCTCGTGACCTGGGCCGATCGCTTTGGATTGGGTCGCACGACGGGCGTCGATTTGCCCGACGAAGCGGCCGGCAGACTTCCCACGCCCGACTGGCTCGGCGAACAGTTCGCCCGCGGTTGGCGCAACAGCGACACGCAGATGCTGGCCATCGGGCAAGGGGCGCTCACCACGACGCCGCTGCAAATCTCCCGTGCTACGGCGGCCATCGCCAACGGTGGGTACCTCGTGCGGCCGCACGTCACCAACGACACATCGTCGAGCGCAAAGAGCGCCGCGGGCGCGGTCCGAATCGTCAATCTGCACCAGGAAACGTTGCGGGTGGTGCGCCGCGGCATGCGCCAGGCAGTGGGCGACCCGGAGGGCACGATGCACAGTTACCTGGTGATGGACGACGTGGCCGTGGCGGCCAAGACCGGCACCGCGCAGACGGGCACGGACGCTACGGGCGAGGAGCGGGCCGATCACGCCTGGCTGGTCGGTTACCTGCCGGCAGACGAGCCGCGGTACGTGTTCGTCATCGCGCTGGAGCACGCGGGCAACGCCGACGCCGCAACCGGCCCGGTTGCCCGGCGGCTGGTGCGACGCATGCAGGAACTGGGCTACTGCGGCCCAGCCCAACTGGCCGCCCGGCCGATTAACAAAACGGCAACCGCAGATGCACGCGGATGAACACAGAGTTAGCGACACCTCCGTGTATATCAGCGGTTAATTCCTTTCAGGAATGCGTCCCGAATAAACCGTTGCGGTCGGTGCCTTGGTAACAATCAGTAAAAACCACCACCGCCACCCCCGCCACGACCGCCAGTGGTGCCGGGAGTCTTCTCGATCCCGAAGTCCTCGGCGCTTAGCTCGGGCCGTGCCTTGCCCAGCCGGTCGCCCATCGCAGTGCACATGCCTTCGAGCAACGCTTCGACCTGATGATGTACTCGGTCAGTTTGGTGAATAATTAAGTAGGTCCGATACCATCGGATAGAACCGGGCCCACCGATCTCTTCCCACGTTTCCGGTTCAATGGTTCCCGTCAGCACGTCGAACAAGCTATCCATGGCCGAGTCTCTGGCCGACGACCACTTCTTGAGATTGTCGATCATGTTCTGCATCTCGGCCGCCTGAAGCACCGCTTGACGCAACACGACTTCCGTGGATTGCGACTCTTTTTTCGACGTGAGGATGGAGATCAGGTTGTTGGTCCGCTTGCCGATAGCAGCGGCGACGGCGGCGGCATCCATTTCGCTCGAGCCCGCCTGAACGCCCATGATGTCGCTCACGTCGTAAATGCGCGTAGACAACTCCTGTTCCGCAACGTCGGGTGTCGTGATTACCACTACCCCATCCTTGATGATGTAGGTTAATTGCAGATCCCTCAACATAATTCGCAGTACATTGGAAAGCGGCAAATCCTGGAGATCGACCGAAACAGTTGTTTCTCCGCTGTAGCCCACTGAGTCCAATGCCGCTTTATCAATCAAGACTTGGATGCCAGCATCTTTGCCCAGCGCTCGCACGACATTTCGCAATGGCTCGTCCTCATAAAAGGCATTGGTAGTCGTTTCCAGTTTTCGCTGCGTCTCCCTATCGCGCCGCGAAAGGCCTACGCTGCGGCCGCACGCTTGATCCGAGACAATCTGTTCTACGACACCCGGCACTTTCCCTTCCTCGACCACTTCTACCTCGGCTGCACCTTCTTGAGCTACGGCCTGCTCTGGCGCCACGCCGTGGCGGGCATCGGGCCACAAGGTGAACACGGCCAGCACCAGTGCTGCCGTCACCGCCAACGAACCGGTAGTTACGCGCATGATCCACCTCCTCCGCTTCAGTTCCGCGATTTTCGACAGCTCGCCCGCCAGCCGGGCGGCGTCGCCAAATTCACTGATTGCCCGCCCGACGGCTTCCTCGCGGGCAATGCCCCGGGCCGTCAGATGAGATACCCGCTCTTCGAGATGATCCCGCAGCTCGCTGGCCACCGCTTCGCGCTGCGAACCGCTCAGCCGCAGCAGGCTGGCCAGCAGGGTCAGATAGTTTTCAAACTCGCGATCAGACACGTCGTGCCTCGCGATCGGATGAAATGTACCGGATAAGACGTCGAATAGTCGTTACTCGCTACTCACTACTGGCTACTCAACCTCAAGACCGGAGCCAACATGGTGCGCAGGCAATCGGCGTGCTCGCGCCAGGCGTGCGCCTGGCGAACCAGTTGCCGTTGTCCGTGGGCGGTCAGTTCGTACCACTTGCGTCGTCGGCCGGTGCTGTCATCCCAACTACTGCGGATGAGTTTGTCGGCCTCCAGGCGGTGCAAGAGCGGGTACAGTGTGCCCGCCTGCACGTTGACCCGGCCGCCGCTCGCCGTGGCGAGCCGCTGTTGGATGAGATAGCCGTAAAGTCGTTCTTTTCTCAGCACCGAGAGGACCATCAAATCCAGGTTTCCCCGCAAGAGGTCCGCTTTGTTTCGAACCGCCATGACACGTAGCTCCGTCCTTCCGCTGGTTCCTTCCACCCGATACAGACACAAATGTACGAAGCATCCTGGCCCCGTCGCGCGACCTCCATACGTTGATTCCCTATATATAGCGAATCTATATATCTGTGTCAACAGTTCTGGCGGTCAGAAAACCGATGAAAAAAAACCGGCCCGCCCGGCGGAGCCATGCGACGGCGGATCGTTGCCGAGCTCATTTCGTCGCCGACGTTCCGGCGTCTCGTCTGCCCTCGAGCACCACGTACGAGCCGTGGAAGCTCACGGCCGGTTCGCCGTGGCAGAGGATTTCGGCCCGCAGATCGAGCTTGGCCTGGCCCTTTTCGGCCAGCATTTCGACAAAGTGGGCCCGCTCCGCTTCGCCGATGCAGGCACAAGTGGCCACGATCTGCGGGCAGTCGACCGGTCGCAGATACTTGATTGCGCTGCGACGAATGACGATGTCGCCGGCAAGCTGGTGCTGCCGCGTAAGGAGAAAGACCATTCCCCAGCCGGTGACCGTGCACAGCGCGTTCAGGCTGCCGGCAAAACCGGTGAGCTGGTGATTGCGATTCAGCTCCAGTGGAGCGGTGAACGACAGCCCGCGCTCGTCGAGCGAGGCCACGCGGAAACCCATCTTGGCGCACACGGGAATCTCCCGCTCGATGGTCGCTTGCAACTCGTCGAGCAGCGATTGAGTCATGTCCATCGAGTAAAGTGCCATCGCACGCAAGTCAGGGTAATTCTTCCAGGGAGCCGCACCAACCCCGTCCGCTACGTCGACCCCCCGTCCGCTACGTCGACCACGAAGCGGCCGGTCGACGACCTTATCGTACTGTATGTCTCGGTCGTCGACCAGACGGTGCAAGTACTGGCCATGTGGCGGAGCGCAGGTGCCCGAGTTGGCACCAACTCACCGCGTGCTGGGGCTGACGTTGTTCGGCCTACGCGGGGCTCGGCCCCTTGTCCAGCCCGTCGCCTTGGGGCCGAGTGGCGTGAAACTGCTCAATGATTTGCCAGGCCTCGCGCGGCGACTGGGCGTATTGGAACAATTCGAGATCATGATCGGCGATCACGCCCTCATCGGTGAGAAACTGGAAGTCGATCACGCGCTCCCAGTATTCTCGGCCGTAAAGCACGATTGGAATCTCCTGCATCCGCTGCGTCTGCCGCAGCGTGAGCGCGTCGAACAGCTCGTCTAAGGTGCCAAAACCCCCGGGAAAGATGACCAGCGCCTTGGCGCGGAGCAGAAAATGCATCTTCCGCAAAGCGAAATAGTGGAAACGGAAGCACAGCTCGGGAGTGATATAAGGATTAGGCTCCTGCTCGTGCGGTATCGTAATGTTGAGTCCGATCGACTTGGCCTCCACGTCGAAGGCACCCCGGTTGGCCGCCTCCATAATGCCAGGCCCACCGCCAGTCATTACGACATAATCGCATCTGCCTTCGCGCTGACATATACTGGAGACCAGCGCGCCGAACGCGCGGGCCGCGTCGTAGTAATGGCTCTTGGCGGCGATCCGTTCGGCGCGGGCCAGTTGGCGGGCCAGCGCGGCGTCGTTAGGCGCGGCCTCAGAGGCCCGGCGGGCTTCGTCCAACCGCTGCTGGGCCACGGCCGGCTCGACGATTTGCGTACTGCCGAACACAACGATCGTCGACTCCACACCTTTCTCGTCGAGCAGCATCTCCGTCTTGAGGAGTTCCAATTCCATGCGCAACGGTCGCAGCCCGTCGCGCTGCAGAAAATCGGTGTCCAGCTCGGCAAGCTGATACGATGGAGCTTTTAATATCTCCCGGAGATTTTTTCGCGGGTCGTTAGTCACAACGTACTCCTGCTGTTGGCTTGAATCCGCGGGTGCAACCGCTCTCGTTTACGATCGTTCACGCGCGTTCACGCTTCCAACTCAAACGAATCACCCAGGTCGGGCACGACGGTCTGCCAGCCGTGACGCTTGGTCAGCTCGGCCGCCAGGGCGACGGCACTGTCCGGTTCACCGTGTGTCACAAACACTTTTCGCGGCGAGCTGTCCAGCGGTTTGACCCAACGCAACAGTTCGCTCCGATCGGCATGACCACTCAGGCCCGAGACGCGTTCGACGGCGGCCCGCACCGGCACATCGCGACCGTGGATACGCAGCCGGGTTTCGCCGTCCTGCAAACGCCGACCACGGGTTCCGGCCGCCATAAACCCGCCCAGCACGATCGTGTTTCGCTCCTCGGGCAAACGACGCCTCAGATGGTGCAGAATCCGTCCGCCGGTCATCATGCCCGCCGAGGAGATGATCACCCCCGGTCCTTGAAACCCGTTGAGCGCCTTCGATTCTTCGCTGCTGTGAATCAAATGCACACGCGGACCATCCAGCACGCTATCGCGACCGGATAGTTGCCCCTCGCTCAGATCGTGGTCCTCGCTGTGCTCACGATAGATCTTCGTGGCATCGACGGCCATCGGACTATCGAGATAGATCGGCATCTCGGGAATGCGGCGCTTGTGCATCAGCACCTGCAAGAGGTAGATCAATTGCTGTGCCCGACCCACGGCAAACGATGCCATCAGCATCACGCCGCCGCGCTCCACGGCCCGCTCGACCACGCCCTGCATGGCGTCGAGCAGATCGGTTTCCGGATGCTCACGGTCGCCGTAGGTGCTCTCGCAGACGAGATAGTCGCACGGGGACGGTGGAATCGGGTCGTGGTACAGTGGCCCGTTGTATCGTCCGACGTCGCCTGAAAACAAGATCCGCAGCGGCCGATCGCCCTGGCGGATCTCCACCTCGATCATGTTCGAGCCGAGCAGATGGCCAGCGTCGTGGTACCGCATCCAAATCGGTTCGCGGGGCGAAAACCATCGCGTACGCGACTCGATCTTGAGCAGGCGGAGTGCCTGCCGCGCGTCGCGTTCGTCGTACAGGGGAAGTGCCGGCTTGTGCTTGGAAAACCCTTTGCGATTGGCATACTCGGCGTCGCGCTCTTGAAATTCCGCGGCGTCCAGCAGAATCAGTTCGGCCAGGTTCTCCGTCGCGGGCGTGCAGTAGACTGGGCCGCGAAAGCCGTGCTTGACCAGCCGCGGCAGATACCCGACGTGATCCAGATGAGCGTGGGTGAGCACCACCGCGTCGATACGGGCGGGGTCGAGCTGCGGGTTTTCCCAGTTCAAGAGCCGCAGCCGCTTCTCGCCCTGAAACAGACCACAATCGACCAACACCCGCGCCCCGTCTGCTTCCAGCAGATACTTCGACCCGGTGACCGTTCTGGCAGCGCCGTGGAAAGTGAGTGTTGTCATGAATGCGGTAGCGGTCAGGAATCAGAGTTCATCGGTGAGTCGCTTGCGGCTTGGTATCTAAATAGGTCCACAAAAAAGGGATAGTGGTCGAAACGCGGAAAATACAGCTATTCCAGGGCGATAGCACTCGCAGCACTTTCCCAATTCCGAGGACCTATTTAGTGCGTTCTAAAGCCACGGCCTATGGCCGTGTGACCCTAGTAGGCTCCGCCGATCCGGCGTGTATAAAATACGCTCTACCTCCGGAAAGCCCCGCTGGGCCAAAGGAGATAGAGCGCATGGAA
>Ga0315553_10004326_pt1 | contig 10724 bp, 8 predicted proteins | sample SalMarSW160140MG_FD_203099 | JGI IMG/M metagenome (GOLD analysis project Ga0315553, IMG submission 203099) | Salt marsh sediment microbial communities from the Plum Island Ecosystem LTER, Massachusetts, United States - Salt Marsh Sediment SW1601-40 ... | reverse complement strand
ACGCTTGGGGAGAGTGCGCTGTATCTGGCTGCGAGCCACACCTATCGCGGCGATGATCGCGCGCGCATCGCGGCGCTTCGCGCGCTCGCTGAGCGCTGCGCCACCCCGCTCGTTGTCACCGGCGACGTGCTCTATCACGCACCCCATCGGCGGGCGCTGCAGGATGTGCTCACCTGCGTGCGCGAGGGCACGACCATCGCCCGGGCGGGCTTCAAGCTTAAGGCCAACGCCGAGCGGCACTTGAAGTCTGCGCGCGAGATGGCCCGCCTCTTTGCGGGCTACGAGGCGGCGCTTTCCCGCACCCTTGAGATCGCGGAGGCCTGCCGCTTCTCGCTTGATGAGCTCGTCTACGAGTACCCCGACGAGCCCACCCCGCCGGGAAAAAGCCCGCAGGCGCATCTGGAGGACCTGACCTGGGAAGGTGCGCGCTGGCGTTTCCCCGACGGCATCCCCGAGAAAGTGCGCGCGCTCATTGTGCGCGAGCTTAAGCTGATCGGCCAGCTCAACTACGCGCCCTACTTTCTCACCGTGCACGACATCGTCGGCTTTGCCCGCGCGCGCGCCATCCTGTGCCAGGGGCGCGGCTCGGCGGCCAACTCCGCCGTCTGCTATTGCCTCGCCATCACCGCGGTGAACCCCACCGAGATCGATCTTCTGTTTGAGCGCTTCGTCTCGCCGGAACGCAAGGAGCCGCCCGACATCGACGTCGATTTCGAGCACGAGCGGCGCGAGGAGGTGATCCAGTACATCTACGCGCGCTACGGCCGCGACCGCGCCGGGCTCGCCGCCACGGTGATCTCCTATCGTGCGCGCTCGGCCGTGCGCGACGTCGGCAAGGCGATGGGCTTATCGGAGGACACCGTGTCGGCGCTTGCCGGCATGGTGTGGGGCACGCGCTCTCTTTCAGGCAAGACCGGCGGCGTGCTGCCGGAAAAGCACGTGCGCGAGGCGGGGCTCGATCCGAGCGACCCCCTGCTTGCGACCGTGCTCGAGCTCGCCCAAGAGCTTATGGGCTTCCCGCGCCATCTGTCTCAGCACGTCGGCGGCTTTGTCCTGACCCGCGGACCGCTTATCGAGGTCGTCCCCGTCGGCAACGCGGCGATGGAGGAGCGCACCTTCATCGAGTGGGATAAGGACGACATCGCAGCCCTCGGGCTTTTGAAGGTCGATGTGTTGGCGCTCGGCATGCTCACCTGCATCCGCAAGGCCTTCGACCTCATCGCCCAGCACCACGGGCGGGCGATGACGCTCGCCAACGTTCCGCGCGAGGACGCCGCCGTCTACGACATGCTGTGTGCCGCGGATTCAATCGGCGTGTTCCAGGTTGAGAGCCGCGCGCAGATGAACATGCTGCCGCGCTTGAAACCGCGCACCTTCTACGACCTCGTCATCGAGGTGGCGATCGTGCGCCCCGGGCCGATCCAGGGCGACATGGTGCATCCCTATTTGCGCCGCCGCTCGGGCGCGGAGGCCGAGCAGTATCCCTCGCCCGCGCCCGAGCACGGGCCCGCCGATGAATTGAAATCGATCCTCGGCAAGACCAAGGGCGTGCCGCTGTTTCAGGAGCAGGCCATGCGCATTGCGCTCATTGCGGCGAAGTTCTCCGACGCGGAGGTCAACGAGCTGCGCAAGGCGATGGCGACCTTCCGCCGCCGCGGCACCATCGGGCTTTTGGAGGAAAAGATGGTGTCGCGGATGGTAGCGCGCGGCTACGCGCAGGATTTCGCGCAGCGCTGCTTTAATCAGATCAAGGGCTTCGGCGAGTACGGGTTCCCTGAAAGCCACGCGGCGAGCTTTGCGCATCTCGTCTACGTATCGGCGTGGATCAAGTGCCACTACCCGGCGGCGTTCGCGGCCGCGCTCTTGAACGCGCAGCCGATGGGTTTCTACGCGCCGGCGCAGATCGTGCGCGACGCGCGCGACGCGCGCGAGCACGGTGTTAAGGCGCGAGAAGCCGACGTCAATCTCTCCGACTGGGACTGCACGCTGGAGCCCGCCGGAGGCGCGCCGGCCCTGCGGCTCGGCTTGCGCCAGATCGACGGGATGCAGGAGGAGGAGATCAAGAAGCTCGTCGCCGCGCGGGCTATCCTCGCATGCGAAGGAACCCCCTCACCCGGCGCTCATGCTGCGCCTGCCGCGCCGACCTCTCCCCAACGGGGAGAGGTAAAGTGCCAGTCGCAAGCTCACCTCTCCCAGGGGGAGAGGTCGGAAGCGATCACAAGATCGCTTCCGGGTGAGGGGGTGCAGTGCGCAAAGCCGTTCCGCGACGTGCACGATCTGTGGCTGCGCGCGGGGCTAAAGCTTGCGACCTTGGAGAAGCTTGCCGCCGCCGACGCCTTCCGCTCTCTTGGCCTCGACCGCCGCCAGGCGCTGTGGGAGGTGAAGGCACTGAGGTCGGCTGCGCCCTTGCCGCTTTTCACCTGGAGCCAAACGCGCGAGGCGGGAGGCGAGCCGGCGGTCGCGCTGCCTGAGATGGCGCTGTCGGAGCACGTCGTCAACGACTACCAGACGCTCAGGCTCTCGCTCAAAGCCCACCCCATGAGCTTTTTGCGTAAAGAGCTCATGGCGCGCCGCGTGCGCGCCTGCCACGAGCTGCGCAGCCTCAAGGACGGGGCCTACGTCTCGGTCGCCGGCGTCGTGCTCGTGCGCCAGCGGCCCGGCTCGGCCAAGGGCGTGGTGTTCATGACGATCGAGGACGAGACCGGCGTCGCCAACGCGGTCGTGTGGCCCAAGACGCTCGAGCGCTTCCGCAAGGTGGTGATGGGCGCGCGCTTGATCGTCATCCACGGGCGCATCCAGCGCCACGAGGACATTATTCACGTGGTCTCGGGCCGGCTTCAGGACCGCAGCGACTGGCTGGCGCTGCTGTCGGAGCAGTCCGACCAGATGAAAGTGCCGCTTGCCAACGCCGATGCCGTGCTCAATCCAGATCCTGGCTTCGCCAGGGCCCCCGAGCAGGGCTCGCGCTCACCCGCGCCGTCCGGCGCGCACCCGCGCTGGGCCGGCCATCCGCGCAACGAGCGCATCATCCCCCCGCGCGAAGCGCGGATCATCCCCAAATCCCGGGATTTCCATTGAGCCCCATCCGGGTGCAAACGAGCGCGCCCTACTTCGGCGGCTCCGCCTCGACCGTGTTCGCCGCGCCTTGCGCGCCAAGGAACACCGCGAGCATACGGGTTGTGCCGCACCCCATGTTGCGTCCGTTGTGGGCCGTGCCGATCGCCTCAAGGATCACGTCGCCTTCGCGGTAGTGGTGCACGCCCTCTGGGCCGTAGTCGACGGTCAGCTCGCCCTCGAGCATGTAGGCGAGCAGCGGCACGTCGTGCGCGTGCCAGCCCGTCTCCGCGCCCGGCGCAATGGAGATGATGTCGACCGTCACCTTGGCCGGCGCGTCGGCCGGGTAGCAAATGGGCTGACCGAGCAGGGTCCTGCCCGTGACGAGCAAAGTCTCCACCACCTCACCCGTTTCGGTGTGAGCGGCACCGCGCGTTGGAGATGTCTGGAGCATTGGGCACCTCTCGGGACGTCCTGAAGCGACAGATCCGCGTGCGGGACGGCGCACGCAAGGAAGGGAATAGGCCCTTTCCGGGTTAACGTTCCCCTAGGGAGGGAGCCTGGTGCTGTCGTCGCATTGGGCTCGACAGGGCGGGTTTCGCCGCCGATAAAGGGCGGCCGCGCGACAGGCCGATCCCCGCAAAGCCAATTCGATGACCACACCCAAATCGCTCAGCCTTCTCGCGTGCGCCGCAGCCCGGCGGCGCCGGCCATGCGCGGCCGGGCTTATGCTTGTGACGCTTGCGGCCTCGATTGCGCTGACCTTGATTTCGCCCGGTCGTGCCGATGCGCAGGAGGCGCATTCACCGCCGGAGGCGGCGACGGCAACGGCGGCCAAACCGTTCGCCGTCGCCGAGCGCCACATGGTCTCCGCCGCAAACAGGTACGCGGCAGAAGCCGGACGCGAGATATTGCGCGCGGGGGGCTCGGCGATCGATGCGGCGATCGCAACCCAGCTCGTTCTCAATCTCGTGGAGCCGCAGTCCTCGGGCATCGGCGGCGGCGCGTTCATTCTCTACTGGGACGCGGCGGCCAAAGAGCTCAAGGCCTTCGACGGCCGTGAGACGGCACCGGCGTCGGCGCGGCCCGACCGCTTTCTCGCCGACGGCGAGCCGATGCCATTCGCCACCGCGGTGCGCTCAGGCCTGAGCGTGGGCGTGCCGGGCCTCGTGCGCCTTTTGCAGACCGTCCACCGTCGCTACGGCCGGCTACCCTGGGCGCGCCTGTTCGAGCCGGCGATCCGCCTTGCCGAGACGGGCTTCGAGGTCTCCCCGCGCCTGTATTATCTGTTGCGCTTGCAGGATCCGGAAAGCTTCGTGCCCGCGGCACGCCGCTATTTCTACACCGCCACCGGCAACGCCTGGCCGATCGGGTTTACGCTCAAGAACCCGGAGTTTGCCGCCACCTTGCGCCGCATCGCGGCCGAAGGCGCCGGCGGTTTTTACGAAGGCCCGGTGGCGAAGGCGATCGTTGCGGCCGTCAACGCGGCGCCCATTGCGGCGGGCGGGATGACGCTCAAGGATCTGGCAGGCTACACGGCCAAGGAGCGCGCGCCGGTCTGCATTGAGTATCGCGGCTACAAGATCTGCGGCATGGGCCCGCCCTCGTCGGGGGGGCCGACGGTCGCCCAGACATTAAAGCTGCTGGAGCCGTTCGACCTCGGCAAGAGCCCGGCGGCCGCGCTGCAGCCCCAGGCGCTGCATCTGATCGGGGAAGCGGAGAAGCTCGCCTACGCCGACCGCAACCGCTACCTCGCCGATCCCGACTTCGTGACGATTCCCGACGGCCTGCTCGATCCCGGCTATCTCGCTCGGCGGCGCGCGCTCATTGATCCGCTCAAGGCGATGGCCGCGCCCGAGCCCGGCATTCCGCCGGGGCTCAACCGGCAGTCGTTCGGCCGCGACGCCACCATCGAGAACGCCGGCACCAGCCACATCTCCATTATCGATGACGACGGCAATGCGCTGGCCATGACGACGACCATCGAAGGCGCCTTCGGCTCGCACAACTGGGCGGCAGGGTTTCTGTTGAACAACGAGCTGACCGACTTCTCCTTTGTGCCGACCGACGCCGAGGGGCGCCCGATCGCCAACGCCGTCGGCCCGGGCAAGCGCCCGCGCAGCTCCATGGCGCCGACCATCGTGTTTGACGACTCCGGCCGCGTCGTCGCCGTGCTCGGCTCGCCCGGCGGCAGCCGCATCATCCTTTATGTGATCAAGACGCTTGTCGCGCTTCTCGATTGGGGGATGGAGCCCCAAGCGGCCGCCGATCTTCTCAACTTCGGCAGCCGGGGCGACGGTTTCGAGATCGAGCTCGCCGGCCCGGCCGTGTGGACGGCCCTGACGCTCAAGCCGTTCGGGCATCGCATCGTGCCGGACCTGATGAACTCGGGCACCCACATCGTCCTGAGGCGGGGGGGGCTCCTGGAAGGGGCCGCAGATAGCCGCCGGGAAGGTGCCGCACTCGGGGATTGAGACGGCCCCCGCAACGTGCGAAGGCGTAATCAACCTGCAGGCCTCAACGGACAAGAATCCTCCCGTGACTGCGCGCGCGATCACCGTTCTTGGTGCCGGCATCCTCGGCCTCTGGCAGGCGTTGACGCTCGCCCGCGCCGGCCACCGCGTGCGACTCGCCGAAGCGAGCGAAGAGCCGTTCGCGCGCGCAGCCAGCCGTTTTGCCGGGGCGATGCTGGGGCCCGACCGCGAAGCGGAGACGGCGCCGCCCATTCTGCGCGAGCTGGGGCACCAAGGCGTTGCCATCTGGCGCGCCGTCTATCCCGATCTTGTCAGCGACGGCAGCCTTGTCGTTGCGAGCGCGCGCGACCAGGCGGAGCTCGCCCGCTTCGCTCGACGCACGCAGGGCCATGAAAGCCTCGGCGCAAAGGCGCTTGAGCAACTCGAGCCCGATCTCACGGGGCGGTTCTCATCCGCGCTCTTTTTCCCCGACGAAGCGCACATGGCGGCCCCCGCCGCGCTCGCGTTCCTCCTCGAGGCGGTGCGCCGGGCGGGCGTGGACGTCGCCCTCGGTGTGCGGACGATCCTCCATGAAGCAGACACGGTCATCGACTGCCGCGGGCTCGCCGCGCGCGACGTTCTGCCCAACCTGCGCGGTGTTCGCGGCGAGCGCCTCGTCGTGCGCTCAAACGAGATCGCGCTGCGCCGCCCCGTGCAGCTGTTGCACCCCCGCCAGCCGCTCTACATCGTCCCGTGGGGCGATGGCCGCTACATGATCGGCGCCACCGTCATCGAGACAGAGGACGACGGGCCCGCGACGGTGCGCTCGGCGCTGGAGCTGTTGGGGGCGGCCTACGCGCTGCACCCGGCCTTCGGCGAAGCGCAGATCCTCGATTTCGGCGCCGGCGTGCGCCCCGCCTTTCCCGACAACGTCCCGCGCGTGATCATCTGCGAGGGCGGGCGTCGCCTCTTTGTCAACGGCGCCTACCGCCACGGGTTCCTGCTGGCGCCGGTGCTCGCCACGGCGGTGGCCGACTATCTTGAGACGGGTGCAGCGATGGAGTTGGTCCGCATCGAGGGCCAATGATTGATCAGCCGGCGCGGGCAACGATCTCGGCCGCGCGTCCCTGGGCAACCGCGCGGATCTGCGCGCCGATCTCCGGGTTGCGGTCGATGAAGCGGTGGAAATCGTCGCAGTCGAGCGCCAACAGGTCGGTCGATTTGATGGCCGTAACGGTCGCCGTGCGCCGCTCCCGGCTCAAAAGCGCCAGCTCGCCGAAAAAGTCGCCCTCATTCAGGCGCACCTTGCCGGTGGGCGCGTCGACCTCAACGGCCCCGCTGGCGATCAGATACATGGCGTCGCCCGGCTCGCCCTTGCGGATGATGACGGTGCCGGCGGTCACCGTGCGCGCGCGCAGGATACCAACGAGATCGGAGATCGAGGCCGCATCGAGGCGGGCGAATAACGGCACGTGCGCCACCATGGCGAAAGTCACGACAAAGTCCCTGCGGCGGATCTCCTCGTAAAAACCCCGCCCGATGATGGCAACCGGCAAGGCAAAGCAGAAAATGCCGAGCATCACGGTTATGGCCGCGATCATGCGGCCCGCCGCGGTGATCGGGGTCAGCTCGCCGCCGCCGATCTTGGCCAGCATGGCCGCCGACCACCACATGGCCTTCGACATGTCGCCGAGCCGGTCGGGCTGCATGTTGCCTTCGACGGCGTGCATGGCGGCGGCCGCCGCCAGCATCACGCCGCTCAAGATGATGACGCAGGCGAGCAGCGCGCGCTTCTCCGCCGCGAGCACCCGGCCGATGGTGGCGAGCGCCGGCGAGTAGCGCGCAAGCTTTAAAAAGCGTACGAGCCGCGTGAGGCGCAGAAGCGCCACGCCGGGAAAGAGAAGCTCGAGCAGCAGCGGAACGAAGGCAAGCGCGTCGATGAGCATCATCGGCGTGGCGGCGAAGCGGGCCCGCGCCCGCCAGGGGCTGAGCGTCCGCAACAGAAGATGCTCGGGCGCGACCCATAGGCGGGCGGCGTACTCGATCGCGAACACGAGCACGCACAGCCGGTCGAAGAGCTGCAGATCCGCTCCGTAGGTGCGTTCGATCTCGGGCACCGTCTGCGCCAGCGTTCCCGCGACGTTGGCGAGGATCACGAGCACCAGAATCCAGTCGAGCACGCGCGAGGCGAAATCCCGGCGGCGTCCATGCTCGAGAATCTCGAACGCCCGCTCACGCCCCCCCAACTGTCTTGGGTCCGCGTCGGTCACCTGGCACCTCGTTGCCAATTTGGGGGCGATGCGGCTCAGGCTCGATCGCCGCGGCGCATGCCCGGTGCAGGCTAGTCTAGCGCAGTCGCTCCGGCTTGGGAGCAGGCGTTTGCGTGCGGTGGTTACGCTTAAGACACGGGCAGCGGCGAGCTGTGCGGCGCCTGAGCCCGGAAACCTTCAGGTCACAACGGTCGCTTTCGGTCCCATCATGGCTTGGATCTGGCGCAAGATGCGCGAGGTCCGCCATACGTGCTCGATGCGGAAATGCTCGTTGCCGCCGCCGAAGATGGCGATCTTGCCGTCGATGTCGCTGGTGCCGAGCCCGATAAGGCCGAGCCCCAGGATTTTGTGCGAAAGAATGTCGTCGCTGTAGCGCGTGAGCCGGACGTGCATCACCGAATAGCTCTCCGGCGCCCGTCCCAAGATGCTGGCGAAGCGCTGCACCCGCTCGATCTGAGCCCCCCTGAAGCGCCAGAAGCTCAAGCGGTCGACGATGTAGATAATGACGAACCAAACGACGAACAGCGCCGACGATACCATCATGTAGAAGGCGAGGTTCATGTGAACGAGGATCGCGGGCGGGGTCTTGAAAAGGCCCTCGATGCTCATGATGAACTGCGTGCCTGCGGCCGCCGCAGCCAAGAGCAGGATCAAGAGGATCGCGCCGATGCCGCGCGCTTTGACCGTGGTGGCGAGCACCGTGAACAACAAAAGGATGGTGAAGGAGACGCCGACCCAGGCGTGGGGATGAATGAGCAAGGGTTTACCGGCACCGATCGTGAAGGTCTCGCCTTGCGCCCAGGTCAGAAGCGCGCAGAAGAACCCGTAGGCCCACACGACCCACCAATAGAGAATGGGAGAATGAGGATAGACGCGAACCTCGGTCGGCGCCCCTGGAGCCGCCTGCGCCGTGGCGCCTCCCGGCACTGTCTCAACGCCTGTCGACGCCATAGCCCCTCCCGAGCCCTTTTATTGGGCTGCCTTAATCAGCTTTCCGGCAAACGTCGCCCCCCCAGACCCGATATTCATGGATCGGCTCATGACAACTGTCAACGCGGAGCCAACGTTTCGGGTCCGCCTTGTGGTTTGTGGGCGGATTCTGTTGAATTGGCGCGCAAGGCCCATACGTAGCTCTGTAGGTCTAAGGAGACCCTCTTGACGGTCGAGACCAGCATCGCACTTGAAATCTATGTCAACGGCGACCTCGTGATGACGAGGGCCGAGACAGTGGCCGAGCTTGTTGCCGGGCTGGGGCTGGAGGGTGCGCGCATTGCAACCGCTCGCAACGGCGATTTTGTCCCGCAGCGGGGACGGGTTGCCACGCGGCTTAAACGCGGCGACAGAATTGAGATCGTCTCACCCCGGCACGGCGGCTAGGCTTGCCCATGAACGCCATCGAACCAGCGGCAAAACCCCCGAGCGCGCTCACGCTCTATGGTGTCGAGCTCGCGTCGCGGCTCTTGCTCGGCACTGCGCATTATCCCTCGCCCCACGTGCTGGCCCGCGCGGTTGAAGCCTCGGGCGCTGCCGCCGTCACCGTGGCGCTGCGGCGCGAGCACGCGCGCGGGCGCACAGGCGAGCGTTTCTTGGAGCTGATCGAGGCGCTCGGCGTGCGCGTTCTGCCCAATACGGCCGGCTGCCGCACGGTCAAGGAGGCCGTGACGACCGCGGAGATGGCGCGCGAGGTCTTCCAGACCGACTGGGTGAAGCTTGAGGTCATCGCCAACGACGACACCCTGCAGCCCGACGTGTTTGGTCTCGTCGAGGCGGCGGCAATCTTGACCAAAGACGGCTTCAAGGTGCTGCCCTACACGACCGAGGACTTGTCGGTGGCAGAGCGCCTCTTGGGGGCCGGATGCGAGGTGTTGATGCCTTGGGCGGCGCCGATCGGCTCGGGCCGTGGGCTCGCCAACGCGTACGCGCTTAAGAGCCTGCGCGCCTATTTTCCCAAAGTGCCGCTCATCATCGACGCGGGCATCGGCGCTCCCTCGCACGCGGCCGAGGCGATGGAGATGGGCTACGACGCGGTGCTGCTCAATACAGCGGTCGCCAAAGCCGGCGATCCCGTGCGCATGGCCGGCGCCTTTGCCAAGTCCATCGAGGCGGGCCGTGCGGCCTATGAGGCCGGTCTCATAGGAATGCGCGACATGGCCCAGCCTTCGACGCCCGTCGCCGGCACGCCCTTTTTCGATCTTTCCGCCTCCCCTCGCGCGGCGAGCGATGAGTGAAAAGGGCACATCGGACCTCGATGTGTTCTATCCCATCGTGCCCGATGCCGACTGGCTGGCGCGCCTTGTGCCGCTCGGGCTGCGCACCGTTCAGCTCAGAGTGAAAGATGTCGACAGCGGCGAGGTGCGCCGGCAGATCACATCAGGCCTAGAGGTCACGCGGCAATTCGGGTGCAAGCTCATCGTCAACGACTATTGGCGCGAGGCGATCGATGCGGGCGCCGATTGGGTCCACCTCGGACAGGAGGACTTGGCGGCGGCTGACGTGGGCGCCCTCAAGGCCGCGGGCCTTCGCCTCGGGATCTCCACCCATAGCGAGGCCGAGCTCGCGGTGGCGCTGGCGGCGGCGCCCGACTACGTGGCGCTGGGGCCGATCTACCAAACCAAGCTCAAGGTCATGAAGTGGGCACCGCAGGGCCTGGAGCGCATCGGCCAGTGGAAGGCGCGGATCGGGGCTCTCCCGCTCGTCGCCATCGGCGGCATTACGCCGGAACGGGCGCCGGGGGTCATTGCTGCGGGTGCACAGGCGGTGGCGGTGATTACCGACGTCGTGACCGCCGCCGACCCGGAGGTCCGGGTTCGCCTGTGGCTCGATTGGGCGGCGCAGGCGCGACAAAGCTCGCGTGCACGGTCGTAGATCAGTTGCAATTTGCGAAAAGGATGGCATTGCCGCAGCATCTATGCTTGCGCTGGTGCCGCCGCTAGCTTCAAATGGCGCT
>Ga0315553_10004325_pt1 | contig 10725 bp, 3 predicted proteins | sample SalMarSW160140MG_FD_203099 | JGI IMG/M metagenome (GOLD analysis project Ga0315553, IMG submission 203099) | Salt marsh sediment microbial communities from the Plum Island Ecosystem LTER, Massachusetts, United States - Salt Marsh Sediment SW1601-40 ... | reverse complement strand
TTGATCCCGACAGCGACTTTACCGCTAACGTTGATATCAGCGACGTGACCGACTTTGATGCCTGCCAGTATGACGTTACCTTTGATCCTTTGGTACTGCGGCTGGATGAAGTCACCCCAGGGCTGATAGGTTCGACCGTAGTACCGGTTGATATCTCTAACGAGCTTAGTCCAGGGACATTCCGGGTGGTCCAGAATGTCACCGGCTTAACCGGTGCATCCGGCTCTGGATATCTGGCGGTATTGCACTTCCACGCAATTGGCTCTGAAGGCGATAGTAGTACCATAACTCTTTCCAATGGAATACTCAGTGATATTACGGCCAGCCAGATACCGGCAACATGGGCTGGGGACACAGTGACTATTGCCGATACCCTGGCGCCTACGGTAGTTAGCACCTCACCGGTGGCTGATGCCATCGACGTACCAGTAACCACAACGGTAACGGCTACCTTTAGCGAGGCGATGGACGAATCAACCATAACCACCGGCAGCTTTACCGTGGCTGGTGTATTGGGCAGCGTTTCCTATAACGCTGGTACCTATACCGCTACCTTTATCCCAACTATCGGCCTGGCCTACGAGACCACCTATACCGCTAGCTTAAGTACGGCGATAACCGATGCTGTGGGCAATCCACTGGCTTCAGCCTATTCCTGGAGCTTTACCACTGCCCCGGTACCGCCGGGAACGGTTTTAGTTAGTATTGACGCCCCCGATGGTCCGAGGGCTGGCAGCAGCTTCACTGCCAACGTTGATATCGGCGACGTGACCGATTTTGATGCCTGCCAGTATGATGTTAGCTTTGACCCACTGGTACTGCGGTTGGATGATGTCACCGCAGGGCTGATAGGCTCAATCGAAATACCGGTTGATATCTATAACGAGCTTGCTGCCGGGACATTCCGGGTAGTCCAGAATGTCCCTGGCTTAACCGGTGCATCCGGCTCTGGGTATCTGGCGGTATTGAACTTCAGTGTTGTTGGCTCTGTAGGTGATGCCAGCGTCATAGGCCTGTCCAACGGCACGCTGTCCAGCATCCAGGCTGAGGAGATACCAGCAGTGTGGGTCGGCGATTCAGTAACTATCACCAGACGGCCCGGTGGTGGTGGTGGTGGCGGCGGCGGCGGCGGAGCATCGCCGGATACCACGCCTCCGTCAATCTATGGTGTTGGCGTGGCTAACGTTACCAAGACCAGTGCTGATATTGCCTGGAATACAGATGAGGAGAGTGATGGCCAGGTAGAGTTCTGGGCCAGCCCGGCTGTGGTGACCCCTCTGAATACAGATCTGGTCACCCAGCATAACATCCATATTGATGAGCTGACCCCGGGTAGCAACTATTACTTCAAGGTCAGGTCAGCCGATGAAGCCGGTAACATGGCAGAGTCAGAGGACCATACCTTCACCACTCTGCCGGGAGCGGCCGCTTTCACCAGCAGCCGGCTCTCAGTATCCCCGGGCACAGTTTATGTTGGGGATACGGTAACCATCAGTGTGCTGGTTACCAACAGCGGTGAGGTTGCTGGTAGCTATACGGTAAGGCTCGAGATAGATAGCGTGATAGAAGAGACCAAGGAGATAGCTCTAGACGCTGGTGCCGGTGAAGAGGTGACTTTCACCACGACCAAAAATACGGCCGGTACCTACTCGGTAGAGGTTGGTGGTCTTAGCGGTTCCTTTATAGTGGAGGAACAACCGGAAGAGACAACTCCGCCACCAGACGTTCCGGTAGAACCGACCATTAACTGGCCAATCATCTGGGGCGCAATGGCTGGAGTGCTCGTAGTGGGTGTGGTTATCCTCTGGATAGCCATAAGGAGGAGAAGAGCTTATTAGAGCGTGAGGCTTATAAACGATATGGGGAAAGTAAAAACGATTTACCGGATACTGGTGCCTGTCCTGGTTGTTTTGGGCATGGCACTTTCCCCTTTTCTAGCCATGGAAACAGCCAGTGCATCCAGTGTCAGCAATACGTGGGTTGAGTTATCAGATGGTACTGCTCTTAATAAAACCGGCACTGCCTTAGAGTATATCATCCACTTCACCACCACTACGGCTCTGAGCGGTGGCAAGGACACTATTACCATATTCTTCCCCAATGGGACTACGGATATGGCGGGGGAGGAAGGTACCGACTATGCCTTTACCTTACCCGCATCTATATTAGCGACCAACGTGGCCGTTGACCCTGATGGGGCGTTGACCACCACCACTGGCTACAATGATTGCTATGCTGACCCTGATATTGGTACCTATAGGGTGAGGCTGACCGTACCCGAGGATATAGCCGCCGGCGCCTCACCCTATATCAAGTTTGAGACCGGTGCCAATATAGTAAGCGCGGTACAGGACAAGACTGAGGCTGGTGCTCTGTGTCACTACCGGATAAAGGTGGAAACCAGCCAGGACACCACCCCGGTTTACTCCGAATACTTCTACCTGGGTGATGCGGATAATTATGTTACTGGTGTTGATGCTCTGTCGGGCTACCCCAATACAGCTACCGTTGGCGCGGCGGCAGAATATAAGTTTGAATTTACTTTTGGGGGTCCTAGCGGGGCTCTGTCAGCGGGGTCGGGTACTATTACCGTCATTTTCCCCTCGGGAACCACCGTACCTGCCTCAGCCGACAAGAGCTATGTGCAGGTGGATGCCGATGGCAGCGAGGGGAGCTATTCGTTGACGGCTTGCACTGTTGACCCCATCTGCCACTCCGATAGTCGCACCGTGACACTGATTGTGCCCCAGGCAGTAGTTGATAGTGATAGTGATAATGTATATGTCTATTTCGCTTCCGACTTCGGGTTGGTGAACCCCACCACCTCTGCCTCTGCGGCCAAGGTGAAAATATATACCAGTGCCGAGTCGCAATATGCTGAGGCGGATACTGGTTATGCGGTGACCGCTGACACAGCGACTAAGCTGGCATTTGCCAACGTGAGTGGCGCCTATTCCGATAAAGCTACAATGGTAAATATGTACTCCAGTACCATATACCTCCAGCTTCAGGACCAGTATGGGAATATAAAGGCGCCAGCCAGCGACCAGACGGTCAGCCTTAATTCAACCTCAGACACGGGAAGATTCTATTCCGCCGCCGATTCTCAGATAAGCTCGGCGACTATATATGATGGTACCGGTGACCCCGATGGCACCACCGCTGGTCAGTTTCCCTTATTGTATAAGGATACTACTGCTGGAGCCCATACCATCACCGCTACCACTGGCGTCTATGACCAAGCCAGCTGGACGATAACCGTTGCCCCGGCGGTTTCGCTATATGACACCAGTGATGAACTGGTGAATACCTACGCCCCGACTTCTACCTCCCCGGTAGCTGAAGGTAACGGCTTTTATGGTGGGGATTACGTACAAAATGCCGTCAGTGATGCCTTGCCTGGCGAGACAGTTAAGCTGGGCGATGGCATATATGAGGTTGGTAGCGGGATTACGGTAGCTAAGGCAATCATCCTGCAGTCGGTTAATGGTGCCTCATCCACTACGCTCAGGCCAATCCACAACCTTCGAGGTGTCTGGGGATACTCTGCAAGTGAGGTCTTCGCCGTAGGGCATGGTGGCACTATCCTTCATTATGATGGCACTACCTGGGGCTCCCAGACCAGTAGCACCGTGAATACCCTTAATAGTGTCTGGGGATACTCTGCAAGTGAGGTCTTCGCCGTAGGGCATGGTGGCACTATTCTCAAGTATAATGGCACTAGCTGGAGCTCCCAGACCAGTGGCACCACCAATAACCTCTATGGTGTTTGGGAAACTTTAGCCGGTGACCATGTATTCGCTGTAGGCGCCTCTGGCACTATCCTCTATTCTGATGATGACGGCACTACCTGGAGCTCCCATACCAGCGGCACCACCAAAAACCTTTACGGTGTCTGGGGGACTGCTTCAAATAATGTCTACGCTGTAGGCGCCTCGGGTACTATCCTCAAGTATAATGGCACTAGCTGGAGCTCCCAGACCAGTGGCACCACCAATAACCTCTATGGTATCTGGGGGACTGCTTCAAATAATATCTTCGCCGTAGGCGCTTCTGGCATTATCCTCAATTATACTGCTAGCTGGAGTTCACCAATGACCAGCGGTACCACCAGTAACCTCTATGGTGTCTGGGGGGATTCAGCTAGTGACGTCTTCGCTGTGGGAGCCTCGGGCATTATCTGCTATTATGATGACTCTGATTGGAGTTCCCAGACCAGTGGCATTACCGATAACCTTTATTCGGTGTGGGGGAGTGGCGCCAGTGATGTCTTCGCTGTAGGACTCTCTAACACTATCCTCAATTATGTTAGTAGCTGGAGCTCAATGACTAGCCCCACTGCTACCGTTGATAAGGCGATAGATATAACCGCCACCGGCAGTGCTACCTACGGCATTACTATTGACGGCATAACCTTCGACCGGCTTCGGAGCGGTACCGTCTTCAGCTATGGCGTCTATGACCAGTCCGCCGATTACATCACGGTGCAGAACTGCGTCTTTAGCTACATCTACAACCGGGGAGTTATGATCACTTCAACCAATGCCGCCTTCACCGAGGGGACGATAAGCAACAATACCTTTACTAATGGCGGGGGTGACCCACCGGCCAGCACTGATGCCGCCATTGATGTCACGGCAACGACTAGTCATGCTATAAGCGGGATTACCATCAGCGGCAATACCATCACCGGCCAGAAGGGCAAGGGTATCTATCTAGATGGGGGGGATGACACTCATAAGGTTTCTTCAATTAGCATCACCGGTAACACCATTACCACCGCCACCAGTTACGGCATTCAGGGATGCGATGCCTATATAGACACCATCGCTATTACCAGCAATACTATCACCGGCTGTTACGGGGATGGCATATATGTATATGGCACGGCCTATACAGTAAAGAAGAATGTGGTCACTGATAACCTGGGTGACGGCATTGACGTGGAGCTTACCTCTTCAAGTCACCTCATTAACTATAATGATATCTATGATAACACAGGCTACGGGGTCAATATTAGCTCCTCAGTAACGACGGTAGATACCAAGTATAATTGGTGGGGCGATGCCAGCGGACCGACCTATACCGCCGCCACTGGCGCCAGTGTTGATGTATCTAACCCTGAGGGTATCGGCGAGAACATCACCGACCGCGTAACCTATTACGAGTGGCTTTATCAACCCATAGCCGATGTTATTGCCGATAACGCCGCCTATTATTCCCGGGCAGTAAATCTGAATGTTGGCTGGAATACCCTGTCTGCGCCGATAATCCTTGACGACTCAGCTGATACCGTTGGTGAGGTGGTGGACTCAGCTAAGATAACCATCGCCTACTGGTATGACACCAGTGACGCCGATACCGACGGCAACTACTGGGAGCAGGTTACCGCCGACTATGAGCTTGAGCCGTGCGGTGCCATCTATATTAAAATGAACGCCACTGACAGCGTGCTGCTTAAGTACAATGCTACCGATATATCTCTGCCGACCAGGCAGTTGTATGCTGGCTGGAACCTGATAGGTCTGGCCAGCCTTGAGACCAAGCATGTCGATGACGCCGTACAATCAGTAGCCAACACGCCGACCAACCTGCCCGGTTATTCGCAGGTTATCAGCCCCTCGATGAACAGTGAAGACTGGACCTTTTCTTACGGTCAGAGCTACACCGATGAGGATATGCTGGTGGGTGAGGGCTACTGGATCTATATGCAGAATGACTGCACCCTGGTCGGCTTTACCGTTACCCCGATAGAGCCATCACTGGATTAATTGGAGAATGCCTGCCGCCTGTAGGTCGAGCGGGTGGTGGGTGAGGTGGGGAGGTAAAGATTAAAAAGGGAGTTAAAAAACTAATTAAAGGAGGAAAGCAATGAAAGTGAAGATGTTTGCCTTTATTCTTCTGGCGATGCTACTGGCTCTGGCCGTTACTCCGGTCTATGCCGATATCGCCCCGACGCTGCCACACGCCTTCTACGGCACAGTCGATATAAACGGCAGCCCGGCACCAGTGGGGACTGAGGTTGAGGTGAGGGGAGAAGGGGTTCAAACTGGAGTTGGCAACAACCCGATAGTAACTGCTGTTGAAGGTGAGTATGGCGGTGGCGTTGACCCAATGGCGCCCAAGCTTGTTGTCCAGGGTAGCATAGGGGAAGGGGTTCTCGTATCCTTCTATGTGGACGGTTTTCCTACCGGGCAGACGGCCGAGTGGCATAGTGGCGAGGTGACTGAAATAGACTTGGCGGCGACTATAGAAGAAGGCGCAGTCCCCCCAGATACAACCGACTCAACGCCTCCGGATACAACCGACTCGACGCCTCCGGATACAACCGACTCGACACCCCCGGATACAACTGACTCAACACCTCCGGATACGGGCGACTCAACGTCCCCCGATTCCACCGAGCCAGGGTCTGAGGACACTGCACCAGGACCACTGTTGCCACCATCACCGCCTTCAACCGGTTCCGGCGGTGTGCCTGTTCTGTGGCTGATAATTGGCGGCGTGGTTTTGGTGGGGTTAATCATCGCCTTTTGGGTAGCTAGAAGCAGAGCATATTAATAGGTAGTTAGCCGGTTTAGGCCCTCGGCTGCCAACAGCCGAGGGCTGGTTCCTCTTACCCGGTTTGCTATAATTAAAGAGTGATGTACAGGTTTTTAACCGGTAAATCAATCATACTGGCGGCTTTTTTAACCGTCCTGTTAATGACTGCCTGCCCGCCAATGCCCTCTCCTGCTGAAGCCAACATCGGGGAGATAAGGGCCGCCTCCACCCTCTACGAGGGGCAAACGGTTACTATTGAGGGGGTGTATCAGGACTGGAAGAGTGGCTACGGCAGTCCACCGGTAACCCGCAGCGACTGGCTGGTGGAAGATGCCACCGGCTGGCTCTATGTTACTGGGAAACCGGCTGGCGACCTTGACCATCTGGATGATATTGGCCGTCCGATAACGGTTACCGGGCAGGTCGAGCTTACCGAAGAAGGCGAGCCGTATTTAGTTGCTGAAGAAGTGGAGATAGAGGTGACTAAAGCCACCAGCTTGCTCCTGCTTCAGATAAACTTAAGGCGGCAACAGCTCGCCGACCCCAAGCCGGATAGATTAGGGCAGATGCAGGCGATGGGCATGGATACGGAAGACCTGGAGATGCAGAGGATATTCATCCATCTTGCCCAGGAGCCGACGGTGGAGCAGCTAGACGAGTTGGAGGCGATGGGCATTACCTCTTACCCCGATTCTTGGATTCCATTTGCCGAAGGGCCGTCGGCTGGCTTCATAGTGGCCGATATGCCCATAGACAAGCTCGATGAACTGGCCGGTAAAGCTTACATAATCCAGTTGGACACCGCCGAACAGATGCTTGAGCCCCTGGCCTAAAGGGCATCAAAAAAGCATCAAAATTGCCTAAGGATACCATAAAGACACCCAAAGGTACTATAAAATAGCGCCCCTTTTCGTTGACAGTAGGCAACATAAATGCTACACTTGTGCTCAAATGTCCACAGAATTAAAGGAGGCAGCTATGAAAACCCCCCTGAGGATTTTTGGCACCATTTTCCTTTTATTGTCTCTGACCCTTGTTACTATGCCTGGTGTTCACGCTGTTACATCTGAAAGCAGTCACCAGGCGCTTTCATTTCCGGTGACTGAACCTGAGGCCAAGGTCAGCACCCTGCTTTCTTTGCAGGTAGAGGCCAAGCTGCGTTGCCAGCAGGTTTTGCCAACAGACGGCGAGCTGAGCATGATGCAGGCCAGAGGGATGAAGACGGATGATCTGGAGATGCAGAGGATATTCGTCCATCTTGACCAGGAGCCGACGGCTAAGCAATTAGGCGAACTGGAAGCGATAGGCATTACCCCTTATCCCGATTCCTGGATACCGCCGGTAGGGGAGTTCCCCACCGGCTTTATCGTGGCTGACATGCCTGTCGATAAGCTTGGCACACTGGCGGGCATGGGCTATGTCGCCCAGCTGGATACTGCTGAGCAGCTGTTAGCGCCCCAGAACGACTTGGCGGCAATTGCCATAAACGCCGACGATGTCTGGGACTCAGGCTATGATGGCACCGACGTCAGGATAGCTGTGCTGGATTCCGGTCTGGACACTTCTCACCCTGATATTCCGGCGCCGGTGGCCAGTAAAGACTATTCGGGTTGGCCGGTGCTGGATGACACTATTGCCAATAGCGTGACCGGTCACGGCACCCATGTCGCTGGCTCGGTTCTGGGACGGGGAACGCAGTCATCCGGAGCCGCTCACGAGTATAAAGGCATGGCGCCGGATGCTGACCTTATCTTTCTTAAAATTGGTAACGATACCACCGCAGGTGCCTCGTTAGACGCTATTACCAATGCCATTCAGGCGGCGGTGGATACCTATGATGCCGATATTATAACCATGAGTTATGGTGGCTGGGGGGATTACCATGACGGTACCAGGCAGACCGCCCAGGCGGTAGACTACGCCTTCAGCCAGGGGGCGGTGGTCTTTATCTCGGCGGGTAATGAAGCCGGTAACGGCGAGCATTACTCGGGCACGGTTAATGCCGGCAGCACCACTGGATTTATACAGGTCGATGTTAGCGGTTCCACCGAGAGTAATGCCGGGCTTGGCTTCAACCTGGTCTGGTTTGACGGTCTGGCCGCAAGCAATGACCTGGTTCTGGAGTACTACGATTCCACCCAGACGGCTATGGGTGATATCTGGGCAGGCGACCAGGAAGAGAGCTGGAAGGGTACCGAGCATGAACTTTCCGGCTATGGCCCTGAAGCCGGCTGGTACTACTATCTGCCGTCGGGAAGCCCGACCTACTATCTGAAAGTCACCAACAACTCGGATAGTGACCAGTTCTTCCATATCTACTTTGAGGGTATTGCCAGTAGCGGGGCTTCGGTTGAGTTTCACAGCCCCGACCCCTTCTACACCCTTGGTTCACCGGCGGATGCCGAAAAGGCTATAGCTGTTGGCGCCTACACCAGTAGAAAGAACTGGGCTGCTTATGACGGGGTTAGCTATCACTTTGTCAACCCCGAACTGACAGAGGGTACCATGGCCTATTTCAGCAGCCGCGGGCCCAGGGTAGATGATGGCGCACCGCAGAAGCCGAATATTGCGGCTCCAGGCAGTGCCGTAATCTCGGTTCGTGACCAGGATGTCTATGCCTGGCCTGGCGGCGCCAGTGCCTACTTTGTTGATAACGATGGCCTGAACATGGATGGCTCGGGCCCGGCGGATTACTACGTGATGCACGGCACCAGCATGGCCTCTCCCACTGCCGCCGGAGCCGCAGCACTGCTTCTTGAAGCCAAACCTGAGCTGAAGGGGCATCCGGCCGATGTCAGAAACCTGTTGCAGTCAACGGCTGGTTCGGTGGACACTAACGATAATATAGACGGCTACGGCTTGCTCGATATCCAGGCGGCGGTGGATGCCACCGCCTCCGAATATGAGGCGAACTGGCTGTTCATGGTCTACCTCGATGCCGATAATAACCTGGAGAGTGCCGGCATAGATGATATGAACGAGATGGAGACCGCCGACTCTACCGATGATGTCAAAATCGTGGTTCAGATGGACCGCGCCGAGCGCGACTATGCTGATGATACCACCAACGGTAACTGGACCGGCGCCAAGCGGTTCTACGTCACTCAGGATACCGATACCTCGATTATTAACTCCCCGGTGATTGAAGACCTGGGAGAAGTGAATATGGGCGACCCGGCGGTACTGCAGAGCTTTATTGAGTGGGCGGTGGCCAACTATCCCGCCCAGCATTATGCCCTGGTGCTTTGGAATCACGGCAGCGGCTGGAGGGGGAGAGAGGGCGATGGTGAGGCGGTAAAGTCCATCTGCCTTGACGACGAGTCCAGCGATGAGCTTACCATGACCGAACTCCGTAGCGCCCTGAATGCAGCCAACCTTAATACCGGCAAAACGCTGGATATCGTTGGCTTTGATGCCTGCCTGATGCAGATGGTCGAGGTAGCCTATCAGGTTATGGGTAGTGCCAGTCGTCCTCTGGTTGACATAACCGTGGGCTCGGAGGAAACCGAGCCCGGTGACGGCTGGGACTATTCCGCTACTCTCACCGCTCTGACCGCCAACCCGGCGATGACACCGGTGGGGCTGGCTGCCCAGATAGTTAGCGACTATGTAAGCTTCTATAGTTCAAGCTGGGATATAACCCAGTCGGGTGTTGACTTAGATTATATGGAGGCGCTGGCAACCGCTGTTGACAGCTTTGCTATAGCCATGATAAACGCTGGCGGCGATTGGGACGCCATTGAGACGGCCAGAAGCTCGGCGCAGGAATACTATTATTACTACTATATTGACCTCTATCACTTTGCCCAGCTGGTAAATCAGGATGCTACTATCAGCCAGACGGTCAGAGATGCCGCCAGTGACGTGATGGCGGCAGTTACTAACGCTGTTATTGCCGAAGGCCATACGGCATCGGTGGGCGACTCTCACGGGCTGTCCATCTACTACCCGGAGACTTCCGGTGATTACTTTCCTGCCTATGAGACTGATGTCCTGTTTACCGCTGATACCCACTGGGATGATTTCCTATATGCCATCCTCTTCACATCTCCGGCCGTACCAGACATCAGTGTATCACCAACCAGTTATGAAGTAACGCTAGCCCCTGATACGGTAGAGGACTATGCCCTGACCATCAGCAACGAAGGCGGAGCCGAGCTTACATATGACGTTAGTGACCAG
>Ga0315553_10004324_pt1 | contig 10728 bp, 10 predicted proteins | sample SalMarSW160140MG_FD_203099 | JGI IMG/M metagenome (GOLD analysis project Ga0315553, IMG submission 203099) | Salt marsh sediment microbial communities from the Plum Island Ecosystem LTER, Massachusetts, United States - Salt Marsh Sediment SW1601-40 ... | reverse complement strand
ATATTAAAACATCCTTGCATAGATTTTTAGCGGAAGAAATTGTTGCACGCACTAATCTGCCTGGTTTTAACCGTTCTACAATGGATGGTTATGCTATTAGGGCAGAAGATTCTTTTGGAGCGACTGATAGTTTACCTTCCTATTTAAAAATGATAGGAGAAATAAAGATGGGCATTAAACCGGAATTTAAGATTAATCCCGGAGAAGTGGTAAAAATATCCACTGGAGGCATGCTTCCTGAAGGAGCAAATGCGGTAATGATGGTAGAATATACTGAACAGATTGATGATGATACCATTGAAGCAAGGAGATCGATTTCTCCTTGGCAAAATGTAGCTCGAGAGGATGAGGATCTAAAAAAAGGGGAAATTGTATTAAGAAAAGGACATAGATTACGTCCGCAGGATATAGGGGTTTTAGCTGGAATAGGTAAAACTAATATCAAAATCTATAAGAAACCTAAAATTGCTATTATTTCTACGGGCAATGAAATAATTCCAGCGGAAAGTGAACCCCAAATAGGGCAGATAAGGGATATAAATTCTTACACCCTTGGAGTTTGCATTGAAGAGGCAGGCGGGGTTCCTGTTTATAGAGGGATTATTAAAGATGAAGTAATTCTATTGGAGCAGGAGATAAAAAAGACCATTAAAGAAGATAAGGTAGAAGGGGTAATTATTTCCGGAGGGAGTTCAATGGGGGTAAGAGATGTTACCTTAGAAGTACTTAACAAATTAGGAAAACCCGGTGTGTTGATTCACGGAGTATCAGTAAAGCCAGGGAAGCCTACACTACTTGCCATAGCTGACAATAGGCCAATATTTGGCTTACCCGGTCATCCAGTCTCAGCGATGATAATCTTTGACCTTTTTTTACGGCCTTTGATTAGCCGGTTACAGGGAGGAGAATATAATGGTCATTCTGCCAAAGAAATAGAGGCAGAGTTGACCTGCAATATCGTTTCAGATTCGGGAAGAGAAGATTATGTGCGGGTATTTGTATATAAAGAAGCTGAAAAATTTTATGCCGAACCTATTCTGGGTAAATCAGGATTAATTTCTACTATGGTTCGGGCTTCAGGTTTAATAAAGATAGGATTAAATATCGAAGGATTAGAAAAGGGTAGCAAAGTAATGGTTAAACTATTTTAGCTAAACTTAGTAAAAAGTAGGCGGTTCTGTTTTTATACATTATATGAAAAAAGTTTTAAATTTTGAACGATAGTTTTTCGCTTTTCGTTTTAAGTTTTTAATTTAATTAGGACATGCATTTTATTAATCCATTGCTATACGCTAAACGCTGTACGCTCTACGCTATATTATATACTAACGACTAATTGGAGGAGGAAAAGTTGATTTGAAAAGAAATATTTATTTGAGCAAATTAACCTTGAAAGATGCTCGAGAAAAATTTTATAAAAATTTATTAAACCACAAACTTGCTCAGCCTCTAAAAGGGGAACTGGTTTCTACCGAAGATTCTTTAGGGCGGGTTACTGCAGAACCAATTTTTGCCAAGATATCTTCCCCATACTACCAGGCGGCAGCTATGGATGGTGTCGTAGTTCGAGCAAGGGATACTTATGGAGCCTATGAATCTTCTCCTACTATTTTAAAGATAAATCAAAATTTTCATTTTGTAAATACCGGTAATCCTATACCTTTTGGCTTTGATGCAGTAATAAGGATTGAGGATATAAACCTTTTAAATAAAGTGGGCAAAGAAAAGAGTAGTTATATTTCTGGTGGTTTTACTGATAATCTGAGAGAAGAAAATATTAAAGAAATTAAAATATTTTCGGCAGTTTCTCCAGGGCAACATATCCGCAATATTGGGGAAGATGTAGTAGCTAATCAGTTAATTATTCCTATAAATCATAAAATCCGTCCAGTAGATATCGGCGCTTTATTGGCAGGAGGAGTTAATCAATTTTTTGTGCACAAGAAGCCTAAAATAGCAATAATACCTACTGGAGATGAATTAATTAATCCAGGAAAAGAAATGATTCCTGGTAAAATTATTGAGTATAATTCTAAAATAATTAAAGGTTTGATTTACGAATGGGGAGGAAAGGCAATAATATACAAAATTGTTAAAGACATCCCCCTAGATTTAAAGAGGATTCTGCTTGAAGCTGTTTCCCAGAATGATGTAGTAGTGGTCCTTGCCGGTTCTTCTGCTGGCTCAAAAGATTTTACTTGCGAGATTATCAAAAGTATCGGCGATGTCTTGGTTCACGGAGTAGCTATTATGCCAGGGAAACCGACAATTTTAGGAATTATCGATGACACTCCTCTCATCGGGCTTCCCGGTTATCCGGTCTCAGCGATTATATCTGCAGAACAATTTTTGAAGCCTTTGGTTTTCAGTCAATTAGGATTAGCGGTAAAAAGGCGAGAAGAAATTAAAGTTCATATGGCTCACAAAGTGTTGTCTCATTTAGGAGATGAAGAATTCTTGAGAGTAAAATTAGGTGATATAGATGGGAAAATAATGGCTTATCCTCTTTCCCGAGGAGCGGGAGTGGTGACTTCTTTGGTAGAAGCAGATGCCTTGATTCGTATTCCTTTACTTAAGGAAGGGGTAGATTTTGGAGAAGAAGTAGAAGCTGAACTTTTAGAAGACTTAAATAGAATAAAGAACAACATTATTGTAACCGGAAGTCATGATCTAATTTTGGATATTCTAAGGAACGAATTACAAGAAGAGTTTTCTGATGTTAATTTAGTCTCCTTTAATGTAGGCAGCATGGGAGGGTTATTAGCCTTAAAACAGAAAAGAACCCACCTTGCCACAGCTCATTTATTGGATCCGAAGAGTGGAGAATATAATTTTCCGTATATAAAAAGGATACTCCCTCAGAGAGAACTGATAATTGTTAATCTAACCTTCCGAGAACAAGGGATAATGGTAAAAAGAGGAAATCCAAAAAATATCAAAGGAATAGATGATTTAGTTAAAAAAGATATAAAGTTTATTAATAGACAGAAAGGGTCAGGAACCAGAGTATTATTAGATTATTTATTAAAAAAGAAAGGCATTAATCCTTTAAATATATCGGGTTATTCCCAAGAAGAATATACCCATTTAATGGTAGCCTCTGCAGTGGCGGATGGGAATGTGGATGCAGGTTTAGGGATATTATCTGCTGCCAAGGTCTTTGGTTTAGACTTTGTGCCAGTGATTAAGGAGAGGTATGATATAATTATACCTAAAGAATATTATTCTTCTTTAAAGATTCAAAAAATATTAGCTATCATTAAATCAAGAAAATTTCAGAAAAAAGTTTTAAGTTTAGGGGGATATGACCTTTCTCAGAGCGGAAAGGTAATTGAAGCATGAGTCAATTAATAGATAAATTTGGGCGGGAAATTACTTACCTTCGAGTTTCTATTACTGATCGCTGTAACTATAGATGTATTTATTGTCAACCCGAAGAACAATTTAAATTTATACCACATAAAGATATTTTAAGGTTTGAAGAGATAGTGGAAATTGTACAAGAGGCAACGAACTTGGGGATAACTAAGGTAAGGATTACTGGTGGTGAACCTTTAGTCAGAAAAGGAGTAGTGGATTTCATAAAGAAATTAAGAGAGAATAAAAAATTAGAAGATATATCTTTAACCACTAATGGTTTTTTTCTTTCTGAATATGCCGGAAAATTAAAAGCTGCTGGACTGAATCGGGTAAATATTAGTTTGGATTCCCTGCAAGAAGAAAAATATAAAAGAATCACTCGAGGGGGAAATTTAAAAAAAGTATTAAAAGGAATTGATTTTGCCTTAAAGGAAAATTTATTACCTATTAAAATTAATACAGTATTAATAAAAGGGTTTAATGATAATGAAGTAGATGATTTTGTTAAATTAACTTTAAAAAAACCATTAAATATTCGTTTTATTGAATTTATGCCCTCTGGAGAAGAACTAGAAAATGATTATAGAGATAAATTTATTTCAGTTTTGGAAATTGAAGAAAATTTATCAGAAAAATATTCAATGCAGCCTATTGATATAAATTCAGGTAATGGGCCAGCAAAATATTTCCAGATTAAAGGTGCTCAAGGTACTATAGGTTTTATTACTGCCATAAGCCAGCATTTTTGTAAAACCTGTAATCGGATAAGGTTAACTTCCGAAGGCAAACTCAGACCCTGCCTTTTCTCTAATAAAGAAATCGATATTAGGGGAGCAATTAGAAAGTTAGCAAAAGATAAAAAAAACGAAAGACTTCTAAGGAAGAAAGTGATAATAAAGAAGTTAAAAGAGGTCGTTAAACTAAAACCAGAAGGCCATAAATTAAATATAAAAAATCAAGATAATTTACCTTTTCAGATGTCCCGAATCGGTGGTTAATAAATAAAAATGGAGAGTAAGCTGTAGATAATGAATAAAAAAATAAAAGGGAAGATTTTAGCAGTATGTCAGAGTAAAAAGAAAGGAACAGTAAAAAAAGACATAGGCTTAGGAGTATTAATAGAAAATTATGGGCTGGAAAATGATGCTCATGCTGGGAAATGGCATCGCCAAATTAGTTTATTGGGAATAGAAAGTATCGATAAGATGAAAGATAATGGTTTTAAGATTAAATTTGGTGATTTTGCAGAAAATTTAACTACTGAGAATATTAATTTACCTGAGTTATCCCTTGGGACAAAATTGGTAGTAGGGGAAAGTGTTTTGCTGGAAATAACTCAAATAGGCAAAGAATGTCATCATAATTGCGAAATTAGGAAAAAAATTGGGGATTGTGTAATGCCCAGAGAAGGAGTATTTGCCCGAGTCTTAAAAGGCGGCGAAGTAAAGACTGGAGATTGCATCGAGATAGCATGAAGCGATAAATATAGATTTATTTCTAATTACCTAATAAGGACTGGTAACAAGAAAGAGAATTTTTTAACCTGTGCTTAGCTTTTGAACCATCATTTTAATAGAATTGAAAAATTACCTTGTTAATTTTTTTTATTTGGAGGTTGGTAAATGAAAAAACAAAAATTAACTCATTTTAACAAAGAAGGAAGAGCACATATGATAGATGTAGGTGAAAAAAAGGATACGTTAAGAATGGCTATTGCTGAAGGAGAAATAATAATGCAACCTTCTACTATAAAAATGATTAAAAATAGAAAAATTTCCAAAGGTGATGTTTTGGGAGTAGCTCAGGTTGCTGGTATTATGGCTGCTAAAAAGACGAGTCAGATTATTCCCATGTGCCATCCTCTATTACTAACCAGTATTAATATTAATTTTAAAATTGATGAAGAAAAAAACAGGGTTATTATTCAATCCCAGGTAAAGACTGTAGGGAAAACCGGAGTGGAAATGGAACCTTTAACGGCTGTATCCGTAGCCGCTCTTACTATTTATGATATGTGTAAGGGTGTAGATAGAGGGATAACTATTCAAGATATACATTTAGTAGAGAAATCCGGAGGGCAAAGCGGACACTATCAGGTTAAATCAAAGATGGAGAATTAAAAAAAATGAAGGAAAAACAGAAAGGTAAAATATTAGCCGTTTGTTGTGGAAAAGTAAAAAAAGAGAAGAAAAAACCAATAAAAGAAGGATTAATTATTGACGATTGGGGGTTAGAAGGCGATGCCCATACCGGTAAATATCATAAACAGATTAGCCTTTTAGGTCTTGATAGTATGAATAAGATGCAAGATCAAGGAGTGAAGATAAATTTCGGTGAGCTTTATGAGAATTTAGATGTGGAAGGAATAATTTTATATAAACTCCCTATAGGTACTAAGCTAAAGATTGGAAAAGATATTTTATTAGAAATAACCCAAATAGGTAAAAAAGATAGATATTTTTTAGAAATTAGCGGTAAAATAGTAAGCTCTATAATGACTAAAGAAGGAGTTTTCGCCCGCGTTTTAGAAGGTGGAAAAATAAAAGCAGGTGATGGAATTGAGGTGGTTTCAGAGTGATTAAGGTAGGGATTTTAACCGTAAGCGATAAAGGGTCAAAAGGAGAAAGAGAAGATCTGAGTGGAAAAGTCATCGAAGAAGTAGTTAAGAAGATTAGTGGAGAAATTAAATATTATCAAATCATTCCAGACGAAAAGGATATTATTCAAGAAGAGTTGATAAAGACAGTTGATAAATTACACCTCGATTTAATTTTAACTACCGGAGGAACGGGTTTTGCTAAAAGAGATGTTACCCCAGAGGCTACCTTAGAAGTGATAGAAAAAGAGGTTTCAGGGATTAGTGAAATCATCAGAAGTGTAAGTTTTAAAAAGACCAATCGAGCGATATTATCTCGAGGGGTGGCGGGGATTAGAAAAGAAAGTTTGATTATAAATTTACCTGGTAGCCCTAAAGGGGCAAGAGAATCTTTAGAAATAGTTTTAGAGGCATTGCCGCACGGTATAGAAATTTTAAAAGGCCAAGCTGCTGAGTGCGGAAGAAACGATGAAGAAATTAGGTAAAAATTAATGAAAGTTATATTTTTAGGTACCAGTTCAGGTATGCCTACTTTGAAGCGTAATGTATCTTCTATTGCTCTAATTTTTATTCAAAAAAACAAATTATGGTTATGGGATTGCGGAGAAAGCACTCAACAGCAGATTCAAAAAACCTCTTTGAAATTATCTAAATTAGAGAAGATTTTTATTTCCCATTTACATGGAGATCATCTATTTGGACTTCCTGGGCTATTAGCTTCTCGGGGTTTAAGGATGGGGAAAAATCAACAAAAAATTCAAATATTTGGTCCCGAAGGTCTCGATATATATTTAGAAGAAACTCTAAGAATAACCAAGACCTATATCCCTTACGAAATTGAGATCAAAATTATTCCACCAAATTTATCAGTAGGAATAATCTGGGAAGATGAGGAGTACATAGTTCGATACTCAGAAGTAAATCACAATATTAAAACTTATGCCTATTCTGTCGAAGAGAAAAAGGATAGGAGTCATTTTTTAATAGATAAAGCCCGCCGATTGAATATTCCTTCTGGTCCAATTTATCGTACTTTAAAAGAAGGTAAAACAGCTCAATTACCCAATGGAAGAATCTTTCAGGGTAAGGATTTTATAAACGAAATTAGAAAAGGGAGAAAGATAGTCTTTTGTGGTGATACTACCTATTGTGAAAATTTATTGCATCTGGCTAAAGGTGCCGATTTGCTAATTCATGAAGCCACTTTCTCCCAAAAAGAAGAAGACCTAGCTAAGAGAAATTTTCATTCGACTACCGCAATAGCTGCTAAAATTGCTAAAGAAGCCCAGGTTAAACAATTGATACTAACTCACATTAGTCCGCGATATAGCTCGAATAATAAGTTGACAATAACCGAGAGTGATTTACTTGTTGAAGCCCAGAACGTATTTCCTGATACTATATTAGCAGATGATTTTATGGAATATGAGATATAAGGATGATTAAGGGCATATAAAAAATTGTTAAAAAACTTGAAATTTATATTTTTTTAAGGTATGCTTTTTATGTTATAAATAAATTTTTCTTTTCATAGGGAGAATTATCTGGTAAGATAATTAAGAAATTGTTGGTGGATAATTACAAAGAAAATAAAAATTAAAGTGGTGTTGAATTTAAACTTAATTGCCTAATAATTTTTAAAATCGGTAATTATAATAATAGAAGGAGGAAAATGTAAAATGAAGGCTGTAGTTGATAAAGATTTATGTACCGGGTGTGGATTATGCGAAGATACCTGTCCCGAAGTATTTGAAATGAAGGATGATATAGCGACAGTAAAGGTTAGCAAGGTACCGGATGATTTGATTGAATCATGTAAAGAGGCTGCCGATGGTTGTCCGGTAGAAGCCATTACTTGTGACTAAAATGAGTATGCAGTATAAAAAATAACAGAAACAAAAAAGAGCAGATTAATTAAATCTGCTCTTTTTTGTTTTAATAATCAGTAGAAGTTGATTGTATAGGAATTTCCTTTTACCGCAGAGGGGTTTAATTCATCGAACCGGTTAAAAAAAGTTGCTTAAAAAACACGGCTCGAACAAATACGACTTTTAAAAACAATACTATATACGAAAAGATTTTTAGTTTTAGATTATGATTTTCTTTAGGAGATACGATATACTAATGACTAACTATTATTCACTACCAATTAATTAATACACTCTTGTTTCATATGAACCAGATATATGCTTTATCACTTCTTTCCAGCATTTTTATTCCATTTTATACCTTCCTTATTTTTAAAAAAGTATTGTTCTATTTCATATAAAAAATTTACTCTTATAAAAATTATTATAAAATATTATTTATAGTTTTTAAAACTGCATCAGGAAAAATATGATTTTCTGCAACTTATACTTAGTTAAGCAAAAATACAATCCAGTAAAAAGATTCAGAGAGGCCGCACCTTCCCTTAATTTATTTTATTTCTTTTTCTTAATGTGGTACACGATATAAGTTTTTTCAAGGATAAAGTTGACAAAAAAAGTCATAAATAATATAATTTTTTAGTACAGCCATATTAAAAAAGGAGTAAAACCAATGAAATTATCTACTCGAGGAAGATATGCGCTTCGGGCTATGATAGATTTAGCCCAGATTCAATGCAATAATTTAAAACCAATTTCTTTAAGAGATATTTCTCTAAGACAAGAGATTTCTTTGCAATATTTGGAGCAGTTGTTTAATAAATTAAAGAAGGCTAATTTAGTTAAAAGCACCAGGGGAGCAGGCGGAGGTTATTTATTGGCCAAAGAAGCTGAGAAGATTAATGCCGGTGATATAATTAGAGCAGTTGAGGGACCTATCGTTTTAGTTGATTGTATTTCCACTAATCAAAGAATTAATAAGAATAGTCCAAGGAAATGCAAAAAAATAGAGGATTGTGCCATCAAGGTATTATTAGATGTGGTAACTCAAAGGATAAATCAAACCTTAGATGCTACTTCTTTAAAAGATTTATGTAAAATAGCCCAAAACATAGAAAAAGGACAAAAAGATGAAAAATAAAATAAAAGCAGTTGCTTTATTTTCTGGTGGTTTGGATAGTATTTTAGCAGTAAAACTTATTCAGGAACAAGGGATAGAAGTAAAAGGGGTTAACTTTAACACTCCTTTTTTTGGTATAGAGAAGGCCTGTTTAGCAATAAAAAATTTAGATATGGATTTAGAAATTATAGATATAACCCAGGAGATACTGAAGATTTTAAGAAATCCCAAGCATGGATTAGGAAAGAATATGAATCCTTGTATAGACTGTCATACTCTTATGTTCAAAAAGGCTGGAGAATATATGACCAGGATAGGAGCCTCTTTTATTTTGAGTGGTGAAGTTTTAGGGGAAAGGCCTATGTCTCAGAACAGAAACAGTTTAAGTATCATTGAAAGAGAATCAGAATTTGAAGGTAAAATTCTTCGCCCGTTATCCGCTTTGTTATTGACGGAGACTATTCCCGAAAAAAAAGGACTGGTAAACAGAAATAAATTATTGGATATTTCTGGCCGCTCGAGAATAAGACAGATGAAGTTAGCTGCGGAAATGGGGATAGAAGATTATCCTTCACCTGCTGGAGGTTGCAAATTAACTGAACCAATTTTTGCTAGAAGATTAGGAGATTTATTTAATCAAGAAAGTTTTTCCTTGGAAGAAATTGAGCTGTTAAAATTAGGTAGACACTTCCGATTAAGCAGGGATATTAAGTTAGTAGTGGGAAGAAATAAAGAGGAAAATGAGAAGATAAAAGAATATTTTCAAGAAGGAGATTTTCTTTTTAAAGCAAAAAATTTGAAAGGCCCGGTTTCTTTATTGAAAAAGGGAACTAATGTGACTAAACAACTTATTGATAAATCCTGTCAGATTACAGCCAGATATTGTGATAGAAACGAAGAAGAAAATGAAGAAGTATCTATCGATTATTATAGAGAACTTAAAGGGATGATAAAAAGTAGAAAGGTTAAACCATTAATAGAAGAAGAATTAGAAAGTTTAAGAATACAAAATTAAGAAATAGAAAAAGAAAATAGGTTATTATGATTAAAAATATAAAAAAGAAAGTAGTAGTGGCCATGAGCGGAGGCGTAGACAGTTCATTAGCCGCTGCTCTACTAAAAGAAGGAGGTTATGATGTCTTCGGCATCACTATCCACCATCATGACGATAATGAAAGCTTAGAATCAGCAGAACAAGCTGCTCAAAATCTAAAAATTCCCTGGTATGTCATGGATTTTACCAAGGAATTTAAAAATATAGTTATAGACTATTTCTGCCAAGAATATGTCGCCGGCCGAACCCCCAACCCTTGTGTAATCTGTAATCTGAAAATAAAATTTGGATTATTATTGGAGAAAGCAAAATCTTTAAATGTCGATTATCTTGCAACCGGCCATTATGCTATTAAAGAATACGATCAGAATAGTAAGAAGTTCTTGCTTAAGAGGGGATTAGATGAAAGCAAAGATCAATCTTATTTTCTTTATAGATTAAACCAGAATATTTTACCTTATGTTTTGTTCCCTTTGGGCAAATTTGAGAAAAACCAAACCAGAGAATTGGCTAAAAAATATGGATTAAAAAATTATAAAAAAAAAGAGAGTCAGGAAATTTGTTTTATTCAGGGAGATAATTATAGAAAATTTTTGATTCAGAATATTTCAAAAACTATCAATCCTGGTAAGTTTAAAGATAAAGAAGGAAAGATTTTAGGGGAGCACCAAGGTATTCCTTATTATACTATTGGTCAGAGAAAGGGATTGGGAATATCTCTGAATAAGCG
>Ga0315553_10004322_pt1 | contig 10729 bp, 8 predicted proteins | sample SalMarSW160140MG_FD_203099 | JGI IMG/M metagenome (GOLD analysis project Ga0315553, IMG submission 203099) | Salt marsh sediment microbial communities from the Plum Island Ecosystem LTER, Massachusetts, United States - Salt Marsh Sediment SW1601-40 ... | reverse complement strand
ATCATGGGATGGCCGGCGAATGGCAGCTCGCGCACCGGGGTGAAAATGCGCACGGAAGCCGGCTGATCAGGGGCTTTCGGGGGAAAGACGAACGTCGTTTCGGAGATGTTGAACTCCCGCGCGATCAGCTGCATCTGCGCGTCCGTCAGTCCAACGCAATCCAGAACCACGGCAAGCGGATTACCGGCGCCCTTCGTGGTGGTGAAGACATCGGCAGTTACGAACGCGCGACGCATGGCAAAGCTCGCAAGGAGGAGAAGCCGCGACCGACCGCGGCGACTACGCGGAGCGCGACCTGTTCAAAACCTCTTCATTCTTGTTCAGGAGCCTTTCGATTTCGCCGCTCCCCTTGAGGGCCTCGATCGCGTGGTTCAAGAGATCGACGAAAGCGTGATTGCCCTTCTTGACGGCGACGCCGAAGGGCTTCTTGTCGAACCTGTCGCCGATATCAATGATCTCATACAGGTCTGGACGATCACAGGCTCGTTCCATCATGGTCAAGTTGATCATATCGTTGGAGGCCGCATCGGCCTCGCCCTTGGCCACGGCCTCCAGATTTCCGAAACTCAATGGCGTGATGACCAGTGTTGCCCCAGGTAAGGAGGGCAGGGAGGCGCGAATTCTGCGAAGTGAGATCGAGCCTTCGGTGACGGCGATGCGCTTGCCCTTGAGGTCATCGAAATCCTTTATCGTGCTTCCCTTAGGCACGAGAATCCCTTCGCGCGTGATGTAATAGGGAATCGAGAAATCCACTTGTTCCGCACGGTCGGGAGTAATCGTCAGCTGGGACAACACCATATCCACCAGATCGTTTTGCAGGGCCGGGATGCGCTTCTCGTCGGTGACCTGATAAAGGTCGAGGCGGTCGGGCGCGCCCAGGAGTTTTTCCACAACGGCTCTGGCGAGGTCCGCCTCGAAACCTTCGATCATGCCTGTTCGCGGGTTCTTGTAGCCCATGCCTGGGATGTCAAAAGACACGCCGGCGATAACTTTTCCCCGTTTTTGAAATGCAAGCATGGTGCCTCAAGCTCCCGATTGCTAAAGCGTGATGATTGCGGCTTGGATCATCCACTTTCATCCCCAGTGGTCATGCTCCGCGGAGGCGGGGCATCCAGTAATCACGGAAAGCGATTGTGTTTACTGGATCGCCCGCTTTCGCGGACGATGACGGCAGGAGGATCGATTCCACGTCAATTCATTCTGCTCTAGAGATAATGGGTTCTATTGCGCTGCCCGGCGAGGAGGTCAAGCGCCGGTGGCTTTGATCAGGACCCGGCGCCCAAGCCCGCCTGCGACAGTCCGCAAAAGCTAGTTCCCGCCGGCGATGTTCGTTGAGGCGTTGGTGACGGGCTGGATTAGACCCTGCATCTTGATGGTGGCGATCTTTCCCTTCGCGGCGTTGAGCGCCTCTTTCAGATCCACCATGTGGATCGACTGGTCTTCGAACGTCCGGAAATACCAGCGCAGATTCTTGAGGTCGGCGACGCTCGTCCATTCGGTGATCTCGTCGGACTCGCTGTTGACCACGGACCCTTTGACCGAGCCTTTCGGGATGTCGAACTGGTTCAGGATGTGGAACGCCGAGAGCACGGCGTCGTCGGCGGTGGCGTTGGGCGTCGCCGACTGCGCGAAGATCGCGGCGCGGACGAAGCGCGACGGCGGCGTGAAGTCGCCCGGCAAGCCATGCAGGCCCGAGCCGGTCCCGAACGCCTGCAGGGTGAGCGGGCCGAGCTTGGCGGAAGTCACGTCCGTCGGCGAAAGGTTGATGTAGTTCGTCAGGTTCGTCATTTGCCAGTCATAGGTCGGCGCATTCGTAATCACGCCGAGGGGCGCCTCGGACACTTTCAGCGTGTGGCCCACGGGCTCGATCACGATCGACTTGCCGGTTTTGTCTTGAATGAAGAAATGTACGCTAGGCACTATGCCTTTTCCGCTGCCGAAGCCGGGGGCCGGTGTCGGCACCAGCACGATGTCCTTCACCGCCTGCTTTACCTCGTCGACCGTGGTGAAATTGCCGAGCGCCCAGACACCGAACTCAATCGGCGCGAGGGCACGCTTGGCGTTTTCCGGCGTCACATCGGCGTATTCAGCGTAGTTCGGGAAATAGAACAGGCCGATGGAAAGCCCTTGATCGTTGATGCCATCGACAATGACCTGCAGGTCGAATGCATTGGCGCCGACGATGGCATAGCGTGTGGTGTAGCTGAGGCCTTTGCCGCCGTCAGGCAGCGTGCCGCTCATCTTCTGGCCCGCGGGAATGACGAGCACGTTCGAGCGCAACGGGTAACCGAACTCGAGCGTACGGCCGCGGATCGCGGCGCCGTCCGTGGCTTTGAGGCTGATGCCGGTGCAAGCGTAAGCCGGCGCGGTGCCGAATGCGAGCGCCGCGCTGAGCATGGCAACGCCGAGTTTGCGGATCATGTCGGTCGTCTCCCTGGATTCGCCGGCATCCCAGATTTGGGGCAGGGCGCATGTCGAAGGCAGCCTTTCGTCGCCGTCTAATAGCTCGAAAAGGCTATCCTGAGGGATTAAAATTCTATCACTGAAACCGGCTCGATAATCACTGTCACGAACAAGTTTTGTCGATCAAGAATAGCCTTGATCCTGGCGATCGAAGATCGAACTCACGCGTGGTCTCACGACACGGAGTTTGAATCAGATTAGTGGCGACGAGAGGCTTGATGGCCGCGCTTGCTGTGCAGCGCAATAAACATAGTGGCAGATGCGATGGGGGAAATAAAGACGAGCGACGGTGTCACGTTGCGTTACGAGGAAGCAGGATCGGGGCGACCGCTCGTGTTGGTTCCAGGGTGGTCGCAGACTGCTGCACAATTCAAGCATCAACTGGCCGGTCTCAGCGACCGCTATCGGGTGATCGCGCTCGATCTGCGCGGCCACGGCAATTCCGACAAGCCCGCGTACGGCTATCGGATTTCACGCTTCGCCAAGGATCTGCACGATGCCCTCGTGGCGCTCGATCTCACCGAGGTCAACCTCCTCAGCCACTCGATGGGTTGCAGCGTGGTCTGGTGCTACTGGGACCTGTTCGGCTCCTGGCGGCTTTCCAAGCTGATCTTTGTCGATCAATCGCCGTTCCTGACGGCCAATCCGAGCTGGTCGCAAACGGAGCCGGAGGCGGCGGAGTTCGCGCTCGATCCCCCCGCTCTCCGCGACGACCCGATAACGCTTTACCGCATCCAGAACCTCATCGACGCGGTAACCGGGTTAGCCGGTCCCAATGGCGAAGACCTGACCCGGCAGTTCATCGGCACTATGTTTACAAGCCGAACCTCGGAGCAGGAAAAAGCCTGGATCATCGACAACGTGCTCAAGCTGCCGCGCCGCTATGCGGCGCGCCTGGTCTACAATCACGCGACCCAGGATTGGTTCGACGTTGTCAAGCGGATCGATTTGCCGACCTTGCTGATCGGCGCCCGCGCCAGCCAGATCCCATGGAAGTCCATGGTATGGCTGCATGACCATATCCCAAACTCGCGGCTCGAAATTTTCGAAGCGGACGAAGGCGGCAAGCATTTCCTCTTCATGGAGAACCCCGAGAAGTTCAACCGGCTGGTGGCCGACTTCATCGGCTGAAGAGTAGGCGATCGTCTTTTATCACTCACATTGGTGCTGCCCTGCGTAGCCATCGCCCGCGTGAAGTAACCATCACCCGCTTTGAATGGATCGCTTGGTTTGCGTCTACTGCCCACCTTACTTTGTAACGATGCAATTTGAAGTAATACGCATTAGCCCACTTTGGTGTGCGCCCGGCTGCCGCAGGAACGTTTCTCCTGTCTCAGTGTTGATCACAACCAATGCTGTCTGAGATCTGAACAGCAGTCACGGGAGATTACTGCGACTTTGCCCTGCGATCGGGGTCGGGAGGGGGTGATCTCGCTTAGCACCCGCCTTGCCGAAGTCGCTGCTGACTACTGGAGGCCTGAGATTAGGGGAGGTCACCACATGAAGAAGAAAACTGCCCTGGTGTGGATTTTCGCCGTCGCCCTTGCGCTTTTTTCGATCTCGTACGCCAAAGCGCAAACTGTCCTTCCTGAGCCAGACCCGCCGTTCAAAGGCAAGATTGGGCTGACGCCTGCAGATTCCGTGAAAGACTTCCCCAAGGCGGTAACCGCGCCAGAGGGTGCGCCCAACATTCTCATCATCCTCACCGACGATGTCGGTTTCGGCGCGAGCAGCACCTTCGGCGGTCCGATCCCGACCCCGACCATGGACCGCATCGCCAATGCCGGCATCCGCTTCAACAGCTTCCACACCACCGCACTTTGTTCGCCGACGCGCGCGGCCTTGCTCACCGGCCGCAATCATCACAGCGCCGCGACAGGCGTGATCATGGAGGCCGGGGTTGGTTTCCCCGGCTACAACACGCTCGTGCCGCAGTCGAAGCGCGGCCTCGGCGATATCCTCAAGCTCAACGGCTACAACACCGCGTGGTTCGGCAAGAACCACAATGTCCCCGACTGGCAGACGAGCCAAGCTGGTCCGTTCAACCTTTGGCCGGTGGGCCTCGGCTTTGAATACTTCTATGGCTTCGTCGGCGGTGACACCAATCAGTGGGCGCCGGCGATCGTCGAGAATACACGGCCGATCGAGCCGCCTCACGACGACCCTAACTACAATTTTGATCGCGACATGGCGGACAAGGCGATCGCGTGGCTGCGCATGCAGCATGCGATGGCGCCCAACAAGCCGTTCTTCGCGTATTATGCACCCGGCACCGCGCATGCGCCACACCACGCGCCAAAGGAGTGGATCGAGAAATTCAAGGGCAAGTTCGACCACGGTTGGGACAAGCAGCGGGAGCTGACCATCGCCAAGCAGAAGCAGATGGGAATCATCCCGCCCGACACGAAGCTCACGACGCGGTCAGAAGGCATCGAGGCGTGGGACTCGCTGAACCCTGACGAGAAGAAGGTGTTCGCCCGCATGATGGAGGTCTATGCGGCGGCGTTGGCGCATTGCGACTATCAGATGGGCCGCATCATCGATGCCATCGCGGAGATGGGCGAGCTCGACAACACGCTCATCATCTACATCCAGGGCGACAACGGTGCTTCTGCCGAAGGCAGTCGTCAGGGCCTGCTCAACGAGATGACCTTCTTCAACAACTTGAAGGAGCCGTTCTCGGAGGTGTTGCGCCGCATGGACGAACTCGGCGGCCCGATGACCTTCAACCACTATCCGATCGGCTGGGCGCACGCCATGGACACGCCGTTCCAGTGGACCAAGCAGGTCGCCTCCCATTTCGGCGGCACGCGCAACGGCATCGCCATCTCCTGGCCGAAGCGCATCCAGGCCCGCGGCGAGGTCCGTTCGCAGTTCGCGCATGTCATCGACATCATGCCGACGGTCCTTGAGGCTGTCGGGATTCCTGCGCCGTTCTCGGTCTACGGCATTCAGCAGGACCCGGTCGAAGGCATGAGCATGATGTATGCCTTCGACGACGCGAAGGCCCCGTCGCGGCACACGACGCAATACTTCGAAATGTTCGCCAATCGCGCACTCTACCACGACGGTTGGATCGCTTCGACCACGCCGGTCGCGCCGCCGTGGGCGAGCGTCGTGAAATACGTCGATCCGATCGATGGCTTCAAGTGGGAACTCTACAACACCGCGGAGGATTTCTCGCAAGCGAACGACCTTGCCGAGAAGAATCCTGAAAAACTCCGCGAGCTGCAGCGCCTGTTCTACATCGAGGCGGTCAAATACAACGTGCTGCCGCTCGACAACACCAAGGTGGAGCGGCTCGACGTCAACAATCGGCCGAGCAATATCCGCGGGCTCACCCAGTTCACTTACTACGACGGCATGACCCGCATTCCGGAGGGCAACGCGCCGAACCTCAAGAACAAGTCGTTCGGCATCAGTGCTGTCGTGGATATTCCCCAAAATGGCGCCGAGGGCGTGCTCATGACCCAAGGCGGTCGCTTCGCCGGCCTCGGGCTCTACTTGCTCCAAGGCCGGCCGGTGTTTCACTACAACCTGGCAGGTGTTAAGCGCTACAACGTTGCCGGCGAAGACAAGCTCACGCCGGGTCGGCATGTCGTCACGGTCGATTTCAACTACGACGGCGGCGGGGTCGGCAAAGGCGGCGAAGCGACACTTACCGTGGACGGCAAGAAAGTTGCGAGCGAACACCTGCCGCAGACCATTCCCTTCCGCATGTCGCTCGATGAAACGCTGGACATCGGCGAGGACACCGGCACCCCGATCAGTGAGGATTACAAGGTGCCGTTCAAGTTCACCGGTAAGCTTGAGAAGGTCACCATCAACATTTCCGAGCACAAGCTGACCGCGGAGGAGCTTGAGCAGTACCGCCAAGGCCGGGTGCGAAGCGCAATCGCGCAATGAGGTTGAGTAGCCACTAACCGAGGAAATCAATCGAAGTCTCAGCCGACACGGGCGGAGCCAGCCGCACTGGGTGAACAACATGTTGCATCAATCGCTGACGATCTTCGCTGCTACCGCGATCCTTGCAATGTCCGGCTTGGCAGCACAAGCGCAGGCCCCAGCGCCACAACCTGGGACCTCCGCCAATCTTCCGGCGCCGCAGCCTCCATTCGGCGGTCGCATCGGGATGACCGTGCGGGAATCCACGCCGGATTTCCCAAAACAGATCGCGGCGCCGGCCGGAGCGCCAAACGTGCTGATCATCCTTCTCGACGATGTCGGCTTCGGCCATGCAGGAACTTTTGGCGGCGCTGTCGCAACGCCGACGCTCGATCGGCTGGCGCAGGAAGGGCTGCGCTATAATCAGTTCCACACCACCGCACTGTGCTCGCCAACGCGGGCGGCGCTGTTGACGGGCCGCAATCACCACAGCGTCGGCACCGGCGTGATCATCGAAATGGGGACCGGCTTTCCCGGCTATACTGGAATCGTCCCCGACACGACGGTGGGACTGCCGGAGATCCTGCGGCAGAACGGCTATGCGACGGCTGCATTCGGCAAATGGCATAACACGCCCGATAACGAAATCTCGCCCTCCGGCCCCTTTGACCGCTGGCCGACAGGCAGGACCTGGGGCTTCGAGTATTTCTATGGCTTCATGAATGGCGAGACGCACCAATATTATCCCGTGCTTTATCGCGGCACGACGCCAGTGCCACAGCCGAGATTGCCAGAGCAAGGTTATCACCTCACAGAGGATTTGGTCGACGACGCGATCGGCTGGTTGAACCAGGTTAACGCGACCAATCCGAAAAAGCGGTGGTTGATCTATTTCTCGACCGGCGCGATCCACGCGCCGCATCATGCGCCGGCGGCCTACCGCGAGAAATATAAGGGCAGGTTCGATCAGGGCTGGGATAAGTACCGCGAGGAGACGTTTGAGCGGCAGAAGCGGCTCGGCGTGATCCCGAAAGATGCGAAGCTGACCCCGCGCCCGCCCGAAATCCCGGCCTGGGACGCGCAGCCGGAAAATGCCAAGCGCGTCTATCGCAGGCTGATGGAGAACTATTCCGGTTTCCTCGATCATACGGACGAACAGATAGGGCGTCTTATCGCCGCCATCGAGAAATCGGGCGAGCTCGACAATACGCTGATCCTCTACATCGTCGGCGACAATGGCGCGTCTGCCGAGGGCGGTCTTGAGGGCACCGTCAACGAAGTCGCGAGCCTCAACGGCATTCAGCTCGGCCTCAAGGGCTTGGAAGAAAAGTTTGACGAGATCGGTGGCCCCTCGACCGAGCCGCATATTCCAGTCGGCTGGGCGTGGGCGGCCGATACCCCGTTCAAATGGACCAAGCAGGTCGCGTCGCATTTCGGCGGCACCCGCAATCCTCTGGTCGTGCATTGGCCGAAAGGCATCAGGCCGAAGGGCGAGCTGCGTAGCCAGTTTCACCATATCATCGATATCGCTCCGACCGTGCTGGAAGCGGCCGGTATCACCGAGCCCAAGTCGGTCAACGGCGTCGCGCAGAAGCCGATCGAAGGCGTCAGCATGCGCTATTCGTTCGATGACGGGCAGGCGGCGTCGCGGCGCACGAGCCAGTATTTCGAGATGCTCGGAAACCGCGCCATCTACAAGGATGGCTGGATGGCCGCGGCGCGTCATGGGCGCCTGCCGTGGGAGACGGCGGCTGCCACCGGCGACTTCGACCACGACAAGTGGGAGCTGTACGATCTGCGCTCGGACTTTTCGCAGGCCAATGATGTCGCCGCGCAGCATCCCGAAAAACTCAAGGAGCTGCAGGCCGCCTTCATCGAGGAGGCGAAGAAGTACAACGTCCTGCCGCTCGACGACCGCATGGCCGAGCGATTCGATGCCTCGCTGCGACCCAATCCGCTCGCGGGTCTGAAAAAGTTCACCTACGGACCGGGCGTTGCCAATATCAGCGAATCGGCGACCTTGAACACACACAATGTGCCGTTCAGCATTGTCGCCGACGTCGAGGGCGGGCCGAACACAGACGGCGTGCTCGCGGCGATCGGCGGCATCACTGCGGGCTGGTCGCTCTACGTGCTCGATGGCAAGCCGGCCTTCGCCTACAACTTCTTCGAGGTGGAGAGGTCCAAGGTGCAATCATCGGAGCCGCTGCCGTCGGGCAAGTCAACCGTGCGCGTCGATGTTGTGCCAGTTGAGCCTGGTGTCGGGAAAGCGGCGACGGTGACGCTGTTCATCAACGACAAGCAAGTGGGCCAAGGCAGGATCGAGCGAACAGTGCCGCAGCGTTACAGCGTCGAGCCCTTCGATATCGGAATGGACAACGTGTCGCCCGTCTCCGACGACTACAAGTCGCCCTTCGCATTTGAGGGGCGCATCGAACAGGTCACGATCGAATTGAAGTAGGCGCCGAGGGCGGCTCAGCGAAAGAGACACAGCCCACGACTGCGAGTCGGCCATCGTGACTCCATAAACAACACCAAATCGGCCGCGGAAACCGACAGCGCCGGAAAGGACAAGCCATGCCCAATCGGCATCGGGGAGAGATCGAAGCGGAGATCGGCGGCGCACGGCGGCCGCTCGTGCTCACGCTCGGCGCGCTCGCCGAATTGGAGGCGGCGTTCGGCGCCGACGATCTTGTTGCGCTTGCCGAGCGCTTCGGCGGCGGCCGGCTGAAGGCGCGCGATCTCGTGCGCATCATTGGCGCGGGGCTGCGCGGCGCGGGCGCGAGCGTGAACGACGACGAGGTCGCGGCCATGACGACACCGGACGGCGCTGCCGGCTTTGTGCGCATTGCCGCTGACCTGCTCACCGCAACGTTCGGCGAAGCCGTAGGGGAGGGCGCGCGCGTCTCCGGCGTTGGAGGCGCAGCCGCAAACCCTCCGTTGCCGCAGGGGGCCGCGCGGGCGTGACGCCGCCCGCTACCGTACTCGGACCGACGCCGTTCCCTTGGGACGAAGCGATCGGCTTCGGCCTCGGCGTCCTGCGGCTTTTTCCGGACGCGTTCTGGCGCATGACGCCGCGCGAACTGGCGCATGCCCTGCGCGCGCGAAAGGGCGCGTCCGCGCCGTCGATCGCGCGCGCGTCCCTGATCGATCTGATGACGAGGTTTCCCGATGCCTGATGCGATCGAGCCCTCCGCGGACGAAGAATTCATCCGTGCTGCGGAAAGCGCGGATCGGCTGTCCGGCGTCGTCGACCAGCTTGCTCCGCGGATACGCGAATTGCAGAGCGGCGCGAATGGATTTGCGCGCGCGATGACCAGCGCGTTCGCAAGTTCGGTCTCCGGCGGCCGGCAGTTCGATGATGTGCTGAAAACGCTGGCGCTGCGGCTGAGCGATACGGCGCTCAGGGCAGCGCTCGCGCCGATCACGCGCGGGCTTGCCTTGGGCATCAGCCAGTTATTCTCCGGCCTGTTCGGCGGCGCGGGCGGTGCCGCGGTCGCAGCTGCAGGCGGCGCGATCAAGCCGTTTGCAGCGGGCGGCGTGATCGGGACGCCAACTTACTTCCCGCTGTCTTCGGGCGGACTCGGACTTGCCGGGGAGGCGGGGCCGGAGGCGATCATGCCGTTGTCGCGCGGAGCCGACGGCCGGCTCGGCATCGCCACGAGCGATCGCAGCGGCGCAAGCCAGGTCATCGTCAATATCGCGACGCCCGACGCCGCCAGCTTCCGCGGCGCCGAGGTCTATCTCACCGGTCAGATCGCTCGCGCGGTCGCCCGCGGTCAGCGCGGATTGTGAGCCTGCCATTTCGCGCGGCGCCCTGGCGCGCGAACCGGAATGACCGATTTGTTGCGGGGTCTCCATGCCGTCCGCCTTTCACGAAGTGCTGTTTCCGCTCGACATCGCACTGAAAAGCGCGGGCGGGCCGGAACGGCGCACCGAAATCGTCACGCTTGGCTCGGGGCGCGAGGAGCGCAATGCGCGCTGGGCGCAGTCGCGCCGCCGCTACGACGCGGGCTATGGCGTGCGCACCTTCGAGGCGCTCTCGACCGTGGTCGCGTTCTTTGAGGAGCGGCGCGGGCGGCTCTACGGCTTTCGCTGGCGCGATCGGCTCGACCATTCCTCCGCAGCGGCGGGAGCGCCAGCACCGCTCGACCAAACGCTCGGCATGGGCGACGGCGTGCAAGCGACGTTCGCGCTCGCCAAGACCTATGGCGGCGTGCACGCGCCCTATCAGCGGCCGATTGCAAAACCGGTTGCCGGCAGCGTGCGGGTCGCCGTCGCCGGCGTCGAACAGACCGAAGGCGTCGACTTCGTCTGCGATCCGAGCACGGGCGTGATCACCTTTCTCGCAGGACATGTGCCTGCCGTGGACGCCGCGGTG
>Ga0315553_10004321_pt1 | contig 10731 bp, 7 predicted proteins | sample SalMarSW160140MG_FD_203099 | JGI IMG/M metagenome (GOLD analysis project Ga0315553, IMG submission 203099) | Salt marsh sediment microbial communities from the Plum Island Ecosystem LTER, Massachusetts, United States - Salt Marsh Sediment SW1601-40 ... | reverse complement strand
GAGCCATATCTGAAGGGCGCGCGCCAGATATCCGAGATCGCCATCCTGTCCGCCGAGCACTTCAACCCGGCCGGCGAGCGAAATCATCCCAGCGACGACGGCGCCGCGCAAATGCTGCAGGAGCTCAAATACCCTTTTGACGTCATCGACCGCGGATCGAGCCTCGAGGGCTACCGGCTGATCATCGTGCCCGACGACATCGTGCTCGACGAGGCGACGGCGGCCAGGCTCGGGGAGTTTCACGCCGCCGGCGGCAAGCTGATCCTGTCTGACAAGGCCGGCATCGACGCGAAGGGTGGGGTTGTACTGCCCGTCGGGATCGAATCGGGGGAAGGGCGGCACGACTTCGACCCCTCCTACATCGTCGCGGACGCGGCGAGCCTGCCCGGCATGCCGGAAAGCCCGTTCGTGATCTATGGCAGCCCGAGAAGGATCGCGGCCGCCGGGGCGGACGTGCTGGCGCAGGCGGTCCCGTCCTATTTCAACAGGTCGTTTCGCGCCTGGTGTTCGCATCAGCACACGCCGGACGACCCTTCGGCAACCCCGCTCGGACCCGCGGTCACCGAGCATGACGGCATCGCCTATGTCGCCTATCCGATCTTCGAGATCTACCATCGGATCGGCCAGCCGCTTTACAAGCATCTGGTCGGCGGCCTGATTGGAAGGCTGATGCCCGATGCCGCGCTGACAACCGATCTGCCGTCGTCGGGTAGGGCCACGCTGACGGTTCAGGAGAACGAGGGCCGGCATGTGCTGCATCTGCTGTACGGCGCGCCTCAGGTGCGCGGACACGCGATCCCGGCCGAAGGTGGCGGCACGCGGGTGATGGAAATGATCGAGGACGTCCCGGCGCTCGGCCCCGTCACCGCGATGGTCCGCCTGCCGCGCCGGCCTTCGCGGGTCTACGACGCGCTCACGGGCGAGGACGTGAGTTTCACCGTCACGCAGGACGAGGCGGTCGCGGTGTCCCTGCCGGGGCTGCACGTGCATTCGGCGGTGGTGTTTGAGGAAAGCACGTGAACCCGACCCGCCGCGGACGGCGGTACCTGTTCGGCCCGACAGGCCCGCGGTTCGGACCGGGGCGCCGGTGCGGCGCGGCGAACGGCGCTTGAACGAGCGTTTGCGACACGACAAGAGACATACCGGCCACCGGACAAACTGGCCAAGAGACAAGCTGGGTATGACACAGGCAATCACCACGCAGAAGTTCCGCAAGCGACGGCATGCGACGGTCATCGACGTGGCGGCGGAAGCCGGCGTGGCGGTGGGTACGGTGTCCAGATATCTCAACGGGCAGGCGGTTCGCAGCGCCAATCGCGCGCAGATCGAGCGGGCGATCGAGTCCCTGGGCTACATGCGCAACGCCGTCGCCGCCTCCATGAAGACGGAGGTCCGCCACATCGTGGGGCTGCTGGTGCCCAACATCAGCGAGTTCCATGCCGGGCTGCTCGAACAAATCAGTCGCAGAATCCGGCGTACCGGCCGGGCGGTGATGTCGTACTGCCATGACCTCGACAGCCGCTCCTTCATGGAGGGGATCGATTTCTTCCGCACCCATCGGGTCGACGCCATCATCGTTGACGGCGGGGTCGAGGTGGGCGACCAGCTTCGGCGACTTGCGGAGGAGGGGCTGGAAATCGTTCTCTACGACAACGACATCCCGGGGCTGGCCGCCGACCGCGTGTTCGTCGATCATCGTCAGGCGAGCCGGCATGCGGTCGAACATCTCATTCAGCTGGGCCACATGCGAATAGCGACCATTTGCGGCAACCAGCGCGACACGGCGGGGTGGCTTCGCCTGGCCGGCTATCTCGACGCCATCTCCTCCCACCAAATCCCCGAAGACCCCGACCTCATCATCGGGGGCGACTGGAACGAGATGGGCGGGCACGAAGCCATGCGCCGCCTGTTCGCGCTCGAGGACCCGCCCACGGCGTTGTTTTCGGCCAACTACAACATGACAATCGGCGCCCTGGCGTGGTGCCACGAAAACGCCGTGCGGATCCCCGAGGACGTGTCCATCGTAAGCTTCGACGACGTGCCGGCCTTCCGTCTTCACCAGCCCGGAATCACCGCGATCGCGCAACCGATCGAGGGGCTCGCGGAAGCCATCACAACGCTTCTGGCGGCGCGGTTCGAAGACTCCGGTATCCGCCCGCATCGTGAAATGACGGTCAAATGTCACCTCACGTTGAGGGGGTCCACCGGCCGGTGCCAGCCACTCGAACACCAACACAGGATGATCGGTCGCAACCATGGCCTCACTTGAAATCAGGGGAGTGAGCAAGTCCTACGGCACCCTCGAGGTGATCGAGGACCTGAATCTGAAGGTCGATGACGGGGCGTTCACCGTCTTCGTCGGACCCTCGGGCTGCGGCAAGTCGACCCTGCTGCGCATGATCGCGGGTCTCGAGCCGATTACCAAAGGCGAAGTCCGGATCGCGGGCCGCCGCGTCAACGAAGAGGATCCCATCGAGCGCGGCGTCGCGATGGTGTTCCAGAACTACGCGCTCTACCCGCATATGACGGTGGAGCAGAATATCGGCTTCTCGCTCAGGATGGCCAAGCTGCACAAGGCCGAGATCGCCGAGCGCGTCAGGGTTGCGGCGCGCACCCTGCAGATCGAGGAGCTGCTCGGACGCAAACCGTCCCAGCTTTCCGGCGGGCAGCGGCAGCGCGTCGCCATCGGCCGCGCGATCGTGCGCGATCCGGAGGTGTTCCTGTTCGACGAACCGTTGTCCAACCTCGACGCGGAATTGCGAGTCTCGATGCGGGTCGAGATCGCCAAGCTGCATCACAATCTCGGCTCGACGATGGTCTACGTGACGCACGATCAGACCGAGGCGATGACGCTGGCCGACAAGATCGTCGTGATCCGCGACGGCAAGGTGGAACAGGCCGGCACACCCGAGCAACTCTACGAGGATCCCGACAATCTGTTCGTCGCCGGGTTCATCGGCTCGCCGCGGATGAACCTCATCGACGCCAGGGCCGATGGAGGCGATATCGCCCTGGCGGCCGGCGCACACCTGAAGATCCCCGGGCTGGACGGACATGGCGATGCGGTCAAGATCGGCATCCGGCCGGAGCATTTGCGCCCCAACGACACGGCGGACTTGACCGTCGACGTGGCGGTGGATGTCGTCGAAAATCTCGGCGGCACGCGCTACATCTACGGCACACTTGCCTCCGGGGAGCCCGTGATCGTCGAAGACCGCGAGAAGCAAGGCGGGCGCGCCGGCGAAAGCCTGACCGTCGGCTTTGCCACCGACGACGCCTTGGTCTTTTCGGACAACGGCCAGCGGCTTCGGCCTGCCGCCCAGCCTGCCTGATCGGGTTTCAGCCGGGCCCGGCCCGGCTCCAGCGGGTCGCGATCTCGATCGAACCGGACATTGCCCGGGGGATCAACACGCAGTCCTTGTCGATCACAAGCGTCGCGCCCTCGGGGCCGAGCATCTTCGCTGAGCGCAGCGTAAAGGGTTCTGGCGCCCGCAGACGCAGCCGGATCGGCGCCCCGGGGCGTTCGGGAAGATCGATACGTGCCGCGATCTCGCCGTCAAAGATGCGCGAGGTAATCGTAAAGCCGAGCCTGCCGCGGCGGGTCGGTGCGCCGGTCACCCCGATCGTTCGCCCATGCGCCAGGCGCTCACGCGGGATGCCCCGGCCGAGAGTGATCTCGCCGCTCACCGGGTCCTCATGGACGAGCAGCCACTTGGCCGCGATCGGCACCGTCATCTGTGCGGGCAGGCAGTAGGGACTATGGGCGCCCCGGGCGCGATCCATATCGACGCATTCGATGGCGGTCCAGGTGCCGCGGGAATGGGCATGGATCGCCTGGGCATAGAGGACAAGCAGCGCCTCGGGTACCATGTCGTGCTGGATGAGACCCGCGATCTCCTCCCATACGAGAAAGCCGACCAGGCTCTTGCGGTTGTTGAACACGCCCAGCGTGGTGTGACCGCGCTCGCCGGCGATCTCCCAGATGCGTCTGACGCTCTCCGGCGACGTGGCGCCGCCGAAATAGAGCTCCGACCACACCCGGTTCTCGTCGTAAGATTCGGGCCGGGCGCGATAGGCGTGCTCCCAGTAGAAGGTTTTGTCGCCGGCGATGATGGGCAGCCCGGTGACGGTGTCCCTGGTGATCCACGAGCGTTCGACGCCGTTTCGCGCGTCCTCGAACATCTCGGCCGCCGCTTGGCTCAACTCATGGGCGCGTCGGGTGAGCGCCGGGTCACCGGGCGCCTCCGCGATGGCGCCGTAGGCACCGGCCAGGTCGCGCAGGCCGCGCCAGGCCTGACCCGTGTTCGACAGATACGGCCGGTCGTAGTCGAGTTCGCAGACGTTGGGGGTGAGGAAGTTGATATCCGCCTCGTGATAGCCCGGGATCATGCCGTAGGCGGGATCGTCCGGGTCTTTTTCGCGCGCCTTGCGCCAGCGGGCGAGCAGCATGTCGGCGATGGCGTCGATTTTCTCCCGGTGGTCGCCAATGAGCGAGGCGTCTTGCGTGTAGTCGTAGTGCAGGCCGATGCAACTCAACGAAACGCCGTACTTGCCCATCTCGGGTCCGCGATAGTGCAGGGTGCCGTCGGGGCGCACGAAATGCGTGAGGTAGTCGTCCAGATAGGCCCGGGCGCGGTCGAAAAAGCCCCATTCGAGGCTTCCGAGCACGCTGGAGACCAGGACATCCTGGAACCCGTCGTGCTCGGCGCCGGCATAGGCCTGGTCGGCGATCCCGTATTTCGGATGCGCGCCGCGGCGCGTGATCACCTCGCGGGCGAGGGCGTGCAGGCTCCGATCCTCGAGCCAGTCCCAGCCCGTCACCACCATGGCGCCGCCCAGCTCGCGCGCCCAGTACTCGAGCGTTGCGAGCAGCTCCTCGTAGAAGCGCTCGGCGAGGCGCTGACCGGCGTGCGGATGCGGCAGAAAGGAATCGACATAGCGCGTCTGGACGAGCCTGCCGGCCCTCAGATGCGCGAAGCGATACCACACCGGCTGCTTGAAGCGGTTGGCGGTGAACGAAGAGGCGAAGGTAACGACTTCCCAGCATTCATCGGTGGCAACCGGATAGACGGTCCGCACCAGCGGCGTCCAGCCGCCGACAAGGCCCTCCCATAGCTCGCCCGCGTCCATCGCCGCCTCGCTTCCGGGCGCCATGACGCCGATCGGCACGCGGCCAACCATCGGGACGTCGGTGTAGTAGAGCGGCACGACATCGTCCGAAATTCCGGTGCCGACGAATGTGTGCGGACGCAGGTGGCCCTCGAAAAAGGCATGCCGGACCGGCGGATAGCAGCCCGCCACTTCATCCGGGTCGGGATCCCGGCCGCCGGCGAGCAGCTCCTCGCGCATGACGTCGCGGTGGTCGGGAAGCGCTTCCCGCTTGGCGTGCCCGCGGTACCAGGACGACACGTCGTTGGCCTGCAATCCGGCCGTCCCTTCGCTGGTGGGCTCGAGCGACTTACCGCTCAAACGCACAAGACCATCGGCGCCGACGAAAGCGAGGCGGCCCTCCTGGAGGCCGGTTTCCTCGAACACCGCGACGGGGCGATCGGCGTGTGCGATCACGGCCATCAACGTCCACTCACCGATACGCTGGTTCGGCTGGGGATCGCTCACGGTGACGCCGTCACACGCCGCGGCGACGAGCCGGTGTGCTTCGAACGTCGCGCCGGGCGGGTTCGCGTCGGCGGGGCCCACCGAGGCATATCCGGGACAGATCGGCTTGCGGGTTTCGCTGACGGGCACCTCACGCGCCTCCGGCTGGCGTTTGATCGGTTTCAGGGCTCCGCCTGTCCCCGGTCCGGCGGATTGCCGTGGACGACGCAGCGGCGCCCTCGGAAGCCGCCTCCGGGAAGTCTGTCAGATACTGGTATCGTTGCAACTGCGCGGGTCCGAATCGGGCGACGCGCCCGGTCGCCCTCGGCGGACCTTCAGGATTGCGTGACCGCGGTCAGAAGGGCGTGCACCAGCGCCATCGCCCCGGAGATGGGCTGCAGTCGGCTCGCCGTGTCCGACGGCACGGTCAGCGCCACCTCCGAGTGCACCGCGAGGGGGCTCTCCGGACCGTCGGTGATGGCCACGATCCGGCGGCCCGAAACATGCGCATCCATCACCGCGTCGACGACCGGCTGCGAGTAGGGCGGAAAGGCGATGGCGACGAGGACGTCGTCGCTGCCGAAGGTGGCGATTTGCGGTCCGGCCATGCCGCCGGCGAAGTCCAGATAGCTGGAGGCGCGTTCTTCCCGGATGAGGCCGTAGACCAGATAGTCGGCGATGGGGCGCGATCGGCGCAGGCCGGCCACATAGACGTGCTGCGCGCGCCGCACGATCCGCGTCGCTTCGGCGAGCGCCGGAATGTCGATCGCTTTGGCGAGCCGGGTGAGGGCTTCGGAGTTGGCGCGCATGCTGTCTTCGAACAGGGCCTGCATGTCGTGGGTGGCGGTGGTCGCCTCGCTCGCCAGCACGCGCTCCCTGACGGTGGCTTCGCCTTCGATCAGCCGCTGCCGAAAAACGCGTTGCAGATCGGAGAAACCGGCAAAGCCGAATTCCTTGGCAAACCGGATCAGGGTCGAGGGCTGAATTTCGAGCGAAGCGGCGATCACGGGGGTGGTGTTGAGTGCGAACCGGTTGGGCTCCTCAAGCGACGCCCTGGCGATGCGCTGGAGATGCGGGCTCAGGGTGGAGAACCGGTCCCGGATCTGCTGCCGAAGCGTATCGAAGGTTTTCGGCGTGGCGGCGGACAATTCTTGGCTTCGCGATTGCATGAAACACCCTACCACATTCCCGTTCGGCGCAGTTAGAATGAAAATTCATTGACCGAGATAGAAAATTCATTCAAGAATTTGCCCGGCGATGGCCGGCCGGCTTGAAACCTATCGGCCGCCCGGCGCCGAAAGCCCGGATGTGGCGGGCTCGCAAAGGGAGGAACTGCATGTCCAATTCAAGGATTACCCGTCGACGCCTCATGGGCACGGCGGCGGCGGCTGGCGCCGCCACGACATTCATGGGGCCCTGGAAATTCAACAGCGCCCTTGCCCAGTCGGACCGTCCGATCAAGATCGGTTTCACGTCCGATGCCAGTGGGCAGTATGCGAATTCGGGCGCCTCGGACCGGCGCGGCATGATGATGGCGATTGCCGAGGCCAACGGCGCCGGCGGCGCGCTCGGCCGGCCAATCGAGTACATTCACATCGACACCGAAACCACGCCTGCAACCGGCAGCCGTGTGGCGGAACGCATGATCACGCGCGAGGAGTGCGGGTTCCTGATCGGCGCGGTCAGCTCGGGCGTCGCCAACGCCATCAGCCAGGTCGCGCAGCGCTACGGCGTGATCTACCTCAACACGAACTCGTCCTCGCCCTCCGAGAGCGGCGAGAACTGCCATCGCGTCAAATTCGTGTGGGACGGCAACGGCGCCAATTTCGCCCAGGCCGCGATCAAGAACGCGATCGACGCGTATGGCAGCGATTTCCTGTTGCTGACCAACGACTATGTGTGGGGGCACGACACGTCGGCTGCCACGCGCGCATTGATCGACCAGTATGGCGGCGAGGTGATCGACGAGATCCTGATCCCGCAGGGCACGCGTGACTTCTCGGCCGCGCTGACCTCGATCCAGCAGAAGGGCCCGAGCATCGTGGCCGCTGCGGTCGGCGGCGACGACCTGGTGGCCCTGCGCCAGCAGGTGGCCCAGCTCGGCATGGGCTCGAGCCCCGCCTGGATCAACAATCAGCAGGATTGGCCCGATATCTACGGCCTGCCGCTCGACAATCTGTTCGGCGTGTTCGGAACGACCTGGTACTACGGGCTGGACCTGCCGGGCGTTGCGGAGTTCATCGGGCGCTACCAGGCGATGTATCCGGAGACCTCGATGCAGGTGCCGGGCAACGTCTTCTACAACGGCTACATGGCGACCCGGGAGTTGCTTGCGGCCGTCGAGCGCGCCGGCACGACCAGCAACATCGCGGTCATCAAGGAGCTCGAGGGCCATCAGATGTCGGCGGCCGATCGCATGCAGCACTTCGACGCATGGATCGACCCGGTCACCCACCAGGTGCAGCAGACGGTCTATCTGGCAACCGCCAACGACGCGCCGATGGACGACAACGACATGTTCAAGATCCTCACGCAGTCGCCGCCGGACGCGGTCGCGGATACCGCCGCGCAGGGCGCGTGCAAGCTCGAGAGCTACGAGGACACGCCAACTTTCGACGCCTGAGCTCGGCCGCAGCGCGCACCGGGCCGGTCATCGCCGGCCCGGCCTGCGCTCGCATCGTGTAGAATGGCCCCGGTCAACGATGGGGTGGTGAGATGGCCGCGCTCCTCCCGCATATGGTCAACGGCCTCGCGCTGGGGCTTCTGTTCGCGCTCATTGCGCTGGGCTTCATGCTGATCGTGGGGGTGATGGAGGTCATCAATCTCGCCCACGGTTCGCTGTTCGCGCTCGGGGCCTATTTCGCGCTGTCTGCAATCGACGGGCACTGGCTGGCCTCGTCCGATCTGACCCAGTGGTGGCTGTCGATTCCCTTGACGGCGCGCTACGTGGTGGCGCTGGTCGTGGGACCGCTGCTGGCCGCGGCCGCCGGCATGATCCTCGAACTGTGCCTGAGGCCCACCTACGGCAAGGCCCCGCTCTACGGGCTGCTGCTCACCTTCGGGGCGGCCCTCGTCATCGAGGAGTTGATCCGCGTCGTCTGGGGCACCTCCGGGCAAAACCTGCCGGTGCCGGACGCCGTCAACGGAGCCTTCCTGATGGGCGGTGTCATCTTCTCGAAGTACCGGTTCTTCGCCGCCGTGTTTGCGGCGGCCGCCGTCGGCGCGGTCTGGCTGTTTCTGGAGAAGACGCCCTACGGGGCCATCATCAAGGCCGGTACCCATGACAGCGAGATGGTGCGGGCGCTCGGCTACGATCTCACCAGGCTGCGCCTTCTGGTGTTCGGCTTTGGGGCGGCGCTGGCGGGGCTGGCGGGCATCATCATGGTGCCGATCTGGGGGCTGAGGCCGCATGTGGGGATCGACGTGGTCATTCCCGCCTTCCTGATTATCGTGCTTGGCGGCATCGGCAGCTTCTGGGGCGCGGTTGCCGCCTCGCTGCTGGTCGGTCTGGCGATCGGGATTACCGGCGCCTACGCGCCGGCCTGGTCGCTGATGTCGATGTATTTGCTGCTGATCGCGGTGGTCGGCGTCCGGGCGCGCGGCCTGCTCGGCCGCAAAAGCGTCCTGGAGAATTGAGGCCGTGATTTCGCTCTCCGACATACCGGCCAGGGGCGGCTCGCCCTTCACTCCGTCCATGGGAGTTTTCGTGGCCTTGGTGCTGACGGCGCCGCTGTGGCTGGAGCCGGTTGGCCTCTACCAGTATCTGGGCATCGAGGTCGCGATCTGGTTCATCTTCGCGCTGGGGTTCAACCTGCTGTTCGGCTATGCGGGGCTGCATTCGTTCGGGCACGGCGCCTATCTCGGTGTCGGGGCGTATGCGTTCGGCCTCTATGAGCAAAACGTCGCGGTCGATCTTTGGGGCGGGCTCGCGGTGGCGGTCCTCGCCGCCGGCCTCGCCGGGGCGCTGGTGGGGGCGCTGATCTCGCACCGCCGGGGCATCTACTTCGCGCTGCTCAGCATCGCTTGCGGGCAGGTCTTCTGGTTCTGCGCCATCAAGCTGCATTCCATCACCGGCGGCGAGGATGGATTGCTGGGCATCCCACGGCCCGATTTGGTGATCGGTCCCGTGCGCATCGAGCTCGCCGGCAACGCCGCGCTCTACTGGTTCGTGGCGGTGATCCTCGTGGTCGTGATCGTGGTGCTGTGGCGCGTCGTGAACGCACCTTTCGGGCGGGTTCTGCAGGCGATCCGCCAGAACGAGATGCGCGCCCGCTTCGTCGGCTACGACGTGTGGAAGATCAAATGGCTGGCCTTCACGCTCTCGGCGGCTTTCGCGGGGCTGGCCGGCGGCCTTTTCGCGATGGCGCAGGAGAGCGCCTATCCGGACGTGATGAGCATCAACCAGTCCGGGCTGATCGTCATGATGGTGCTGGTGGGCGGCGGCCTGGTCAGTTTCTGGGGGCCGGTGCTCGGCGTGCTCGTGTACTTCCTGGCGCGCGACATTCTGGGCGGGCTCACCGAAACCTGGCTGTTGTGGTTCGGGCTGATGTTCGTGATCGTCGTCATGGCGCGCCCCGAGGGGCTGGCTGGCCTGGTCGATATGCTGCGCACCCGGATCGGTCTGGTGCCGGCCAAACACGCCCCGGTGGGGGCCAAGACCGGGGGGGCGTGAGCCGTGGCGCTGTTCACTGCCGAGAATATCCGCAAGCGCTTCGGGGCCCGGGTGGTGCTCGAAAATGTCAGCTTCTCGGTCGAGCAGGGCGCCGTGCATGGCATCATGGGGCCGAACGGCGCCGGCAAGACGACCTGCTTCAACGTGCTGACGGGGCACTACGCGCCGGACGGCGGACGGATCAGCTTCGACGGGCGCGACATCACGGGCATGGCCCCGCATCGACTGGCGCGTCTGGGCGTGTCGCGTTCGTTCCAGATCATGAATCTGTTCGACGACACGGTGGTGATCGAGAACGTCATTCTGGCACTGCCAGAATTCCGCCATCGGGCGCTCAATCCGGTGCGCGAAGTCTTCCATGACATGGCGCTGATCGAGCGGGCGATGGGTGTGCTCGAGCAGGTGGGGCTGACCGCGCGGGCCTGGGAGCGAACCGCAAGCCTGCCCTATGGCGAACGGCGGGC
>Ga0315553_10004320_pt1 | contig 10733 bp, 6 predicted proteins | sample SalMarSW160140MG_FD_203099 | JGI IMG/M metagenome (GOLD analysis project Ga0315553, IMG submission 203099) | Salt marsh sediment microbial communities from the Plum Island Ecosystem LTER, Massachusetts, United States - Salt Marsh Sediment SW1601-40 ... | reverse complement strand
CACTCCTGCAACCCGCGCCGGGGCAGTATCTTGCACTGCTGGAGCAGAACCGGCGCCTGCTGGACTCATATCGCTTCAATGTGCTGGATGTCGACGTCCAGGATCTGCGGAGCCGCGTCCGTACCGAGTTGGTCGACACGGCGGAGCAGCCTGTGGTCGGCACGGGCCATCAGCCGGAGTTCATCCATTCCGGTGTGTGGGCCAAGCACGTGGTCACCCGGCGCCTGGCTGAACGTGCAGGTGCGCGGGCGTTCCACCTGGTAGTCGATAATGATACTCCGAACCATACGACGTTTACCGTCCCGTCCCACGAGAACGACTACATCGAAACCACGGAAGTGGGCTTCGGCCCCCATCGTGCCGGCTGGGCGTTCGAGCAGTTGCCCGCCTTGTCGCAGCAGGAACTGGCGCAGATTCGAGAGGACGTCCGACGGGCGGTGGGTCACCAGTTCGATGGAACGCTCATGCCCGTGTTTCTCGAAGCGGCCGGCGGCGTCGGCCAGCCGCGCGACTTTGTCGACCAGATGATCGCGGGCCGCAGCGCCATCGATCGCAAGTTCGGCGCCGAGATGGTCGAGCACCGCGTCAGCGAAGTCTGGGGCGGACCGTTGCTGGCTTTGATGATCCGCGACGCCGAGCGGTTCGTGCAGTGCTACAACGCCGCTTTGGGCGACTATCGTCGCGAGCAGGGGATCCGGGGCGCGCAACGGCCCGTGCCGGACCTCTTATGCCGGGCCGACCGGGTGGAATTGCCGGTTTGGACCTACGGTCGGCAGGAGGCGAGGCAGCGCCTGTTTGTCGCCCGCGGTCGCGGCAAGGTTACCCTCCTGGCCGGTGCCGATCGCATGGGCGACGTGGCAGTTGACGATCTGGATCAGGTCGAGACCGCCTTGGCGGCCATCCGGAATGCAACCACTCGCGCGTTACGACCCCGGGCGCTGAGTCTGACGACTTGGGCCAGGCTGTTGGCTTGTGACGTCTTCATCCACGGTATCGGTGGAGCCAAGTACGATCGGATAACCGATCGCTTGATCCAGCGCTACTTTGGCGTGAATCCTCCGGGCATGATCTGCGTGTCGGCCACGTTGCGCTTGCGGCTGCCTCGATTCGACGTTGCGCAGGATGATCTCGATCGCGCACGCCGCCGACAGCGCGACGTGGTGTACAACCCTCAGCGATATCTCGAGGACGACTCTGCCAACCTGTTGGCCGACCTGATCCGACAGAAGCACCAAGCCGTTCGTCGCTCGGATGACCTCCGGGAACACGACTGGTCGAACCACAGCGCACGCCGCGAGACGTTCGGTCAGATCCGCCGCCTCAATGGCGAACTGCTCGACACAGCGCCCGACCTGCCGGAGAGGTTCACGGAACACGTCGCGCAGATCCGCCGCCAGCTTGCCAGTAATCGCTTGGCCGACTCTCGCGAGTACTTCGTCGGCCTGTTTCCGCCTGACCGTCTGGCCGGCTTGGCCGAGAGGCTGCGGGCAGACGTGGGCTAACGGGCCGGACCGCTGTCTCAACTGTTTGCTTGCCGACGACCGATACAAAAGACCGGACCGAGTGGTTGTGCTCCGCGCGCTCTTGTCGGTGTAAGTTATGTTATATGCTGCACTTACGTTCTGGTTGCTGGTAGTTGTGTTCGCCGCTTGGGGCGTGCACCACATTTGGAGCGGCCTAGTCAAGCCTCGCACGGTCAATCTGCTGCTGTTGCCCGGAACGCTCGTGGCTCAGATAGGCTACGTGATGGGTGTGCTCGTCAGTGGTGGAACGGTCAACAACACCACGGTGATCAAAGACGATGAGACCGCCGAGCCCCAGCAGGACGACAATCCCAAGCCGCGAATTCCCGTCATCGGGCCGATCTTGATCGGCATGCTGCCACTGGGGGCATGTGGGTTGGCGCTCTACGTCGCCTCGCGGAGCCTGGGTGCGGATATCACCGGCAAGCTCGGGCGCGATCTGCTGGCAGTCACCTTGCCGGTGACTATGGGGCAGTTCTGGGATCTGCTGCGCAGCTTGATTACGCTGGCCCAGCAGGCCTTTGAGGCCGTCTGGACCGCCGAGCTGCTTCAAATCCCGACGGCCATTTTCGTCTATCTGGTCGTGTGCCTGACGGTTCGCATGGCCCCGTTTCCCGGTAACCTTCGCGGATCGATCGGTGCCATCGTGCTCTTGGGGGTTGTGGCGGCGGTACTGGGTACGGCGCTTCCAACGGCCGTGGACATGGTTCACGGATGGTGGCCGGTGCTCAGCCTGGCCGTCGCTACGCTGTTGGCATTGCTTCTGCTGAGTCTTGCGGTTCGCGGCGTGGTCGAACTGATTCGGGTGCTGGCGACGCAGGGCTGACCGTGGTCTGTTCAGGCCTGCCTGGAGCAATTCCTTCCCCCGTCAGTTCTTCAACTGCCCGATCAGTTGGCTGACGCTCTTCAGGTTGCGCCGACCCAGATAGGCTCGCAGACCCTCGATGATTCTTTGTGGGGTACCGGGGTCGATAAACAGCGCCGTTCCGATGGCCAGGGCCGAAGCGCCCGCCAACAGAAACTCCGCCGCATCGGACCAGGTCTGAACCCCGCCCATTCCGATCAACGGCAGCCGTCGATCGCGAGCCACCTTTGTATAGACCTGGTGGACCATATGCAGCGCCATGGGCTTGATAGCCGGGCCCGACAGACCGCCCGTACGGTTGGCCAGCACCGGGTGCCACGTTTCGGCGTCGATGGCCATGCCTTGGAACGTGTTGACCAGGCTCAGGGCGTCGGCCCCTGCGTCGGCTGCGGCCGCTGCCGTATGCGTGATGTCGGTCACGTTGGGCGAGAGTTTGACGATCAACACGCCGCGTCGAACGACGGGACGCACCGCCCGCACCAGCTCACCCAGGCGCTTCGCGTCGGTGCCGAACATCAGGCCGTCTGACACGTTGGGGCAAGAGACATTCAGTTCGATGCCGGCGATCGTTGCCAGGTCCCCCAGTTGCTCGCACAGCGTGACGTACTCTTCCACCGAGTGGCCGGCCACATTCACGATGACCGGACAGCCGAGCTTGGCCAGTTCGGGCACCTTCTCGGCCACAAAACGTTCCAGGCCGATATTGGCCAGCCCGATGGCGTTGAGCATGCCCGCTCGCGTCTCCACAATCCGCGGGGGTGGGTTGCCGGCCCGCGGATGAACGGTGATCGACTTGGTCACGAACGCGCCTAGCGTGCGGAAGTCGAGATACGGGGCGTACTCATTGCTGTATCCGGACGTTCCCGAGGCGGTCATGAGAGGGCTGGCCAGCTTGAGCCCGGCCAGATCCACCGACAGGTCAACAGCTTGAGCGGTTTGCGGGGCAGACATGACGGCAAGTTGGCGTACCGGGCGATGTCTGTCAAGATCGGTGTCTTGCCAAGTGGGTCGGGCGCCGCCTAGAATGGGCTCGTCGCCAAACACCGTCAGGAAGGGCGTTTCATGGGCAGGTACAAGAAGGTTATCGCGGTGTTTCCTGGTGCGTTCGATCCGATCACCTACGGTCACCTGGACATTATCGAACGTGGCCGCAAGTTCTTCGATCATCTCATCGTGGCGGTGGGCCAGAATCCGGCCAAAGAGGAGATCTTCACGCAGAACGAGCGCGTCGAGATGATCAAGCCGCTGATGGGCGGGTTTCGGAACGTCAGTGTGGAGGCTTACGTGGGGCTGACGTACGATTTCGTGAAGCGCAAGGAGGGCAACGTCATCCTTCGGGGCATTCGCGATATGGTCGACCTGCGTGGCGAACTGCACCAGGCCAATACGAATCTGCTCGTGGGTAACGTGGAAACGCTGTTCATGCTCACCAGCCACGATCATGCCTTGACCAGTAGTACGCTGATCAAGGAGATTGTGTCGTTGGGCGGCTTCGGCTCGTGGCGCAAGGCCAATCTCGTCCCGCCCGCGGTGGCGGCGGCCCTGAAGCATAAGCTTGGTGCGAAGGCCAGGTCCGCCCGCGACGGCGCGGCTGACCCGTGAGCGGAGCGATTCCCACGACACACTGCGACGCGGCCCCGGGTTTTCACAGGGCCGATAAGCACGTCTCAGCCGCCCTGTCGATGTGCTATAGGACTTGTCAACACGGAAAGGAGTGATTCCTATTCCGTGCTGGTGAATCGTCTAATCGTCCCCCGTGTTGATGTCGATAAAGTGGGCAGCCAGGCCTTTGGGCCTCGATAAGGCAGCGTGCGTCCTCTTAAGTGGTTGGGGACGCGTCCGTCACGCTTGGCGGAACGCCCATGGTGCACAGGCGAGCGAGAGGCACTCAGCAAGCCGACGCCGCGTCGGAAGACGTGGGAGATGAGTAATGTTCAAGAACATGAGGCTCAGCACGAAGATCGGCGGCGGTTTCGGAGCTGTTTTTCTTCTGGCAGGAATTGTCGCGTATGTTGGCTACAGCGGGCTGACCGGCGTGGCCACGATCGTTGACAAAGCCGACGATGTGAATCGCCGTATGGACGATGCCAAGGATTATCACAGAGAGGGGATGGACTTCACGCTTGGCGAGGGCCAAAAACTCCAACAGGAGAATGCTCACCTCGTGACGAAGGCTCTCGAACAGGTGGATCGGGCCCTGACAGAGCTGAATCGCCGGGGCGACCAGGACGTATTGGCCCGGGTCGGCGCCGGCGCCGAAGCCTATAAGCAGGCATTAAGCGGGTGGGCGGCTCTTTGCAGGGATTGGGAAGATGCAGAACGGCGCAGGGAGCAGTGCGCTCGTGAGTTCCTCACCGAGTGCGAGGCCCTTCTCGCCGACCAAAGGGCGCAGTTGGCCGAAGGGGAACTCCAAGCCCACGCGAACGTGGCTGACAGACTCTTCCGGACCGACGCCGCCCATCGCCTGGTCAAGTGGGCCCAAGACTGTCATATCCACCAAATGAATCTCACGCAAAGTGGCGACGGGAAGTATCAGCAAGAGCATGACAACACCTTAAAACAGGTTTCCGAGCTTTGCGATGATCTCGCCGCAAGAACCACGACGCAACAGACCCGCGATCGGGTCGGCGAGGTCAAGGCCGCTGCCCGGCGGTACAAGGCGGCCTTTGACGTTTGGGCGAGCCATCGAGACGAGCAGCAACAGGCTGCCCGGAACATGGCTGACAGCGCCAGCGAGTTCGAGAAGGCATGTGACGATCTTGGCGCGATGCAGAACGCCACCATCCGGCAAACCATCGTGCGATCCAAGCGCGTGATGATCGGCGGCGGTGTGTTGGCCATCCTGGTCGGATCGGTCCTCGCCTTCGCCATTACACGCGGCATCACCAAGCCGATCAATCGGATCATCGAAGGCCTGACCACGGGGTCCGAGCAGTTGGCGGCCGCCTCCCACCAGGTTTCGCAGTCCAGTCAGCATATGGCCGAAGGTGCCGGCGAGCAGGCCTCCAGCCTGGAGCAGACCAGCTCGTCGTTGGAACAGATGTCCTCAATGACCAAGCAGAACGCCGACAACGCCAGGCACGCCAGCACGATGGCAGACGAAACCCGACATGCTGCCGAACGAGGCGGCGAAGCCATGACCCGCATGTCGCAAGCCATCGATCGCATCAAAAACTCCTCCGACCAGACGGCCAAGATCATCAAGACCATCGACGAAATCGCCTTTCAAACCAATCTGCTGGCGCTCAATGCCGCGGTCGAGGCCGCGCGCGCCGGCGAGGCCGGCAAGGGCTTTGCCGTGGTCGCTGAAGAGGTTCGCAATCTTGCCCAGCGCAGCGCTGAGGCGGCAAGGAGCACGGCCACGCTCATCGAGGAATCGCAGACCAACGCCGAAAACGGCGTGGAAGTCTCCAGCGATGTAGCCGGAATCTTCGAGCATATCGTCGGAAGCGTGCAGGAAGTTACGCATCTGATTGGCGAGGTGGCCGCCGGCAGCAACGAGCAGGCGCAGGGCATCGATCAGATCAACACGGCCGTGGCCCAAATGGATCATGTCACGCAGAGTAATGCAGCCAATGCCGAGCAGTCGGCGTCGGCGAGCAAGCAACTGTCGGCGCAGGCCGTCCAGCTCCACGACGTGGTCAACGTGCTGGTCCATGTCGTCGGCGGCGCTGTTGCGGTGACCCCCGCCGGCGATGGTAGGGGCCTGTCGCAGACACAACCCACGGGTTCACCCTCCCACGAGGCCGGTGTGGCCCATCGCCGCCGGAGCACGTGGCACCACCATGGGCAGCGCAAGGAAGGCGAGAAGCGTCTGACTATGGCTAACACGAATACTCAAGCCGCTACTGGCCAACACGTCGTCAGTCCTGAAAAAGTCATTCCTCTCGGCGACGACGAGATTGCCGACTTTTGACCGCACCGGCGGTCGCGGCGGGTTCGGGCGTGAAAGCACGGCGCTTGCCTGTCCCGGGGGCCTGCGATTGCCCGCTGGACGCCACAACCTGTACCCATCTTCCTACCTCATCGATGCTTAGCCCGATCGTGACCGGTCGCTTTTGGCCCAATCGCTGGCGGTCGGAGCCATGCATCGGTAGCGGTAAGCACGACGATTCAGGGCCGGACGAAACTGCTCTTGGGTTGACCACGACCTCCTAAATAGATAGACTAAGTCTGTCATCCGGGAATCGGCATCCGCTGACGGGTGGGGAAAAGAAATGCACGGGTTCCGATCGACTCTGTCCAGTCTATTATCGGCCGTATACGGTGCAGACACCGAGCCGTCGGCGTACCTGCGTTGCGGTATGCGCCGGCTCCGCAAACGGGGGAACCCGGCAGACTGCACGTCCTTTACAGGAGGCAAACTGATGCTTCACAACGCACGCGTAATCGCTGGGACGGCTGCGCTGGTTGTGATCTGTGTGGCTGTTAGCGGTCAGGCTGCGACCCAGGGCGACAGAATAGCCGCGCGCCCGGCGGTGGCTGATGTCACCGGCGTGTCCGGGATTGCCGTCCCGACTGCACCGCCTGCCAAATCGCCGGGGCAAACGGCCGCCGGTTCATTGGGGAAAGTACACGGCATGCTCCTGCGGGCCCGCGAGCAGGTCCACTCGATCCGCAGTCGAGCCTTCCAGCCCCGGGAACTGGCTGCGCTAAGTGTGGACCGCGTCCTTCGCGTCAGCCCGCACGGCGATATGCACTGCTACGTGTACGTCGACGCGGACGGCATTACCGATGCGAACATCCAAAGACTAACCGAGGCCGGTCTCCGTCCCGAGCTTGCGGCCAAGGAGATGAACGTGGTGCAGGGCTGGCTGCCGACCGAGCGGCTCGAGCAGGTCGCGGCCTTGCCGTTCGTGCGACGCATCACACCACCGGACTATGCCGTGACGCGATGTGTCGGCTCGGTGTGTACGGAGGGCGATGCGATCCTTAACGCGGACGATCTTCGGGCACTCGGCTATGACGGAACCGGTGTCAAGGTCGGTGTCATCTCCAACGGCGTGGACAGTCGGGCGTCGGCTGTCGCCAGCGGCGATCTGCCCGCATCGATCACCATCCATCCGACGCTCGGCGGATCCGGCGATGAAGGCACGGCGATGCTCGAGATCGTCCATGACCTGGCCCCCGGCGCCAGCCTCTTCTTTGCCGGTCCGTCGACATCGGTGGAGATGGTCAGCGCCATCAATTGGCTGGCTAACACCGCCGCCTGCGACGTGATCGTCGACGATCTGGGGTTCTACGGCCAGCCGTTCTTCGCCGATGGGTCGGTGGCCCTCGCCGCCCGAAACGCCGTCACCGTCAGCAACCGTGTCTACGCCTCGGCGGCGGGCAACGATTGCGGCTTCCATTACCAGGGGTTCTACACCTATTACGCGCCCTACTACCTGTGGGACCTGCACGACTTCAAAGCTGGTACGGGCGTCGATGACAATCTCGACATCTGGGTACACCCGGGCGAGTTACTGGTCGTGTTCTTGCAGTGGGACGAGCCGTTCGGGGCCAGCGGCGAGGACTACGACCTGCTGCTGTTCGATTTTACGGATGGGATGCTCTTGAGCGGCGCGCTTGTCGGCGGGCAGACCACGCAGGACGGCAACGACGATCCCGAGGAGTTCGTGGTTTGGGTAAACAATGATACCGTAGACCACGATATCGGCGTGGCGGTAGGGAACTACTACGGACTGGCCGCGCCTCAAACGCTGGAGATCTTTGCGTGGTTGCCGTTCAGCGACGACGACGACACGTGTGGCGATAGCATCTTTGGGCATCCCGCCGTGGCAGAGGTGATCTCCTGCGGGGCAATCGATTCGTTCGACGCGGGTAACGACGACATCGAGTGGTTCAGCAGTTGGGGACCGTCGACGATCGCCTTTCCCAGCACGCAGATCCGACCGACGCCGTTCTGTGCATCGATCGACGGCGTGTCGGTCACGGGCGCAGGCGGATTTCCATCCACGTTCTTTGGCACCTCCGCCGCCGGGCCCCACGCCGCCGCTGTGGCGGCTCTGTTGCTGGACGTGGTCGACCTGGCCGCCACGCCGCAAGACATCGCCGATGCCCTTGCCGGCGGGGCCGTTGACCTGCCCCCAACCGGCTTTGACGACGTGTTCGGCCACGGCCGTCTCGACGCGCTGGCTGCCAAGACGGTCCTCTGCCAGGACGTCGGCCCCACGTTGGTTTCCAGCGAGCCGCCGGCTGACGGTACGCTGCCCAAGACGCAGAACAACTTCATCTCGTTGACCTTCGATCGAGCGATCATGCTTCCCGTGGGCGTAAACCCGCTGACGATTACCGAGATCGGCGGGGCGGACGTGACCGACAGGTTCGCCTATCAACTCGATACGAACGATCCCTCGGGAGCAACGCTGAAGGCCATCGAGAACGGCGTCCAACTGGCGAATCAGACGTGGTATCGCGTCACGCCTGGCGCGGACCTGTGCGCACAGTTCTTTGTCCTGGACGTGTGTACCCTGCGCGGCGACTGCAACAACAGCGGCCGGCTTACCGTAGCCGATTACAGTTGCGTGAAAGCCGAAATCGGCGAGCGCAGCGGCGTTCGGGCGGATCTTAATGGCAGCGACCGCGTCACAGTAGCCGACTACAGCGTGGTGAAAGCATACCTTGGCGACCGCCAACCCGAAAAGCCGTAGCGTGGCATGGGCGCGGGTTCAGTCAAACCCCGCTTCGGCGATCTCGATGGCCTTGAGCAAGCCGCGCGCCTTGTTGATCGTCTCTTCATACTCATTGGCGGGCACCGAGTCGGCCACGATGCCCGCACCGACCTGGACGTAGGCGTTCTGCCCCTGAATCACCATCGTCCGCAAGGCGATGCAGGTGTCCATGTTGCCCGCAAAGTCCACGTAGCCTACCGCGCCGGCATAGGGCCCGCGCCGGGTAGGCTCGAACTCGTCGATGATCTGCATGGCCCGCACCTTGGGCGCTCCGGTTACCGTGCCGACCGGCAGGGCGGCACGCAGCGCGTCGAACGCCGTCTTGCCGTCGGCCAATTCGCCGCGGACCTCCGACGAGATATGCATCACGTGGCTATACCGTTCGATGACCATCACGTCGGTCAGCTTGACCGACCCGAGCCTGGCCACTCGTCCCACGTCGTTGCGCCCCAGATCGACCAGCATGACGTGTTCGGCCCGCTCCTTGGGATCGGCCAGAAGCTCTTTCTCCAGCTCCTGGTCCTCCTGTTCGGTGCGTCCCCGGTGGCGCGTACCGGCCAGCGGGCGGTTGACCACTGCCCCGTCCTCCACCCGGCACATGATCTCGGGCGACGCCCCCACCAGCACCACCTGGGGGCTCTTGAAGTAGAACATGAAGGGCGAAGGATTGACCACGCGAAGGGCCCGGTAGATGTTGAATGGATCGGCCTTGGTGGCCACGCACAGGCGCTGTGACAGCACCACCTGGAAGATGTCGCCCGCCCGGATGTACTCCAGGCAGGCCTCGACCGCCTTCTCGAACTGCTCGCGCTGGACGTTCGATTCGAACTTCAGTTCGGGCTGACCTGCCACATCGATCGGTCCGATGGCTACCGGCGGGTCGGCAAGCGCCGCGACCATCTTGTCGATCCGGCGGCATGCCGCGTCGTAGGCGGCATCCACGCCGCCCTCGTCGACGTGCACGTGACTGACCACCAAAATGGTCTTTCGCACATGATCGAAAATGATCATCGTATCGTAAATGCCGAACAGCAGATCGGGCAGCCCGCGATCGTCGTGTGGGGAATCGGGCAGCGGCTCGTAGTAGCGCACCATGTCGTACGCGGCGTAGCCGACGGCCCCGCCGACGAAGCGGGGCAGCCCGGTTACGTGCACCGCCCGATAACTGGCCAGTCGCTCCTGCAAAACGGCCAGCGGGTCGTCCACCTGCCTCTGTTCGACCCCGCCTGGTTGCTGAATGGTGACCTCGTTGCGGACCGCCTGAAAACGCTCGCGTGGGTTCGTGGCGATAAAGCTGTAGCGCGCGATGTTCTCGCCTCCCACCACGCTCTCCAGCAGGAACCCGTGGTCGGTGTGGCGGGCCACGGCCGCGAATGCGCTCACCGGTGTCAGGCTGTCGCTGAGCAGTTCGGCGTAGACCGGGATGGTGTTGCCGTTCTCGGCGAGCTTCCTTACGGCATCTCGATCCGGCTTATAGCGGAGCATGGCGCCATGCTAGCTGAGGCGGCGGCGGCCGGTCAAGATCGCGGGCCGGTAGCCCGGCGGGCGTTTCCGGCCGGCAGGGCGCAGCCGTCGGGGCCCATATCTACCGCGACCCGTCCGGGGCAGCTCGATCTTGACGTTGACGCGGACGATAGGTAGGCTATAGTGGTGCAAGCGATCATGAGCGGT
>Ga0315553_10004318_pt1 | contig 10742 bp, 9 predicted proteins | sample SalMarSW160140MG_FD_203099 | JGI IMG/M metagenome (GOLD analysis project Ga0315553, IMG submission 203099) | Salt marsh sediment microbial communities from the Plum Island Ecosystem LTER, Massachusetts, United States - Salt Marsh Sediment SW1601-40 ... | reverse complement strand
TACAAGAGTTTTTCTATCCTTCATTTTCTATCCCTATTCAAGATATGTTAGAGTTCCAAGCCGAGCTAGGTTCATCGGATGTTCTGGCATCGACATCCTTGCGTCCAGTAGCGCATGAGTTTATGAAAGAGCTTGACAACCAGAGGGATGTCTCCTGGGCGAGCCTACTGAAAGTGCCACGCTTTAGGATCCGTATTTACATTCAGACTCTATCAGAGATCCCCCCGTAGGGCCTCATGGTAAATGCTCACTTCCATTTCCCTCATATTTCAGAGTGAGGCATAGGCAGAAAAGTTAACACCACAGTTAACGGAATCTGCAGGCCCCACAGAAAAGAGGAAAATTAGATATATTTTATTTAATATATCATCCACAATCATCCACAATATGCTTGACAAACCCTTATTTTCTGAAATATACCTTTTAAATAAACGCACAATAAATCTGGAAGCAACTGATGGCAAATGCGCCGCATGCTATCAATCTTAAGTGATCCAGAGTTAAAATTGTATCCATCGAACCTCTCGAAGAAACAACCACGTGGTAACCTTCAACGGCTCACCACGGCCAATTTGGGCAGTATAAGCAGGTTCACGGACAGGGATATCAATTTCCTTGAGAAGACAGTATAGGGATGTGATTTAAAACATGGGTACCTTGGAAAGTCAAGCTATTTTGATACTCACTCAGTATCTTTTTCTAGCGTAGCTCAGGACGCTTATGTATTATATAGTCCAGCCCAAGATCCTTTATATGGGTCGAGGAGCCTTACAGGGCCTAGAGAAAATCCTGCGGCTGATGGAGCCGAGGAGAATCCTGATCGTCACTGGCCCGACTGTCACGAAACTGGGCATTGTGGATCGGGCCCTTCAGGCCATGGGATCGTATAAACATCGAGTGGAGACCTTTATCAATCCCAAGCCAGAAGGGGATGTGGCGATTGTTGAAGAATGTGCTCGAAGGGTCCGGGAAAGGGGATATGATCTGATTGTAGGCATTGGAGGTGGCTCTCCCCTGGACGTGGCGAAAGGGGCAGCAGTTGTGGCAGTGCACGAGGAAGGCATGAGACCTCTCCTTGGTAGAAACCGGTTGAGGAGAAAGGGGATACCTACGGTCTTGGTGCCAACTACAGCTGGGGGTGGCACAGAGGTCACACAGGCAGCAGTCGTGGATGTTCCTGAAGAAGGGAGCAAGAAATCGATTTGGGACCCTCGCACAATGGCAGAGGCTGCTATCGTTGATCCAGAGCTCACGTTGCATATGCCCCCAGGGCTTACGGCAGAGACGGGACTGGATGCCCTTGTGCATGCAGTGGAAGGCTATACAGCCCGTGACGGTAATCCTGTATCAAAGATGTATACATCAGAGGCGATGCGACTCATTGGAAGGTATCTCGTGAGAGCATACCGGGATGGTTCGGATATGGAGGCAAGAGAGGCCATGGCCAGGGCGGCTACCCTCGCCGGGATCGGAATTACGAATAGCGGTCTCGGAGCAATTCATGCACTTGCACTGGGACTCGACAACAGGGAGGGCTTTAACCATTGTCAGTCCCTGGCTGTGCTGGCGCCCTGGGTGATCAGATTCAACCGGGCCGGCAACGAGGCACTCTATGCGGACATTGCAAAAAATCTGGGGGAAAGGGTGCAGGGGCTCTCCGTTGAGGAGGCTTCTTTGAAGGCATTTGATGCCGTTTTGCGCATATTACATGAGGTAGAGATGTTATCCTGCCTCAAGGATTATGGGATAACTGAGGATGAGCTGAAGCCCTTGGCCCGAAAGGCACATATTATTGGCCAAAGGCTTCTTCCCATGAATGTTCGAGAGGTCTCTGAAGAGGATGCCATTGCCATATTCCAGCAGGCCTTTCGAGCCTAAGAAGTTTAGAAATCGAGTGAAAGGAGGAAAGTGTTGTGAAAAAAACCAATGAGCCAGATAGAAGAGTACATACAGTGACATGGTCTGCAGGTCCTGGGTGTCACGGGGGATGTGGGGTGTTTATTGATGTCAAGGATGGGAAGTTGGTAAAAATGGAGGGAGACCCGGATCACCCTTACAACAATGGTAGGCTTTGTCCAAGAGCCCTTGCTATAAAAGACTTTATCTACCATCCGGACCGGTTACAAAACCCCTTAAAGAGGACCGGCAAGCGGGGAGAGAATAAATGGGAAAGAATCTCTTGGGACGAGGCCTATGACCTTATAGAAAAAAGAATGAAGGACATACGCGAAAAGTACGGGGCCGAGTCCATGATTTTCATCCAAGGAACAGGAAGAAACGTGGGAGGATGGCTCCTGTTGCTGGGATATTCTTATGGAAGCCCAAATTGGCTCCAGGGAGGGCTTACCGGCAATTCCTGTTTCCATCCCAGGCTTGTTTCCATGCGAATGACTCAGGGGGACTATACGGTGCCCGACTGTTCCCAATTCTCGCAAGATCGGTACGAAGATCCAGAGTTTGTCCTTCCCGAATGCTGCATGATCTGGGGACAGAACCCCGCTAAAACATGTAACGACGGATTCAATGCGAATTGGATCATAGACATGATGAAGAGGGGAACAAAGACGGTGGTCGTCGATCCAGTTTATACCTGGATAGCCTCTAAGGCGACCATCTGGTTACAGCTTCGGCCCGGTACCGATGGGGCCCTTGCCCTGGGCCTTCTCAATGTCATTATCAACGAGGGTATCTACGACAAGGAGTTCGTAGAAAAATGGACCTATGGTTTCGACAAACTTGCGGAACGGGTTCAGGAGTATCCCCCAGAGAAGGTTTCTCAGATCACCTGGGTCCCGAAGGAAAAGATCATCGAGGCGGCTCGACTCTTCGCAAAGAGTAAGCCGGCATCCATCCAGTGGGGTGTCCCGGTGGACCTGGCACCAGAGGGCGCCCTCGTGGCCAATTCCATCATCCACCTTTGGACTATAACCGGAAACATTGATATTCCAGGGGGCATGGCTATTGCCAGAATGGCGTATGATGTTCCCCCTTACCCTATGAGCCAAGAGGCGATCGCAGAGTATTACGGCGACGTGATGACTCCCGAGCAAATGGCCAAGCGGATCGGTATAGATGAGTATCCCGTAGCCAAGGAATTTCACTGGAGGGCTCAGGCGGACATGATCCTCGAGGCCCTGCTTACAGACAAGCCGTATCCCTTAAAGGGAGCCTGGATAGCAGGCAATAACATGCTTGCCTCTTCGGCGAATCCGAGGAAATACTATGAGGCCCTGAATCGTCTCGATTTTATTGTGGTTGTGGATCTATTTATGAACCCGACTGCAGTGGCTTTGGCCGATGTGGTGCTTCCGGCGGCAACCATGGCCGAACGTAATGGCATCAGGGCCTGGTGGACACCTCTGAATGCCATGGAGAGTGCCGTAGAGGTAGCAGGATGCAAACCTGACGAGGAGATCTGCTTTGAGCTGGCCCGGCGATTAAATCCCAACCTGAAATGGAAAAGCCTGGAGGACCTTTTTAACGATTTTTTAAGACCATCAGGCCTGAACTATGAACAACTGAAAGAGAAGGGCTGGATATTTCCGCCCAAAGGGCATCCAACACAGCCCTACCGGCGGCACGAGAAGGGGCTTTTGCGAAAGGATGGCAAGCCGGGCTTTAATACCCCTACGGGCAAGGTCGAACTCTATTCCACTCATTTCGAAAGGTGGGGCTATGATCCTCTTCCCTATTACGAAGAACCCCATATGAGCCCTTATAGTACTCCAGAGCTGGCTAAGAAATATCCCCTGATCCTCACCACAGGGAGGCGAAGCGTCCTCTATTTTCATTCGGAGCATAGAAATATCAAACCTTTAAGAGAGCTGGAGCCCGATCCGGTTCTTGAGATCCATCCTGACACGGCCTCTTCCTTGGGGATCGAGGACGGAGATTGGGTCTGGGTGGAAAATGCCCATGGTCGCTGCAAGCGAAAGGCCAAATATTTTCATGGGGTCCACCCAAAAGTGGTCCAGTCTTCCCATGGCTGGTGGCTTCCGGAGAAGCGGGCCGAAGACCTGTTTGATCTCTGGGAGGTAAACATCAATCAGCTGATCCCCGATGGAACTCAGGCCAAATGCGGGTTTGGAGGGGGGCAGTACAAATCACTCCTCTGCAAGGTCTACCGGGCCGATGAAGGAATCGAAGGGATTTATAAGAAGGAGACTCTCTGATGGAATATGGACTTTATATCGATTACGAATGGTGCAGTGGATGCCATTCTTGCGAACTTGCCTGTAAGCAGGAGCATGGCCTCAAAACCGACGAATGGGGGATTCGTGTCGTGGAGCGCCTCCGTAAAGCGAAGGATGGCATCGTCAGCGAATATATACCAATCCCTACCGATCTCTGCAACTTCTGCATGACCCGGGTGATGGAGGGAAAGCAGCCCGCCTGTGTACATCATTGTATGACCAAATGTATGGCGTTCGGTCCCATAGAGGACATGGCCAAACTGGCGGCAAAAAAGAAGAAGACGGTGATTTGGGGGAGGAGCTATCCCTCCAGATCGGAACTGATCTCTGCAACTTCTGCATGACCCGGGTGATGGAGGGAAAGCAGCCCGCCTGTGTACATCATTGTATGACCAAATGTATGGCGTTCGGTCCCATAGAGGACATGGCCAAACTGGCGGCAAAAAAGAAAAAGAAGGTGGTGCAGGGAGAGACGCACTAGCAAGTAGCTTCCTCTTCCAGAGACCCCCTTCTGCAAAAGAAAGGGCCCCACTTTTCTAAGAAGTATTGCAGGAAAAGAGACAATCATAGCCTGCGAACAGTGGTTAAGTGGGACAGCATACAAAGATGCCATATTTTTTTTCAATATTAAGGGTTGATTTGAGCCAGCGAGAGTTCCGGAAGGAAAGGATCGATGAATCCATGATTCTGAAGTTTCTGGGTGGGAGGGGCCTTGGGGCCAAGATCCTCTTTGATGAGCTAAAGCCCTTGACTGACCCATTGGGGGTGGAAAATAAACTTTTCTTTCTAACTGGTCCCCTAATCGGTACTGGTGCTCCATGGTGTGCCAAATATAGTGTCGTGACTAAATCTCCCCTTTCCGGGACGATACTGATGAGCCTGGCAGGAGGTTTTTTCGGACCTGCGCTCCGCCGTTCAGGATATGATGGCCTCATAATAGAGGGCAAATCTGAAGAGCCGATATATCTTTGGATCCATAACGAAAGCGTTGAATTCAAGAAGGCCTCCCATCTATGGGGCATGAGCACGGAGGAGTCCCAGGAGGACATCCTCAAGGAGTTGAGTGAGCCTGCGGCTCAGATCGCCTGCATTGGCCCGGCTGGGGAGAGGGCTGTTCGACTAGCCTGTATCATCAGTGGCAAGCGCGCGGCGGGCCGTGGAGGCGCAGGCGCTGTGATGGGCTCCAAAAATCTCAAAGCCATTGCGGTGAATGGAAACCGAAAGGTCCCCATCCTAAAGCCGCAGGCCTTCAAGGAACAGCAGATGGCCATTCGGAAAAAGATTCGTGAGATTGATCGCCTGAAGGTTTTTGGGAAATATGGCACGCCCAAGAATCTTGTACTGGTCAACGAAAGGGGTCTTTTCCCGACCCGCAACTTCCAAGGGGGTATGTTCGAGGGAATCGACCAGGTAAACCACAAAGAGCAACAGCGCAGAGTGATCCGGTCTGTGACCTGCCATTCCTGTCCAGTGGCGTGCGGCAACCTCACAAGAGCTGAGGGGGGACCATATGAAGGGATTACAACGGAAGGGCCGGAATACGAGACCTTTTGGGCCTTTGGAGCCCAATGCGGAAATAGTTCCATAGATGCCATTATCGCTGCCGACCGGTTGTGCGACCGATTGGGGTTGGACACCATCTCCACCGGAAACAGCATTGGATTTGCCATGGAGTGCGTGGAGAGGGGGCTTCTGAAACAGGAAGAGCTGGGGGGTTTGGACCTAAGGTTCGGGAAGCACGCGGCCATGGTGGAAATGATTCGCCGGATTGGATATCGAGAGGGAATTGGAGACCTTTTGGCAGAGGGTGTGCGCAGGGCCTCACAGCAGATCGGAAAGGGCTCCCAAAACTTTGCCATTCACGTAAAGGGGCTGGAACTACCAGCATATGACCCGAGAGGAGCCAAGGGAATGGGTATTGAATATGCCACCTCGCCGAGGGGGGGATGCCATGAAAGGGGGCTTATCGCCAGAGAGACCTTCGGTGCTGCTCCTTACCTTGACCCTCTCACCATTGAAGGGAAGGGGGCTCTGGCCAAAGAGGCTCAGGATGAGACCGCCGTTCTGGATTCACTGGGGGTCTGTGTCTTTCCTCCGCATAACGATGGGATGGACAAAGAGGATATCGCCGGACTCGTTTCCTGTGTGTTTGGGAAGACCTTGACTGCTGAGGAGCTGATGGAAGCCGGGGATCGGATATGGAATCTGGAGAGATTGTTTAACATACGGGAAGGCTTTACAAGAGAGGATGATACCCTTCCACCAAGACTTCTTAAGGAGCCTATGCCAGAAGGCCCGGCAAAGGGGCATATTGTTGAGCTTGATCAGCTTCTTGAGGATTATTATCGCGTCCGCCGCTGGAAAGGCAATGGGGTGCCGAGGCCTGAATTATTGGATAAGCTGGAGCTCGCTGAGGAGGGAAGGAGTATCCACTTCCATGGCAAAGGTGACCATTAGATTCCATGGGTAGTCATGGACAAGGATGTGAAAGGAGCAGAGGAGTATGAGGTCACCTCTGGGGTAACCGTAAAGGTTATGATGGAGCTTCTTCGTAAGAAGACACCTGGCGTTTTTGAAACAAAAGTCACTTTCTCGTTACAGTGCAAAGCTATGGGAAACACACGTAGTGATGCTCAATGGGATCGGGCTTGTTCGAGAAAAGTAATCAACAACAGAGATCAAAGAAGGGGATAATATATCAATGTTTCTTCCAGTAAGCGGAGGGTAAAGTCTAGGGGGTGTGATCCTGCCGTCCATATCTGTTTCTTCTACCATCGCCCCAAGACCATTCAAGACAGCATCAATCAGAGCGAGGGTAGGGTCTCTGAATATTTTCACGTCGGCTTTCAACCCTTTCGCCGACAGAAAAGAAGCCCTTGCGCATGGCTTGAACTTGCAACTAAGCTGATAGCCCAAACTTTGTTGCGGCACCTCAACAAAAGACTTGGCAGCCTTCAGAGGATGGGGGTAAACACCGACACACAATAATCACAGATCTTGGATTAAAGGAGTAAACCATGAAAGATGATCTCACAGAGAGAGAAGAAATAATAGCTGAAATGTTACGAGAAACAACAGTTGCCCTTGGATGTTCTCTTATTGAAAAGGTGGGTGAAGAAGAGACAGCCAGGGTTTTTTCCCACCTTATGGAGCAGAAGCTCCAAAAATTGGAAAAGGCAGGCTTACTCGGTAAAGGCTTTCAGGTTCTCGCTGATATGGTTTCAAAAACGGCAGTCTTCAATCAACAAGATGTCACCTTTGATGTTGAAAATATGATTGCAGTTACAAAAAGCTGCGGCCTTTGGGAGGCAGGCAAAAGACTGGGGTATGCAAACACACCCCTTTGCATTCGGTGTAAGGCAAACTCAGATACAGTGCTTAATCATGTACTTCCGGGATACAAAAAAACGATCCTAAAATCATTATGGAGAGGGGATGATGAGTGCTATATGATTTACAAGAGGGAAGAAGACTAAGGTGTTCTGTTGATGTGAATTGAGTGAAGCATTTTGGAATAGAGAATATTGCAAAGGCAAAAAATAATCAGGGGAATAAGATGTATCTTAAAGATTTATTGACGCAAGAAGAGGTAGAGATAAAAGAGCTATTCAGAAAGTTTGTTGATAATGAGATTATGCCAAAAAGGTTGGAAATAGAGCAAGACAAAGAGCTTGTTGCAAAGATTCTCCAGGATATCACCGATCTTGGTGTATTAAGGATGGGATACCCAAAAGAGGTGGGCGGTGAAAAAAGTGACAAGATCCCTTTTTATCTTACCATTCTGGCCGAGGAATTTTCCCGGGGGGATGCTGGAATAGCTATGGCCGTCGGACAGGCCTCTGGCAGACACCTGGCTCCGGCTATTATCGAAAAAAACAAGGCCATTCTTGACCGATTCATCCCCACCTATACAGGTGATAAATTTGCCTATAGCTGTCTTTCTATGTCAGAGCCAAACGGTGGTTGCGATGTGGAAAATTTTGATATGCAGGGAAAAACACTTCGTACCATCGCACGGCTGGATGGCGATGAATGGGTCATCAATGGCAGCAAAGTCTGGCCTGGTAGCGGCGGTGTAGCTGCAATGTATCTGACGGTCTGTACAACTGATCCCAATTTAGGAGAAGAAGGCACAGCTATTATTTATGTCCCTGATGGAACCCCGGGGTTATCCTTTGGCAAAGACGAGCCAAAGATGGGGTTTCGAAGTATCCAAAATGCCTCAGTTTATTATGATAATGTCAGGGTCCCTAAGGAATATAGATTAGCTGGTCCAGGTGATGATGCAAAATGGTTTAAGGCTGCCTGTTCCCATACAAAAATTCATTCCGCTGGAATGTCTCTTGGGATCTGTAAAGGGGCTTTTGATACAGCGGTTGAATACTCCAAAAATCGAATGGGGGGTGGAAAACCTATAAATCAACATACTATTGTTGCAGGGATATTAGCAGATATGGCAATTAAACTTGAAGTATCCCGAGCCCTTACCTACAACACAACCTGGATGCTCAATAATCCTGAAATCTATGGCCCCCCATTCTCCCTTGAGATGATATCAAAGTGTAATATTGCCAAGGTGTTTACTGCGGATGCGGCTGTTTGGATCACCAATAGAGGTATGGAATTAATGGGGGCCAATGGATATTCTCCTGAATACTCCATGGAAAAATATCTCCGTGACGCTAAGGCCCTCCAGTTATGGCTTGCAGGACAGCAGGTATCGAAATATGATATTGCGAGAGGCTACTATGATCTAAATACCGTATGATTTGATTATTTATGAAATTAGTTCATTTCACTCACCATTTAGAATAGTGGATAGTACAAATCGGGGCGGTAAAAGGTCAGAGCATTTCAATAAGTTGTAGAAGCCCCAAGGTGGCTAACTAGTAAAAACAAAAAAGGGCTGAAATATGTTTGTTGAACAAATTATCAACGCTCTCCAAATTGGAAGCACCTATGCGATCATTGCAATCGCATTTACCCTGCTTATCGGTGTTCTAAATTTGCTGAACTTTGCAGTAGGTGAAATATTCATGCTGGGTTCTTTTTTTGCTCTTACTTTCTTATTTATAGGCCTTCCCTTTTGGGTGGCCTTTATCCTTGCTATAGTATTAAGCGGGTTAGTGTCTCTTGTTGTCTATTATTTTTCTTTTGACCTTCTAAAAGGGGCGCCAGAATTAATACCTCTGGTAAGCACGTTAGGGTTCAGCATATTGCTACAGAATGCGGCTGGACTCATTTGGGGAGCTGAGCGGCAGGCTTTTCCCGAATCTATTTCCTCGAGTATTGTTTATTTCGGTCCGATAGGTATCTCACCCGCTCAGATTGCCATTTTTGCCGTGGGAATACTATTGATGATCTCCCTTGATCAGTTTATTCAAAAAACGCGTATCGGCCGCGGTATGCGAGCTGTAGCTGAAAATCCGAGGACAGCAAATATCTTGGGTATCAATTCGAGGTGGGTTATCATCACTACCTTTTTTGCTTCCGGAGTTCTTGCTGGAGCAAGTGGCATTTTATTTTCAATTAGTTATTTTATTGTTGAGCCTTTAATTGGCTTTCATGCCGGTATCAAGGCGATAGCTGCTATGATCGTTGGGGGATTAGGCAATGTCCGTGGAGCTATAGCTGGAGGTTTTTTTATTGGTTTCATTGAGATCATGAGTATGCATTTTATAGGTTCGGAATTCAGGGATATTATCGTTTATGCACTAATTTTTGCTGCACTCATTGTTCTGCCTCAAGGGCTTATGGGCGTTGTCAAGCAGGAAAAGGGAAGAATCTAATGCTTAGCAGCTATCAAGAAGGAATCCTCATATTGCTCGGGATCAACATACTATTGGGCTGGAGTGTATACTTACCCATTTCAACTGCTCAAGCCTCTATTGGAAATGCAGGCTTTATGGCCATCGGAGCTTATATTTCATCTTTCCTGACATTGCAATCAGGATGTCCTCTCTTCTTTGCCATAGTAGTAGGTGGTATTATGGCAAGTTTTGTTGGAGTTCTCCTTGGCATACCTGCTTTGAGGCTCAAAGGGATTTATCTTGTTATGGCTACCCTTGCCTTTGGTGAAATGGTCCGGAATATCTTCTTGAATTGGGAATTTTTTGGCGGTGCATATGGGATGAGGGGAATGAAGGGAACTTCGCTGTTTTTGGTATATCTGTGGGTCTTTGTCGCCTTATTTTGTTTCTTCCTCCTTTCACGCTCTCGCCTAAGGCTTGCCTTTGATTCTATATATGACGATGAAGCAGTCAGCCAACTCACAGGTACAAATATTGTAAAAATAAAGGTCGCTGCCTTTGGATTCGGTGCATTACTTGCGGGTATCGGGGGAGGACTTTATGCTCATTACATGCGCTTTATAGAACCGGGAAGTTTCACCGTGCTTCTTTCGATCTATATGCTTCTCTTTGTGATACTTGGCGGGATGAGAAGTCACTGGGGGCCAGTGCTCGGAGCGGCTATTTTCACTTTGGTTCCCGAGATCTCGCGTGGGTTAAAAGACTACCGGGGGGTTTTTTTAGGGGGGTTGATTATATG
>Ga0315553_10004316_pt1 | contig 10743 bp, 11 predicted proteins | sample SalMarSW160140MG_FD_203099 | JGI IMG/M metagenome (GOLD analysis project Ga0315553, IMG submission 203099) | Salt marsh sediment microbial communities from the Plum Island Ecosystem LTER, Massachusetts, United States - Salt Marsh Sediment SW1601-40 ... | reverse complement strand
CATCGAGATCGGCGACGTAGAGCACAGGCGATCCGGTGATGGCGACCAGCGCGCGGGCGATGGCAATCGGATCGTCGGCCGAGCCGAGCGGGGTGTCGATCGGCTGGTAGTCGCTCCGCGTGCCGCCGCGGGCATGGACCACCGCGCCACCCTTGAGGTCGAGGGCCGGAATGATCGTGAAATCGTTCATGTGCGTACTCCGCCCGCCCTGTTGTCATTGCCCGGCTTGACCGGGGCAATCTAGTAACCCCCGATATAAGGATGATCTAAGACCCGCCGCTACTGGATTCCCGCTGTCGCGGGAACGACAACACACTTTGGATGAGGGCGAATGACCGTAATCGGTTGGGACGTAGGCGGCGCCAACGTAAAGCTCGCGGCCGTGGCGAGTGGCCGTGTTGAGCGCGTCGTGCAGGTCCCCTGCCCGCTTATCCCCAACCGCGCCAAATTTGATCACGCCATTGCGGCAGCGCTGCCACTGATTGGAGCCCCCGCGGTCCACGCGGTGACCATGACCGGCGAATTGTCCGACGTGTTCGAAAGCCGCGAGGACGGCGTCGCCTATCTCGTCGACCTGATGGTCAAGACCGCCGGCGCTGTGCCGGTTCTGATCTATGCGGGCGACGCCGGCTTCCTGGCACCCGATCACGCCAAGCATGAAGCGCTCAAGGTCGCCTCGGCCAACTGGCACGCAAGCGCGGCGCTCGCAGCGAAGCGTTATCGCGAAGCGCTCCTCGCGGACGTCGGCACCACCACCACCGATCTCATTGCTATCAAAGGGGGCAAGGTCGCGGCGTCTGGTACCACCGACAGCCAGCGGCTCGCCTTGGGCGAGCTTGTTTACACCGGCGTGGTGCGCACGCCGGTGATGGCGGTCACCCAAACCGCGCCTTTTCGGGGGCATAGCCAACGGATCGCCGCGGAGCGGTTCGCAACCATGGCAGACGTCTACCGCCTCACCGGCGATCTCCCGGAGGACGCCGACCCCTACCCCGCCGCAGATCAGCGCGGCAAGAGTTCCGCGGAAAATGCGGCGCGGCTCGCGCGCATGCTTGGACGCGACGCGAGCGAGGCCGAACTCGCGGACTGGACGGCGCTCGCCTGCCATTTCGCCGGCTGCCAACTCGCGCTGATCGAGGAAGCAGCGCGTGAAGTGATCCTGCAACGTGAGCTCCCCGAAGCCGCGCCGGTGATCGGTGCCGGTTGCGGCCGCTTCCTCGCGCGCCAGCTCGCAGCGCGGCTCGGGCGCCCTTACGTCGACTTCGCCGCGCTGCTCGACGCCGCGCGCGAGGCCCGGGAGGCCGCCGCGCGCTCCGCGCCGGCCGTAGCCGTCGCACTGCTCGCTGCGGCGTGCTAACGCTTCAGCTAAGGGTACGAAAGGCCGGGGAGCCGGGGTTGTCGGAGGGAAACGCGGCAAAACCAAGGGAAACGCGGGACGCGCTAACAGCGGCGCTGCTGTTTCTGGTCTTGGCCGCGATCTTCGCGCTGACGCGGTCGCACTGGCTCGACGATTGGGATTCGGTCAATTTCGCGCTAGCGCTCGACAGCTTCGACGTGCCCAAGCACCAGCCCCATCCGCCGGGCTATCCGCTCTACGTCGCCGCAGGAAAGCTTATCCAACACATCATTCCAGGGCACGCAGCGGCGCCGACGCTGGTGTCGTCGCTCTCAGGCGCCGCCGTGGCGGCGATGGCCTTCCTACTGCTCCGCCGCTCCGTCGACTGGGCCATAGCTCTCGGTGCGACCGTGGCGATGGCGCTGTCGCCGCTGTTCTGGCTGCAGTCTGGTCTCGCGCTCACCGACATGTTCGCCATGCTGTTCGTCGTCGCGTTCCTGCTGGTGGAGGGATACCCGGCACGCACGGAGCAAGGTGATCGCGCCGGACGCATCGCCTGCGGCGTCATCGCCGGGCTCTCGCTCGGCGCGCGGCCGCATGTGACGCTCCTCATCGTCGCCTATTGGTGCATCCCGGCGCTCTGGTCGGGGGCGTTCAGCTGGAGGCATCTGCTGACGGCGGTGGTATCGCTGTTCGCCGGTGCTCTTGCCTGGCTCGTGCCGGCTGCGCTCGCCACCGGCGGCTTCGACACCTACGTCTCGGCCTCACTTGCGCAATTCCAATACCGCCTCGACAAGCCAGCCGTGTCGGTGCTCGGCGGCCCCATCAGCGTGACCTATCTCGTCAAGCGCGCGGCATCCCTTATCGGCTGGATGGGACAGACCTTCGCCCCGCTCCACATCACCAAGAGCCGGCAGGCGGCGATTGGCCTGTTCGTGCTCGCGCCTTATGTCTCCTTCGCCTGGCGGAGCCCGGCGAAGGCGGTGGCAAGACCCTATCCCATCGCCTCCGGGCTCTATCTGCTGATGCTGTTCCTGCTGCTGCCGACCCAGCACCAGCGATATTTCCTGCCTTTCACCCTGGTCGTCGGCTTTGCCGTGGCCGGCGTCCTCGTCTTGTTCCGCAGACCCCCGGTCCGGCCGATGGCCATGGCGGCGCTGCTCGCGCTCAGCATCCTGCCATCCGCGTTTCTGATCGGGGGCCTCGCAGAGCAGCCGCCGCCGGTCGCCGCGATTCAGTGGATCAAATCCACCCATCCGGACGCGATTATCTTCTCCGAGAGCCTGTCGCGGCACCTGACCTTCTATTGGCCCGAGGCGGACACGAGGCGTCAGCCCAAGACCGAAGCGGACTGCGCCGCGTTCGCCGAGGCACTCGCCTCGGGACGCCCGGTCCTGTCGACACGGGCAGACCTCTGCGGCGCTCAAAGCAGCAAGGTGGCCGCGTTCCGGCGCGACCCGCGGGTCCACGACAAGCACCATCAGATCACGCTCTTTGCGTTTGGGCCCCCGCCCACTAGATAGAGTCCGGCGGGCAGCACGAGGAGGATGGCGTGACGCTGGATTTCGACGTCGCCATGCCCGTAGCGCTCGGCATCGGGCTTGCGGCCGCGACCGGCTTCAGAGTGTTCCTGCCGATGCTGGTCATGAGCGCTGCGGCCTATAGCGGCCACCTCTCCTTAGGGGAGAACTTCGCCTGGCTCGGAACCCCGCAGGCCCTGATCATGCTCGCCGCCGCCGCCGCCGCCGAGATTCTGGCCTATTACATTCCCGGCGTCGACAATCTACTCGACACCCTGGCGACGCCCGCCGCGTTCGTTGCCGGCACCGTGGTTACGGCCGCGGTGATCACCGATCTGCCGCCGATGCTGAAATGGACCACGGCGGTGATTGCCGGCGGCGGTGTCGCCGGGCTGACGCAGAGCGCAACCGCGCTGTTGCGGGCAAAGTCGACGCTGTTCACCGGCGGGATGGGCAATGCTCTGCTGGCGACCGGCGAGCTTGGCGGGTCCTTGCTGGTCGCGCTGCTGGCGCTCGCGGCGCCGATGATCGCTCTCATCGTCGTGGCGCTGTTCTTGTGGCTCGTCTTTCGCCTGGTCCGGCACGTCACGCGTCGTTCGGACACATCAAAGGGTTGAAGCACCCCTTTACTCTCCTTGCGAGTTTATTGGCCGCCGCCCGGCCTCTGTAGGCTAGAATTGAGGTGAAGCCTTAAAGCCCAATGAGAACGGAGCGTCACATGCGTCATGCCACCCTCGCCGCGATCGCCCTTGTTGCCGGGGTCTCAGCTTTGGGCGGCTCGGGTCAGGCTGCCCCTGGACCGAACCTTTCGGCTGCCGCCACCACGGCCCAGGCCGGCATGATCCACGAGGTGCAGCTGTTTCCGCGGCGCTATTACCGGAACCATCCCTATGCGGTTCCGCCCGCCGCGGTCGTGGTGCCGCCGGTGGTCGTTCCAGCGCCCGTGGTGCCCGAGGCCGCTCCCGTGGTCGAGGGTGCCCCGGTGGTGGTGGTGCCGCTCCGTCCGGCAAGCTGCGGCGAGTTTCACTATTGGAACGGGGTGGCTTGCGTCGACGCCCGCTATAACAATCCCTATCTCGGGCCGCGGTAGAAGCTGGCGGCAGCACGCCGCATTCCCGCGGTGTAGACTGACGGCATGACGGCCTTCATCGCCCTGCTGCGCGCCGTCAATGTCGGCGGCACCGGAAAGCTTCCCATGAGCGAGCTTGTCCGCATGTGCGAGGATGCGGGCTACATGGCGGTGCGCACCTATATCGCCAGCGGCAATGTGGTGTTCAAATGCCGAAATGCCGAACTGAAGGTGAAGGCGGTGCTGGAGGAGGCGTTGCGCGCCTATGCCGGCAAGCCCGTCGGGGTGATGGTGCGCACGGGCGTCGAGATGGCTGCAGTGCTCGCCAACAATCCGTTCCCCGCAGCGCCACCGAACCGGACCGTCGCCATCTTTCTCGATGCGCCGCTGCCACCGGATACGCTGCGGACACTCTCCGGGCTGAAGGACGAGGCGGTGCGGCTCGGAACGCGCGAGATCTATGTCCATTACGGCCAAGGCATGGCGAGCTCGAAGCTCAAGATCCCGGCTGCCAAGACCGGGACAGCGCGGAACATGAACACCATCGCCAAGCTCGCCGAGATGGCGGCCGCGCTCTAGGCGGACGCCTCTAGGCGCCCTTGCTGAGCGTGCACAGGAAGTAGTGCTTGTCGATGGTCCAGCCGGCAGGACGGTCGGGCCAAAAGGTGCGGTGGAGCTCGGCAAGCGACACCACCTCAACCACCGCCAAGCCTGCCTCGTCGGCGAGCGGGCGAACATCGTTGAAGCCGAAGCTCCAGGGCGCACCCATGGCGGCGAAGCGCGCGACAAAGTCAGAGGTCGGCTGATCGCCGGTGGTGCGGTCGATGATCTGCTCATCCATGTAGTCAAGCGAAATGTTGAAGCGGCTCACCCCTGACGCAAGCTCTCTCAGGACCGCCATCACCGCGGGCATGCTCAGATACATGGTATTGCCTTCCCAGATGAAGAAAGCCGGCTCATCGCGGCTGAAGCCGTTCCTTTCGAGCAGCTTGAGCACGCCATCGGCCACATAGTCGCCGGGGATGAGCACAGCAGGCTCGGCGATGCCGCCAGCAGCGAGCCGCTCGCGCTTGAAGTTCAAGGTCGACGCGTCGTCGATCTCGAAGAAGACGACGCCAGGCGCACTTTTGCGCACGGCCCGTGTGTCGAGACCAGCGCCGAGAATGACCACTTGGCGGCAGCCTTGCGCGATCGCCGCGTCCAGACGGTCATCAAAATAGCGGGTCCTCAGTCTCAGATTCTTCCCTGCCGGCGGGAAGTCCTGCTGAATGGTGCGCGCCGCCACTCTTGTCGCGTCGTCGAGAAACAATGGGGCGACATGATCGACGTAGAGCGGATGGGCTTCGTTGTTTTCCTCGACCCGGAACTCGGCCACGATGAAGGCTGTCCCCGTTACGTCCTTGATCGCGGTCATGTGGTCACGCCCCGGCCTTCGGCGCGTGCTTGAAATGGTCCTCGATCTTCTCGACGATCAGCCGCCAGGCTTCATGCTCCCGGGGGCCTGCGGTCTTCTCCACGGCGATCTGGAGATAGCCGAGCTCGTGCTCGATCTTCTCCCGCGGCAGCATGTGCAGCCGGCTCGCCAGGATCGCCGCCTCAATCACGGCAGCCTTGGCGCGGTTGAAGCCCTGGAACGGCGCGTGGTTCGCCTCGAGCACGACCTTGCAATGAAAGCGCGGCCGCTGCTCGTCCTCCTCGATGCGGTCGACCTTGAGCTCGGCATGGGCGAGCGCGGCGTCGAGCACGCGACCCGGAACGCGGGCCGCGGGCCGCGTCGGCCAGTCACGGTTGCCGGTGAGGCAGCCGGCAAAAATCAGCGCGTCATCGGTGAAATTGGCCACGGCGTAAGGATTGGCGCGGAGATTGTCGAGGGTGGTCGAGGGACGGAACGGCGCGATGATCCAGCCGTCGCCTTCGCCGGCGGGATCGGCGATCAGCCCGAGCGGGGCGATGTGCACGTCGCCCCCGGCGCTGACGGTGGTGACGATGGTCTCGCGGATCATCGGCATGTTGCGTTCGGCTCCATGGTGATGGGGTCGCTCATTTGCCGTTGCGCTTCCTCTTGGTGATCAGGGTGTGACCCGCTTCTCTCAGCTTTGTCATGTCGTCGGCAGGGGAATCGGCGGCAACGCCCCAATCGAGCGGCTCGTCCTGAGCGTAGCGCTTGGCGAGCCGCCAGGCGATCCCGGCGCGCGCGAGCTCGACGCCGAGATAGAAGGCGTGCGCGCCGTCCGTCTCGATGTCGAGCTTGGGGTAGAGCTCGAACACGTCGTCGGCGATGTGGTGGCCGTCGCGGTTATAGATGTGAATGCCGTCCTCGGCGATCTCGATGCGGAAATTCTTGTCGCGGACCTCGCCGGCATTCTCGGCAATCTCTTGCGGCGTGCTCGGGAAGGGGTCGCGGGCATGGAGCGCAAGCAGCCCTGCGGCGTAATCCTTCGGCAGGCCATGGTCGGCGCGCGCGGCATACATGATGCGGCGGGCAAGATCGTGCTCCTCTACGGTGCGGCGGGTGTGGGGGCTCACCTGCACCACAAGCACGTGTCTGATGTCGAGCTCAGCGGCGATGCCGAGCAGCACTGCGGTGATGCCGGTGGTGTCCGCATCGGTCAGCTCGGTGAGATTGCCGGTGCCCATCAGGATCTCGGCCTTGGGCCGTTTCCGCCTGAGCTCGGCGTAACGCTCGAGCGAGGCCATGAAGCCGAAATTGATCGGGTCGAGCACGGGGTCGGCGAGATAGGCCCTGCCCTTCGCCTCGAGCGCGTCCACGGCGCGATAGAGCGAGGCCATGTCGCCGTGATCCTTGGGGATCAGCACCGGGGTCGAGGCGACCTCGTCTGCGATGGCGAGGGTGTCCTCATTGAGGCTGAGCAGGAAGTCGGCGCCCGCCTTGCCGCCGCGGATGAGTTCCTCGGGATCGGCGGAATCGACGCTCGTCTGGTAGCCCTTGGCCTTCAGGGCCCCGACTGCCGCCTCCAAATGCGGGAACGGCGTGTCGGGCAGGCAACCGAGATCGATGACGTTGGCGCCTTTGCGCGCATAGTCCTCGGCTTGACTGAGGATGGTCTCCACCGGCAGCGCCGAGGCATCGACGATCTCGGCGAAGATCTGGATGTCGTATTTGGTCATGTCGGTGGCGCGCGCAGCGCGGCCGAAATAGCGCGGGATGTCCTTGAGCTCATCAGGTCCGCGCAGGAACGGCACGCCAAAGCGCGTGCTCAAGCGGCCGAGATCGGCGCGGCAGCGGCCGGGCAGCATGATCTTGTCGGCCTCCACCGGCTCAGGCAGGCGCCTTGAGATAATGTCCTCGGTCATCAAGGCCGCGACCTTCACCCCGATATCGAGAATCTTCCAGTCGAACCCGGGGTTCATGCCCTCCAGCACCGCCTCGAGGCGGGGCTTGGCGAGGTGTCCGGTGAGAAAGAGGATGTTCTCGGTCATCGGGGCTTCGGCGTGACTGACTGCCACGACTTCTAGCCCACCCCGCAGCGAAGCGCGAGGGGCGCCCAACGTCTTAACCCCTCGGCCTTAGTCGATGGTTGCGCCGCAAGCGCAGTCGCCGGCTGCGGCGAGGCTCGCGACGAACGCCTCCCGGTCGCCGCGGCCGAGCAGGAACACGGGAAGGCTCGCGTCCTTGAGCATGTCCGGAAAGGCGGCATCGACCACGCCGTCGCGCGCAAGCCCTGCGGCACCGAGCGCCGCGTGCTTGCGGCGTACCGACTTGATGATGAAGCAACGCTCGGCATCGAGCCACCGCGCGAGCCAGAGCGCGAGGCTGTCGGAGGTCACGGTCCAGGACTCCGGGATGTCGCGGCGGCCGGCGACGAGGGTGTAAGGCGCCCAGACGGCGACCCGCCCGCCCGCGAGCGACCGGCGGAGCGCGTGCTCGGTGTCGCCGACCTCGAAGCCTGCCCGCAACCCGGCAACCGCCCAGGCAAGCTGATCCATGGCCAGCAGCGCCATCCTGTGAGCCGCGGCGTCGCCGAAGCCGAGGTCGCGTTGCGAGGCGCGGACTTCATCAGCGAGAGCGCCGCCGCCCGGCACGACCACGATCGGGCGCGGGCTCGCGGCGATGGCATCGAGCCAGGCCGGAAGCTCGGGCGAGCGCACCACGCTGCCACCAAGCTTGACGACGATGGGACGCGGGGCCGAGGCGGGCGCCGCGTCGGGGCGCGCAGCGGGCACCGTCCGGCCGGCCATGGGATCAACCCCTCCCCTTGCGGCGCACGATCTCGACGCCGACGGCGCCCGGCTCCTTGTCGAGCTTTTCAATCTTGACCCGCACCATCGCCGCGCGCGGATGGGCAAGGCAGCGGGTGGCGATCTCGTCCGCGAGCGTCTCGACCAAATTGATGTGACCTTCGGCGAGGATGCCTTTGATGGTCGAGATGATCATGTCGTAGTCGAGCACGCGCGAGATCTGGTCCTCGACCGCCTCGCTGCTCGGCGCCACCTCGATATCGACGGAGAAGCGGGCGCGCTGGGTGACGCCCTTCTCGTGGCTATAGATCCCGATCTCGGCATCGAGCACCAGGTCGTGCACGAAGACGCGGTCGTAGGGCGCATCGGTGCTGGTGCCGCTGCTGGAGACGACGCCGGCGCGCGTCATTGGTTCTGCTGTCATGGGCGTTGGACTCCATGAGGGCCTTTAGGGGCCCTCCCTAGCACAACGCTCGAGCCGCCGCTTCCGGCGATTCCATGTGCGGTGCGAGGGGCGGCTGTTGCGGAATCAGGGCGCGGATCGCTTCGCACGCCGCTCGATCGAGCGCGGCGCTCCTGCCACCCCGGCAAAGCGCGCCGCGGAAGCCGAGGATATCCGGGCTGAGCTGAAGCAGAGCCGCCACGTCCTCCGCGGCGAGCGAGCCCGCAAGTCCGACCATGACGCCGTGAGCCTTGGCGCTGGCGATGAAGACGGAGAGGTCTCGCGCGCCGAGATGGGTGCGGAGCGACCCCAAGCTCTTGCCGGCGGTGTCGAGCATGATGCCTCTGGCGCCGATGGCGGCCGCCGCAGCGACGGCATCGAACCCAGGCATCGCGTCGGCGAACAGCACCAGGACGAGAGGAGCGTGTGCCGCCAGCGGACGAAGTGCCGCGAGGCAGGCGCGTGGATCGCCGCCTGGGAATAGCCCGATCTTGACGAAGTCGAAGCCGAGCGCGACGCGACCCTCCACGGCGCTCAGAATGCGCTCCGCCTCCATCGGCACATCGCCGATGGTGGCGCTGACCGGACGGCGCCCGGCCACGGCCGAGACAATCGCCATGCTGGTCTCGCGATCGACGGCGCCAAGAGCGCCTTGCGCCGGATCCTTCAGATCGATGATGTCGGCGCCGCCCCGAAGGGCGATCTCGGCTTCGGCCGGATCACGGACGCTCGCCAAAAACAGGGCCATCAAGCGTTACCGGAACCAGCCGAAGAGACCGCCTCCGCCGCCGCCACGGCGCGGCCGGCTTTGACCACCGCCGGGACCGCCCCAAGGTGAGTTGAAGAAGCCACCACCCTGATCGCGCGCGACGGGCCTCGGCTTCGGCTTTCTCAGCTTGATTTCATTTGGCGTGCCGTCGAGGTCCGTGACCACCACGGAATAGGCCTGCCAGTCCCACTTGGCCTCGTTTGAGCCCCAGCTATAGGGCTCGATGGTGACGACCTTGTTGGACCAGAGGTCGACGATCGCGGTGTAGACGAGGTCCTGATCGCCACCATCGCCGAGACTGCCGGCGTAATAGCGCAGGAGGCCGATGCCTGAGAGCGAAGCCTTCTTCAAGCTCCACTCGAGGATCTTAGGCTTGCCCGCACCGAACATCTCAAGCTCGGCCCGAACCTTCGGATATTTCGTGCTGGTGGCGACATAGCGCCCAGGCGACGGCTCCTTGATCACCCAGTCCTCAACCGGCTGCGCCAAGGGCTGGCCCGGCTCGGGCGGGACCTCCTGGTCGAGCTTGACAAGGGCGTCGCGGCTCTCGGACTGGAACGGATCGAGCTCAAGCGAGTGGCGATAGTCCGCAATCGCCTCGTCGGTCTTGCCCATGGCCTGGTAGATGTCGCCCCTGATGCGCAAGGCGACCGGATCGTCGGGAGCGATCGTCAGCGCCTGATTCACGTCGGTCAGCGCCGCATACTCAACCGGCGGCGCGGGTTCTGGCACCGGCGGGGCGGCCGCTGCGCCGTCCTGTGCTGTCGCACCTGGCGTCTCCGCTGGAACTGCGCCGGCGTCCGCTACCACGCCTGCTGAAGCGTCGGCACCGGGCGTCGCCGCCGGGGCCGCAGGCGTAGCCGCATCGCCTTCGGCCGGGGTTCCGGCCGCAGCTGTGGCCTCCGGAGCAGGAGCCGCCGCCTCCGGAGCGGCGGTCGGAGCGGGCGCGGTTGCGTCGCCAGGAGTCGCGGCAGTGGCAGCGGTTTGCCCGTTGGCCGTTTCGGTCGAAGCCGCGGCGGCGTCCGGTGAGGCCGCTGCGGCATCTGGTGAGGTCGCGGCGGCGGCATCTGGCGATGCGGCAGTGTCAGGTTGTGCGGCGCCATCAGGCGCGGCGTTGGCGTCGGCGGGCGCGTTGGCGGCATCGCCAGTGGCTGGCTGCTTGGCAACGACCGACTCCGCTTGCGGCTTCGGCACCTCCGGCGGGTCCTTTCGCAGCTTGACCGCGGCAAGCATGGCATAGGCCTTAGCGTCTTGCGGGGCGAGCTCGATGGCGCGGTTGAAGTCGGCGATGGCGTCGTCGTAGCGGCGCACCTGGCTGAAGACGTCGCCGCGCTCGAGATAGGCCTCGACAAGATCGGGCTTGAGCTCGATCGCCTTGTTCAGATCGTCGACCGCCGGATTGTACTT
>Ga0315553_10004315_pt1 | contig 10743 bp, 8 predicted proteins | sample SalMarSW160140MG_FD_203099 | JGI IMG/M metagenome (GOLD analysis project Ga0315553, IMG submission 203099) | Salt marsh sediment microbial communities from the Plum Island Ecosystem LTER, Massachusetts, United States - Salt Marsh Sediment SW1601-40 ... | reverse complement strand
AACTATTAGCATAATAGGTATATTTCGGAAAAAAATTATCTCCATTACAGGAAGATGACCTAAAAATTTCACCATTGCCGATATCAAAGAAAAACAAATTGTGGCAATAATCATCATTAAAATTCCCACATTAGAAGTATCTTCTCCGTTCTTTTCTAAATCCAACAATCTAATTTTAATAATTATGAGCACCTCACCATTTTTTATTTTATAATATACACAATATAAAAATATACTAATCGATTATCCTTTTAAAGTAAAGAAGATACTACTCGAAATGTGCCTTTTATGAGAATCAAGGTATAGAAAAATTAAAGTTAAATTTATTTCAATTTCTAAATAACAAAATTTAATATTTTTTTGACTTTTCTCAATATTTGTGTTATTTTATTAAAAATTTAATATTTATTGCCTCACTTTTTCCTAAGTGAGGTAGAGGCGCGAGCAATAATCAGTACTGGTGATGAGATGGGCATCTTTGATTTGTCAGGAAAGGTATTCTCGCCGAAGCGTAAAGATAACAGCTCTAATCTTTATGCTGGGTTTATGGTTAAAAGCCATAAGACTGTCATCAGAATCTATACCCTGGTTTCTGATGAAGCGCTATCTCATTCGATGAGAAAAATGGGATAAATTAATTGTTGGATTCATTTCAGGCAATTGATGAGCATAGCGTTCATCAATTGCCTTTTTTATTGATGAATCTAGAGATTGCCGGTTATAGGAATAACTATTGGCAAATTGCCCTTACAACTTAATACTAAATACTAACGACTATTTTAAGGAGAAACAAATGAAAAAACAAAATACCATAACTTCCCAAATAAATCGTGAGGGCTTTTCCCTAAATAAATCCGGAAATTTAGAATTTGACCGATGTGAAGTGGTAAAATTAGCCCAAAAATACGGAACCCCCTGTTATATTTTTTCCGAAAATATCATCAGAAAAAAATGTTGGGAATATGTTACTGCTTTTTCCCGAAGAAATATTAATTTCGAAGTAATCTACGCCGGTAAAGCCTTCCTGGTTAAAGCAATGTGTAATATTTTAAAGGAAGAGGGTCTTGGGCTGGACGTTTCTTCTGGCGGAGAATTATATACTGCCCTCTCAGCAGGATTTCCTCCGGATAAAATATTTTTCCATGGGAATAATAAATCCAAAGTGGAAATAGAATTTGCTCTTAAAGAAAAAATCGGTACCATGATGGTAGACAGTGAATATGAGCTAGACTTGATTGACCGGATTGCAGAAAGTTTAAATACCAAAGTAAGAATCATTCTCCGGGTAACACCGGGAATAGATACCCATACTCATAAATATATTCAAACCGGACAGGTAGATTCAAAATTTGGAATCAATATTGACCGGGTGCCCAGTTTTATGAAAAAAGTTTTATCTAAAGAACACCTTAGCTATCATGGTTTACATTTTCATCTCGGCTCACAAATTTTTGATCTATATCCTTATGTTCTCGCTATTAAAGAAATGGTAAAACTGATAGGAAAGATAAAAGAATTAGAGGGAGTGGATACCCTAAATTTAAATTTAGGCGGAGGATTGGGGGCAAAATACTTAGAAGTTGACTTGCCTCCTTCTATAGAAAATTTTGTAAATTTAATGGTTGATAATATAGAAAATGAGATACGAAAAAATAATCTAATGATGCCCAAAATTTTAATAGAACCGGGCAGGTCTATTGTAGCTGAAGCGGGCATTACACTCTATTCTATCGGTAATATAAAAGAGATCCCCGGGATTAGAAAATACCTTATTGTGGATGGCGGAATGGCCGATAATCCTCGACCCATCCTTTATGAAGCAAAATATGAAGGTGTTTTAGTTAATAAAATAGACAGCAGCCTACCTAAGGAAAGGGTTACTATAGCCGGAAAATGCTGTGAATCAGGAGATATCCTAATCAACAACTTAATGCTTCCTAAAGCAGCACTTGGTGACTTACTAATCGTGTTTACCACCGGAGCTTATCATTTTTCTATGTCCAGCAATTATAATCGGCTTCCGCGGCTAGCAGTTGTCCTGGTAAATCAAGGAAAAGATGATTTAATCGTAAAAAGAGAAACTTATGCTGATATGGTAAAAAATGATGTTAATCCAGAATGGTTTAATTAAAAAATAATATAAAGGTGAAATTTATGAGAATAATAGTAAAATTTGGCGGAACCAGTGTTCAGGACCCGGAAAGAATTAAAAAAGCTGCTCAATCAATCATTCAACAAGCAAAAAAAGGGCATGAAATAGTAGCGGTTGTTTCAGCAATGGGGAATACCACCGATACTCTAACTTCTTTGCTTAAAGACTCTGTTAAAGATCGTGTTGAGGATAGAGACTATGCTGATTTTGTTTCTATGGGAGAGCGGATAAGTGCCAGAGTTCTTGCGGCAACCATTAAATCTATGGGATTTTCTTCGAAATATTTTGACCCCGCAGATAAAGATTTTCCTATTATTACTGACTCAAATTTTAACCAAGCTAAAATTCTTTCTCAAGAAAGTCAGGAAAAATGCCAAAATATTATTCAACCTTTACTCGAAAAAAAACTTATTCCTATCATATGTGGTTTTTTAGGTAGAAGCTGTGAAGATGGAAGTACAACCACTCTTGGCCGGGGCGGCAGTGATATCACTGCTTTTGCCCTGGGAAATTTTTTAGAAGCTGATGAAGTAATCATTGTCACTGATGCAGTGGGAGTATTAAGTGCTGATCCCCGGATAATAAAAGAACCCATAACTTTAAAGAAAATAAGCGTGGAAGAGATGGGAGTCCTTGCTGAAGGTGGGGCAAAAGTTTTACACCCACAGGCCTTAAAATATAAAACGGATAAAATGAAAGCAAAGATAATTCATTTTCAGAACGGAAACTTAACAGCAAAAGGTACAGAGATAATAGGGGCTTTTAAAAGCAAATTAACTCTTTTTAAAGAAAAACTGACTATGTTGACTATCCTGGGAACGGAAATTTTTAATACACCAGGGCTATTAAAAAAAATAATTACCCCTATTTCCGATCATCATATTAGTCTATACGGTGTCTCTATCGGTACAAAACATATTGGAATTTATGTTATGGAGAATTATTCTCAGCAATCTTATGACCTCATTCATCCTGTTGTCATTGAAGATGAGAAATTAAAATCGGTTACCTTAAAAAATGACATTGCCTTAATGATTGCCAGAAGCAGAGATTTTATTGAAACACCGGGTATTATTGAAAGGATTACCCGTCCTCTGGCTCAAAATAATATCAATATACTTGAAATGACCACTATCAAAACAGATATTTTAATCTTCCTAGAATGGAAAGATAGGGAATTCGCCTGTCAAATAATCAACAAATCATTGGAAGAGGCAGGAATTGTGGTGACTAAATAAATTTGGCATAAGCCAAATTCGTATCTAGTATCTAGTATCTAGTATCTCGTGAAGAAAATAGCAAAGAGTAATTGGTAATGTGCGATAAGCAAGGAAAGTTTAGAGCGTATAGCGTATAGCGTATAGTTTTAGGAAGAAAGGAAAAGAAATCAAAAACTGACTAACGACTATTCACTATTCACTAACGACTAAATAAAAAAGGAGGAATAGAAAATGTTTAAAGGATCTCTTGTAGCTATGATCACCCCATTTACAGAAAGCGGGAAAGTTGATGAAAAAGGAATAAAAGAATTGGTGGAGTTTCATATCAAAAATGGAACCAATGGTATTGTCCCCTGTGGCACCACCGGGGAATCGCCCACTCTCTCACATGAAGAACACAAAAAAGTAGTGTCGTTAACCATAAAAGCAGTAGCGGGAAGGATTCCGGTCATTGCCGGAACCGGCTCCAACAGTACCTGGGAAGCTCTGGACTTAACTTCCCATGCAAAAGAAAACGGTGCTGATGGAGCCCTTGTAGTTGTCCCTTATTACAATAAACCTACTCAAAAGGGATTGTATATGCATTATAAAAAATTAGCCGAAGAAATTGATATACCCATCATCGTTTATAATGTCCCTTCTCGGACCGGAGTGAATATGTTACCTGAAACTTTAGCAGAATTAGCAGAATTAAAAAATATTGTGGCAGTAAAAGAAGCCAGTGGAAATTTAGACCAGATGACCCAGATCGTTGAATTGTGTGGAGATAAAATCACCCTTCTCTCCGGAGATGATAAATTATTACTCCCTGTGCTATCCATAGGAGGAAAAGGGGTAATCTCGGTGGTCGCCAATATTATCCCCCGGGATGTTTCTGATATGGTTAGAGAATTCGAAGAGGGAAATTATCAGAAAGCTCAAGAAATTTTCTTATCTAAAGTCTATCCTTTGAGCAGTGCTATGTTTTACGAAACTAATCCTATCCCGGTTAAAACCAGTGTCCGCTTAATGGGAATGCCTTCGGGTGAATTACGATTGCCCTTGTCTCCCATGAGTGAAAGTAATTTAACCAAATTAAAAGCAGACTTAATAAAATTCGGCTTATTGGAGGGATAATAAATGATTAAAGTCATTGTCTGCGGCGGCTGCGGGAAGATGGGTTCAAAGGTCGCGCAATTAATATACCAAAATAAAGATATGGGATTGCTAGGAATCATTGAATCACCTTCTCATCCTGATATTGGAAAAGTTTGGGGAAGGTCTCTCGGTATTGGAGAAACCGGGATACTTATTAAAGATGATTTGGAAGAAATCATTCAAAACGCTGATCAAATAGTTGAATTTACCAATCCCCAAGTCTCTTTAGAACATCTGGAAATTATCGCTAAATATAAAAAACCTATGATTATGGGAACTACCGGCTTTTCCTCAAAAGAAATCGAAATAATTAACCGATTAGCTCAAGGCATTCCTTTTCTCCTCTCACCAAACATGTCTTTAGGAGTAAATCTACTCTTTAAACTTGCTGCTGAAACGGCTGCCGCTTTGAGCGATGATTACGATATAGAAATTGTAGAAACCCATCATCGTTTTAAAAAAGATGCCCCCAGCGGAACGGCCAAAAAATTAGCTCAGGAAATTGCTAAAGCCAAAGGAATAAACCTGGATGAAGCGGCAATCTACGGGAGAGAGGGAATAATTGGAGAAAGGGGAAAGGGAGAAATCTGTATCCACTCGATTCGAGGTGGAGATATTACCGGTGAACATACGGTAATATTTACTGCCATGGGTGAGAGATTAGAATTAACCCATAAAGCCCACAGCCGTGATACTTTTGCTTACGGTACCATTCAAGCAATAAAATTTATGGAAAGTAAGCCTGCTGGATTTTACGAAATGAAAGATGTATTGAAGATTTAAAAACAGTAATAGGTAATGAGTGATGGGTAATGAGTGATAAGAAATGAGAAAAGAGTTAGCTAGTTAAGAAACAAGAATACCAGAGTCGGGTGTTAAAACACATAGAACACTGGTGAGTAATAGGTAATAAGTAATTTGTAGGGGTTTGATTTATCAAACCCGCTAGAAAAATTATAGAAATAACCCGGGTCGAATAAATTCGACACCTACTAAATGATCAAAAATTATTATAGATAGATATTTTGTGTATGATGTACATGAAAATATTGTAAAGGGAAAAATCATTATGAAAATAGATTTTGTTAAAATGCACGGATTGGGGAATGATTTTATATTAATAGACTGTTTAAGTAAACCATTGGGTGATTCATCATCTCTTTCTTATCTGGCTAAAAAGCTTTGTAATCGTCACTTTGGGATAGGGGCAGATGGATTGATACTGATCTTACCCTCATCTAAAGCAAATCTAAAAATGAGAATTTTTAATTCCGACGGAACGGAAGCTCAAATGTGTGGAAATGGCATTAGATGTTTCGCTAAATATGCCTACGAAAATAAAATAATTTCTAAAATTAAGTTTACAATAGAGACCTTGGCAGGTATTATAACTCCCGAATTAATCTTTAAAGGAAAAGAAATATCGGGAATTAAAGTAGATATGGGTATTCCTAAATTAAAGAGAAGAGAAATCCCTATGGAGGGAGAAAATTCCCCCACAGTAGTCGATGAAACCTTAAAAATTGATTCTAAAACTATTTTTCAAATTACCTGTGTTTCCATGGGAAATCCTCATTGTATAACCTTCGTCAATGATGTACAATCTATAGCGGTAGATGAAATTGGCCCAAAAATTGAAAATCACCCCCTCTTTCCTGAAAAAACCAATGTAGAGTTTATTCAAGTTTTAAATAAACAAGAGATACGCTTTAGAGTATGGGAAAGAGGAGCTGGAGAGACTCTGGCTTGCGGAACCGGAGCATGTGCTGCCTTGGTAGCGGCAGTTTTGAATAAAAAAACCGACCGGGAAGCTATCATTCACTTGCCGGGCGGTGATTTAGATATTCAGTGGGCTGATAATGGCCATGTGTACATGACCGGACCAGCAGAATTGGTATTCAGAGGAGAGATAATTATTTAATTGACCAATTGGCCGATTCACCAATTGCCAATTGACCGATTGACCAATTAACCGATTCACCAATTAAATCTAGTTGGTTGATAAATTGATTAGTAAATAATTTGTAAAGAAAACAGGATTTAAAAAAATAGGATAATATCATAGTACAATTTTAAAAAATTTTAATAGAAAGGATTTTTGTTAATGAAGATAGCACACAGAATAGAAACTATCCCCCCTTATCTATTTGCAGAAATTGATAAGAAAAAAGAAGAAGCTATTAAAAAGGGAGTAGACATTATTAATTTAGGTATTGGTGACCCTGATCAACCTACTCCTAATCATATCATTGAAAAATTAAGGGAAAGTGTTAAAGACCCTAAAACCCATGATTACCCACCCTATGCGGGAACAACTGAATTCAGACAGGCCGTTGCCTCATGGTATAAAAATAGATTTAGGGTTGACTTAGACCGGGATAAAGAGGTGATGGCCCTTATCGGCTCCAAAGAAGGAATAGCTCATCTCTTTCTTGCCTTTATAGACCCGGGAGATTTCAGCCTTATCCCTGATCCCGGTTACCCGGTCTATAAAACAGGAACTCTATTTGCCGATGGGTTCCCTTATACCATGCCCTTGTTAGAAGAAAATAATTTTTTACCTGACCTGGAAGAAATAGATGAAGAGATTGCACAAAGAGCTAAATTAATGTTTATCAACTACCCTAATAACCCTACTGCTGCAGTGGCCAATAAAGATTTTTTTGAAAAAGTAGTCAAATTTGCTAAAAAATATGATATCCTGGTTTGCCATGATTTTGCTTATTCCGAAATGACCTATGATGGCTATAAAGCAAACAGTTTTTTAGAAGTAGACGGTGCCAAAGAGGTGGGCATAGAATTTCATTCCTTATCCAAAACTTATAATATGACCGGTTGGCGTTTAGGATTTGTAGTAGGAAATGAAGAAGCTATTTCCGCCCTGTCAATCATAAAAACAAACATTGATTCTGGCGTTTTCAAAGCCATTCAAAGAGCTGGAGTAGAAGCCTTGTCTGGACCTCAGGATAATATTCAAAAAATGAATGAAATCTATACCGGAAGGCGGAATGTAGTCGTCAATGGATTAAAGAAATTAGGATGGAATTTAAAGCCAACCAAAGCCACTTTTTACCTCTGGATTCCTACTTTGAATAAAATGAGTTCTATGGAATTTTCTAATCTCTTACTAGAAAAGACAGGAATAATTGTTACTCCTGGAGTCGGTTATGGAGAATATGGGGAAGGATATGTAAGAATTGCATTGACCGTTGAGGAAAAAAGATTGGGAGAAGCAATGGGAAGAATGGAAAAAGCCGGAATTAATCAAAAATAATAAAAATTTAAGAAGCACACAATATAAACCATTTATCGAAAGCTATGTTAAGTTTCAATATCTTACCCAGAATAATAATATAAGCCAAATAACTTAAAGGCAAAATTCATATAGGTACCTTAGTATTCTTACTATGACTATAATTACTTAATACAAAGTAGATTTTCTTTAAATCTTCTATCTTAAATTAAGAAAACAAAAAATTATTTTTCAACGTATTTTCTAGAAAGAACGAGTTTAGATTTTGCAACAATATTTTCTGCACATAATCCATATTTATTTAAAAGTTCTTCATAACCTCCCGATTCGCAAAAGACATCCTCTATACCAACTATTTCCATCGGAACAGGATAATTACGGACAATAACTTCAGCAACAGCTGCACCTAAACCTCCAAATATACTGTGTTCTTCAACTGTGACAATAGTACCAGTCTCTTTTGCACACTTTAATAATAATTCAGTATCTATTGGTTTAATGGTATGGATATTAACAACTCTGGCATTAATGCCTTCATTTTTCAGAAGTTTTGCAGCTTCCAAAGCTTTGTGAACCATATAACCTGTTGCGATAATTGTAAGATCTGAACCATCTACCAAGATATTTCCTTTCCCAAATTCAAAATTATAGCTATTATCATATATGTATGGCATCTCTGCTCTACTGAGACGAAGATAGATCGGGCCATCTATATCCAGACAAGCTTTCACGCTTTTCTCTGTTTCAACAGGATCAGATACTGAAATTATTGACATGTTTGGAAGAGCCCTCATGAATGCGATGTCAATAAGAGAATGATGGCTTGCACCATCGTATGAATCTGAAAGCCCGGAATATGCACCGGCTATTTTAACATTAAGATTTGTATATGCAATTAGACTATGAATCGGATCACCAGCACGAAGAACCATAAAATTTGCAAAAGTATTAATAAAAGGGATTTTTCCGGTTGTGGCAAAACCAGCTGCCATACCAGCCATATTTGCCTCAGATATACCAACATTAAAAAATCTTTCAGGAAACTTTTCCCCAAAAAGACAACTTTTAGTAGAATTCGAAACATCTGAATCGAGAACTATAATCCTTTTATCTTTCTCGCCTATTCGAACAAGAGCTTCTCCGTATGCCTGCCTTATCTGCTTTGTTTTCATAATTAATTCCCTCCACTCAATTCTTTCATTGCAATATTAAAATGTTCATCGTCGATAGGCTTACCATGCCAAATATTCTTTCCTTCCATAAACGATATTCCTTTTCCCTTAACTGTCTCTGCAATAATAATTGTTGGTTTAACTTTTACTTGTTTTGCTTCTTTCAGTGCACTTGAAATATCTCTGATATTATGACCATTCGTCTCTATAACTTTCCAACCAAAAGACTCCCATTTGGCATTAATATTTCCTAATGGCATAATTTCATCAATTGTCCCATCCAACTGCACTTTATTATGATCAAGTATAACAATAAGATTCTCTAATTTATATTTTGAAGCTGCCATGGCGGCTTCCCAAATAATTCCTTCTTGTGTTTCTCCATCTCCGATTAGAACATATACATTGTATTTCTTTTTATCGAGTTTACCCGCTAAAGCCATACCAACTGCAGCAGAAACTCCAAGCCCTAAGGGACCTGTTGAAAGATCAACGCCCGGTGTAGTTTTTGCACACGGATGCCCTTGAAGCATGTGGTTGAGTTGCCGAAGATTGCAAAGTTCACGCATATCAAAGTACCCTTTCTCTGCTAAATTTAAATAAAGCATAGGAGCTGCATGTCCTTTGCTAAGAATAAATCTATCTCTATCGGGATCATTAGGATTTTTTGGATTAACATTCAGTTCATGAAAATATAATGTTGTAATTATTTCTGTTGCTGATAAAGATCCTCCTGGATGCCCTGAGCCAATTGCATGAAGGCACTCAATGAGTTCTTTACGAAACTTTTTACATAAATTTACTAGCTTGTCCTCTTGTTCACTAGTTAAAATCATCAATATACTCCTTTTTAGTTTTAAAAATATAATATAAATAAATCTTATATTGCAATCAACTACTGGTTATCTAAGAAATTGATAATTGAGTAAGAACTAAATAATTACATCGATACCCACCCTTTACAGGTGAGAAGTTCCCCTTATATTAAAATAGTTTTTTCTTCACAAAAATTTTAAACCGGTTTTAAAACGATTTTAATACCTTGTTTATCTTCAAAAATATCAAATCCCTCTTTCCATGATGATAACGGAAACTGGTGGGTAACAAGACACTTGAGATTTACTTTATCATTTTTTACCAGCGATATTGCATTCTCCCAAGAAGTCCAGATTGATCCAAAAGAACCTGTAACTTTCAGTTCTTTATAGCAAAATTGATTAAAATCAAGAGAGGTCATTTTACTTGATAACCCAATCTGGGTATACTCACCTCGTTTTTTTATTAAATCAATATTTGTTTTAATAGCAGAAGAAGAACCAGAACATTCGAAGACAGCGTCAACACCACTGCCATATGTTTCTTCCTGTATAACTTGATAAATATCTTCCTTCTGTATGTTTATTACTCGATCAGCGCCAAGTTTTTTAGCAAATTCTAATCTGTCTATATCATAATCTGTTCCACTTATTAATACTTTCGCACCATGAGCCTTTACAACCTGTAAGGTCATCAATCCAATAGCACCCGGACCAGTTATTAACACTATATTAGTTGGACTTATAGTACTCTGATCCATAGTTGCATGAGTTACGCATGCAAGAGGTTCCAGTAGGGCACCACTTATAAAACTAATTTCTTTTGGCAATAAATGAATTTTATCCTGTGGAACAATGGTATACTTTGCGAATGCACCATTGTACCAATAACCAAGAGTTCTCCTATTATTACAAAGATTATAACGACCTATCTTGCAATAAAAACAGCGACCGCAGTAATCTATAGCTGTCTCTGATGTTACTCTGTCACCAA
>Ga0315553_10004313_pt1 | contig 10747 bp, 5 predicted proteins | sample SalMarSW160140MG_FD_203099 | JGI IMG/M metagenome (GOLD analysis project Ga0315553, IMG submission 203099) | Salt marsh sediment microbial communities from the Plum Island Ecosystem LTER, Massachusetts, United States - Salt Marsh Sediment SW1601-40 ... | reverse complement strand
CGTGAGCATCCCGTGCGAGCGGCGGATGCGGCGCAGCGCCAACACGCCCAGCACGAGCGACACGATTTGCGGAATGAGCAGACAGCCCAGAAACGCCAGCACGAGACTCATCAGAGCCATGATCGAGAGTTGCGGCGTCGGTGCGACGGGCGGCGATGCGGTCGGCTGCGCAATGTCCGTCGACGCGGCGCCGGTCGTTGCTGCCAGAGCGGTGCCGCCGTTGCCTGCTGGAGTGACCACGGTCGGGCGCGCGGGCGCAAGTGGCATTCGCCGTGCCCATGCGCGCACCGACGCGAGGTTCAAGAACACCAATAGCAGTACGCCGTACGCCGGGGCCACGGCGGGAACGGCGGCGATAAAGCGCACTTCCGTGGGGCCGCCGCCGTACCCGACGTTGCCTCGCTGGGCCGCCTCGTAACTGGCCATTCCGCTAACGGCTACCGTTGCCACGCACGAGAGAAGTGGCGCGGCGAACGCCAAGGCGACAAACACAAAGGAGAGCGTGCGTCCCCAGCGCTGACGCAGCAGCAGGCCGACGCCGGAAACGAACAGCAACCCGCCCACAAGTGCGAACCCCCAGATGACACCCCTCAGGATATTGGTGCTGGCCGCCCCCGCGCCGAACCGCTCGATCGTGTTGATGCTGTCGCCCACCACCAACAGATTCAGCAGAAATAACCCCGGGCCCAGGGCCATGCTCAGGCAACCGAAAATCGCGAGCCACTTGGGCGCTTGAGCGGGGGGGCCCACGCTCGGTGGTGCACTCCGTTCGCCTCCGGCGGCTATGGGTGGCTGCGTGGAGCGATCCGGCGCCTGCGCAAAAGGCGACGTCCCTGCCGCCCCACTTGGCGCATCTGGTTGCTGCTCCGCCGTCCGCGCCGGTGCATGCGGCGGCACGGTTCGTGCCGCTTGGCTCGCAGCACCGGGCGCGACAGTTGCATCTGCCGAGCTGGATGCGGCCGATGGCAGTGCCTTTCCGCATCGCCCACAGAATCGGGCATGAGGAGGATTGTCGCGCTGGCAATGAACACAAGTCGTCATTGGATCGCCTGAGAAAGAATCATCAAGGTCGAGGGCAACGGCAAAAGTATCGCGCCCATGTCCGCCGTGCGTTGCACGTCGATTCTCGTGCGCGACGCTCGTGCCCGCCCGGTCAATCGCGCAAGCTATTCACCTTGCCGGGCCGATGTGGATCGGACTGCAGCACGCGCTCGTGCTCCTGCAGAAACTGCCGCGAGCGCTCGACCTTCCGCTGAAGGTGCCGCTGTGCTTCGTAGTTGCCGGCCAGCGCGGCGCTGAGGTCTTCGACGGCCGGCTGGATGTAGTACTTGTTCATCCGCCAGTCGTTGATCTCATTGCCTAATCCCATGCCGACGGCCGCGGGGGGATAAAAGATGGCCATGATTTCGACGGCGGTTACCACGCGCTCGGCCCGCACCTGGTCGTCGGGGCGTTGGGACTCGCCCTCGCGCATTTGTTGCGTCATGAGCTTGAAGGCGGCGTTGTAGACTTTGAGCGTATGTTCCATCCAGGGGCGAGCCGGGTCGTCGAGGGGCAATTGATTGACGCCCACCTTGAGCAGCTCGCACACGGAGTCGAGCGATTTGCCCACGCGCTCCGAGTCCTGTTTCGCCTGGAGCGCCTGCGATTCCGAGTCGTACGCCGAGATCAGCGATTCGGCATCCTTGGTGGCTCGCACCAGCTCGGCCTCGACCTGCCGGATGGCTTCGACGGTTTTCTTATCGAACGCCTTTTCGTAGCGGGGCATCTTCGAGAGCCGCTCCGCCACGTTGCCGATCTGCGCCATGCTGAGGGCGTTGGCCAGGTCGTTTTGCGCCAGCTCGCGGCGCAGGGCCAGCATTTCATCCTGGTAGCGAAGCAAGTCCCCCTGCCAGCCACGCACCTCGGCGAGCTTGTCTTCCAGCTTCTCGATCAGTCCCTCGAGCCGCTGTTTCTCCTTGCGCGCCAGCCGGCGGTCGGATTCGGAGAAGTACAAATCGGGGTCGACGACGTCGCCCAGCACCAGCGCGTCGTCGGCCGGTTGTTCGCCCTCGCCCGCGGTGACGTCGACGTCGGGGAGCCGACTCCACGCCAGGTGAGTGGAATCGAACGAGCGGAACGCGGCGGGCGTGTCGACGCCGGTCACGCGCCGCGATTCGTACTGTTCGAGCGTTTTGGCCAACACTCCGGAGCGCACCTTGTCGGCCAGGGCATCGGCGCCGTAGTCGCCCGTGCGGCTGGGAATCACGTACGCCCGACCCTGAAACGAGGGGCCCGTCTCGCTGAGCGCCCGCCCCGGAGCAAGCGGAACGGCGCGAACGTTGTCGGGAATCTTCCCGTACGATGCCTGCCCATCCCCCGCTGGCCCGTCGGTTACCTGTCCGGGTGCGTAGTAGGAAAAGGTGCGCTCGCCCGACGAGGCGGACGACGCGGCGCGTCGCGCTCCCGCCAGGCTCGCCGACAACGAGCCGGCCGCCGCTATGCCTGAATCGATGCGGCCGTTGATGTCGGCTGCCATCGAATCGAGCTGCTCTTGCATGCGGGCACGTTCGGAGTCGGCGAGTCGGTAGTCGCGCTCCTTCTCGCTGGCGGCGATTCGCAGCTCTAAGAGTCGGGCGTCGTTGTAGATCTGGTCCAGCCGGCGGTCGAGGATCGCTTTGCGGCTGTTATTCTCGTTGGCGCGGCCGCCGAGGTCGTCGTTCCGGCGGTTGATTCGACCGCGCCATGCCTCTCGTTCGTTGTACCATCGCAGCAGGCGGCGGTACTCGGCGTCGTTCATGCTTCCCGCGGCTTCGTAGGCGGCGAGGTCGCGTCGGTATGAGACACCGTCACGATCGTATTCGGCCACGTCGGCGTTGTAGAGATCCCATTCCGCCTCGACGGCAGCGACCTTGGCATTGTGCGCCTTCACCTCGGCGTCGATGCGGCGTTTGTCGTCTTCGTTCTTGCGCTGTTGCGAATTGTATTGGTTTTGCGCCGTCTCCCACTCGATGCGGAGCCGCTGCACGCGCGACTGGTAGCTGCGGACCTGGCTTTCGAGCGACTGGTAGTCGCTAATGGCGCGGTCGATTTCCAACTTGCGGTTTTGCAAGTCGAACAAGGCCGAGCTGATGTCGCTCCACGTTCCGCCGTCGAGGGCGTCCTGCACGGAGTTGGCGTCGCTTTGGGCCTGGTTGATGGCCGTTTGCAAGCGAAACGAATCGGGCGCCTCCGCCGCGGCGGCTTGCGCTAGGACGGTCGCGCAGAGAGCGGCGGCAATCAAGGTCGGGGGAAGCAATCGCGTCATGATTGGGCTCATGGTGGAGAATCGGCAAACGGGAAGAATCAGCCTCCGCGATGATCGCGGAACAAGTCGCATTTCAGCAGCAGCAGACGGCGGCTATTGTGGTCGAGCATCAGCAAGTCGCCCGCGTGGGGATAGATCGGTCCACCGGCCCCCAGCACCAACGGGAGCACGGCCCCTTCGCTGAGCATGTATACAGCCTCGTCGGTGGCGAAGACCAACAATCCGCCGGCGTCGTGCAGACCGACTAGATCGGGCCCATCGGGCAGTTCGACGAGCGTCGTGCGATCGACCGCGTCGCCCTCTCGTGACGAGCCGTCGAACCGCAGCCGCTCGATACGGCGCCCCATGGCGGCGACAATTCCCTCGGGCGCCGCGCCCAGCGCGGTAACGTGCTGGTCCGCGGGCAGGAGGCGCCGAAGCCGGCCCTGTTCGATTGTAAATAGCCCGCCCGCCGACTGTCCACCGAATAGAAACACGCGGCCATCAGCCGGCCGGGCCCAGACTTGCATGGTGGGATCGCCGAGGCTGTCGCCGGTGACGAGCCCGCCGTTGCTCACACTGGCGAGTTGGCCCTGTCGCGTAATCAGCAGCAGTCCCTCGCTTCCCAGCGCGGCAGCGCGCAGCGGCGGGCCCGCCGCGTGCAGGCGTTTTCCGCTTGCCAGGTCATGCGCGGCTGCGTCGGCTATGACAACGGCTCCGCCTTGGCGCGCCGCCAGGTTTTGGATCGCGCGGCCGGCCAGATCGCCCGGTTGCGGTAGTATCACGACGCGCACCTCGGGATGCGTCGTCAGCTCACTGGGCGCCTGCGCCGCGGGAGCAAGTAGCGGCGCACTGGCAACTGCGAAAAGCTGCGAGCGGCCGCCGCTGGCCAGTTCCCTGGTGAGGAGCGGTCTGCCCGGGCTTCCGCGCTCCGACAGCGGTGGCAACCGAAACTCGGCTACCTTGGCGTCATCGAGGATCACGAACTGGGCGGGCAGCACGGTCTGGCGAGTTGCATTGCCCGCGTCGGATCCCATTGTCTCTTCCCACTCGTAGGCGGTGGCGGCGCCGACCGTGTACAGCGACGTCGCCTCGGGCGGTGTTTTGACCGACAGCGAGTCGATGTTGGCCTCCTGGCCGGGTACGCGGGCGATGATCGACAATTCGTTTTCGGCGAGGCAGGGCACCATGCGAATGCTGCACGCAGGGAGCCGAAACTGCCAGCGGATCGGGCCCTCAGCGACTTCCAATTGAAGCGGTTCATCGTAAGGGTTGGCCACTGCCAGCCAGCACCCCGAGTCGGCTGGCACGATGCGCCCGGCGTCGTATACCTGGATTTCGGCGTTGCGATCGAGCGGGCGGCCTCTGTCGCTCCCCCGCTTGGTCCATCGCAGCGTGTCGGTGCTCTCGTCGAACCACAGCGGAGTCGGTGCCGGCACGCCCACTTTCGTATGGACCCGTCGGGCGTCGACCTGGGTGCCCACTTCGAGGGGTTCGCCCGCCGCCGAATACAAGTGTACGCATCCCGGCTCGAGCACAAACGTGGCCGATTCGGGCGTCGCGGGCGTGTCCGACATTCCCTGGGGCGTGAGGTGAATCGTGTAGGTGCCCGCCGGGAGTATCAGGTCGCGATCCTCGACCGTGCGCATGTTCCCGTCGTGCTCGAGCGCTACCTGCCACAGTCCCTGCGGGGCGCCCCAGATAATGAGCCGCGCGCTGGCTGGCTGCCACCAGCTCCACGTCATCCACGTGACCGGTCCGCCCAGGCACAACACCGCGATCAGCGCCGCCACCATCAGGCATGTGCCGCGTCGGCGACGTGGAGCACTCGGTGACTCGGCGGCCTGCGGTGTCTCCCACGGCGCGCCGCTCGGGACGCGCTGGTGGGAAGACGCGGCTGATACCCGATGGGCCGTAACGGGCGCATCGCCGAGCGATGCACCGCACGCAATACAGAATTGGTCGGCGACGCCGGACAGCGAGCCGCAATTCGGACACGGGCGTGGAGCGGCGATCTCGGCTTCTGTCGGGACCATGGCGATCGCTTATTGTACGTGCCAGGCTTGCTACATTCGCGAAGGCCGCACTATGCGGGCCGACTCACAGAGAACGTACCTTGTGCCCATGGAACGCGGGAAGCTGCAAGTGGCACGCAAAACGCGCCGCCAGTGTACAGCCGGTCCGGTGTTGCAGCAGCCATACGGCATTCAACCGATGGCAACTACCCGAATTCCTCCCGTCCCTATCGTAACGCGCCGTCGGCACGAAGTGGCCTGGCGCCACCAAGCCATAAAAGGACGCTGTTAGGGATGGTGCCGGTCGCGCCGGATGGGCTGGTTTTCAAGAGCCCATTTCAAAACCGTCTCGGAGAAGGGGGACAGGCACAATTTGCTCCGCGGACTGCGCAAGATGAGCCAGTCCCCGACGGTATTGGGTGCTGGCCATTACGCCGTGCAAGCTGCGATGGCCCGGAATTGACGGGGCACCTACAATGACACTGCGGCGCCGGCTCCGCCGCGAAGGGGCTGCGCCGCCCGGACTCTGCGCCGCGATCAGGATATCCCGAAGATGGCCTCCGCCGTGAACCGTGGAAGGACCGAGCTGCGTTACCTGTTGCCGCTGATCGCCGCGGTTCCGCTGTTGGCTGGCTGCGGTTGCACTATTTCTTCCGGCGAGGGCGCGGCATCCGGGCACTCCAAGGTCATACCGCGGGACGGCGTCGACGCCGCGTCAGATGGCGCGGCGACAGGAGACTATGCCGTGCATAAATCGAACGCCGAATGGAAAGAGATGCTCACGCCCACGCAGTATTACGTGACCCGCGAGAAAGGGACCGAACGGGCATTCAGCGGCGAATACTGGAACAGCAAGAAAGAGGGCATGTACGAGTGCGTCTGCTGCGGTGCGCCGCTGTTCAGCTCCGAAACCAAGTTCGATTCGGGCACCGGCTGGCCGAGCTTCTGGGAACCGGCCCATTCCGAGAACGTGCACACCGAGGACGACTACAAGTTCTTCATGCGTCGCACCGAAGTGCTGTGCAGCCGCTGCGGCGCGCATTTGGGCCACGTGTTCAACGATGGTCCGCAGCCGACGGGAATGCGCTATTGTCTGAATTCGGCGGCGCTGAAGCTCAACGAAGAGGGGGCCGATTCGGAGGCGTCTTCCTCAGCCGATTCTGAAGCGGGGGAGTGACAGTCGGAGCACACCATGCCAACCGCCGCGGGCAGAAAGCGGCCTTGGTCATGGGGACTTGGTCATCGGTGCGTTTCAATAAGCGCCTTTTCCGCCGCGCGCCGGGGGCGTGCGCGGTTTGAAAACTCCTGACGTGGCGCCGCTGGAGGTGCCTCGCGGGGCGCCTTCCGCCGGACCAAGATCCTCCGCCGTTGCGCCGCGGCCGAGCTGCACCGTGCGCACTTCACCGCGGTAGCCCATGTACGTAAGCAGCTTTGCCACGGGCATCGACTCGATACCGAACCGCTCGGCCTCATCCAGAATGAGGGTGTAGGCGTCGCGCAGCCCCTGGCTCGTTTTCTCGGTGGGCCGCTCGCCCAGAATGATGTAGTCGGTCTGCACCGAGATGGTGCCGGTGCGCTTCCCCTCCTCGTCGACTTCCGCGTCGATTACGCCGCCGCTGGCCGCGATCAGATTGAGCACGAGCTGCCGATCGCTCTTGCGGTCGCCATCGGCGTCGATCACGCCCACGACGGCAAAATGCACGGGGCGACCGGGCTCGAACGTCGGCGAGTGAATCAGGTCGCCCGGCAGAATGGGGTCGTTCAGCGTCTCGTCGGTAATGCGGGCTTCGGACAGGTGGCGGTCGATCACGCGGACGATTTCGATACTGCCCTTGGGCTTGGCATCCTGCAGGCGGGTTTCGTCGCGGTTGATGACGCTGAAGGTGGTCTGGCGGCGGACGCCGTCGGCCAGCCCCAGGTTGATCCATACCACGTCGGAAGCGTGATTGACCCAGGAGACGCGTCCATCGGGAGCCTCGTACGAAGGGTTTTTCACGCGTTCGAGCTTGGCGGCCTGTTCGGCGACGACGTTGTTGGCGATGGACAACTCGTTTTTGAGACCCTGTACCTGGCGGGCGGCCGCTTCCACGTCTGCCTTGGCCTGATTGTTGAGATCGTTGACCTGAGTGATGAGCTCCTGCTGTTTCGCGAGGAATCGGGCGCGGTCGGCTTCGTAGGCGGTCCGCAGATCGTTCGAAGTTTTGACGGCGTCGTCCCTCGCCTTCTCGGCGTTCGCGACGTTGGTCGCGGCGATTTGCAATTCGTTGTCGGTGTCCTGCCGCAGTTTGTTTTCCCGTGCCTCGACCGCCGCCACCGCATCGTTCCGCTTGTAGATGGTTTCGATCAGGTTCTGGGGCAGGGCGGTGTAGTTCAGGCTTTCCTCGGGAAGTCCCGCGCCGTAGGCGGCCATGTCCTTCTGGTACTGGTCTTCAATGGCCTTGACTTCCGTCCAGATATCGCCGCCGCCTGCTTCGAGCTTCTTGCGTTCGCCGTCGAGCTCGACGTCGTTGAGCTTCGTCTGGCCCAGCGTGTGCTTCACCAATTCGTAGCCCGCCGCGTAGTTATTGCGGGTCTTTTCGGCTGCGGCCTTGGTGGTGTTGGCGGAAGCCACCTGCGCCACGTAGCCGTTTTCGCCGCTGATCTTGTAGTACAAGACGAATGTGGTGATGGCCAGCACCACCGTTACCATCACGAACAGAATCAGCGCGATCTGTAAACCTTGACTTTCGCGCGATGCCATGGGGCGGACTCCTGGGGCGCGGGTTGCGACGTGAATTCGAATTGCAGCGCGGCGATCAGCGAGGTGGCGCGGGCGCCGACCTTGCGACTTCGCATGGCCGCTACGGTGAATGTTCCGAGGGGATGCTCGGGTGTTGGCCCCGCGCAGACTCGATAAACCGCGACCGGCCAACAACCTACAACGATTCTAAACAGAGCGGGGGCTGGTGTCAAACATTCCGGACCGTGTGGGACAGGGTGACGATTAATCGGAAGATTACGGGGATTGCCCATCGAAACCGGTAAACAGGAACGCCGAAAGCACACAGCGGAAAGACGACAGCCGAAGACGGCCTGCTGTCAGCCGGAAACGGCGGCGCACCCGCTGGGCTGGTTCCTTGACGCTCCGTCGGCCAACGGCCTACGATGGGTCGCGGTCGTGGCCCCGCTCTCGATCCGCTTCTCATACGATCCGCTTCTCATGGGCAACGGGAACGTCACTTTTCCTGGGCGCTGTGCCACACGCCTCGTTTTGGTCGGGCAGGGCAGTGTCGCGCGGACCCCATGCCGGTAATCATTTGTTCATGGCCAAAAAGAGCCGCCAGCGGACTTTGCAGGGCTTCGACGACGACGATGCGGCGACGCGCGGCGATGAGTCGGCACCTGCCGCACGGCATCGGTCGACCGGCTGTGGGGCAGACGTTCCGTCGACCGGCCGTGGGGCAGACATTCCTGTCTGCCAAGGGGACCAGGTCAGTTCGTCGGATGCACCGTCGTCGAGCGCTGGCGCAAGGTCGAGCGCTGGCGCAAGGTCGAGCACGCCTGCGTCCCCGAGCCTGGCCGGACGTGTAGTTTATGTCGTCGATGCGCACTCGCTCATCTATCAGGTCTTTCACGCCTTGCCGGAAATGACCAGCCCCACTGGCCGGCCGGTGGGGGCGGTGCACGGCTTCGTTCGCGATCTGCTGGAAATCCTCCAGAAGAAGCAGCCCGACTATTTGTTCTGCGCTTTCGACCATCCGAGCCCTACGTTTCGGCACGAGCAATACGAGGCCTACAAAGAGCAGCGCGAGGCGATGCCGATCGACTTGCAGCTTCAAATGAAGTCGATTCGCCGGATGATGGAGGCGCTGCAGATTCCCGTGCTCGAATGCCCCGGCTACGAGGCCGACGATATTCTGGCGACGCTGGCCCATCGCGTCGAGCGCGCCGGCGGCGAATGCTACCTGGTCACGGGCGACAAGGATTGCCGCCAGCTCATCACCGATCGCGTAAAGCTCTACAACATCCGCAAGGACCAGGTGTTCGACGCCGAGTCGCTGGAGCGCGAGTGGGGCATCGAGCCGCGGCAAGTGGTCGATTTTCAGTCCCTGGTGGGCGATCCAGTCGACAACGTCCCCGGCGTGCCGCTGATTGGCCCCAAGATCGCGGCAGACCTGCTGACCAAGTACGACACGCTCGAAGGCGTGCTCGACCATGCCGGCGATATCAGCGGCAAGAAGCGGCGGGAAAACCTGCTGGCCGGCCGCCAGCAGGCGCTCATGAGCCGCGAGTTGGTGCGGCTTGTCGACAACGTGCCGGTTCCATTCGAATGGGAAGAAGGCCGCACGGGGCGACCTGTGCAACCGGCGGCGATCGAGCTGTGCCGCGAGTTCGGCTTTCGGGCTCTCACCGAGCGGTTGGCCGGCTTAACGGAGGGGAGCGCGCCATCGACTTGGCAATCCGACTATCGCACCGTCGCCTCGCTCGACGAGTTGAAGCGGCTGGCCGGCGAAATGGCGAAGCAGCCGCGGCTGTCCATCGACACCGAAACCACTTCGACCAGCCCGCGACTGGCCGAAATCGTGGGCTGCTCGTTCGCGTGGAAAGAGGGAGAGGCGTACTACGTGCCGCTGCGTTCTCCGCCGGGCGAGCCGCAAGTCGATGCCACCGAGGCGCTAGAGGTTCTGCGGCCCGTGCTGGAAAGCACCTCACCCAAAAAGGTCGGCCAGAACCTCAAATACGACATCGTGGTGTTCCGTGGCGCGGGCATCGACGTGCAGGGAATCGAATTCGACACCATGGTGGCCGACTACCTGCTCGATCCCGGCCAGCGCAATCACAGCCTGGACGACATCGCAGTGCGATACCTGAACCACACCATGATCCCGATCACCGATCTGATCGGGACCGGCAATCAGCAGCGGCGCATGGATGAAGTGCCGGTCGAGAAGGTGACTGAATACGCCGCCGAAGACGCCGACGTGCCGCTACGGCTGGTGTCGCTGTTGGAAACTCGACTACGCGACGAGGGACTGTACCGCCTATTCGCCGAGCTCGAAATGCCGCTGATCGAGGTGCTGGCCGAGATGGAGTTCAACGGCATCCGGATCGACGCTCCCCTGTTGGCCGAGCTGAGCGAGCGGTTCGGTCAGCGCTTGCAGGATCTGGAGCAAGAGATTCACAAGCTGGCTGGTGGGCCGTTTAACATCGAGTCGCGCCTGCAGCTTTCGACGGTGTTGTTCGAGAAACTCGGCCTGCCGATCGTCAAACGTACCAAGACCGGCCCCAGCACCGATGCCGACGTGCTGGCCGAGTTGGCCAAGCTGCACGACCTGCCGGCCAAGATCGTCGAGTACCGCCAGTTCGCCAAGCTGAAGAGCACGTACGTCGACGCGCTGCCGAGAATGGTGCATCCGGTCACCGGCCGGGTGCACGCGTCGTTCAACCAGGTGGTGACGGCCACGGGGCGACTGAGCTCCAGCGACCC
>Ga0315553_10004312_pt1 | contig 10753 bp, 5 predicted proteins | sample SalMarSW160140MG_FD_203099 | JGI IMG/M metagenome (GOLD analysis project Ga0315553, IMG submission 203099) | Salt marsh sediment microbial communities from the Plum Island Ecosystem LTER, Massachusetts, United States - Salt Marsh Sediment SW1601-40 ... | reverse complement strand
ACGGGTGTGGGGACCCTCTTCGCTCTCGGGAACGACCTAGACCAAACGAATCGGGACATTAATGCAGGTCTCGACGACTGGGCCGTCTGGAGAGGGATCGCGCTCGAAGAATCCACGGTCGAAGGACTGTACGACGGCACGTACACCCCTCTTACGGCGCCGATTCCCGAACCGGCCAGCGCGGCACTACTCCTGATGTCAGGCTTGGCCCTGTCAAAGTGGCGCCGCCGGGAGTTGCCGGCAGATAAGCGACGGTCTGTAGGATAGGAAAAGGCTGGTTCCGGTCGTCTGGGGCACAACCAGGGTGTGGGAATGAAACAAACGACTGGATGCGATTTGCTCGAAGCTACTGGGATATTGCCAAACTTTTGAAATGGCCCGACTTGGGGAGACATCTCTATGTCCATAAAAGATGCGTTTGTTACTTCTGCGTCAACCCAGCAGTCTTGGTCGGCCATAAATTGGCGGCGAGTGGTCTGTTTCTTGGTCGCAACCGCCGGCGTGCTGGGGATTATTCCCGCACCCGCACGGGCCGACCTGGTGGCCTACTGGGACTTCGAGGGAAACGCGACCGTAGCGTTACAGGACAAGTCGGGATCGGCGAGCGCACACGATCTGACGCCCGTGGGCAATGCCGCTGTCGGCATGGATACGGGCCGCACGGCGTTAATCCTTGACGGCACTGGGGACTGGGTGACCACACCCGGTGGTAGCGGAACCGATTTTGAAATGGGCACGTCCAGCTTCACCATCGCCGGCTGGTTGCTCGCTGACAACAACACGCGATCGGGGCTCTTCGATCACGCGAATTCCGACAACGACGGCTACTACCTGGACATGCGAGACACAAGCGCCTACGATGCCCGCATTTGGCTCGACGACGGTAACGACGGCGCCAATCGCGAACTTCAGGTTCCGAACGGTAGCTCCTTCTATAGCACGACTGTCTGGCAGCACGTTGCCGTTGTCGTCGATCGGGAAAACGGGATCTCCAAGCTCTATCTCAATGGCGCCGAGGCAGGCGGCTCGCTTGGCTCGAATGACATTTCTTCGCTGGGTTCACTAGATGTAGGTGCAGGGGCCGTCTTCGCTCTTGGTAACGACGTCAGCCTTACGGGCCGTGATCTCGACGGCAGTCTCGACGATTGGGCTGTCTGGAAAGGCGACGCGCTACCCTCGTACGCAATCGCGGGATTAGCCGATGGCACCTACACGCCGCTGACCGCGCCGACCGGTCCTCTGCAACTCACCATCGATCGTGGAACAGGCTCTCTGTCGCTGGAAAATTCGACTGGTCTTACCATCGACAAACTCATCGGCTACTCAATCACCTCGCCAGGGGAAACGCTCGATCAGACCGGGTGGACACCCATCACGGGCCACTACGACGATGCGGGCGACGGTTCAGTCGATGACCAGAACTGGACGATCCTCACCGGAACCGGTGTGTATACCGACTTGAGCGAGGCGGTCTTCACTGGCGACGGCGGCACGATTGCCGATGAGCAAACCGTCGACCTCGGCACAGCCTGGGCCAAGGGACTGGTCGAGGACATCGCCATGGAAATCATCGTCGACGACAATGGTACAGGTGTCATCGTGCCGATCGACGTCGTCTTCTCCGGCGGACCGACTGGCAGTCCCTACGTTTTTGGCGATCTGAACTTCGATGGCAACATTAGCGCACTCGATTTCACCGATGTCTTCGTGCCCGCTTATAAGACCGATACTTCGTCAATGTCTCTTGCGCAGAAATATCAAGCGGGCGACTTGAACGGCGATGGGATCACGAATATTCGTGACTTCACACTCTTGAACGAAGCGTATCTTGCGACGTTACCGGCCGGGGCAGAGGGATTTAGTTTCTCGGCGGTTCCAGAGCCTGGCACGTTCATTCTTATTGCTTTAACCGGATTAGGGTTCCTTGGGTTCAGAGTTCCAAGACATGGGCTACCCGTTCTCGTACTCTTGGCATCCGTCGTGTGTCTCTCGCCTGTAGCGAATGCCGACCTGGTGGCCTATTGGGACTTCGAGGGAAACTCGACCGTGGCACTTCAGGATAAGTCGGGAAATGGACACGACTTTACCGCGGTGGGCGACGCTACCACGGGGTCGGACACGGGCCGTACGGCGTTGCTTCTGGACGGCGATGGAGACTGGGTGACCACACCCGGCGGGAGCGGAACCGATTTTGAAATGGATACGGTCAGTTTCACTATCTCGGGTTGGGTGCGTACAAACGACACGGTTCGATCTGGACTCTACGATCATGCCAATAATGAGGGTACCGGTTACTATTGGGATACACGGATAAGCAGTGGGGGTGGCTACGATAGCCGCATCTGGCTCGACGACAATACCTCGGCTCCCGAACGACAGCTCAATATTCCTTACCAAAGCGGCTTCTTTGATGGGAACTGGCACCACGTTGCCGTGGTGTATGACAGAACAAACAAGGTCGCCAAGCTTTATCTCGATGGAAGCCAGGAAGATGAAGAAAACATTACTGTAATTGGATCCGTCGATACGGGTGTGGGGACCCTCTTCGCTCTCGGGAACGACCTAGACCAAACGAATCGGGACATTAATGCAGGTCTCGACGACTGGGCCGTCTGGAGAGGAAATGTGCTCGGGCCTTCGACGATTGCCAAGTTGGCGGACGAAACTTTTACACCGCTTAACGTACCCCTTGTGCTCGATGATCTCAATATCCAGATCAACCAATCAACTGGAGCGATACGGCTGTTCAACGCTTTTGGCGTCGATGTTTCCATCGATGCCTATACCCTTTCGAGCGTGACATCCGACGCATTTCTTGCTGACAGCTTGACGGGCGGTTTGGATGCGAGTGATTTCAACGGTTCTGGTACGTGGACCGAATTGGAAGACTCGACAACCGCTAAGGAAGAAGCGTCATTCGGTACTTCTTCCACGATTGCGGATGGCACCTCGATGATTCTGGGTATTGCGTACAACACGACTACCTTGGCAGAAGACCTGGTCTTTGAATATCACGTCGCGGGTCAGCCGGCAGAGACTTTCGTTTCGGCCGACGTTTTTTACACTGAACTCGGTGACATGGACCTCGACGGGGACGTCGACAACGACGACGTGCCGTTGTTCGTCCAAGCACTTGTCAATCGTGCGGCGTACGAGTCTGCCGTGCCTGGTGCCGACGCTGACTTCCTGGGCGATTTCGATGGTAACGGGATCCTTGACACGGGCGACATTGCTGACTTTTCGACGAAGGTTGCCAGTGCCACCAGCAGCTCAACGGCCGTGCCGGAACCGGCCAGTGCCTTATTACTCACATTGGCTGCCTGTTGCTTTCTGAACAGGCGCTTTTGCAGACGCAGTCTTCCAAGATGAAACAGTCGCCAGAACTGCATGGCTCGCGAGGGAACCCGTTAAACATTGGAGAGTTGAACTTCCACATCTGCTTCTACCATCGAACACCCCACTCCTAGCGCGCTGTCCGACGAATGTGCGGTCTCTCTCCCCAACCGTCACACCGGACAGCGCGGCTAGGGGTTTTGTAACATTCGACTGGGGCGAGTCCCATGAAGAAAAGCACTCGGCAAAGGGCAATCGGCTGGCGAAGGCTCGCGGTCAGCAGTCAGAAACTGGCAACTGGCAACTGGCAACCGGCAACTGGCAACTCAAATCATGAATCTGAAATCATAGATCTGAAATCCTCGTGCGGTTTCAGCTACGTAGCAGGCAAACTCCGTATGCCGTCCGCTGCTGCTCCAAAGAGGCGATGTCGCCTACTCGCCGCTGTCACGGCACGCGGAGCGTGCCTTCTACATGGTTTTACTTTGGTGGAGCTCTTGGTCGTCATTGCCATCATCGGCATCCTCATCGCGCTGCTTCTACCGGCGGTCCAGGCGGCCCGTGCGGCCGCGCGCCGGGCACATTGTTCCAACAATTTTAAGCAGGTCGGCATCGGACTCCAGAATTATCACAGTACGCACAAGGTATTTCCGCCTGGAGAAATCTACAATTCCTATAAGCCACCCGATCCCGCCATACCGGAACGTGCCAAGATCTTGATCGAGGGTGGTGAGCGTTGGCTGGGCATTGGTTGGAGCGCTATGATCTTGCCCTACGCTGAGCAGCAAAGTGTCTACGATTTAATCGATGATCCCATGTGGGTGGCCGGTCCTGAGGCTCCGGGAAGCTGGCAGGCAGCCGGTGAACGGATCGCGATGTATCGCTGCCCCGACGACGACAACGAAGAAGGTTGGGTCGGCTGCTGTAGTGGCAAAGAACACGTCGCAGGGGACCCAGATAGCGATTGGCGGGTTTCCAACATCGCAGGGGTGATGGGGCACTACACTGGCGGCGTGTCGGGCACCTATTCTACACCCCCGGTTTGGGAGTCTCGTGCGCAATTCCTGGCAGTCGGCAATGGGGTGCTCTACAACTTCAGTACAAATGGCGTACGGCACATTATCGATGGCACCAGCAATACGCTTCTGGTTGGCGAGGTAACTGGCGGCCCGGCATATGAGACGAGCGCGGGTCTGCACCTGACCGCAGGATATGCCTGGATCACGCATTCGCTTCAGGCTACTACGGAGGGAATCAACGGCCCCGGATCCTTTCCCGGCGGACGAGATGTGGAGTTTGGCTTCGACGGCGAACGGTATTCGGCACAGCTATACCGCGAATCTGGGTTTTCAAGTTGGCACACCGGCGGAGCACACTTTGGAATGGCCGATGGAAGCGTTCAATTCTTCTCAGAGGACATCGATCAGAGTGTGCTCGACGCGCGGGCGACACGAGCCGGTGGTGAACCGATCGGCAGCGACACCTTCTGATGTGTCTGGAAGCAAATGGATGGTCATGGCTATGCGGGTAGCAACGTATACAAACCGAGGTGCGGCGGTTTCTGCATTCCTTCTGACCCTTGTTCTTGTGGGGTGTTCCTCCGATCGCAAACTCGACAAGGTGATCGTTACGGGAAGCGTTACGTACAACAGCAGTCCGATTCCCAACGGCCAGATTCGTTTCACACCGATGGAGGGAACCAAAGGGCCCGTGTCAGGCAGTCGCATCGTCGATGGAAAGTACAAGGCCGATGGGAAGGGCGGTGTACCTGTCGGAAAGCACCGGGTTTCATTTAAGGCGTTTCGCCCGAGAGGTGGCACTGAAACGAACGATCCCGATGAAAGGGGGGTATTTGAGCAGTACCTGCCCGAGAAGTACTTCGTCAACAGTACAATAGAAGTGACGATTGACGACGAGAGTGGCACGGTCGTAAAGAATTTTGAGCTGACCGACTGAATCGGCGCGTGCCCTGGACACGGAACAAGACGTAACGGAACAGATGCATGCACCAAGCCTCCGCCGCTACCTTTCTGTTCGTGATTGCGCTAAGTGCCGTGATAGGCACAGCGTCTCTGGAACGGGCGGCCCGCGCCGACGAGATGCCCGTTCCCACCTTCCTAAACCCGCAACTTACGGACGTAAATGTCTCAAACGACTCGGATCCCTTGGGGGAATACCGCGTGCTGTGCCCCGACGTGGTCGATCTGGGCAGCGGCAACCTGCTGATCGCTTATCACCGTACGACGGCATACGACTTCAATGGGAACTACAGCAGCTACACGCAAGCTTCGAGCGACGGAGGTTTAACGTGGAGCGCTCCTCAGCTTGCCGCTGATGGTACGCAAGCGCCGGGTTTGCTCAAGCTGCCCTCGGGCGACGTGCTCATGAACGCCATTGAAATGATCAGTCCGACTTCCACGACGATGCGATTATTCCGCTCGACGGACAACGGTCAATCGTGGACGGAGCAAGATCCCATTTGGGAGAATTCTTCCGGCATGCAGCTGCAGGGTGGCGATGGTGAGATGGTGCAGTTATCCGTAGGAGAACATGCGGGACGAATCCTAGCGCCCTATCACGCAGCGCCACCCGGCGGTGACAACTACAATTCGAACTTTACGGCTTATTGTTACTACTCGGACGACAATGGGACCACCTGGCAACAAAGCACGGGCGGTGTCTCGTTGCCTATGCGTGGAGCCATGGAGCCTTCGATCGGACAACTGGCCGACGGCTCCATCGTCATGGCCATGCGTACGCAGCTCGGCTCCATCTACATGGCCAACTCGACCGACGGCGGAGTGACTTGGAGCCAGCCGTGGTCGTCGAATGTCGAGGCGCCGGAAGCACCGTTTTCCATGGCGGCATTTCCTGATGGCACCGGTCTGTTAATGATTTACGACTCGGGCGAGTACAACCCCTCGGCCGATCACTTCGGTGATCGCACTCCCTTGACCGCCACTGTCTCCAGGGACGGCGGGCACACTTGGGTGGAAGTCGGCGACATCGTCGGTGGGTACGATCCCGACCACAGTATCGGCGGCGTGGCGATTTCCTTCTTGGACGGTGGCGAAGGCAACGTGCTGCTCGGCTACAATTGGACGTACGACAGAAACAATCGCGACGCCGGAGGCGGCATCCGCGTGGCACTCGCTCCGCCTATCGATTCCACGCCTCCCGGCACCTATGAATGGCTCGGAATCCTCAACAACGATTGGTACGAGGCCACGAATTGGGCGTGGAATTGGAACGGCAGCGCTCCCACACCCAATACCCCCATCGAGATCAGCCAAGGCACGCTGGATATCGAATACCTGCACGTCGGTTCCGCCGAAGGTGACAACGGCATGTGGACCGTCACCGGCGGCGCCGTGAACATCGCGGAAGGCATGACCGTTGGCCGCTTCGGCAGCGGCACGTTCAACCATTCCGGCGGCACGGTCACCATGAACTCGACGAAAGCGAATCGCGTCCTGGCAGTGGGGTCTTTTTCTACCGGCGTGGGCATTTACAACATGGACGGCGCTGGCGCTGTTTTGAATGTTGATAGCGACCGCGATCTCGTCATCGGCGCAGCCGGCCAAGGCACTTTCAATCTCAACGACGGCACGGTAAACGTCAGCGGCATCGTGCGCATCGGCAGGCAATCGACGGGCGTCGGCGTTCTGAACCTCAACGGTGGACAGCTCAACACTCCGGCAATCGCCGGCGGCGACGGCAGTGGCGTCTTGAACTGGAACGGCGGCGTGTTAAGACTCACAAGCACGCCCACCGGCGACATGATTTCCGGCCTTGACAACGTCTATATCAAAGCGGGCGGAGCGAACATCAACACCAACGGCCACGACGCCACCGTCGCCCAGGCACTCTTGACGGATCCCACCTCTCCAAACGGTGGACTGACAAAGACCGGCCTGGGCACTTTGACCCTGTCCGGCGCCAACACGTATGACGGCGAGACTCGGGTTGAAGAAGGGATTTTGCTGGTTGAGAATTCCACCGGCTCGGCCACCGGCAACGGGAACGTCGTCGTACAAGCTGGCGGAACCCTGGGAGGAAGCGGGTTCATTAGTGGCCAGGTGACCGTCGAATCGGGTGGCGCCCTCGCGCCAGGCGCGAGCTTCGGTCTTCTCACGCTCGGCAGCGTCGTACTGGATACCGACTCTGCGATCGCTATCGAAATTGGCGGCACGACGCAGGGCAGCCAATACGATGCGCTCAGCGTCACCGGTCTGGCCACGCTGGGCGGCGCGCTGAACGTAGCGCTGATTGATTTGGGCGGAGCATATGCCCTGACGACAGGAACTTCTTTCGAACTTCTCACGGCCAACGGTGGGCTCGACGGCAAATTTGACTACGAAAACCTGCCGGCAGGGTACGCTTGGTACCTCGACTATGGAGTGGCGACTCCAAATACCGTAACGCTGCAATTGCTCGCTCTGCGGGGCGACATGAACGGCGATAATCTGTTGACCGAGGACGACGTGGCCCCGTTCATTTTGGCGCTCACGAATCGCGCGGCCTTCGAGGCAATGTATCCATTGGTCATCGCTGACGCCGCCGGCGACGTGAACGGCGACGGCACATTCGACCTGGGCGACGTCAAACAGTTCAGCATCCTGGTGAGCGACTCGGCACCAGCAAACAGCAATGCCGTCCCCGAGCCCACCACCTTCGCCCTGCTTGCCTGCTCGCTGCTCTCCTTGGTGGGCTGCCGACGACTTATTGACGCCTGCGCGGCCAATGAATGGAGGGCGACCAACGGAAGCCCGGATTTGGCGAACAGAATGCCGGTGGCAGGTTCATTCGCTGCCCAGCCCTCAAGAATGCTCTTCGCGCCGTTCCTCGTTGCTCGATCGATTCACGGTGAAAATGTTCAATCCATCACTGGCTTGGGGATCGCCCGGCGCGATCAGGCTTGCAATCCAACCGACGGCGAAACAGGTTCCGATGCTAATCGGCCCGTAAAGCAAGCTGTTCAGCTTGGGAGCGTAGCCGATCCGACCCGAACTCTCGAGCGTCGGGCCGATTTGCAGCAGACCCAGCACGACGACGCTTAATACGGCACCCATCCAGGCGTGCTTCCAAGTCGTCCGGCGAGTGAAAATCCCCAGCAGGAACAGTCCACAGAGCGAGCCGAGAAACAGCCCGGCACACGTCAGAAAGACGTCCCACAAATACTTGATCTCCATCAGTGAGAGGATGATCGCCGACACGGTCCCCAGGAAACCGACCACGGCAGTGAGCAAGCGGGCGAGGCTGAGATACTCGTGTTCGCTCCTCAGCGGGCCCAGTCTGCGGACGAAATCGGTTGTGATGACGGTGGTAATCGAGTGCATGCTGCTGTCGAGACTCGACATGGAAGCGGCGAACACACCCGCAATCACCAGCCCGGCCAGTCCGGCAGGCATTTCGTGGGCGATAAACCAAGGGAATATCTTGTCCGCCTTGTCAAATGTGATTACCCGGTCGGGATACACTTGGTAGAAAACGTAGAGAGCCGTTCCCAAAAAAAAGAAGAGCAGCAGCGCGGGCACCGACAGGATCGCGTTCGTCCAGATGGCCCGCGACGCCTGACGTTCGGTGGGCGTGGTCAGGTACCGCTGCACGACGGCCTGGTCGGTCGTGTAGGGAGGAAGATTATTGGTAAAGATGGCGCCGAGCACGATGACGAGGATTCCTTCCTTGTCCAGAGCCCAATCGAAGTCAACAAGACGGAATTTGCCTTGTTCCCAGCCGGTCGAGAGTATCTCGCCGAAGCCGCCGTCCAGATGCATGATGATGATCACCAGTGCTGCGATCGCGCCGCCCAGCAGCACGATCACCTGCACGACGTCGGTCCAAATGACCGCCTCAATACCTCCCATCACCGTGTAAAGCGTGCTCAACGCACCCATGATGAGAATGCACGTAATAGCACTGATGCCCGTCGCGGTCGACAACGCCAGCGCCGGCAACAATACGACCACGCCCATCCTGGCCAACTGATAAAGTACGAACGACGTACTGCCGAACAGCCGCAGGCCAAGGCTGTAACGCCGCTCGATGTACTCGTAAGCCGTTATTACCTTGAGATAGCGAACAAAGGGAAGATAACAAAAAATCACGAACGGCGCGACAGCCACCACGCCAAGTCCGAGCAGAAGACGGACCCAATCCTGCTCGTAAGCAACGGCCGGTATAGAAAGATACGTGATCGCGCTGAGCATCGTGCCAAAAATGCTCAGACCAGCAGCCCACCACGGAATGCGACCGCCGGCAAGAAAGAAATCGTTGGTCGACTTCTCTCGCCCAGAGAAGTAGCAGCCGATGCCGACCATGGCCCCCAAGTAAGCAACGAGCACGGTCCAATTCAACGCGCCGAAGGCGACGCTCGGCTGCCCCGCCGTCCTCTGCGCGGGCGCCTCGCTTGCCACCGGATTGTTCGTGACACCGGAATCACCAAACGAGGCAGACGACGGTTTCGTCTGCGCGGACCCGGCAGCGACAGTGACGTTCGGCAAACAGCTCAGAAGCACGCTCAGAGCGGCCGTCAGACATGTGGCATGGCAGAATTGTGCACGTATCGACATTGCTCTGCCTTTCCGCATCCGCCAAGAAGCGGCCGCCGCAAATAGAGAAACTCCGTTCGACCTTGCACTTTTTTACACGATCACGCGCGGAAGAGAAAGGAGCGAGTCGATCTTGCCACGACGCGCGATAGGCGGCACCGGGTGCCACTCAAAACCGTAGCTGGATTCGCAAGAATTCAGCGCCGTGTGCCACTGCTCACCTTGTCCAGCAGTGCTTCATCGGAACGATCACCTTGTGCCAGGTGCCACTGGCACAGAGCCAGTGCCGATTGGTCTTCGGCCAACAAAGAAACCGCACGTCACGTTGCCCGCCAGTGCCACTCAGCCGGGCTTTGAGACGAAGCCACCCTACCGACATACGGAAACTCATTCCAGCAGTAGGATCGGTCGTCCGGTCTTGGGGGACTTGGGCAGCGGCAGCAGTCGTCCGATGGCACATCTGCCCGGGCCGACCAGGAAAACCGGCAACAGCAGTCCGATGAGGGCCGCGTTGTATTCGAAACCCATGTCTTGAAGAAAGAAGCCGTTCTTGCCGTGCACCATGGCGATGGCCCCCAGCATGATGACGATCAGCGAGGCGGCCGAGAAACGGGCAAGGAAGCCAACGATGAGCCCCACTCCGCCGAAGAATTCGCCAACGGCCACCAGATAACCGACGGGCCCCAAAAAGCCGACAAGTTGGGCGAGACTGCCCTCGTCACCGAACATACCGAATAGTTTTTGCGCACCGTGGGCGGCAAAGATCACCCCGGCGGCCAGCCGCACCGCCAGCAGGCTCAGATCGACGACCAGACAATCACGTGGGCCGTTCAAGTCTTCGTTCATCGTAGTACCCTCGTGGTAAAGAA
>Ga0315553_10004311_pt1 | contig 10753 bp, 12 predicted proteins | sample SalMarSW160140MG_FD_203099 | JGI IMG/M metagenome (GOLD analysis project Ga0315553, IMG submission 203099) | Salt marsh sediment microbial communities from the Plum Island Ecosystem LTER, Massachusetts, United States - Salt Marsh Sediment SW1601-40 ... | reverse complement strand
GCCGGCGACTTGGCGACGATTGGAAAAGGCGAGATACTTATTACCGCCTAGGCAGATGGCCCCAAGATCGAACCGGCCGCATGAGCTTGGCGCTTGTAACACTCGGCGCTCCAGCGACGAATATAGTAACGGTTTGGTATAAGCGCTCCGCTAAATGCAATAACGTTACACTTGAGGCCGGAGCGCATTGCTGGCCTAATAAATGAGGAGCCTCGCATGATCGCGATCGTGATCTCAGCCTGCCTCGTCGGCAATCCCGGCGTGTGCAAGGACTATCGCATTCCTCTGGCGCTCAACGTGGACGCCAACAGCTGCATGATGAATGCGCAGCCGCATTTTGCGACCTGGGCGCAGCGGCACCCTGGTTGGAGGATTGTCCGCTGGCATTGCAGCTCTGGCGATGTGGAAGAGCTCTGACCACATGAATCCATAAGGCGCGCCAGGTGGCGCCCTGCCGGCGCATCTGTTCGCTGACAAGACTTAGAGACAAGTGGAGGAAACACATGGGACGCGGGCTCATTTATGCGGCCCTCACAGCTGTTCTGTTCATGCCGTTTGGTGCTTTGCAGGCACAGGACATGATCGAGCAGCTGGATCTGAAATCGGACGAGTTCACCAAGGCCGAAATGACCCGCGACGACGTGCTGGCGGCGATCGCGGCCGCCGGAGACGGCATTGCCGATCTCTCCGGCAAGCGCCTCAATGGGCTCGACCTGTCGGGCCTCGACCTGCGCAAGGTCAAGCTGCAGTCGAGCCGCATCAACCATGCCAACTTCGCCGGGTCCAACTTCGACGGCGTCGTGCTCGATCAAGCCTGGGCGCTCGATTCCGATTTCACCAACGCGAGCTTCAAGGGAGCGAGCCTTTTCTCGACGCAGTTTCGTGACGCGAAGTTGGACGGCGCCGACTTCGAAGGCGCACGGGTCGCGGCCGACTTCACGCGCGCCAGCCTCAAGGGCGCCAACTTCAAGGATGCCAACCTCGCCGCCGACATGACGAACCAGTCGATGGGCTTGATGCGCGGCATCTTCCGCTCCTCCAACCTGGAAGGCGCCAACTTCGAGAATGCCAACATGGCGCGCATCGTTCTGGAGTACTCCTCCCTGCGCGACGCCGATCTGAGCGGTGCCAACCTCATGGGCGGCGAGCTCGGCGGAGCCGACTTGACGGGCGCCAATGTAGCGGGAGCCAACTTCAATGAGGCCGACGTCAACTCGGCCAAGCTCCTGTCCCTGCGCGGCAAAGACAGCGCCCGCAACATGGACAGCATGAAGAACGTCGACCGGGCCTACGTCGAGTAAAGTACCTTCAGCGGCGGTCACCAAACAGGCTGCTCACCTCCAGCACGAACTTCTGGCGGATCGCCCGCCCGAAGTCGGCGTAGCCGTTGGCGGGAAGCACAAACGAGCCCGCCCCGCCTTTGACGTGCGTGCGGAACCATTCCTCCAGCGCGTCCGTCTTTTGCTCTTGGGGCAGATACGATTGCGTCGGGGCGGCCCCTGGCGTTTCAACCTGCTCTGCGTCCGTCCCCTCCAGAATGGGAAGGCCGTTGACCGTCACACCATATTTGACGAGCTCGTTGCGCACCTCGTCGATCGGTTCCTGCTCGTTGCAGTTGTCGCGCCCGTCTCCGGAAATGTCCAACACCACTTTGGTGGCCTTGGCCGGGATTTGCGGAACGATCTTGTCCGATACAAAGCGCATCATGCGCGACATGCAGGTGAACTCGCCGCTTTGGCGGGGAAGCGTGCGCACGCGAATGGCCGCCGCCCGCGCCTCCTCGGCGCTGGTGATGCGGGTCCACGGCAGATTGACCTTCGGGTGGTCCGCCCAGGTAATCATGGAAAACAGAATGCCGCCCTTGGCTCCCCCGACGATTGCCTGGATGACGCCCGGATCCTCCAGAGCCTGGGCGATCCCCTCCATTTGTAGTCGGTAGCGCTGCTCGTCGACCGAGTTCGACACGTCGACGGCAACGATAAGGGCGGTATCGACCTCCGCCCCCCTTTCGTCGGCACGCGCAACCGGAAAGAGCAAGGTCAACACGGCAAAGAGGACCAGCAGGGCGCCGATCCCAAGCCGCGCCCGATCGGCGGTGATCGCGCTTATCATTCGTCCTTCGCCAGCCTCCCTCATGCCGATTACCACCCGTGCCGTAATACTATTTTGTTTCTCTGAAACCATACGGCAAGTCGCAGCGCGAGGACCACAAGAAGTGCACCGCGAGTGGCCATTTAAGCTGCCGCAGGTGCTGCGGGCGCACTCGCCATGTCGAACTGCGCAACGACGGGAGCGTGATAGGAGGCGGCCGAGTGCAGTGACTTGCCGTATCCCAGCGCCTCGTCTCCCAACCCTTCGTTGTGAACCTCGATCGACTGGAAATGACCGTAAAGGGCGCGGCTTGCCAGGATGTGGTCGAGCATCTGCTGGCGTCCGTGATGCAGCACGCTCCACCGCCGGTCGGCGGGGAGCGCCCGATCCAGGACGATGAGCGAGCGCGCCGCTAGCTCGCTCGCGCCGACGTCCTCCTCCGCGGCGATGGCAAGGCGCAAGGTGGGGCCAAAGTCCTCCGCGTTGAAGTCGCCCGCAACCGCAATGAGCCGTGCCGGATCCTCACTCAGCATCTCATCGACGAGCAAACGCAGCTCGAGCGCCTGCGCCTCCCGCTTGAGCGCGGACAGAAAAAAGCCTTCGGCCCAGCCCGCAACCGTGCGCCACGCGAACGGGCCCGTCTTCTGCCCCGCAACGGGGCTTGCGAGCGGCGCCCGCAGGTGGAGATTGACGACCCACAGTCGGTTTCCCGGCAGGACGATCTCGGTAACCAGCAGGGGCCGATCGAAGCGGACCGGAGCCTCCTCGCCTCCGCCCGGCTGCGCCGTGATGCACGTGTGCCGTGGCGGAGCCACCAGATCGTGACAAACCTCGCGGGTCCCGGCGATGGGAAACCGCGACAGGGTAACGAGGTTGTGCACGTCCGCAATGCCGTGCCCGTCCGAACTGCTGGTCACCGCGCGCTCATAGTGTTGATAAGGCGTGCCTTCGAGCAGCCGCTCGAGAGCGACGAGCTGGCGCGCAGCTTGCCCAGGGACGTGCTGGGCGTTGACCTCCTGAAAGCAAACGATGTCGGCCGCGGCGCGCTCCAATGCCGGGCGCAGCACCGGCGCTCGGATCGCAAAATCGACCCGCGCTTTCGGTCCCAGATCGAGGCTTTCCAGATTGAAGGTCGCAAGCCGCATGAGGCGCCCCCTTATCATGCTGGGGGAGCAATTGTCATTTGATCGGCATCAAGGCCGGCGCCGCCAGGCCCGCGATGATGCATCCTGGGTCGCGATCAGTTAAGAGTTCCCGCTCAAGATTGGGAAGGCAGGTGGCCTTTGCCGGCGTGCGGGGTCGAGGCAGTGGGAGACGAGAGCATGTACGCACACATTCTGATCGCCACCGACGGCTCGGAGCTCGGCGACAAGGCGGTCGAGCAAGGCCTGACGCTCGCCAAGACGCTCGGCTCCAAGGTGACCGCGCTCACCGTCACCGAGCCCTGGACCGCCGCCGTCTCCGGCGAATGGGCGGTGGCTTTCCCCGTCGAGGAGTACGAAAAGGCCGCCGCGGCCAACGCGCACCAAATCCTCACGCGCGTGAAGGAGACGGCGGCGCGCATCGGCATCGCCTGCGAAACTGTGCACATCAAGGATCAGTTCGCCGCCGAAGGCATCGTCGAGGAGGCCCAGAACCGGGCCTGCGACCTCATCGTGATGGCGTCGCACGGACGCCGCGGCCTCACCAAGTTCGTCCTTGGCAGTCAAGCAACGCGTGTTCTCACCCACTGCACCGTCCCGATGCTGATCTGCCGCTGAGGCAGGTGCGCTCAGGCGATCTGGTCGGGCCGGCGCTTGCGCTCGTCGGGATGGGTCTCGAGAAAGTGGCGCAAGGCCGAGAATAGTTCGCGCGCATGATCACGGTCGCCCCGGTGCAGCGCGGCGCGAATGTCCTCCACAATCATTGTGTGAATTTTATCCGACCCGTGCCGCTGCTTCAGCAGGTACTCGGCGAGAGCCGCCGCCGCAATCTCGGGCACATGCTCATGCTCGGCGATCGCAAGCACCTCCGCTTCCGTCAGTCCGCTAAAGGCAATGCAGTCTTCCAGCGTCACCATGGCTACCTCCTGCCCCGGTCCACCGCCGGTGCGGCAAAGCCAAGTCTGCTCAGCCACAGGCCCCTTTCCGTGGCCCTGTCAGATTTCTGTCATACGCACCGACCGCGACATTGATCCAGCTCAATCGACAACGGCGCAGCCTGAAAATATTGCTCAAGAAATGTCTCTGCCGGAACAACCCCGTTGAACCAACTCAATCGACGACGGCGCAGTCTGAAAATATTGCTCAAGAAATGTCTCTGCCGGAACAACCCCGTTGTACTAACTCAATCGAGGAGCTGAAAAATATTGCTTGAGCCATGTCCCTGCCGGAACAGCGCCGTTTCCCCATTCGTCCTATCTAGCGTCATGGCGGCCTTGAGCTGCCCTTAATGGGACGGAGCAAACAAGATGCTATTCGATTTGATCGATCTTTTTGAGCGGCCGGGCTCGTACGTGTGCATATGGCGCGACGGCGAGCTTTACGTCGAGCCTTTCGCGGCGGCGCCCAAACCAACGGCCGCAAACACGCCATGGCCAAGCAGCGAGGGGGACAACCTCATTGCTGCTTAGCGTCGATTGCATCGCCACAGTTCTGCTCGCCTGCTGTGCGCCGATCCCCTCGCATTCCTTCGAGGGGAGGCTCATCGCCGGCCCTACTGGTTGGGGTGTGCCTTGTATTTGAAGGAGAGCCTCACCTTCGTTCGGTAGGCGACGACCTTGCCATTTTCGATCACGACATCTTGCTCGGCGACCTCGGCCACCCGCAGATCGCGAAGGTGCTTGCCCGCTTCCTCGACCACAGATTTGGCCGCCTTTTCCCAAGACTCAGTGCTGCTGCCGATCAATTCAATCACCTTGTACATGCTGTCGGGCATCAAAGCCTCCTTCGGTCTGTGCGCAAGACGCAAGCGATAAGCTACCAGAACTTCGCCATCAGGTGATCCGGCGCCGGGGCTGAACCAATCTTCAGGCGGGGAAGAAACGCGCAAGCCGCCCATTGCAACGGTAAAGGCCGGCTGCGCAGTCTGCACGCCCAAGATATTGGGCAAATCCTCAGAGCCCTATGCTAGGCCCTTTGCGCACCCAGCGATACTTTGGTCGGGGTCTGATGGATTGGTCGGCGCTTTCGCTTGCCGTTGGCCTATGTGTTGCAATGGCAATGGTCGTGCTGGCGCGCAAGCGCCGCCCGCGGCTCGCGTACGCGGGCGTGTTGATGCAAATGCGCCTGCGTTGACGCTCGCCCAGACGACCGGCCCGCGATTCTGCTGTCTGCAAATCTCAGTAATCCGCCTAATTGCCCGGTGGGACCGCCAGCACGTCGCACGGCGCCTCGGTCAAGACCCATTCGGCGACGCTGCCCAAGACCGCGTGCTGCAGGCCGCCGCGCGCGTGCGTGCCGACGACGATGAGATCGGGCTTGGTCTCCTCCGCATAGTGCAGGATGACGTCTTCGGCCCAGCCGCGCTCGACCACCGGAACGATTCTGCCGATCGCAGCCTCGAAGGCGGGCCCCATATCCAGATGGATCTCCTCCAAAAATCCTTTGAGGGCGAGCCGTCGCGTTTCCGCGGCCGCCGCGCGCGCCTCCGCGTCATCGCCGAGAAGGCTGCGCCGCGTGCTGCCGTAAGCGGTGACGGCGCCAATGCGCGCGTCGGGGAACCAGCGCATCACCAGCTCCAGCGCGCGGCGGGCGGCTGGCGAAAAATCGACGGCGACCAGGATCGAGCGATAGGGCCCTTCGGGCTTCTGCTTGACCAGCAGCAGGGGAAGACCGCCGGAGCGCAGCACCCGTTCCGCCGTCGTCCCCAGCATGTCCTGCATCAAGCTGCTTCGACGGTGCGTTCCGATCACGATGAGATCGGAGTGGGCCTTGCGGGCCTCATTGATGATGGTCTCGAAGTCACGCCCGCGCACCAGCATTGTCTCCACGTTCGCCACGCCGTCCGAGCGCATCTTCGCCGCCAGATCGTCCAGCACATCCTTGGCGTAGCTTTCGTGCGCGGCCGCGAGCTTATTGGGCAGAGCGTCGCTCGTTACGTGCAGAACGGTCAGGCTCGCGCCCGGCGCCTGCGCGAGATTGGTCGCGCGCGCGACGGCATTTCGGCTGCGCTCGGTCAGGTCTATGCCCGCGAGCATGCGCAAGCGCGGTTTATCGCTAGGATCGCTCATTTTTCGTTTCCCCGCTCGTTTGCGGCTTCGCCGCTTCCCCGGTCAAACGGCAAGAACCGCTGCCAAGTGGCCGGGCAGATCCGCGGCGGGGGTCTTGGTTAGGTCCTTGTCGAGTTCGGCATAGACCACGGCCCCCACGCGATCGGACAGCGCCGCCCTGAGATCGCCCAGTGTCGCCGGCGGCGCGACCAGGATTACGCGATCATAGGCCTTGTCGCCAAGCCGCTGGTCCAGCATCGCGGCGAGCTCCTCGGCAAAGCTCCGCTTCAACTCACGGTGGGGATCGTGGTGCGGCTCGATCGCGTGGCGCGTCGTCCCGACCGACTCGAAAGTACGACCCGGTTTGTCGCTGAGGATCTCCCGGTCCGGCCGGTGGTCGGCTTCGAACTCCGCGCCCGCCACCGCCTCGAGGCCTTTGCCGGGCCCGTGGTTGGCGAAGATCCGCGCTCGTGCGCCGTCGGCAATCAGCACCCAAGTCGTCGTCGGCTTCATGGTGTTGCTCCGCTCCAAAGGCCTCTTCGCTGCGCCCAAAGTCATCTAAGGCGCGAAAGTCTCGATGAGAACCCTTATCGATGAATTGATACGCATCAATTCCGCGGCACGCCGCCCTGCGCGGGCGGCTATCCTCACCGCAGGCGCCGGCCGAACCCGAGGATGGCGGCGAGCGGCACGAAGAAACCGATCGCGATCGCCCAGATCATAATGTAGGGCAGGTTGTCGTACGCGCCGCGCCCGACGACAAAGATCTCGTTCAGATACTTGGTCTGCAGCGTGCCGGCGACGAGGGCGAGGTTCATCAGCGACGCCATGAGCGCGAACCATGTGGCGCGGCGGCCTGCGGGCGCGTAGATGGCGCACAGCGTCAACAGCGGGATCATGCTGAGCTGGGCGAAGGGCGAGGCGGCCGCCGTGTCGATGATGGCGATCGTGCGCGCACCGAACCCGAATACCCGTTGCGTCCAATCGCTCAGGCCCAGCGTCAGACCAAGGCTTGGAAGCGAGAGGGCCGTGGTGATCACCGTCAGCCAAAGCAGAACCGTCGGGACCGGTTTGCGCGTGATCGCGTCGGAGAAGAGCCACATGCCGATGAGCGCGAGCCCGGCCCCGATCTGATTGAGCGTCCCCTGGAAGGCTTCGTCGAAGCCCAGGACGTCGATCACGAACCAGGTGTAGCCCTGACCGGCGCCGGGCGCCGCGCGATAGACGAAGATGATCAGCGCGGCATAGAAGATCGTTTCTTTGGTCTTTTGATCGAGATCGCGCACGACGCGCCACAGCATGGCGCACACCACCACCATCGAGACGACGAACACAATCTCCTGGTTGTAGGCAATGTCGGTGCCGGCCAAGGTGAGGACGAAGGCGCCGTAGGCGAGACCGCCGCCGAGGATGCGCCAGTCGATCGGCAGTATCTCCACCGGCTTGAGGCTGATCAGCAGCGCGCCGCTCACCGACACGACGGGAATGACGAGTCCAAGCAGGAACACGGTCGCGTAGGCATAAATGCTTGCAATCCACCCTGCGAGACCCGCCACCAGGAAAATGCCGAAGGAGAGCGCCAGCCGCCCCAGCACCTGCACCATGCCGAGCTCGCGGTCGACCTCGTCCTTGTCACGCGGGGTGCCGTCGGGATTCTCGCGCTCGACCACCTCGGTGCTCATGGCGTCGGCTGCCACGTCCTGAATGACGACGCCGAGCACGCTCGCGAACGCGCCGAGCCGATAGAGATTCTCCGGGCTCGCGAACGTGAGCCAACCGCTTGCGGCACCGGCCAGCAGCAAGAGCCCCGCCGCAATGCAGGTCGCCCCAATGAACACGTAGGCGCGCCGCTGCGAGCCGAGGATCGGCACCGAATCGACCAGCTCGCCGAACACCATCTTCACGGTCCACGGCAGGGTGAGCCAGACATTGAGGGCGGCAAGCTCAACCGGGCTCAGCGTCAATGCCTTCTTGATCCAGAAGCTTTCGGCAACCGCGATGAGGCCCAGCGCTCCGTAGGCGAAATAGACCATCATCAGCGGCAGGTAGCGGGGCCGGAACGCGCGGATGGGATTGAGGAGCGCGGTCTCCAGTTGCTTTTTGACGTAATCGCGGCTCCAAACGTCTGCTGCGGCCATCGGGCTCGCTCCCGGATTCGATTGCGGCGATATAGTCCCGGTTCGCAGCGGCCCGTCTAGTGCGAGGCTTGCTCGGGGTGGCGCATCTGCGTCATTACGCTACAAGCGCCAACAAAATGACCGAGACGGAGGAAGCGTTGAGCGACATAGCGCGGGAGGGACGACGCGATCGGCCCACCTTGAAACGCACGCTCGGCTTGCCGCTCGCCGTCCTCTATGGCCTCGGCGTGACCATCGGCGCCGGCATCTACGTGCTTATTGCGCCGGCCGCGGCCCGCGCCGGAATGCACGCGCCCGTCTCGTTCGTCATCGCCGCGCTCGTGATGGCACCCTCGGCCGCATCGTTCGCCGAGCTCGGCTCGCGCATGCCCTTCAGCGCCGGTGAGGCGACCTACGTGCGCGCCGGCCTCAAGTCCGACCGTCTTTCGCTGCTCGTGGGCCTGCTCGTCGTGGCCGCTGCCATCATCTCGGCGGCCACCGTCAGCCGCGGCAGTGCCGGGTACATCCAGGTCTTCCTCGACCTCCCTCTCGATGTCATCGTGGTCGGCGTCGTGCTCGTCATGGGCGCGATCACGGCCTGGGGCATTCTCGAATCTGTCTCCTTCGCCGGTCTCATGACCCTGATTGAGATTGGCGGTCTCCTCATGATCGCCGTCGTCGGCGCCGTCAACGAGCCCAACCTCATCGCCCGGCTGCCGGAAGCCTGGGAAGGCTTGGGCGGCGTCGCGGCCTGGTCGGGAATTTTGAGCGCGGTGCTGCTCGCCTTCTTCGCCTTCACCGGCTTTGAGGGGCTCGCCAACATCGCCGAGGAGGTCAAGGAGCCGGCGCGCACGCTGCCGCGCGCGATCTTCCTGACGCTGGTCCTCGTGACCCTGCTCTACGTCGTCGTCGTGTGGGTCGCCCTCGTCGCCGTCCCGCGCGAAGAGCTGGCCGCGACAGCCGCGCCTTTGAGCCTGGTGTTTGAGCGCGCGACCGGCGCCTCGCCCGCCGTCATCACCGCCATCTCCATCGTGGCGACGATCAACGGCATCATCGTGTTCATGGTGATGGGCTCGCGCGTGCTCTACGGGATGGCGGCGCAAGGCCTGCTCCCGGCGCTCCTGAGCAGGATCAACGCGCGCACGCGCACGCCACTCGAAGCCACCGCGCTCATCGTCGCGCTGACGCTGGTCCTCGCCGTGGGCTTTCCCATCGAGGGACTGGCCGAGGCAACCGCGCGGCTGTCGCTCGTGATCTTCGCCTTCGTCAACGCCGCGCTCATCAAGCTCAAGCTCGACCGCGTTGCCGCGCCGGCCGGTGTCTTTGTGGTTCCGCTATGGGTGCCGGTGGCGGGGCTCATCACCAGCGTCGGTCTGCTCTTGAGCGCGCTTGCGGGCTAGCGCAAGCGTCCGGCGACCTAGTTGCTCGTTAGCAATAGCAATTTTCGCGCGGGCGCTCCCTGCAACCGAGCGGCCGTTGATCGACCCAATACCATCCACAAAGCGGCAAGCGAGACGCTGCGCCCTGAAGTGGCCGACGCAGCGGCACTCACGATCCGGGTCTGCAAACAGGCCTCTGGATTAGTATTAATACTTAGGTTAGCCTACCTCCGTGATCCCCGCAAGAACTATGACGTCATCAGCGGTCCATCGGAAGTCATTCAGTGCGCAGCGGCTCAAAGAGGGTTGCGGGTTTGATTCTGGGTCTTGCCGCATTGGGCAGACCTTCCGGTGCGACCACCCCACCCAATCCGCAACGGCCATTCAACGAGACGACCTGTGAGGAGGCGCTCGAGCGCGTAAAGGAGGCTGCACGCGGCAGTCCACTCGTCAGTGCCAAGGAGAACCGCGATCATTTGATTGCCGCGGTGAGACACGCGGCAGATTTGTGTGCGCGCGAAGAGATACCACCGAAGTCAGACGAATAGGAAGTTAGTCCGGCGGCCGCCATCGGCCGCGCGAACTGCTGGGACTTGGCGCGGGCTCCTGGGGAGCCCAAAGGGAGCGTAACGCAATGCCCGACATCATCGAAACGACAGACGCAGCGGCCAACAATGGAACCGCCTACTCGCTCCAGATCGGACAGGTCGCGCAAGGCACCCTGAGCCCGGCCGGCGACCACGACTTCTACCGCGTCAGCCTCACTGCGGGGCAAACGTACACGTTTGCAATGGTGGGCACCGGATCGAACGGCGTGCAGGATCCGTTCCTGAACCTCTACTTCCAAAACGGCAGCAGCCTACCGGTCGTGGCGACCAACGACGACGGCCTGCCGAATCACAACTCGGTGATTAGATACACTGCAACGAGCACCGGCACCTATTTCATCGACGCGGGTGCCTTCAATAATGCGGGTA
>Ga0315553_10004309_pt1 | contig 10758 bp, 9 predicted proteins | sample SalMarSW160140MG_FD_203099 | JGI IMG/M metagenome (GOLD analysis project Ga0315553, IMG submission 203099) | Salt marsh sediment microbial communities from the Plum Island Ecosystem LTER, Massachusetts, United States - Salt Marsh Sediment SW1601-40 ... | reverse complement strand
CTGCAGCCAGCTCGCCGCCTGCTTCTGATCGTCGGCCGTCGCCTGCCAGACGTCGCTCGGCATGGCCAGTAACTCGCCACCGTTTTTCGGCGACAGCAGGTTGATCTTCGTCGGGGCCGGAGCCGGTGAAGGCATCGGCGGGGGTTCTTCAACGACGTGTCGGAGTTGCTTTAGAGCGTCGAGCAACTCTTGGGCATTCATTGCGCTGTAGTACTTGCCGCCGGTGGCGTCCGCTACGCACTGCACAGTTCGTCGTTGTTCCTCGTCGAGCGTAAAGCCAACGACATCCATCTTAACGTCGACACCGGAACTTGCCGCTGCCTCAGCGGCCGCACAGGGATCGCCACCGCACTCCTCTATTCCATCTGTGACAACTACGATCCGGTTCGACTGGCCCTGAAACGCTGAAAAGCTTCGCAACGCCCGTTGCAGAGATTCGGCGATCGGCGTTTCACCCCTGGGCTGGAGGCCGTTTATGCGCTGCGCAATCGTAGCCGCGTCATCGGCGCCGATCGGCGACACCAGCTCAATGTCAGTGCAGTCCTTGGCGCGACGATGCCCGTAGAGAAGCAGGCCAAGGCGGATGTCGCTCGGAATCTCGCCAAGAATCGTCGTCATAGCCCGTTGCGCGGCAAGAAACCGGGTCTCACCGGTCTCGATCTTCTTCTTCATGGAGCCGGAAGCGTCGAAGATGAACATGACGTTCGTCTCGGCCCGCCCCGCAGAGCTCAGAAGGACGAGAGTAGCCAACAACCGTGCAACAAACGCCACCTTCGTATGCAGCATCGAGGCGTCCTCCTCCGGTTCCCCAAAAGAGCCCGGCTCGAAAGTCGAGTTGCGTCAAAACTGGCGGAGCCGATCTCGCTTTATACTCGGCGACAACGCAAGCGGGGTCACCAGATCTGGTGATGCGCGGAGGTATTCTGGCCGCAAGACCGGGGAGTTACCTCACACGCTCCTTCTTGGTTGGTGCGTTGCGACGGCGTCGTTGAGGCGTCGGATCAACTCCGCTTGCCGTCTACAGCTTGTCTTCTCTTTGATCCGTCGGAGGTGGGTGTAGACGGTGTTGGAGCTGACCCCAAGCCGTCGCGCATATTCAATTGGCGACGTGCCGGCTTGCAGCGCCAAGGCGACATTCAGCTCGGCATTGGTGAAACGAAAGACGTTCCGCAGAACGTCTGCTTTTTCATTCCGCTCTTGTAGCGGATCGAAAACGAACACGATGGCGGCCGCTTCGGCCACCGAACTCAGGTGCGTCGATGCCCCCAGTGGCCGCACAGAAATACGATATGCCGGACCCTCGGTGCTTCGACCCGCCAGGAACTCTGTCGAACTTGCGCCGGCAACACCGCGGCTTAGCCGATCAATCGCCGCGAGGGACAAGGCGAAACGTCTGGTAGCATCCACGCTGGCGAACTCAAGCGCACCGTTGGAAATGCCAACACCGTCATTCCTGCGAAGAAAGCTGCGCAGAGTCTCGTTGGCATAGTAGACGCGACCCTCGCGCCCGACGAGCGCGGCGCCTTCGGCCAGGCTTTCAAGTATCGTCTCGAGCGCCGCCTCGGCACGATCAGCGCGTCTAAGACGAAGCGACATGTCGTACGCTCGGTGCAGGTGCGGCAGGAGGCGCTCCATGAGCGCGATGTCCCTGGCCTCGACGTGCCCCTGTCGCTGCGAGCGCTGGACGCTAATGACGCCGTGAAGATCGGGTGTGTCGACTATCTGGCCGGTTATGAAGTAGCGGAGATCAATTGAGGCGAGATACTCAACATAGTACGGGTCGCAGTCCATGCCACGCTCGTCCGTCAATCGATAGTCAAAAAGGATTCTTTCCGACAGGTGCCGCATAGCGTAAGCGGCGCGTGGATTGTGCCGCGCGTAGTGGTCGACGTAGGGAATTTCGGCCCCGTCAGGCAACCCGGCGAAGCGAAAGTCCTGAAGGCTCGCGGAGCGCTTGTCGAAGACTTCAAGGGTCGACCCTACGGCACCAAAAAGGTTCGCAATCCGACATAGCGCTTCGGGCCAAAGCGTCCCTTGTAGGCCAGCTGAATAGACAGCTTCCACAGTCTGCAGAAAGTCGTGATCCCTCAATCCGCGAACCATTGCCCGTGGCACACCCGGTGCGGCAACCTTAGGGAGCGAAGGATATGCATGGCTCGGGGGGCGCCGTCCAGAGAGCCATGATTGCGCCCGAAGCGCTTTGAAGACGAGGCTCAAGGCGGCCAGCGACGGCCAGGCGGAGGCGTTGGCGGCGTATGGCCTGCCTGAGCTGAACATCGCCGAGATCGTCGGCATCGATCCTAAGACCCCGCGCAAGCGCTACAGGCACGAATTCGATAACTGACAGCTCAAGGCCACGGCCAAGGTGGCCGAAAGTCTGTTCCGCAAGGCGACCGGCGAAGGCTCGCAATCGGTGACGGCCGCCATCTTCTGGCTGAAAACCAAGGGCGGCTGGCGTGAGATGCCGCAGACCCATGAGGTCGGCATCTTCGATCTGAACCGGGTCACCGACCAGGAGCTGGAGCTAATGTTGGAGTTCACCTGGGCCCCAATCGCCAGGAACGGCCCCCGATCTGCGCTGGAGGGACGGCGAGGTTCTGACCTCCTGAGCACTGCCTGCCAGCCCGACCGAGAATCGGCTTGCTGACAATCTTCAGAAGTCGCCGAGGGCAACAGGGCTTCCGGAATGCGCCAGTTGCGGACATTACAACGTATCCTAGATGGCAATCCTATTATGCGTAATGCGTAATGCGTAAATTCAAAGCCAACACCTTGATCGCAATGGGGGTATCTGAAGAAAGATGAAGCAGCGGCAGCCACACTCATCTCGTCGCGTGCGTTTAGCCAAGTGAAGCCTGCTCGGCAGCATCTATTCAGGCATGTGCACCTGTTGCAGCGCGGCCGTGAGCCGGCGCATCAAAGAGGGGCGGAACAGGTTCATGCGTTCGAAATCGTCAATCGAAAATCCCGGCACTAAGTCCAGCAGACGCACCGACACGGCGCGGGCTTCGACCAGGTTTCCTTGGTTGACATGCGCAGCAATTAGATAAGCGTAGGGGACGCTGAAACTGGGATTTGATTGGATCGTAAGATTGCCATAGGCGACCGACTGGCGATATTCGCCAGCGAAAAGGTGCGTCAGGGTCAGCGCGCAATAAGGATGGTAATTCAGCGGATCGTCGACAGGGCTGAGTCTCAAAGCCTTGTGGGCATGTTCGACCGCCCTGGCATGGCGTTCGCTATGTGCCGCGACAAGAGAGCTGAAGCCGAATGCCAAAGCCGAATTGGCATTCATCGCCAATGCCCGATCCAGAATCTCCACCGCACTGTCATAGTCGCGGGTTAGATTGGCGCGAACGAATGCGGCGATGCTGAGCGACTTCGAATCATCGCAATTGACGCTCAGGGCGATGTCGGCATGCATCAGGGCATCGTGCCGGTCTTCGGCGTGGAATCCGTATCGGAAATAGCGCTGCTCGTGGCACCATGCAGCATAGGCGTGCGAAGGCATGTAATCGGGATCGAGGCGTAAGGAATCCGCCAGATAGCGCAGAGCCATGTCTGTTTCCGACGGGCTGTTTGAGTGCGCGTGTGGCAGCGCACGCAAGTATAAATCGTAGGCGTCGAGGCTTTCCGGACGCTTACGGCGCGACCGCTCGATTTCGGCGCGTCGTATGGAGGGCTCGACAATGCCGGCAATTCGCTCGATGAGCCGGTCCTGGAGGTCGAAGATATCCGCCGCCGAGCCCTCGAAACGGTCAGTCCATACATGGACCGCCGTGGTGCCCTCGATGAGATGGCAGTTGACCCTCAGGCGGTCGCCGGATCTGCGAACGCTGCCGCCGAGCAAATAACGAACACCCAGCTCGGCAGCGATTTTCCGGCTGTCGACGTCCTGATTCCGATAGGAGAAGGAGGAATTGCGCGCGATCACGAACAGTCCGGGAATTCGCGCTAGGCTGGTGATCAGATCCTCTACAAGGCCATCGGCAAAATAATCCTTGCCGATAGCTTCGCCGACCGCCCGGAAAGCCAGGACCGCGATTGACGGCCTGTTCGCAGACAAGCCGGCTTGATCGCGGAGCATGAACCGGTAGCCGCGCTTCGACACGGTTTGGAGCAGCTCATGCGCGTCGTCCCCTATGGCACGCCGTATCTCGTGAATGCACTGAACCAGGCTGTCATCGGTAACGGCGACTCCGTGCCAGACGGCTTCCGCAAGCTCACTCTTTGTGATCAGCCGGTTCGCGTTCTCGACCAGGAACCGAAGGGTCGCAAAAGTTTGCGGCCGCAGCGACAGTCTCTCGCCCCCGCTCGAAACCAACGTCTCATTTGCGAGATCGGCAACCATACCGTTAACGACGATGGTAGTGGGTGGAATGTCCATCTGGCCGTCGAGCGCAACAAGACAACATTTGAGACGGCCCAAATTACCATAGTTAGAAACTGCGCTGCCAGTCGTACCGACCGGCACTTGTTCGGAGAAATATCGGAAAACGATCGGATTTCGATCGTCGCAAGATTGGGCCGACTTGCTAGTAAGAGTCGTATAAACCGCACTCGACGCGGCGCGGAGTATTCCTTCGATGCCGAACCGACTGATCCGACCCGGGACCCTGTCGATAGCTGCCTGCCTCGCTTTGGCGACAGGCAGCCCGACTGACGCGGAAGATTCAAGTTTTCCGCTACAAGGCTTGTTCTGCAATACGCAGCAACAGATCGACGAAACGCTGGCTTATGTCGACCGCGGCCTGTCGCCGAAAACCGCGGTCGAACTCTCGAACGAGCATGAGGTCGTGTGCAATTACGTCGACCTCCTATATTACGTCGTCAGCCATCCGATCAAGGTCGGGGCGCATTACGGTCGCCTGTCGGTCGTCAAATATGAGGCAGTCCTAACGGGTGTGATCGTTGGTGGCCTTCTGCGGCCTGTTTCGCCGTCGGCGCAGATTTTTTTCGTGACGCCTGAACCTTTGCCCGAGATATCTCTGGAGCAGCGCTCGTGAGTGAGCTCATGTGCGGACAGTAATCCTAAGATAATTGCCGAATTTATCGCAAAGGGCCCCGGCGGGTCGAATGTCAGCTCAGGGTCAACACCGACGCTACGCGGGCGAGAATGAGTCGTCCGCTGGCCGCTCGAAAGCAGAACGTAGTCGGCACCAATCAGGGGTTCGGTTTCGCGCCAACAACGGAACTCACTTTATCGAGGATCGGCTAGGAGGAACAGCCAATCGCACTCTGCACGACCGTCGACCGCATCAAGACCAGTCCCACCGGCGTGGCGGCCGACCGGTGGCTGGAATATTGCTCACAGCTAGTGATACAACGCCCGCAACGTCTTTCCGAGGATTAGTAGATGGCTTTCGATTACGCTGGCTTCAAAGCCGCCTTCGAAGCTAAGAACTATCAGGCTTGGATCGACTTCTACGCCGACGACGCGGTGTGGACCGAGTATCGGCACTTCAATCCTCCGCAGAATCCCAATGTCATGCGCGGCAAGGATGCCATAGACTCATTCCTCAAAAGCATCTGCGCTCAACCTTTCACCATCCGCTTCGACGATGAGGTTGTTGCCGGTGACCGCGCCGCTTTTCGGTTTATCGTGACCTTCCCCGACGGAAAGCAAATCTACGAACATGCCTTACTTGACACGGAAGGCGGCAAGGTCACGCGTCAGGTGGAGGTCGAGGCCTGGGATCAGTGATCGGGCGAAACCAAGGCGCGATCCAGTCCGATCAAGCTTTTCTAGGCTATTTCTGGCCAACCGCCGATGTCCGCCTGCGGTTAACAGGAGAAACTGGCGATATTATCTCGCTGCTTCGCGAGACGTCCCTGATCTGATTGCGCCGGCGTGCGTCATTTCCTCCCGCCGTCGGGCTGCAAAGCCGTTGCACCACGTTCTATGGTGATGCCTCCGTCGAATGTCGGTGATGCACGACGGTCACCACCTTCGCCGGCAGCGACGGCTCACGCGCATCTCGGAAGCACCCGCTCCGGGTCTCGCGCCGGAAATACGAGAGGCGAAGCGATGGCCGACGCCGATATTGCCGCGCATTGGGCAAAGCAGGATATCTACTCGCTCATCATGGAGGCGGCGGAATCCGCGGGAATCCCTCCTGATTTGCTAACCCAGGAGACGCTGGCACCGCTCGATCATTTTCACGCGCGCGGTCTGGCCTCTACCGTCGACCTCGCCGAGGCGGATGGCCGCTCACTTCGGGAGTTCGGACCGGGGGCTATGCCGACAAGAGCACAACCCAGAAGAAGGTGAGAATGCCACTGAGCGCCAAGATGCCCAAGGTGAGCCTGGCGCTATCTACGACATGTGAGAGACGACTGCGCATAAACCTGCTCGCGCTTTCTCCCCAGCAGGCACAAGCGTGAACAAAAATGGTTAATCGCCTGTAAAGCAGCCTGATGATCCACGGCCGCCAGATTCCGTGAAGGCCAATAATTCATAGCTGACGTTCGTCTTTGGATTAGCGAAAATCAACTCCCCTGATGCAGGCCTGCTTAAACCGATATGGCAGCCCCGTTCGCATTAATCGGTCGGGGCGAACCCGACCGACGTCGCGATTGCCATCCAGGATTGGCCAAGATCGGCTTCCACTTCTGGCGAAGCCGAGCCTGCGCGGCGGGTTAGATGGCGCTATCGACCCCGAAGGGCCGACACCGTCCTTCAGCTACCAGAGCATCGGCTTCGTCTGGCTCCGAAAGCGTGATGCCAGCTCGACATCAGTGTTTCGTTCGCGGCGCCGACCATCCGTTAACAGATGCCGCACATTAACAAAGCCTCGATCCATACGCCGCAATGTGACTCGATCTCCAAACCTTTTCTCGATGTTGAGGGGATAAGTTGTCGTAATGGCGGAACAAGCCTCGAAGCAGCAACTCCGAGAAGCCGACAGCGCGCTCGACCAGGCACGCTTGGCGTCGCTTCTGCGCTCCGCCGCCGACGCGTACGACGCCGCCACCGGCGCGCAGGAATCAACGACCACGGCGTCGGCGACGCAGATCGAGCGCTACGCTTCCGTCTTCGAGAGCATCTCGGAGGGTGTGTGCTGCTTCAGCGAGGATCAGCGGCTGATCCTTTGCAATCGTCGTTATCTCGAGCTCTATCGCCTGACGCCGGAACAGGTGCGGCCGGGCACGACACTGCGCGAGATCGTGACGCGGCGTTTGGCGGCGGGCACTTCGCCGATGCCGACCGACGAATATCTCGCGCTCTGTGACGCAATCAACGCCGGGACGGTTCCTAACAAATGGACCGCTGCGCTCGCCGACGGCCGTCGAATAGAAATTCGCCACCACGCGATGCCAGGAGGGGGTTGGATATCCACCCACGAGGACGTAACCGAGGCCAGTCGAACGGTGGCCAACGAGCGGATTACTCTGCAAACGCTCGTCGACTGGGTCCCTGACAACCTCTGGGTCAAGGACGTCGAGAGCCGCTTCGTCATCGCCAACAAGGCGACGGCACTGCGCATGGGCAAGCGGTCGGTGGATGAACTTATTGGCAAGTCGGACCTCGAACTTTGCCCGCCGGAAACCGCCGGCGGGTATTTCGCCGACGAGCGGAGAGTTGTCGAGTCCGGGCGGCCAATGATCGACAAAGAAGAATACGTCGTCGGCGCCCAGGGCGAGACGACCTGGATTCTCACCACGAAAGTGCCGCTGCGCAATGAACTGGGAGAAATCTTCGGCCTCGTCGGCGTCTCTCGCGACATTTCCGATCGCCGGCGGGCGGACATGCTTCGTGACGGACAGGCGCAAATCCTGGAGAAGATCGCCGTCGGCGCACCTCTGGAGACGGTGCTGGCGGATCTTGTCCGGTTTGTTGAAATACAGATTCCTCGCGCGCGCTGCGCTATCATGCCCGCGGACGACGAAAGCGCCCGGTTATGGCGGTCCGTCGCTCCGAATATCGCTCCCTCCTTTATCGCGGGCACAGACGGCCTGCGCGACTGTCCCAAGGAGCCTTCGAGCGGCGCCGCTCTCCGCCATGGCAAAGTCGCCGTGGTCGCCGACATGCTCAACGACCCGCTTTGGAAGGATTATCGCGATCTGGTCGCAGCCCACGCCTACCGGTCGTGCTGGTCGGTTCCCATCATGTCACCGGCGGGAAGATCTCTCGGCGCACTCACAGTCTACTGCGAAACCGCGCGTGCCCCGACCGAGGACGAGCTGCGAGCCAGTGAAGCCGCGGGCCACATCGCAGGCATTGCGATCGAACGCGAGCTCAACGAAGAACGCATCCGCGTGATGGCAACGCACGATTACCTCACAGGGTTGCCAAACCGTGTGCTGCTTATGGACCGCCTCGTGCAGAACATCCTGCAAGCGGAGCGGACCGGTGGCCACCTAACGGTGATCTTCATCGATCTCGACAACTTCAAGCTCGTCAATGACAGCCGTGGCCACTATGCCGGCGACGCACTGCTCAAGACGGTCGCGGAACGCATGGTCAATCGCGTGCGTGCCTCGGACACTGTGGCCCGTTTGGGCGGCGACGAGTTCGTTATTCTTTTGGTCGATCAGGAAGAGGCTCCGGAATCAACAGCAACGATTTTGGAAAAGATTTGCGCCGATATCGCAGAACCCATTTCCATCGACGGCCAGAAATTCCGGGTCACGTGCAGCGTGGGAGTCGCTGTCTATCCCGACGACGGAGCAGACGCTGAGGCGCTTCTCCTTAGCGCCGACGTTGCAATGTACAAAGCAAAGGAGGACGGCCGCGCCAATTTCAAGTTCTACACGAAGGAAATGGATGACGCCGCACGCGAGCGGCGGCTTCTACAGGAAGGACTGCGGACCGCGGTCGCTGACGAGCAATTCTCGCTTGTCTATCAGCCACAGGTCGACCTCCGTACCGGCAAGATTTTTGCGGTGGAAGCATTGGTGCGTTGGAATCATCCCACGCTTGGCGTGGTCCCGCCGGCGAAGTTCATTTCGCTCGCCGAAGAAAGCGGCTTGATCATCCCACTTGGTGATTGGGTGCTCCGCGAGGCCTGCCGGCAAAACAAGGTCTGGCAGGATATGGGAATGGCGCCTGTCACCGTTTGCGTGAACGTGTCAGCGCGTCAATTCAGGGACCATGAATGGGCAAAACGCGTCGCCGGTATATTGCAGGATACAGGGCTCGAGGCCAAATATCTCGAGCTCGAATTAACCGAGAGCATGTTGATGCACGACGTCCAGCAGGCGATCGCCATCATGCGCGAACTGCAGACATTGGGCGTGCACTTCGCCATCGACGATTTCGGAACCGGATACTCGAGCCTTAGCGCGCTGAAGAGTCTACCGGTGGCCCGCCTCAAGATCGACCGGTCCTTCGTGCGCGACCTTCCCTTCGACGCTAACGAGCGGAACATAGCCACCGCCGTTATCTCCCTGGGCAAGAAGCTCAACATGAAGGTGATCGCCGAAGGCGTGGAAAACGGGGAGCAGCTCGCATTCCTGCGCGACAAACAGTGCGACGAAATCCAGGGTTTCCATTTCAGCGAGCCCACCAGTGCCGATGCAATCGCGGACTTGCTAGGCGGGCAATCCACCGGGCGATAATTCGGCTGATTAAGTAAAGCCCAAGAGCACCGCACCCAGATTTTGGCGTTTTTCGAGCATGGAGCCTCTCGCTGTATCGGCCACCCCGCAGAGGGCTCGAACGGAGAAAAAAAAGACCCGGTTTTGGAGACAAGCCTTGAAGCGCCGCAGCCGTGGCGGGTCGAGGGCGCTCTGATCGCGCCCTCTGCCGCGGTTCCGGTAGCGATTTGTTATGCGGGGTCCAGATGCAGTGCACCTGTCATCATCCGAGCGAGATTCGGGCCTGTCGGATCACCGGCTGCAGCCTCTGGCCTTTCCGCCTCGGGAGCGATCCTGAGCCGAGCAGAAGCCGCGGCTTTGCAAAACGCCACGGCTACACGGGCGATTTCCCAGACGACGCCTCGGCAGGCCCTCCGGTGGCGGCCCTCCCCCGCCATTCGCCAAACCCCTCGTCTACGCGTGCGGTTTTGGAGCGCAGCCTCCCCTCTCCGCCTCCTGGTCCAGTCCGAGGCTGAGATGGCGCGCCCTGCTCACAAGCCCGACGCGACCGTCCGCCGCCAGGTGGAAGCCATGGCCGGCTACGGTGTCCCGGAGGCCGACATCGCCGGCGTGGTCGGAGTATCCCCGAAGACGCTGAGGAAGCACTATCGCGACGAGCTTGACCATGGCCACGTGAAGGCCAATGCCAAGGTTGCCGAGAATCTCTATCGCAAGGCCACCGGTGAGGGGCGCGAAGCCGTCATCGCCGCCATCTTCTGGCTGAAGACCCGCGCCGGCTGGAAGGAGACCACGGTGCAGGAGCTTGCCGCCAAGGACGACAAGCCGCTGGTGATCTTCCGCACGATCATCGAGCCGAAGCCGGCTCCGCGGGAGGTCACCGAGCACGCCGACACAGAGAACCGCGTCGTTCCCCTACCCCGACCCCAGAGGGTTCGCTGAGAACATGGGGCGCCGTGCGCATCGGCGCGACGCAACGAACCCGTCGGCAGGTCGAGGCGATGGCGGCCTATGGCCTGCCCGAGCTGAACATCGCCGAGATCGTCGGCATCGACCCGAAGACATTGCGCAAGCACTATAGGCATGAACTCGACAACGGCCAGGTCAAGGCAACGGCCAAGGTGGCCGAAAGCCTGTTCCGCAAGACGACCGGCGAAGGACCGCAATTGGTGACGGCCGCCATCTTCTGGCTCAAGACGAAGGGCGGCTGGCGCGAGACGC
>Ga0315553_10004306_pt1 | contig 10760 bp, 8 predicted proteins | sample SalMarSW160140MG_FD_203099 | JGI IMG/M metagenome (GOLD analysis project Ga0315553, IMG submission 203099) | Salt marsh sediment microbial communities from the Plum Island Ecosystem LTER, Massachusetts, United States - Salt Marsh Sediment SW1601-40 ... | reverse complement strand
GATGCCTATTCCAAGGCGGTCGTCGACATTGTCGAGGCCGTCGGTCCCGCGGTCGTGCGGGTCGACACCATGCCCGACCGGGCAAGCCGGCGGCGCGGCGGCACCGGATCGGGCGTCATCATCTCGCCCGATGGCCTCGTGCTGACCAACAGCCATGTCGCCCAGCGCGCAAGCTCGGCGCGCCTCACCCTTTCGGACGGGCGCGTGATCGAGGCGCGCCTCGTCGGCGACGACCCGCATTCCGATCTCGCTCTGCTCCGCAGTGTCGATGGCGGCACATTGCCGTTTGCCCGGCTCGGCGATTCGAAAGCGCTGCGGCGCGGCCAGCTTGTCGTGGCGATCGGCAATCCGCTGGGCTTCGAGTCGACCGTCACCGCAGGTGTCGTTTCGGCCCTCGGCCGCTCGCTTCGGTCCAGTACGGGCCGGCTGATCGACGACGTCATTCAGACCGACGCCGCGCTCAATCCGGGCAATTCCGGCGGGCCGCTCGTCTCCTCGCATGGCGAGGTGATCGGCATCAACACCGCCATGATCGCCGGCGCGCAGGGCATCTGCTTCGCCGTCGCCAGCAATACGGCGAGCTATGTGGTCAGCGAGATTATTCGCCACGGCCGCGTCCGGCGGGCCTATATCGGTGTCGCGGCGCTGACCATTCCGCTGCGGCGGCGGGTCGGTGCGGCGCTGGGTCTGGCGCAGTCACAGGGCGTTGCGATTTCCGAGGTGACGCCTGGCGGGCCGGCCGAGCGCGCCGGGTTGAGGGCCGGCGATATCATCGTGGCGCTCGACGGCGAGACGGTGACCGGCGCGGATGACCTCATCCGCCTGCTGAGCGGCGAGCGGATCGGCGCGCACACATCGCTGTCCGTGGTCACCGGCGCCGAGCTGCGCACCGTGATCGTCACGCCGGTCGAACGCGACGGCCGCTGAAGTGAGATCACTTAGCGCAACGCGCGTCCAATTGGACACGGACAGTTGCGCTAACTTATGGATATCGATCAACTTAACCTCGATCAAGTGATGTCACTTGAACGAGGGTTGATCTAGTGTGAGATTGTGCACTGATCGAACCAAGCACCCGGCGTCATTCCCGCGAGGCGGGAATCCAGTCATCGCAAGCGTCTGTGATCAAATCGGAACGCCGTGGGATCTACGGGCATATCCGCAATATCAATGCGTCGCCGATAGAGAATTGGGCGCCGGATGGGGTCCGGCGCGACGAACAAACCGTTCGGACGGCTCCGTCAGTGCTGAGCCCGCATTAAGCGTTCGCAGAGAAATAGGCGGCCACGCGGGTGCGGATGGCCTCGGCGATGGTGCGCGCGGCGCGGTCCTCGGCATCGCGCTTGGCGCGGATGTCGGCAAAGACGGAGTCCACCTTATCGTAAGCGGCGCGGGCATTGTTGTTGCCCTGGAGAATGACCTGATTATCCTCAAGCCGCACGAGCTTGAACTGCGTGTAGACCTGGTAGATCTGGCCGGTCGGATCGCCGGTACCCTCGACCAGCGTGTTCAGCACCGACTCGCGGATGGCGATGTCCAGCCGGTATTTCGGAATGTCGGCCTCACCGCCGCCGGTCGTCTTGAAGATCAGCTCGTTGCGGACGCGCTGGCCGACCCGCCCCGGAATCGTCGAGATCTCGACCGTGCGCATGACGTCTTCGAGCTGGGCGCCGCTCGCCGTCGGGCCATAGAGCGGCTGCCAGCCGCATCCGCCGAGCGTAACCAGCCCCGCAAGGCCGGCAACCGCCGCGGCAGCTTTCAGCCGTCCGGTGAATGTTCGCAGCCCCTTGATCTCAAGCAACGACATTGACGATCCTTTGCGGCACCACGATCACCTTTTTGATCGCGCGGCCCTCAATAGCGCGCTTTACGCCGTCCAGGCTGAGCGCGGCAGCCTCAACATCCGCTTTGGACGCATCGCGCGCAATCTGAAGCTCATCCCGCCGTTTCCCATTCACCTGTACGGCAATGGTAATCCGATCGTCAACGAGCAGGGCCTTTTCGGCCTCCGGCCATGGCTGTTTTGCAACAAGACTGTTGTAGCCGAGCCGCGCCCAGCACTCTTCGGCGAGATGCGGCATCATTGGCGCGAACATTTGCGTCAAAAGTTCCGCGGACTCCCTCACGGCCCAATCTAGGCCTGGATCTTTGGCGGTTTTTTGGCCGGCAAGCGCCGTTCCCAGCTTATTTGCCAGATCGTAGATCGTCGCGACCGCCGTGTTGAAGCGGAGCCCCTCGATGTGGCGGCCGACCAGATCGAGCGCCTTATGCGAGGCCCGGCGCAGCTCTTCGGCCTCCGAACTGAGGGCAGCGGGGCGCTTTGCGCCCTTTTTCGCGGCCTGCAATGCCGCCTCGTCGATGAGACGCCACACGCGCTGCGCGAAACGCCAGGCGCCCTGCACGCCTTCCTCGGTCCACAGGACATCGCGCTCGGGCGGGGAATCCGACAGCATGAACCAGCGGACCGTATCGGCTCCGTAATGCGAGATGAAGCTGAGCGGATCGACCGTGTTCTTCTTCGACTTCGACATCTTCTCGGCCGGGCCGACGGTCAGCGTCTCGCCCGTATCGATCCGGATCGCGCGGCGCGTCCCGTCATCGGCGATCCTGATATCGGCCGGGTTGATCCATTCGCCGGATTTGTCCCGGTAGGTCTCATGGATCACCATGCCCTGCGTGAACATGCCGGCGAAGGGCTCATCGAGGTCGAGATGGCCGGTGTCGCTCATGGCGCGCATGAAGAACCGCGAATAGAGCAGATGCAGGATCGCGTGCTCGACGCCGCCGATATATTGGTCGACCGGCATCCAATATTCCACCGCCTTGCGGTCCACCGGCGTCTTGGCATGCGGCGAGCAGAAGCGGGCGAAATACCAGGACGAGTCGACGAAAGTGTCCATCGTGTCGGTCTCGCGCTGGGCCTCGCCGCCGCATTTTGGGCATTTCACATGCTTCCACGTCGGGTGCCGGTCGAGCGGATTGCCCGGCGTGTCGAAGGTCACGTCCTCCGGCAGCTTGACAGGGAGCTGCTCGGCAGGCACCGCGCCGCATTTCTTGCAGTGAATGATCGGGATCGGGCAGCCCCAATAGCGCTGGCGCGACACGCCCCAGTCCCGCAGGCGGTAATTGATCTTCCGCTGGCCTTCCTTGCGTTTCTCCAGCCGGTCGGCGATTTCGTTCTTCGCCTCCTCGACACTCATCCCGTCCAGAAAGGCGGAATTGGCGATGCGTCCCGGTCCGACATAGGCCTCGTCGCCGACCTCGAAGCCTTCCGGGTCCTCGCCCTCCGGAATGACGACCGGCTTCACCTTCAGCTTATATTTGCGGGCGAAATCCAGGTCACGCTGATCGTGCGCCGGGCAGCCGAAAATCGCGCCCGTGCCGTAGTCCATCAGGATGAAATTGGCGACATAGACCGGCACTTTCGAGGTCTTGCGGAAGGGATGCACGGCCTTCAGCCCGGTGTCGTAGCCCTTCTTTTCGGCGCGCTCGATGTCCTCCTCGCTGGTGCCCATGCGGTGGCACTCGTCGATGAAGGCCTTGAGCTTTTTGTCCTTTTTCGCCAGCGCCTTCGCCAGCGGATGATCGGGCGAGACCGCGCAGAAGGACAGGCCGAAAATCGTGTCCGGCCGGGTGGTGAACACCTCCAGCCTTTCCTGCCCTTTCGGCAGCGCCTCGCCTTCCAGCGCGAATTGCATCAAGAGGCCTTCCGACCGCCCGATCCAATTGCGCTGCATCAGCCGCACCTTGTCCGGCCAGCGATCCAGCCGGTCGAGCGCTGCCAAGAGATCGTCGGCATAGGCGGTGATCTTCAGGAACCACTGGCTCAGCTCGCGCTGCTCGACCGGCGCGCCGGACCGCCAGCCCTTGCCGTCGATCACCTGCTCATTGGCGAGGACGGTGTGCTCGACCGGGTCCCAATTGACCTTGCTTTTCTTGCGGTAGACGAGGCCCTTATTGAAGAAGTCGATGAACAGCCGCTGCTGCTGCGCGTAATAGTCCGGGTCGCAGGTGGCGAACTCCCGGCTCCAGTCCAGCGACAGCCCCATCTCCTTGAGCTGCTCCCGCATGGCGTCGATATGATTGTAGGTGGATTCCTTCGGGTGCAGACCGCGTTGCAGCGCGGCGTTTTCCGCTGGCAGGCCGAAGGCGTCCCAGCCCATCGGATGCAGGACATTGTAGCCACGCGCGCGCATATAGCGGGCCACCACATCACCCATGGAATAGTTGCGGACGTGGCCCATATGGATGCGCCCGGAGGGGTAAGGGAACATCTCGAGAACGTAGTATTTCGGTCGTGATTCGTTCTCCTCGGCGCGGTAGACATCCGCGTCGTCCCAAACCTCGCGCCAATGTTTCTCGCGCTCGGCTGCATTATATCTTTCGGCGGCCATGGGCTTCGTCTTTATATCGTGTTGGGCAAAGCCGCTTTGCTGCGGCATCAATCGGTGTGGTATCCAGCCGAAAAAGGCATGTCCGGTCAAGGAAAGCTTAAGAACGCGCCACAAATATCTTTAGCTTGTTGCGAGGTCCGCCATGGAAAACGGCACCGGAGCCGCTGAAAGGCTTAAAAAAATCAATGCACGTATGGCCGAGGCGGCGAGACAGGCGGGACGCGCGCCGGACAGCGTCAGCCTGATCGCGGTGTCCAAAACCTTCGGCGCAGAGGCCATCCTGCCGGTGATCGAGGCCGGCCAGCTCCGCTTCGGCGAGAACCGCGTGCAGGAGGCCAAGGCCAAATGGCCGGCGATCCTCGATGCGCATCGCGGCATCGAGCTGCATCTGATCGGGCCGCTGCAGTCGAACAAGGCGAAGGAGGCGGTCGCGCTGTTCGACGTCATCCACACGGTGGACCGGCCGAAGATCGCCCGCGTGATCGCCGGGGAGATGAAGGCGCAGGGGCGCGCGCTGAGGCTGTTCATCCAGGTGAATACCGGAAACGAGCCGCAGAAAGCCGGGGTCGCCCCGGCGGGGACGCAAGCGCTTTATGAGCAATGCCGGGATGACTTCGGCTTGCGCGTCGAAGGCCTGATGTGCATCCCGCCGATCGACGAGCCGCCGGAGCCGCATTTCGACCTGCTCGCGGGGCTTGCCGCCGATCTCGGCTTGACAGGCCTCAGCATGGGGATGAGCGCCGATTTCGAAGCCGCCATCCGCCACGGCGCGACGCATATCCGCGTCGGCTCGGCGATTTTCGGGGCAAGGGAGTGAGGCGACGCACCGCCCGTGTGTTTGATCGAGAAGGAACAATAGGGCAAGGTGACGGGCCACTGTTCTCGTGGCCCGTCATCACCGACGCCCCTGTAAGAATGAGCGCTCTATTTTCATAGCGCCTCAAAGAGATGCCCGCTTTGGAGCCGACCACCTACAATTTCGGCAGGTTCGCAACAGCAAGCATTTGGACACAAGGCTGAAAAGCGATGACTAGCTATTGGCTTTCACCCGCATCTCGGACATTTCCCGGCGCAATTTGCCTTCTGGTTGCGGCCTCGCCTCGCTCAGCATGGGAATGAGCGCCGATTTCGAGGCGGCCATCCGTCACGGCGCGACGCATATCCGCGTCGGCTCGGCGATTTTCGGCCCGCGGGACTGGTCCGCGTCAACGGCCGCGAAGCCCGCGACGTGGGGACAATCCCTAGATCAACGTAACCTCGTTCAATTGGAACCAATTGAACGAGGTTACGTTGATCTATATCCATAGGTTAGCGCAACTGTCCGCGTCCATTCGGACGCGCGTTGCGCTAGGATAGATGATTTTTCCTGACGATTGGGCTAAGCATCGCCTCAGCATGTACGAAATCTGGGCCGGACATCCATGGCTGAAGATCTTTTGTCATCGCTTGCCGGGACGATCGCCGCCCGCAGGCAGGCTGCCAGCGGCAGCTCTTACACCCGCCAGCTTCTCGATGGCGGGGCGGTGAAATGCGCGCGCAAATTCGGCGAGGAAGCGGTCGAGACCGTCATTGCGGCGCTCGGAGAGGATGACGATGCGCTGAAGAACGAGGCGGCCGATGTTCTTTATCACCTGCTGGTGTTGCTCGAAGCCCGCCATATTGCCCTGGATGATGTGTACAATGTTCTTCAAGCGCGAATGGGCCAGTCGGGGCTAGCGGAGAAGGCCGCACGATCCCGTCCGCAGGACAAATAGCCATGCTGAGCAGACTGCCATTGCCCGAGACACCCACCGCCTCCCGACTTGAATTTTCGCCTTATGAACGGTTCTCCCGGGATGAGTGGGCGGAGCTGCGCGCCGGCACGCCGATGACGCTGTCGCCGGAGGAGGTCGACCAGCTTTCGGGCGTTATCGAGCGGATTTCCGCCGACGAGGTCGAGCATATCTATCTGCCGATGTCGCGCCTCCTGAATCTCTATGTCGGCGCGGCGCAGAAGCTGCACAAGCAGACCTCCGATTTCCTGAGCAAGAAAAACGGCAAGATGCCGTTCATCATCGGCATTGCCGGCAGCGTCGCCGTCGGCAAGAGCACGACCGCCCGTGTGCTCCAGGCGCTGCTCGCCCGCTGGCCCGACCATCCGCGTGTCGATCTGGTGCCGACCGATGGCTTCCTCCTGCCCAATGCGGTGCTGGAGGAGCGCGGCCTGATGAACCGTAAGGGCTTTCCGGAGAGCTTCGACCAGAAGGCGCTGCTGCAATTCATGGCGGATGTGAAAGCCGGACGGCCGGATGTGAAGGCGCCGGTCTATTCGCATTTCGACTATGACCTCCGCCCCGCCGACTCGATCTGTGTGGATCGGCCCGACGTTCTGATCGTCGAAGGGCTCAACGTGCTGCAGCCCGCCAAGCTGCCGAAGGATGGCGAGGCGATCCCCTTCGTGTCGGACTTTTTCGATTTCTCGATCTATATCCATGCCGACCCGAAGGTGATCGAGGAGTGGTATGTCACGCGCTTCGACAAGCTGCGCCAGACCGCCTTCACCCATCCCGCAGCCTATTTCCACCGCTATTCCCACCTCTCTGACGAGGACGCGCGCAGGACCGCGCACGACATCTGGCGCCGGATCAATCTGCGCAATCTGAAAGAAAACATCCTGCCCACCCGCCAGCGTGCCGACCTGATCCTCGACAAGGACAAGACCCACGCCGTCGAAACGGTGTGGCTGAGGAAGCTTTGACGCAAGGTCATGTTACGCCGGCAGCTTCCTCTCCCACTCGCGAACCGTTGCGCTCGTCTTTTGATCTAGCCATCGGGATGTAAGCATGGATACTATCAGCGGCCGCGCCCTCGCCCCTTATCCCTGATCGGCACCCACAGCTCGAACCCGCCGAGGCCGGTCTCGGGATCGAAGTCCTCGCCGTAGCGTTCGAAAACCGGGGCGTCCTCGACCTCATAGCCCGATCCGGGAAACCATTTGCCGAAAACCGTCATCCAGCTCCGGCGGATGGTCGAGATGTGGTCGGAATGGCGGAACACGGCATAGCGCTGCGCCGGAAGGCGAACGCGCTCCAGCTCCGGCTGAATGTCGTCGAAGCTCGCCACCTCGACGCCGCTCATATAGTCCATATTGCCGTCCTCGTCGGTGTTGTAGCAGACGCCGTAAGCGATTTTGCCGCGCTGACGCGGAATGTTCCCCAGATAGGCGTGAAAGCGCTGCCACTGCGAGGGAATGGCGGCGCTCGTCTCCTGGGTGTAGCGCTCCCGCACGCCGGCGATGAGCAGCGGCCTGCCGTCCTCGAAACGGGGCGGCGCGAGGTCTGCGAGCTGGGTTTCGTTCATCCTGATCGGCTCCACAAGCTGGATGCGTTCGAATGCGCCTTCCGTCCGCAGCGTTTCGGGTGCGACGCCGAATTGCTGCCGGAATGCGCGCGTGAATGCCTCGTGAGAGCCGTAGCCCGCCTCGATCGCCACGTCGAGAATGCGGGCGCCACCACCGTTCGCCAGGGCCTTCGCCGCCTCGCTCAGCCGTCGCGCCCGCATATAGCGCAGCACGGAATAGCCGGTGACGGCGCCGAACGCCCGCACCAGATGGTAGCGCGACACGCCGGCCGTGGCGGCGATATCGTCGAGCCGGATTTCATCGGCGAAATGGCTTTCTCGACCGGGTTCATCGGTTGCTCTCACCTCAGCCGCCTCTTTCTGCCACCGTTCGAGAGCGCGCTTTTGATCGAAATTGCTGTCGCGCCGTGATTGGGCCGACTCCATTTCGTTACAGCATGGAGATCAAGTCCCCGGCCGGCCGTTTCCCGTGGCCATGCGCGTCTTTCGGGCCGCCGGACCGCGCGTCCCCAGAAACAAGGCGGTCAGCACACAGATCAACCCCAGCGCATGCGCCCATTGCGGCTGCTCGCCCAGGAACAGGATCGACACGGCAAGGGCCGAAATCGGGAAAGTGCTGGTGAAAATGGCCGCTTCGGATGCCGGAACGACCGCCAGGCCGCGATACCAGAGGATCAGGGCGAGCACGCTCGACGTCAGCGCATAGAGGATCGGCAGCAGCCAGATTTCCCAGGACACCGCTGTGGGCGAAAAGTGCATGAAGTCCAAGGCGGCGAGCGGCGCGACCATTACCAGGCCGATCAGATTGATGGCGAAGGCCATCCGGTAGGGTGAAAGTGCCGTCGCCATGCGCTTGGCGAGAATGACGAAGAGGCTTTCGGCGATCACCGCGGCGGCCATGAAGGCATTGCCGAGCAGCGGCCAGGGCGCGGTGTCGCTTCGTGGCGAGACCGTGTTCACCGCCAGAATGCCGATCATCGCCAGCGCCAGCGCCGCAGCCGTGCGCGCGCCGAACCGCTCGCCGAGCAGCAGAACCGCCAGCAGCGCCACGCAGACAGGCACGGTGCTGGTGATGATGCCGGCGCTCATGGCGCTGGTGTAGCGCAGCCCGTAAAGCATCAGCACCATGTAAAGCAGCCCGCCGCACAGCGCCTGCAGGAAGAGATAGAGCCAGTCGGCGCGGGTCAGATCGCGGAAGCGCGCGCCCGGCTCCTTCGCGATGAACGGGGCGAGCGCGGCCATGGAGACGCCATAGCGGATCAGCGAGAAAATGAAGACTGGAATGAAGGGCACCGCCGCTTTCGCCACGGCGATATTCGCGCCGACGAGCGCCATGGCCGCCGCAAGCTGCCAATGTCCCAGCTTCATCGGCGCCGATCGTCGGGATGCACGGGCGCCGGGGCGGTGCACGCACCGGCGGCGGGTCGATTCTCGCTCAGAACGGTATCTCCTTCTCTGCCCATGCCGATGAATGGCCGGAGTCCGCGCGGGGATCGGTGCTGCCCCACGGTCCGACGGCCATATTGTGGGCCGTACTTGGAAACAGAACCTGGATCCGGGACGTTTATCACCAATTGGTCACACATGCGAATAAGCCGGCCGGCTGAGTTGTTATGAACCAAACGCAGCTTTGGCGCGACAAAGGAAAGGAGGGGCGCCTGCCGGTCTGGTACGGAGCACGGTCATGTTGGACACACGATATGGAGCCGATGAGCAGATCGACCGCATCAATGCCCGCATCGAAGAGGTCGCGGCCGAATATACACGCTCGCAGCTTGAGCGGACCCTTGCCCTGAAAGCCGGCGATGTGCGCCGCGCGCGGCAAGTCGGCAAGCGCATGCACATGCTGAACAGCGAACTGGCCTATCTCGCCAGTCAGCGAAGCCAATGGGACAGCGCCCAATACGCATGGCGGCGGTATTGATGCGGGATGGGTTCGAGGGAAACGGCTTTTGTCGATTGCATTAATGACCTCTCCCTGTGGGAGAGGTCGGCGCGGAGCGCCGGGTGAGGGGCTGGGGACTCCGATAGGATGTGTCCCCTCACCCCACCCTCTCCCCGCGGGAGAGGGGGACCACGGACGCAAGCCTGATTGCTTCGGCCTACCCGTTCAATCTTGCATCAGATGAGGTTCTGCGCGCCTGCCAGCTCCGCAAGCGAGGTCTCCGGGCGCGGGCCGATATGGGAGATGATTTCCGCCGCGGCGATGCTGCCCAGACGTCCGCAGGTCCGCAAATCGTAGCTGCGTGCATAGCCGAAGAGAAAGCCGGCCGCATAAAGATCGCCCGCGCCGGTCGTGTCGACCACATGGCTGACAGGCTCCGCCTCGATCTCCACGGCGCGGTCCGGCGTCAGGATGAGCGAACCTTTCTCGCTGCGCGTGACCGCCGCGAAGGCGCAGTCCTTGCGCAGACGATTGCAGGCTTCGCTGAAATCTTCGGTCTCGTAAAGCGACAGCAGCTCGCGCTGATTGGCGAACAGCAGATCGACGCCGCTCTTGATGAAATCGAGGAAGGACTGCCGGTGGCGCTCTACGCAGAAGGGATCGGACAGCGTCAGCGAGACCGTCGTCTTCGCCTCGCGCGCGATCTTCGCCGCCTCGTAGAACGCTTCCTTCGCCTTCGGTCCGTCGAAGGCGTAGCCCTCCAGATAGAGCACTTGCGAAGTGCGGATCAGCTCCGGATCGAGATCGTCCGAGCTCAGCTCCGTATTCGCGCCGAGAAAGGTGTTCATGGTCCGCTCGCCGTCCGGCGTGACCAGGATCAGGCAGCGTCCGGTCGGCGCGCCGCCATCGGCGGGCTGGTTCTGAAAGGCGACGCCGATCGCGCGCAGATCATGGCCGAAGATCTCGCCGAACTGGTCACTCGCGGTTCTGCCCATGAAGGCCGCCTTGCCGCCGAACGAGGCGAGCCCGACGCAGGTGTTCGGCACCGTCCCGCCGCTCACCTCGACCGCCGGCCCCATCTCCGAATAGAGCCGCGCCGCCTCCTCCGCATCGATCAGCCGCATGATGCCCTTGTCGAAACC
>Ga0315553_10004304_pt1 | contig 10763 bp, 9 predicted proteins | sample SalMarSW160140MG_FD_203099 | JGI IMG/M metagenome (GOLD analysis project Ga0315553, IMG submission 203099) | Salt marsh sediment microbial communities from the Plum Island Ecosystem LTER, Massachusetts, United States - Salt Marsh Sediment SW1601-40 ... | reverse complement strand
GAGCTCCTGGGCTATAAGTAGTTGCCCCCTGCAGTCAACAGCCTAAACACGTCTCCAGTCTCGCTTTGTAACGACAGTGCTAAACTCGGGCAAATTTTCACGCTAAAAAGGACCTGGCATTATTTTCCCTTTGAATGGGTTATAGTGCCATGATATAATGCTTCAACAATGGCTACTGAAAAAGAGAAGGCAGTCGAGTTGGCTATTGAGCAAATCGAGAAGCAATATGGCAAAGGTTCGATTATGAAGTTAGGCGAAGCTCCAGCTAGAGTAGCTGGAGATGCCATTCCCACCGGGGCACTGGCTCTTGATCTGGCTTTAGGAATAGGTGGCATACCTAAAGGGCGAGTTACCGAGATATTTGGTTCTGAGGCTTCGGGCAAAACTACACTCGCCCAGCATATAATCGCTGAAACTCAAAAAGCTGGCGGTATTGCTGCATATATTGATGCCGAACATGCCTTTGACCCTGGCTATGCCGCTAACTGCGGTGTCAACCTGCGCGATTTACTTATCTCTCAACCTGACACCGGCGAGCAAGCTCTGGAAATTACTGAAACCCTGGTGAGAAGCGGTGCTGTAGATGTAATAATCATCGACAGTGTAGCCGCCCTGGCGCCCAGAGCTGAGATAGAAGGTGAGATGGGCGATACCCATGTTGGTTTGCAGGCACGATTGATGTCTCAGGCACTGAGAAAATTGAGCGCTGCTATCAGTAAATCTAAAACAGCGGTTATTTTCATTAACCAGTTGCGAGAAAAGGTGGGCATTGTTTTCGGTAATCCGGAGGTAACTCCCGGGGGAAGGGCGCTTAAGTTCTATAGTTCGGTGAGAATAGATTTGAGGCGGGGTGAATCCATCAAGCAGGGCACAGAAATGGTAGGCGCAAGGGTAAGAGCCAGGGTGGTTAAGAATAAGGTAGCTCCCCCCTTCCGCAGCGCTGAATTTGATATTATGTTTAATCACGGGATAAGCAAGGAGGGAAATCTGGTTGACCTTGGGGTAACAACAGGTGTGATAAAGAAAGCTGGTGCCTTCTTTACTTACGGTGATACGAAGTTGGGGCAGGGCAGGGAAAATGCCAAGGATTACCTGAGGCAGCACTCTGAACTAGCTTCACAACTAGAAAGCACGATAAGAGCTTCAACAGCTATTCCCAGCATCGCTCTCGGAAAAGGTTCAGAAACCTTATCGCAAGAAGATTGATGTAATTCAGGAAGAAGCCAGTTGACAGATAGTAATTCCTTGCAGGACTGCCTCAATGCAGCTTACCGTTATCTCAGCTACCGCCCGCGCAGCGAAGGGGAAATCAGGCAGTGGCTTCACCGGCGCGGTTTTGCTAACGAAGTGGCAGAGAAAACAATTGCCAAACTCAGGGAGCAAAACTTGAGCGATGATCTTACCTTCGCCCAATTCTGGAAGGATAACCGCTTATCATTCAGACCCAAGAGCAAAAGATTGATAAAAAAGGAATTAAGAGATAAAAAAGTAGCTGCAGAAATCATTGAACAAGTGACCAAGGACATAGATGACGAAGCGAATGCTTATAAGCTTGGCTCTAGCCGCGTGGCGACGCTTGCCCATTTAGATTATCCAGACTTCTACCGACGTCTATCAAGTTACCTCGTTTACCGCGGTTTTAGTTACGAAATCATAAAGCATACGGCTGCTCTTGTCTGGCAGGAAAGGGAAGAAGGCTAGGATGATAGACTGGGAATTAATCGCAAAAATCGCTGGTGGTGGTTTTGGATCTACCCTCCTCATCCTGGCGATTCTCTGCATTGTAACCTGGCTGATAGGGCTTGTGGTACGAAGAAGAGCCCCAAGGGATAAGAGGTGAACTAAGATGTTTGGCTTGTATCAAATGGCTTTTGGCGGATTAACCTGGGGCAACATCCTCATGCTCTTCATCGGGGGTGGCCTCATTTATCTTGGCGTAGCCAAGAAGATGGAGCCCATTTTATTAGTGCCCATCGGGCTAGGCATCATGATGGTTAATATACCTTTTGCTGGATTAATGGTCTATGCCCCGGCAGAGACCGGTGCTATCCCACTGCCAGCCTCAGGCGGACTAAAGGAGATAGCCGAAGGGAAAATAGGACTCTTAAACTTGCTTTACCGGTATGGGTTAGAGAGTGAAATAATTCCCTTGCTTATCTTCCTCGGAATTGGTGCCATGTCGGATTTTTCCCCGGCTATAGCTCGTCCCTCGTCCTTTATGTTCGGGGCTACGGCACAGCTAGGAGTTTTCGTTGTATTCCTTATTGCTTACCTTACAGGATGGTTCACCATAAACGAGGCTATCTGTATTGGTATTATCGGAGGCTCAGATGGCCCCCCCACAGTTTACCTCACCGTAGCTAAAGCACCCCAATTGCTGGGCCCTATCACGCTGGTAGCTTATTCCTACATGGCCCTGGTGCCCATACTCCAGCCACCAATAATAAGATTGCTTACCACGAAAAAGGAGCGGCAAATATATATGAAGCCCCAGATACGAGAGGTTTCCAGGTTAGAGAAGGTCATATTCCCCATAGTCGTCTTCGTGGTGGCTGCTTTACTTGTCCCTGCCTCAGCACCTCTTATCGGCATGCTCATGTTTGGCAATTTACTTTCTGTTACCGGCGTTACTGATAGGTTAGCATCATCAGCAAGTGGCGTATTCGTAGATGTACTAACATTTTCGTTAGGGCTGACCGTTGGGGCACTGATGCCGGCGGCGGTATTCTTGAATCCCAAGACTTTGATAATTATTGGTCTGGCTGTAGTAGCCTTTGCCTTTGGCACTGCCGGTGGCATCTGGGGAGCGCAAATAGCCAATTTATTCTTAAAAGAGAAGATAAATCCGTTGATTGGTGCAGCAGGTGTCTCCGCGATTCCCATGGCAGCCAGGGTAGCTCAGGTACAGGGGCAAAAGGCGAACCCCAGAAATTTCTTGTTGATGCATGCCATGGGGCCTAACATGGCAGGTGCCATCGCTACCTCAGTAGTTGCTGGAATATTCATGTCCATGGTTTGAATAGCTTGACAGTCGCTTCCCACAAGGGCTATATTTTAACTACCGAGGGCCATTAGCTCAGTTGGTTAGAGCACGGTCCTGATAAGGCCGGGGTCGATGGTTCGAATCCATCATGGCCCACTTTGTACCTGCAAAATTTAGCAAATTAGGCCCCATTTAAATCACACCATTGACAAACTAAAGGACAAGGTTTATATTTTGAATAATTAAATATAGGAAAAGGCTGAGAACAGGACTAGTACAGCTTAATGCGGAGTTCAGAGAGTCGGGTAAGGTGTGAGCCGATACTTGCGCGAGGCTGGAATGGACCTGGGAGCCGCAAACCGAAAGGTTAACACCTAGTAGGCTTTGCCGCAGGGGCAGCGTTATCACAGCTCAGGGTATTGCCAAATTGGGCTGTGCCTGAAAAGAGATGGCCGAAAAGGCCGAAAAAGGGTGGCACCGCGAAGGTTAAACCTCTCGCCCCTTGGCGAGAGGTTTTTTATTGTGAGGTGATATGTATTATCCAACACTGGAAGAGGTTCGCCAACTGAAGAAGTATGGCAATTTGGTACCAGTTTGCCGTGACATTCAGGCTGACCTGGAGACACCAGTATCTGCTTACCTCAAGATAGCCCGCGGCAATTACTCCTTCCTTCTAGAAAGTGTTGAAGGTGGGGAGCGACTGGCTCGCTATAGCTTCATTGGCACCGAGCCCCTTCTTGTCTTAAGGACAGGAAATGAGAATCCCGTTGACCCATTGAATCTGGTGGAAAAGGAGTTAGCTCAATTTCGTCCCGTGCCTATTGCCAACCTTCCCAGATTCCACGGCGGCATGGTTGGCTACTTGAGCTACGAAGTTGCCCGCTACTTTGAGAGACTGCCCTGTCCCGACCAGGACCCTCAAGGACTCCCCGAGTCTGTACTGATGCTGGCAGGTACCTTGCTTGTTTTCGACCATGTTACCCACAAAATCAAGGTTGTCTCTCACGCCCACCTAGATGGGGATGTTGACACAGCGTATCGGGAGGCAACTTGTAAAATCGACGACCTGGTGAACAGGTTGGAACAGCCGATGAATTCTAAGATTCTTAAGAATGTGCCGCCAGATAAGTCTGAAGTGTCATCAAACTTTTCCCCGGCAGAGTTCGAGGCTATAGTGTCTCAAGCCAAGGAATATATCTATGCCGGCGATATAATTCAGGCTGTCCTATCACAGCGGTTGGCAAGACCTACTTACGCCAGTCCCTTCGCCATATATCGGGCATTGCGCTCTGTTAACCCTTCTCCCTACATGTACTACCTCCACTTAGGTAATTTCTATATTGTAGGAGCTTCCCCCGAGCTTCTGGTGCGAGTCGAGGATGGCATAGTATCCAATCACCCCATCGCCGGCACTCGCCCTCGGGGTAAGGATGCCACCGAAGACCTGGCTTTGGAAGAGGAACTCAAGCACGATGATAAGGAGCGTGCTGAGCATATCATGCTCGTTGACCTGGGGCGTAATGACATCGGGAGAATTAGCGAGCCGGGCACAGTCGAGGTAACTCAGCTTATGGATATAGAACGCTATTCGCATGTTATGCATTTGGTATCACATGTTCAGGGCAGGCTCAGGGCTGGACTTTCCCAGTTTGATGCTCTCCGCTCCTGCTTTCCCGCCGGTACTGTTTCCGGCGCTCCTAAAATTCGGGCTATGGAAATCATTGCCGAACTGGAAAGAGAAAAAAGGGGGCCTTATGCCGGCGCAGTGGGCTACTTCGACTTCTCGGGCAACCTGGATACTGCTATCGCCATACGTACCCTTATTATCAAGAATAACATCGCTTATATCCAGGCGGGTGCTGGCATCGTCGCCGATAGCATCCCTGAGCGCGAATACCAGGAAAGCCTGGCAAAGGCCCAGGCATTGCTCGCCGCTATTGACCAGGCGGAGGCTGACCAGTATGCTTTTATGCACTCAGTTTCGTCCTGAATTAATTATGACCGGCGCAGGAAAGGTCTGTTGAAGAATTTTCTAAAACAAGGAGTACAGCGATGATTAAAGAAGCCATTGAAACTGTGGTCAACGGTCGCTCGCTGACCTTTGAGCAGGGGGCAGCCGTAATGGAGGAAATAATGATTGGCGAGGCCACGCCAGCCCAGTTTGCCGCTTTCGTCACCGCCCTGCGCATTAAAGGAGAGACTGTGGACGAGATTGCTGGCTTAGCCAGCGTCATGCAGGCTAAGGCAAAACTTGTCCAGGTCACCCCACCGGTGGTAGATACCTGTGGGACAGGGGGCGATGGCTCTTCCAGCTTTAATATCTCCACAACCGCCGCCTTCATTGCCGCTGGTGCAGGACTCAAAGTGGCCAAGCATGGCAACCGGGCAATGTCCAGCCACTGCGGTAGCGCTGATGTCCTGGAGGCGCTGGGGGTGAGGATTGAGCTTGGAGCTGAGGCTGTCGCTCAATGTCTGGAGACAGTGGGCATCGGTTTTATGTTTGCTCCCGTCTTCCACCCGGCGATGAAATATGCCACTACCCCTCGACGCGAAATCGGAATTCGTACTGTGTTTAATATTCTCGGTCCCCTTACTAACCCTGCCAAAGCCAAGTTTCAGGTCATCGGTGTTCCCTCTAAGGAACTGGGAGAGAAGATTGCCTTCGTTCTCCACCGCCTGGGCACAGAGCATTCCCTGGTGGTACATGGCATAGATGGCATGGATGAAATCTCCATCAGTAGGAAATCTCTGGTGTGGGATGTCAATCAACATAGGGTATTGCCACCTTATGAAGTTTCTCCTGATGATTTGGGGTTTATGAAGGCAAGCATGACCCAAATTAAGGGAGGAACAGCCAGGCAAAATGCTAAGATACTGCGCGGCATATTAAGCGGAGAGGTGGGAGCCAGGCGGAACATAGTTATCATGAATGCCGCTGCCGCGCTGGTGGCTGGCAACCAAGCATCAGACCTCAAGGAAGGTGCCTGCGTTGCTGAGAAGACGCTCGACAGTGGAAAAGCTCTGGCTAAACTTGACGAGCTAATCAAGCTCAGCCAGAGCCTGAATAAAAAATAGCCAGCATTCGGCGTTTAGTGGGTAACCGATTGCTGGCAACTGGGAAAGTAAAATGTTGGATAAAATTATCGCCCAAAAAAGGGAAGAGGTTGAGCAAAGAAGGAAGGTAGCTACCATAACTTATTTGCAAGAGCGTATTGCCCGGCAGAAGCCGCCGCTTGACCTCGCCCCGGCTCTCAAGGGCGACCACATTCGACTGATTGCCGAGGTGAAGCAAGCTTCCCCATCACGGGGGATGCTAAGTCCCAACTTCAACCCCATCGAATTAGCCCAGACCTATGCCGAAGGTGGCGCTGCTGCCATTTCAGTGCTAACTGAGGCAAACTATTTTATGGGCAGCATTGAATATCTAGCAGCAATCAAAGAAGTGGTTGGGCTTCCATTGCTGAGAAAGGATTTCATCTTCGACCCTTATCAGGTATATGAGTCTCGGGCCTATGGCGCTGATGCTTTATTGTTAATCGCAGCCATTCTAAGCCAGGAACAGCTTAAGGAGCTCGTCTCATTGAGTCACAGCCTTGGTTTAAGATGCCTGGTCGAAGCGCACAATAAAGGCGAGGTAGAAAGAGCAATTCTCAGCGAAGCGGAAATCATCGGAATCAATAATCGAGACCTCAATACCTTTGCCGTTGATATCAATACCACCCGCCGTTTACGGCCGCTTGTCCCCAAAGAGAAAATTGTGGTTAGCGAGAGCGGCATTAAAAGCAAAAGAGCTATTGAAAAGCTCGGGAAATGGGGAGTCTATGCCATACTCGTCGGCGAGGCTCTAGTTGCTGCCGATGATGTCTTGGCTAAGATGAAGGAATTGATAGGAGAATGAGTTAGAATTTCGGATTCAAGATTTAAGTAATGAGGGAAAATCCTAAGCACTAAATACGAAATGCTAAACAATATCGAAGCCCAAAACCCTAATGACCGAAACAAGAAGGTTTTGAATTTGGGATATTTAGATTTTGAATTTGTTTAGAGTTTAGATATTAGAATTTGGAGTTTAGTCTGTTATGACTCGTGTCAAGATTTGCGGGATTAGAGATAAGAACCATGCTCTAGCAGCGGTTGAGGCCGGTGCTGATTTTATCGGGTTGGTCTTTGCTCCCAGTAAACGACAGGTGAGTCCTACCAATGCTTGTGAGATAGCCAGTGCCGTCAAGAAAAGCAGCGATGCCACAAAAGTGGTCGGCGTCTTTGTCAATGCACCAAGTTTTCAGGTAAATGAAATTACTGATTCCTGTGCTTTAGATGTGGTCCAGCTAAGTGGCGATGAATCCTGGGAATATTGCCGCGAGGTTGTTAGACCGGTTATCAAGGCAATTCGGGTAGGCCGGCAATCCCCCGAGGAACTCTACGCCGAACTATCCGCGGGAGGCAAATTGCTTCCAGCGCAAAGGTTTATCACCCTTCTTGACTCCCGGGTTGAAGGCAAATATGGCGGAACAGGAGACACCTTCGACTGGAAGCTAGCCCAGCAAGTAGCCAAGAAGTTTCGGGTCATTATTGCCGGTGGACTCGACCCGAAGAATGTAGCTAAGCTAATCGAGACAGTAAGACCCTGGGGAGTGGATGTTTCCTCCGGAGTAGAGACGGGAGGAGTCAAGGATATAGCTAAAATAAAAGCATTCATTGAAGCAGTGAGGAAAGCCGATGAGAAAAGATAAGCAGCTACCTGATTCCCGTGGCTATTTCGACCAGTTCGGCGGCAAATTCGTGCCCGAAACTCTTATGCCAGCTTTAGACGAACTGGAAACAGCTTATGAAGAGGCAAAACATGATCCGTCTTTCTGGGCTGAACTCGATTCCCTGTCCCGTGACTATTCGGGAAGACCAACACCACTTTATTTCGCTGAAAGGCTTACCAAGCGCTGCGGGGGGGCGCAAATCTTCCTCAAAAGGGAGGACCTGCTTCATACTGGAGCCCACAAGATAAACAATGCTCTGGGGCAAGGTCTCCTCGCCAGGAGGATGAAGAAACAAAGGATTATTGCTGAGACTGGCGCTGGCCAGCATGGGGTAGCTGCTGCCACCATATGTGCCAAATTGGGGCTGGATTGTATTGTCTATATGGGTGAGGAAGACGTGCAGCGTCAAGCGATCAACGTCTTCCGTATGAAGCTGCTAGGTGCAGAGGTGCGCCCTGTTTCCTCAGGTACCAGAACATTGAAAGACGCCATCAATGAAGCTATTAGAGATTGGGTAACTAACGTTAGAGATACCTATTACCTTCTGGGCTCGGTAGTAGGTCCTCATCCCTATCCGGTAATGGTGCGCGATTTTCAATCAATCATAGGCAAAGAAACCAGGGAGCAGATTTTAGCTAAGCGCAGTCGTTTGCCCGACTATATCATCGCCTGTGTGGGCGGAGGGAGCAATGCTATCGGGATTTTCCACTCCTTTGTGAACGATAAAGATGTCAAGTTTATCGGGGTAGAAGCGGCAGGAAGAGGAATCAGGACAGGGAAACACGCTGCCTCCCTGGTTGTCGGTACAGTAGGGGTTTTGCATGGGACGAAATCCTATGTCCTTCAGGACGATGCTGGGCAGATTCTAGGGACCCACAGCATTTCTGCCGGGCTGGATTATCCTGGCGTAGGGCCTGAACATAGTTACTACAAGAGTATTGGACGTGCCACCTATGTCGCAGTGGATGATAAGGATACACTGGAAGCCTTCCAGCTTCTCTGCCGGACCGAAGGCATTATTCCGGCCCTTGAGCCAGCCCACGCCATATCCTATGCCGCCAAAATGGCAGGCTCCCTGAATAAGGAACAAATTATTGTAGTCAACTTGAGTGGGCATGGCGATAAGGATATGGACATTGTAGTCAAAGCACTGGGGGTGAAGCTTTGAGCCGCATCGCTTCAGCTTTTGCCAGAGCAAATCATACTGCTCTCATTCCCTACATCACAGTAGGTTATCCCAGTGTTGAAACAACCTTGAAAGTAGTGCCTCTTCTCGCCAGCAGTGGATGCGATATCATCGAGCTAGGCATCCCCTTCTCCGACCCCCTGGCTGACGGTGCCACCATCCAGCGAGCAAGCTATGAAGCGCTCAGGCAAGGAGTTACCCCCAAGGTCTGCTTTGAGGTGGCTCAGGAGCTAAGGCAGCAGGTAGGAACTCCCCTGGTATTTATGACTTACTACAACCCTGTGCTGAAGTTCGGGGTGGAGCAATTCTGTTTGAAGTGCGCCGAGGTGGGAATTGACGGGTTGATTATACCTGACCTGCCACCCGAGGAAGGACAGGAACTGGAAAAATCAACTAGAAGGCACGGGCTTGACCTTATTTATCTTCTCAGCCCGGCTAGCACTGAAGCACGCATCGAGCTAGTGGTCAGCAGGTCAAGCGGCTTTATCTACTTAGTTTCCCTGACCGGCGTCACTGGCGCCAGGAATAAACTCCCCGAGGAACTGGAAGGCTTCGTAGCCAGGGTGAGAGAAAAGACTGAAAAGCCTCTTTGCGTTGGCTTTGGAGTCTCCACTCCCGAGCAAGCGCGAAGAATCGCCAAGGTAGCTAATGGCGTCATTGTTGGTAGCCATATTATACAGTTAATTAAGGAGGATAACTCGCTCAAGAATCTCTGCTCGTTTGTTAAAGGCCTGAGGGATGCTCTCTTGTAAAAGGAGGTTGATATGTAGCAAGCTAACTTACTCTTAAATGTAGCCAATCGCAAAAGAAAGGAGAACAAAATGGAGAAAGGAATTTATTTTCTCGACCAAAAGGATATGCCAACTCATTGGTACAACATTATGGCCGATATGCCCGGGGATATGCCACACGTACTGCACCCGGGAACGGGAAAGCCGGCAACTGTAGATGATGCAGCCGGTCTATTTCCCAGGGTGTGTGCCGAGCAGGAGCTCAACAGGAAAGACCGCTGGATTGAAATCCCCGAGGAACTGCAGGCGGTCTACCGTACCTGGAGACCAACGATGTTGTATCGAGCACATCGGCTGGAAAAGGCTCTGGATACGCCGGCCAAAATCTTCTATAAGTATGAAGGGACAAACCAGGCGGGTAGCCACAAGCCCAATACGGCTACCGCTCAGGCATACTACGCTAAGAAGCAAGGCCTCAAGGGCTTAAGCACTGAGACCGGAGCCGGTCAATGGGGTAGCGCCCTGAGTTTGGCGGGGGCATTCTTCGGTCTGGAGATCAAGGTGTTTATGGTCAGGATTAGCTATGACCAGAAGCCCTATCGCCGCATCGCCATGGAGGTCTGGGGGGGCAATTGTGTCCCCAGTCCCAGTACAGAGACCAAGTCGGGGCAAGCTATGCTGGAAAAATGGCCTGATTGTCCCGGCAGTCTAGGTCTGGCTATTAGCGAGGCAATAGAGTACATGGCAAACCGTCCAGACTATAGGTATTCGATTGGCAGCGTGCTTAACCATGTCCTACTTCATCAGACTATCATCGGGGAGGAATGCCGGAAGCAGATGGAGATGGCAGATGCCTATCCCGACATTATCGTGGGCAACATTGGCGGTGGCTCAAACTTTGCCGGGCAGTTCTTCCCATGGATTCGGGACAAGATCAGCGGCAAGAAGCCGGACATGCGTATTATCTGCTGTGAGCCGGAGAGCTGCCCTAGTGTGACCAAGGGACTTTATGCCTACGATTTTGGTGATATGGTCGGTATGACTCCCCTGATCAAAATGTATACCCTGGGACATGGCTTTGTGCCGCCACCAATCCATGCCGGTGGACT
>Ga0315553_10004302_pt1 | contig 10768 bp, 10 predicted proteins | sample SalMarSW160140MG_FD_203099 | JGI IMG/M metagenome (GOLD analysis project Ga0315553, IMG submission 203099) | Salt marsh sediment microbial communities from the Plum Island Ecosystem LTER, Massachusetts, United States - Salt Marsh Sediment SW1601-40 ... | reverse complement strand
CCCTGCTGGGAGCATTTCTGTTTCAAGGGGATGACGTGTACAAGTCGGTATCGGTTCTCAGCGGCGGGGAGAAGAGCCGACTGGCCCTGCTGCGCCTGTTGCTCCAGCCGGCCAACCTTCTGTTCCTCGACGAGCCGACGAATCACCTCGATCTCCAGTCCAAAGATATTCTCCTGGACGCCTTGAAGCGCTATCCGGGGACCGTGGTATTCGTCTCCCACGATCGCAACTTCATCGATTCCCTGGCCGACCGGGTCGCTGAAATCGGTTGCGGGCAGCTTCGCATCTTTCCCGGAGATTATGCCTACTACCTGTGGCGAAAAGACCGGGAACAGCAAGGTACGGACTCGGACGAGGTCGCCGAGAAAGCCTTTTCGGGCCCTTCCCAAGCCTTTCAAACCAGCCAGCAAATTCGGCAACAGAGCAAGGTTCAGAAACGAGACCTGCGAAAGCTGGAGCGGGAAGAGGGGGAGTTGCTTGCCAAATTGGATGTGCTTCAGGGCGAGCATTCCCGGCTGGAGCAGCTGTTGTCCCTGGAGGAGGTCTACCGGGACGGGGAGCGGGTGAAAACGATTAAGGGAGATCTCGAGAAGATGACAACTCAGCGCGAGGAGTTGATGAAGCGCTGGGAAGTGGTCGATAAACAACGAAGAGAAACCTGAACAATGGAGTAAGCCGTATGATCAACAAGAACTTCCATAACCACCGCACCGCAGGCTTTGTTTCCTTCCGCTTCGCCGGCACCGACGGGGTCAGTCTCGAGACCGGCAAGTTGGCGGATGTGCTCAAGCGGTGGGGCTACCGCTGCGTGTACATGGGGGGGGAGCTGGACACACCCCCGGAGGATTCCTTTCTGGTCGAGGAGACCCACTTCAAGCACCCGGCGATCCGGGAGATCTACGACGAATGCTTCAGCCAGGCGAATCGCCCCCCCGAAGTGACCCAACGAATCCATGAGTACCGGGATCTGCTCAAGCGGAAGCTCTACGAGTTCATCCGGAAGTTCGATGTCGACATTCTGGTTCCCGAGAACTCCCTTACCATACCACTGAACGTTCCGCTTGGCCTGGCCATTACCGAGTTCATCGCCGAGACCGGCATCAAGACGATCGCCCACCACCATGACTTCTTCTGGGAACGCAAGCGATTTCTCAACAACTGCGTGTGGGACTATTTGAACTCCTGCTTCCCGCCCCATCTTTCCTCGATCCAGCATGTGGTTATCAACTCATCCGGGCAGAACCAGCTGGCCCTGCGGACCGGGATAGGGGCGACCCTGATCCCGAATGTCATGGATTTCGAGCATCTTCCGGAACCGCCGGATGAGTACTCCAAGGATGTGCGCAAAGATCTGGGGGTCAAAGAGGACGAACGGCTCGTGCTGCAGCCGACCCGGGTGGTACAGCGCAAAGGCATCGAGCACGCCATCGAGCTGGTCGCCCGTTTGGGGATGAAGGCGACCCTGGTCATCTCCCACGCCTCGGGAGACGAGGGCTACGAGTACCAGCAGCGGGTCAGGGATTATGCCGGGATGCTCAAGGTTGATGCCCGCTTCGTTCAGGAGATCATATCGGACGAGCGGGGAACCACCCGGGACGGCCGGAAGGTCTATTCCCTCCGGGACGTCTATCCCTACGCGGATCTGGTGACTTATCCGTCGCTGTCCGAAGGATTCGGCAACGCCTTCCTCGAGGCGATCTATTTCAAACGACCGATTCTGGTGAACAACTACTCGATCTACTTCTTCGACATCAAGCCGAAGGGATTCGATGTGATCGAAATGAATGACTTCATTACCGAGGAGACCGTACGGACGACACGGGAGATTCTGGAGAATCCGCAGCGGGTCAAGGAGATGACCGAAAAGAACTACGCTCTCTGTCTGAAGCACTACTCCTACCGGATCCTCGAGGTCAAGCTGCGCCACATCTTGAGCTCCTTCTGGGGGCAGAGGTAGCTAAAGGGTTTCCCCTCGTTTCAGGATCAGTTCTACCAGGGATTTTCTGCAGCCGGCATCCCGGACATCGAAAACGGGAAAGCCGTCGAAACTTTCTCCGCACGAGGACCCGGGACCGGCGAAAGGTCCGGCCAGCCCGAGGATCTTCTTTTTGGGGACGCGGCGTACCTGCAGAGTCTCCTCCCACTTCGAGGTGTCGGTCAGGCACACCACAGCGGCGTCGGCGACCTCCGCCTTGCCCCCTTCGCAGATGATGAACTGAACCTTTACGGGGACCCGACGGATCATTTCCTCAAAGGTTCGTGTACTTCGTTCCAGAATCAGGCTTTCCTCCCGGCTCTGGACCAGGACGAAAGAAGCTCCGGATTCGGCAAGGGCGTAGGAATCGGTGGCACTGTGATCCAGGGTCAGCCTGGCCACATGAGAGGATTTGAGGGCCGCCACGCCGTAGCCTCGGGCCGTCAGGTCGGCGATGACCGCGGTGCACACCGTGGTCTTGCCGCTGTTCTTTAAACCCGCCACGCATACGAGATAGGGGATTGGTCTCACGATGCTCTGATCTTAGCTCCTCCGGTGCGGGATATACAATGCCCGGGCAGGCCGATACCTCGGTTTTGGCCGCTTGCCCGGCTTGAAGGTTTGCGGCCTAATTGGCTACACTGCTGATAATACTCGAAAGTTTACTCGGAGGTTGGCAAATGGAACGGGAAATAGAGATACGGGTCGGAGACAAGCGAATCGCCATGAACCAGTTTGCAAAGGAGATTATTAAAAGCACCCTGGTGGGCATGCTCAAGCCTTTGAAGCATGTCGAGGTGGATGAGAAAATCCAAATCACCCTCGAAGCGGTCAAGAGATAGATGGGTTCAGGTCTTTCCCTCGATTCCCTCCTGTTCACGGCCCTGCGGGCGGCGGCCAAGGCCTTTCCGGAGATTCTCTCCGTGTACAACGGTCCCTTCTCCGTAGACAGCAAGGACGATCGGTCACCCATCACCGAAGCGGACCGCCGCTCGAACAAAATCATCGCCGAAGAGCTGTCGCGTCACAGTCCCTACGGGATTATCAGCGAAGAGGGCGAAAACACTCCCTTTGCCGATCGCAGGAGCTGGGAACGATTCTGGCTGGTCGATCCCCTGGATGGTACCAAGGAGTTCGTGAAGAGAAACGGGGAGTTCACTATCAACATCGCCTTTGTAGAGGGCAGGATCCCCGTGCTGGGTGTGGTCTATGCGCCGGTGCTCGATCTGCTGTATTTTGCCAGCGATACAATCGGATCCTACAAGCTCGAAGGGTTTTCAGATCTCGCCGCAGAGATACCTGCAGATCTGGTGGGCCGGGCAACAAAACTCGCCCCCAAGGCCCCCCTCGTTCTCGACGAAGAGAATAAGCACAAGAAAATCACGGTTATCGGCAGCCGCTCCCACAGCTGTCGGGATTTCGACGATTATGTACACGAGCTCGAGCAGCGCTACGCCGAGCAGATCGAGATTACCACGATAGGCAGCGCTTTAAAACCTTGCTACGTTGCCGAGGGAAAGGCGGATATCTATCCCCGCTTCGGACCGACGATGGAGTGGGACACGGCGGCGGCCCACGCCGTAGTACGCGGTGTGGGCAAGCGAATGACAGCCTACGACGGCGGTACCGAGCTGATCTACAACAAGGAAGTGCTGGTCAACCCTTCGTTTCTGGTGTACTAGACGGGCAGCGGGACGGATCATCCGACAACACGGTGCTACCTAAATATATGACTAAATTACCAGGGAAATCGGATACATTATTCTTGACAGACACCGCAACAGGGCGTATGCTGGGGTGCGTGAAGAAATTCACGATATAGCTTCAGCAATAACCATAATTACGTGAACAATACAGCATTTTATAGGTAAGGAGGCAGCAGGTATGTCTAAAGAGGATACTGCGTTGATCACAAAAGTCGTAGCGGAGTACGCTAAGGATCCCCATCGCTTGATGGATATCGTCCGGGGCGTCCATGAGCAGGCCGGCTACCTGTCGGACGACGCTGTTGACGGGATCGCCAAGGCTCTGGGCATACATCGAGTACAGGTAGCGGATATGGCCAGTTTCTATACATTTTTCGACCGCGAACCGGCGGGAACGTGTACGATCCGCCTGAGCAACTGTGTGGTGGATCGAATGCACGGTATGGAAGAGGTAGCCAAAGCTTTCGAAAAAGAACTGGGGATCTCCTTCGGACAGACCACCCCGGACGGGATGATCTCATTGAAGTATACCTCCTGTACCGGGATGTGCGATCAGGCCCCCGGAGCTTTGATCAACGGTATGGTGGTGACAGGACTGAAACCGAAGGATGTCCCGGCCATCGTGGCGGCGATAAAGAAAGAGGGTGGAAGGGTCAGCAAGAGCGAGCTCTTCCCCAACGCGGAGGTTCAGCTGAACCTCCGCCAGTCCGGTTCGGTGGTGATGGCACCCTTTGAAAACGGGATCGCGGTTCGCAAAGCCGTGAACATGAGCCCGGAAGAGGTGATCGAAGAGATCAACAAGAGCAAACTCCGCGGCCGGGGCGGTGCCGGTTTTCCCACCGGGATGAAATGGAGCTTCTGTCGAAAGGCCAAGGGAACCCATTACATCATCTGCAACGCCGATGAGGGCGAGCCGGGAACCTTCAAAGACCGGCTGATTCTCACCGAGCAGGCGGATCTGTTGTTCGAAGGAATGACGATCGCCGGGTATGCTCTCAGCGCCAAGGAAGGTCTGCTGTATCTTCGTGCGGAGTACAGTTACCTTTGGCCTCATCTGGAGCAGGTTCTGGCCCGCAGGCGACGGCACGGGCTGCTGGGCGAATCGATCTGCGGCAGAGAGGATTTCAACTTCGATATCCGCATCCAGCTGGGTGCCGGGGCTTATATCTGCGGAGAGGAATCTTCCCTGATCGAGAGCCTGGAGGGCAAGCGGGGCGCTCCCCGGGATCGCCCGCCGTATCCGGTGCAGAAGGGATATCTGGACCAGCCGACCGCCGTGAACAACGCCGAGACCCTCTGCTGTGCCGCCAGGGTATTGGAAAAGGGCGGGGAGTGGTTCACCCACTTCGGCACCCCGGAATCCACGGGGACCAAGCTGCTCAGCGTATCGGGAGACTGCAAACACCCAGGGATATACGAGGTGGAGTACGGCATCACCGTGGACCAGCTGCTGGCCCTGGTGGGCGGTGAAGACGCCCAGGCGGTGCAGGTGGGCGGACCTTCGGGCCAGTGCCTGGCCGCCAGGGACTACGGTCGTAAGATCAGCTTCGAAGACATACCGACGGGAGGATCGATCATCGTGTTCGGACCCAAGCGGGACTTGTTGGAGCAGGTTCTGAACTTCACCGAGTTCTTCGCCGAAGAGTCCTGTGGTTGGTGTGTTCCCTGCCGGGTGGGAACCACCCTGCTGAAGATGAAGCTCGAGAAGATCCTCGGCGGCAAGGGTACGGCGAGTGATCTCGAGGAATTGAACAAGCTCGGCAACACTGTAAAGACGATGAGCCGCTGCGGGCTGGGCCAGACGGCGGCCAATCCGATTCTGACAACCCTGCAAAACTTCCCCGCTCTTTACAAGCAGCGCATCACGGAGAAGGATTTTATTCCTTACTTCGATATCGAGGGCGCTTTCAGTGATTACTGCGAAATAACGGGCCGGAAGTTTGAGGATGTAGAGGAGTAAATGAGCGATGGCCGATAAAGTGAAAATCATCATAGACGGTGAAACAGTCCAAGCCAAGCCGGGACAGACGATTCTCGAGGCGGCCGGTGAAACCGGGATTTACATACCCCACCTCTGTTATCACAAAGATCTGACCCCGGGAGGTCACTGCCGGGTGTGTACGGTGAAGGTGAACGGCAAGCCGATCAACGCCTGCACCATGGTGGTGGGCGAAGGCATGGTGATCGAAAACGATACCGAAGAGCTAAATGAGATGCGGAAGAGCATCATCGAGATGCTTTTCGTGGAGGGCAACCATATCTGCCCGGCCTGCGAGAAGAGCGGGAACTGCGAGCTTCAGGCCTTGGCCTACCGCTTTCAGATGATGGTGCCCAGCTATCCGTACTTGTTTCCCAAGAAGGAGCTGGACGCCACGCATCCCGACTTCTACATCGATCGGAACCGCTGCATCCTCTGCGGTCGCTGCGTGCGTTCCTCCCGCGAAGTGGACAAGAAGAGCGTCTTCGGCTTCGAGGGCCGGGGCATCGACAAGCGGTTGATCGTGGATGCCCGTCACGATCTGTCGGAGACCGATCTCAAAGCCGCGGACAAGGCGGCCAGCTTCTGCCCCACGGGCAGTTTGATGGTGAAGCGGGAAGGTTGGAAGATGCCCGTGGGAACGCGTAAATATGACAAAGAGCCGATCGGCGCGGACATCGAAGGAAAGAGAGGTTGATCATGGCCAAAGTGAAAGTAGCAACAACAGCACTGACGTCCTGCTTCGGATGCCATATGTCGATCCTGGATATCGATGAGCGCCTGCTCGATCTTCTCGAGTTGGTGGAGTTCGACAAATCTCCGATCGATGATAAAAAAGAGTTCACCGGCATGGTGGATGTAGGAATCATCGAAGGAGGCGTCTCCAACGACGAGAACCTGGAAGTGGCCCGAGACTTCAGAAAACACTGCAAGATCCTCATTTCATTAGGGGAATGCGCCATCCAGGGAAACATACCCGCCTACCGCAACATGGTGCCTCTGAAAGAATGTCTGGAAGAGGCCTACTTCAACGGGCCTTCGGTGGTGAATCCGTCGGGGAAGATCCCCGATGATCCGGATATCCCGATCCTGATGAACAAGGTCTATCCGGTTCACGAGGTGGTCAAGGTGGACTACTTCATGCCGGGCTGTCCGCCCCCGGCGGACCAGATCTGGGCGGTCCTTACGGCACTCCTGACGGGAAAGCCGATCGACCTGCCCTACGAGTACGTGAAGAAGGACTAGAGGGAGAGTGAGAATATATGAGTACTGCTACAAAAGATAAAGGGAAAAGGATCGTCATCAGCCCCGTGACCCGGGTCGAAGGACACGGAAAGGTGACCATCCGAATGGACGATAAGGGCAAGGTAGACTACGCCCGTTTCCACATCGTCGAGTTCCGCGGGTTCGAACGTTTTGCTCAAGGCCGGTTCTACTGGGAAATGCCGGTTCTGATTCAGCGGCTCTGCGGGATCTGTCCGGTCAGTCATCACCTCTGCGCCGCCAAGGCGACGGACCTGATCGTCGGGGCCGACAAGATACCCGTTACCGCGGAGAAGATGCGTCGGCTGATGCACTACGGACAGACCTTCCAATCCCATGCCCTGCATTTCTTCCACCTCTGTTCCCCGGATTTCCTCTTCGGCTTCGACGCAGATCCGGCCATCCGCAACGTGATCGGTGTGGCCCAGAAGCACCCCGATCTGGCCAAGATGGCCATCCTGATGCGCAAGTACGGGCAGGAGGTAATCAAGGCCACCGCGGGAAAGAAGATCCACGGCACCGGAGCCATTCCGGGAGGGATCAACAAGAACCTCACCATCGAAGACCGGGATTTCCTCAAGAAAGACATCGATCAGATGGTGCAGTGGTCCGTCGACGGTCTGGAGCTGTTCAAGAAGGTTCTCCACGCGGACCTCAAGTATCTGACCGGCTTTGCCGCCTTCGACTCCAACCACCTCAGCCTGGTGCGAAAGGACGGCTGCCTGGACATCTATGACGGGAACCTGAGGGCAAAGGCCGCCGACGGCAAGATCATTTTCGACCAGGTACAGCCCAAGGACTATCTCGAGTATATCCGGGAAGAGGTCCGCCCCTGGAGCTATATGAAGTTTCCCTTCATCAAAAGCTTGGGCATGGAGAAGGGCTGGTATCGGGTTGGGCCGTTGGCCCGGATCAACAACTGTGATTTCATCGACACTCCGATGGCTGAAAAGCAGCGGCAGGAGTTCATGAGCCTGACCGGTGGAAAGCCGAACAACTCATCTCTGGCCTACCATTGGGCCCGGCTGATCGAAGTTCTGTACTGCGCCGAGAAGATCAAAGAACTCCTCGACGATAAGGACCTGCAAGGCACGGATCTGGTGGCAGAGGGCAAGCACCGCGACGAAGGCATCGCCATTCTGGAGGCTCCCCGCGGAACGTTGTTCCACCATTACAAGATCAATGACACCGACCAGGTCGTCATGGCCAACCTGATCGTCTCGACGACAAACAACAACGAGCCGATGAACCGGGCCGTGGAGTGGGTGGCCCGAAACGAGCTGGAGGGTCAGAAGATCACCGAAGGCCTCCTCAACCATGTGGAGGTGGCCATCCGAGCCTACGATCCCTGCTTGAGCTGCGCGACCCACGCGGTCGGACAGATGCCTCTGATCATTCGTCTCGAGGACCCCGACGGGTCGCTGATCGACGAGCGGATCAAGGAGTAGGATGGGCTTTGGATAAACAAGGTCCCACCCGCATCCTGATCCTGGGATACGGAAACCCGGGACGGCAGGACGACGGGCTGGGTCCGGAAATCGTAGAGGAGCTTGAGAAGCTCCGAGTGCCCGGGTTGACCCTGGAAGCGGACTACCAGCTGTCCATAGAGCATGCGGCCGACCTCGGGCAGGCGGACAAAGTGATATTTGTAGATGCGGCGGTAAACGGGCCCGAGCCCTTTCAGCTGAAAAGGCTCGAGGCTTTGCGAAGCATCGAGTTTACGAGCCATGCGTTAGGGCCGGAATCGGTTCTGGCCATCTGCGAGGACACCTATCAGTGTAGGCCGGAGGCGTTGCTGATCGGTGTTCGGGGCTACTCCTTCGAGTTCGCGGAAGGTCTGACCGAGAAGGCTCGGCAAAACAGGAGCAAGGCTTTAGAGTTAATCAAACTACTGATCGACCAGTGGAGAGGGAAAAACATGGCAGGTGAAACCGGAAAAACGATTCTCATTATCGACGACGACCCGGATATCCGCAAGGCTACCCGGATCGTGCTGGAGTCAGCCGGCTTTGTCGTAGGAGAGGCATCAACGGGGGAGGAGGGGCTGAAGACAGCCCAGAAGATCAAGCCGGATGCGATCCTCCTGGACTTGATGATGGAAACGGTGGATGCGGGCGGCAAGGTCTCCACCCAGCTCAAGGAGGAGGGGTTCACGGCCCCGATCTTCCTGTTGAGCTCCGTCGGAGACGCGGTGCGCTACAACATCGACCACCAAGAGCTCGGCCTGGCCGGGATCTTCCAGAAGCCGATTGATCACAAGACGCTTCTGTCCACGTTGAAGGCGGAACTGGGGTTGTAGGACCTACGGGCAGATCTGAAGGCTTGCATCGGTTTCTAAAAGCCGCGGCATTTCTACTCCTCTTCCTGCTGATCGCAGCCGGGCGCTGGGTCGCTTTTAACAGGGCTTCTGAGGCGGCTTGCCCGTCCAGGTTGTTCCTCGCCGTCAGCTACGGCCTGTTGACCGCAGGAATCGCCTTCTTTACCGTCGACCTGATTCTGGTCCGGTCTCTGCTGCAGCGAAAGATTCTCTGTATCAAGATCCACGGCGCTGCCCTGATTGTTGTCGGGCTGGTGGACTCCGCCTTCGAGCTTTCCGGATCCGCGGCCGCGCTCACGCTCTCTTTCTCAGCCGTCCTCTTCGTGATACTCGCCGTACTGGACACCGTGAAATCAGGCGGTCCCGAGTTTCGGGTTTCCCCGACCGGCAGGCTGCCGAAACGCTACCTGCGCCGGCGGCCGATCAAGACCGCTGTGGAGACTCTGCTGCGCCTGTTTCCCTTCCCCGAACCGGTGGGTTTGTACAGGATCGGATCCGCCCGAGCGGATTCACCCGTACTGATTACGGGTAATTTCGAGCTTACCCTCCGAAGGGTCTGCTCGGCCTTGAAGAACCTGGACTGCTGGCTGTTGGTCTGCGACAGCCGGGGGGTGAACGTGTGGTGCTCCTCCATGGCCGGGCATTTCACAACCGCCTCCCTCGTCCAGGCTATCGAAAGAACCGGTTTGGCCGAGCGGGTCAGCTCACGCCTTCTGATCCTTCCCCAGCTCTGCGCTTCCGCGGTTTCTCTGGAGGGGTTGAAAGAGCGAAGCGGCTTCCGTGCCCGTTTCGGGCCTCTGTACATCCGGGACATCCGCAGGTACTTGGAAAATCCCTCCGACCCGGACATTCGCAGCGCAGTTTTTCCGCTCAGAGACCGTTTGGAGATGGCTCTGGGCGCGCCGATTATCCTCTCTATTGTGGTCGCTCTGGTCTACAACTTCATCGGTTTGGATCACCTGCTTGTGGTGCTGCCGCTGCTGTATCTCGTCTCCCTCCTTCACGCATGTATCTTTCCCCGGCGGCCTTTGATCAGGATCGGGCCGTGGGCCCTTCTGTACGGCGCCGCCCTTTTTCTCCTGGCAGGACTTCTCTCCCGGGCACTGTATCCCGACCGTGTGCTCCTGTACGCCCTGACCGTAGGAGTCGGAGCGGCCTATCTGGTCACGGAGTTCAGCGGCTGGTCGCCCCTGCTGAAGTACGGCCTGATTCCCTATAAGAAGCCCCGGGTAAGGGTGGAGGAGGAGATCTGCATCGGCTGCCGCCGCTGCGTGGAGGTGTGTCCGCGGGCTGTATTCCGGATGGAGGGTGAAAGGGCGGGGGTGATTCGGGAGGACAGGTGTGTGATCTGCCGGTCCTGTTTCAGCCAGTGTCCCACCGCAGCTGTTAAGCACTCCCATGCGGACGGTCGGGGCGTATAGGCCGCGTTCAATTCCTCAAGGGTAGTGGTCAATACCTTTCTGCGTAAAGGTGATCATATTTTTCTTGATTCCCGGCCGGAAAATGAGTTTATTTTTCCGTAGGACAGG
>Ga0315553_10004301_pt1 | contig 10768 bp, 5 predicted proteins | sample SalMarSW160140MG_FD_203099 | JGI IMG/M metagenome (GOLD analysis project Ga0315553, IMG submission 203099) | Salt marsh sediment microbial communities from the Plum Island Ecosystem LTER, Massachusetts, United States - Salt Marsh Sediment SW1601-40 ... | reverse complement strand
CCCACGCCGACAGCGCGAGAATCAGCGCCAGGCCGGACGCGATCAATGCGTGCATACGAGCTACGTCGGGATCCTTCGCGCGCCACATCGTCGCCGCGCCGATCAACGGTGCGAAGATCGCCAGCTCGAGCCATGGTAGATGAAGCTCTGGCATGCTCTATAGTCTCAACTCTTCCACAATCTCATCACGCGCCTCTACTTCGTCCGACTCGCGCGACCGTCCATGGGAGAGTACATCTGTCCAACGGTGTTCCATCGCATCGCACCAGTGGAATATGGCGAGAAATGGTCGAACGATATACTCGTTGAGAATGGAATCGAGGTAACCACGCTCGCGCGCCCAACGATAGCACCATGCCTGCCAGCTCTGGGGAATCAGGCGGCCGAAGATTGTTGGAGTGTGATGCAGATGTCCGCCGATTGCGTTTTCGAGCGTGTGGTAGTCGTGCAATAACGTGGGTGCCCGCAGCAGTTGGAGTGTCCGCAAGCAAGCGTGACCGATGATGTGGATGAGTGCAATATAGCGAAGTCCGAAACCGATCTCGGCCACGATGATGCCGACCTGCGTGAGCGACGCATACGCCAGTGCGCTCTTGATGTCGGTCTGTACGCGGGTGGCCATCGCGGCCAATAGCGCCGTTGCCAGGCCCGTTACCACCACGGCGGCGGACAACAGGAACGACGACTCGAGAAGCGGACTTACCCGCAACAACAGAAACGCACCGAGGTGAACCGACAGAGCACCGTAGAATATGGCGCTGGATGGCGTGGGGCCTTCCATCGCGCGGGGCAACCATCCGGAGAACGGAACCAGTGCCGACTTGCCGGCCGCCGCGAATAATAACAGCAGTCCCACGAACAGCGCTTGGCTGGATGTCAGCGACGATTGGCTCTCGGGCCACGGACCCGCTCCCATCAGGCCGTCGAAGTCGCCAGCACCGGTCAAATGGTGCAAGGCGACGGCAGCGATGAGAAACGCGGCGTCAGCCAGTCGATAGATCGACCACACCCGCAATCCATTCCGCACGGGCGATGGCCGCTCGTGAAAAAACGCCACCAAGAGCGCCGACGACAGGCCCACCAATTCCCAGCCGAGAAAGAGCACTTCAATCGTGCCGGCAAGCGACGTGGCAACCATTCCCAGCGTGAACAAGGAGTAGCAGACGTAGAAGCGGCCGTATCCCGGCTCGCGATGCAAATATCGGTTCGTGAACGCGCCGATCGTGCCGCAGAGCAAGAACGACAAAATGACGAAGGGAACCGACAGCCGATCAAAAACGAACTTCAGGTGAAAATGGAAGTGGTGCTCGTGAATGACGACTAGGTTGCCGAAATCGACCGGCACCTCTCGCGTGCCAACGGCGAGCATCATGACCAGCACGGCAATCGATGCCAGCAGACCGACGACGACGGTTCCGAAAGTCCAGCGGCTGGTTGCCTCTTCGCTGAGCGGACGACCCACCAGCGACATAATGCACGTCACCGCCACCAGCACCGCCGGACTGGCCACGACGCACAGACCGAACCATGGAAAGAGATTGTCGGGTGTCATGACGTCGGCCGCCCTTGAATCTCCGCAAAACTCAAGTGCTCGCGCCAACCGCGATACCACTCGACCGACGACCCGACCGCGGGAAGCCGGGTCGACGCCGGGCAATACTTCTCGAAGCGACCGTGTTGGAAAAGGTGAATCTGGCCGGAAGCCGGATCGATCGCGGCAAGCTGCACCCATCGCCCATGAATCAGCCGCGCGATGGCCGCATCGCGCTCCATAATCCGCAACAGGGCGGCCGGTGTCGTCTCGATCACCAGCAGCAGCCGCAAGGGCTCGTGAATCTCCACCATTTGCCACGGCAAGCCGGGCAAGAGATCGCTGGCGGCCCCGTTCATCACGCCTAGCAGTGACGTGATGTTATGAGGCAACTTGGTTCCGCATCCATAGCCAGTGGGATCGACGACGGAAAAGTAGTATTCCAGATTGATGCCCGCACATACCGGCACGACCGCCTGCAAAATCCGTGTGAGAATCGTGTGGTCCGCGTCATCCTGCGCCGGATCGTACGATTGGAGAAACGCGCGACGATCGAGAAACAGACCTCGCGACCACTCGCGCCTGCCGACGAAACACAAGGCGTTGGTAGCGTGGCCGTATTCGGGGCGGACCTGTGATAAGTCCTCGGCACGCCCCTCGACATGTCGCAGCGCGGCCTCCTCATCCAAGTCCAGCGGTGCCGATTCAAAACGGCGGCATCGCTCGTGGGCGCTGCGGCGCCGCGTCTCGTCCATGGCCGCCTTCAAGCGTTCCCAATCGCTCTCGTGAGCAGTCGGCAACCGGTCGAGGTCGTAGTAGGCGACGCTGTCGTCGCACGAGTTGTGATAGGCGCCCACAAACCAGGTTTTATCGGGAATCGAGAGTCCACGCTCGGCAAGGAGCGTTCGCACGCGCACGTCGTTTGCCATTTGTGCGAAGGCCCGGGCGTTGGGGCCTCCGCGACCACCGCCGCAAGCGCCGCAGTCGTGCGCCGCTTCGTGCGGGTTGTTCATGCTGGAAGAGCCGTGCCCCACAACAATGACCAGCCGGGCGAAGTCGCGAGTCAAACCGATGTCGTGGAGCAGCCGCTCCACGATCGACACCATTTCGTCGACCTGGTAGCCGACGTGCCCGGGATTCGGCCCCGGCTCGGTTTGACTGCGTTCCAGTTGCAAGTGCGTTTGTGTCGGTGTGGCCACAAAACCGCGAACGAAGCGACGGAGCTGTGCGGTCGCCCGGGGAAAGAGTATCCGCATCACTAGCGGCAGCGAAGCGAGCGAGCCGAGCACCGCTGCCAGCCAACCGCCGGCAAACGTGCGGCTGCCGAGATGCAGCCGATGCGTCACCGTTCCGATGGCGCGCCGCCGTATCCGTCGCCGCCGCTCCGCTTGTTGTGCCGGCAGGGCGACGGACTCGGCCACATAATGCCGCGGCTTGATGACGACCGGGCAAAGCGGGCTGTAGTGCGCGTCGGCGGCCCCGCGATAATACATGGCCACGGCGAAGAAGCCGGCGGTGCCGAACGTCTGGCAATCGGGGGCCACTTCCTCCAGGTGCCGCCGGAGCGATTCCTCGCGCTCGTCGATACAACAGATGACCTGGAAGTGCGGCGCCGATTCAGCGACGCGCCGTGCCGATAGCGAGCGGGCGGCATCGCCTTCTTCCCCATTGGGCTCGACCGCTAAAGAAGGAACAGGACGACTGAAACGGCGAAGCGCCGTCGGCGCATGCGCGGCAATCGCATCGAGCGTTTGCATGCGATGACGCCGCTCGTACGCCAGATGATATACGCGACGCCGATCGTGGCCCGAGAACGACTCGATTTCCGCGATGAGTCGCCGCCATTGATGGAACGAGAGGCGGGCCAGGGTTTGCGGGCTCCAGCCATGAAGCTGTGCCATCTGAAAGACGAGGAACGCCCGCTGGTCGACACCACCTCCGTTGCGTCGGCGACACCGGCGAGCCGCTTCGGCGGGCAGTTCAGCGAGAGCGCCGCGAAAGCCGAGCGTGTTCCGCGCCACGAATTGGATAGCCAGCCGCTCGAGAATCAACCGCACGGCAATGAATTCCACAAGGCTTCCCGGCGGAGCGGGGCAAGCGACGCGGTCGCCGCGCGTCTCCATCTGCCAGATCATGCTGGCGAAGCCGCGCAGGGCGAGCAACGTTTGTTTCAGGTACTCTTCTTCTTCGCCGCGGGCGACGCCCAACAGTTCGAGCGATTCGTGAATCGCGTCGAGCGGTGTCATGCCGGCCCGATGCAGCCGCTTCCACTCGGAGCGGATCGGCCGCAGCCAACGGTCGGGCGGACCCAGCCGATGGTTCGTATACGAGGTAAAGGCGGCAAAGAAACCGGCTTCGCGCTGTGGAAGCGGCCAGTGGGCCAGGCCCTGATCGAGAAACGCCGCGCAGAACCGGATCAACACGTCGTGAACGACTTGATCGCTATCTTCTCCGGAGGCTTCGAGCAGCCAATCGCGGTGACGAATTCGCGATGTTCCAGGCTCCAGGTTCCGTGTTCCAATTTGCCGGTTTCGATCGGTTTCCGAATCCGGAACGCGCAACGCGGTACTCGGAACGTGACTCGTGGAACAGCCGTCGCGGCATATCAGCCAAAGCAAGTGGAGCGTGAACGCTTCCCAAGTGGCGTCGCTCCAACGCTCGATGTGGGGCGCGTCGAATCGGTCGAAAAGCCGGCGGCACAAGTCGCGGGTGCGGGTCCTGCCGTCCGACGACTCGCCATCCTGCGGACGTTCGCGAAGGTCTCGCATCACCCAGTGCCGCGTGTCGTGGATTAACCGCTCGCGCACGGCGGCGGGCGTTTCTTCGCGGAACCGTTCCAGAGCTTCCGTCTCGGACACAAACCACCGCAGCTCCGCCGTCGGACCGGTCAGCAACGGGAATGCGAGCATCGCCTGCCGCAGGTGGAAGCGGGTGCCCAGAAACCCGAGCAGTTCGTCGGCCGCGTCGCCCAGGTCTTCGATCAATGCCTCTTCGATGTCTTCGTGGCGAATCCGACCGCGGGCAAGCTCCTGGCGATAACGAGCCTCGGTCAAGTACGGATGACAGCCGAAGACTTGCGCGCCTCGAAGAACCGCCTCCTCGAATGGCAGATGTTCGAAGGCGTGCAGCGTGTTGTGGTGCACGAAGGCGGTAATCGGACCTTGCGCCGGCAGCAGGTGCGCGGCGTGCTCAATCAGGTCCTGCAAGTGGAGCAGCCGACGGTAATCCGCGTCCGCCGGCTGCGTCACATTTTCGATCGTAGATTCCGATTCCACCTACGAAAGCTCCCCTCCCGATACGACAGGCGAGCGGCCACTTTCCGCAAGAGCACCGTTGCAGGCAGGGAGGAAAATTCCCCCGGCAACGGCAAAGCGCCAGCGATGCGCGCGCGGCGTGAGGTTCGTCTGGATGTCGTCGCGGACGATCGTCCACGCGGCGCGGCGCACGGCGGCAGCGTCCGACTCGACGACTCCCTGGAAATTATCGAGCCCACGGCCGTTGACGCAAGGCCAGTCGCCGGCGGCATGTCGGCGAGGGGCGGCGAGGGTGCGTTTTCAGGCTGCCACCGGCCGCCGCTCCTTCGGGCGTGCCGCGGGAATGTTCTTCACTTTCCACGAAAAACAGGTGAGCGATTCCTTTTACCTTTCGACCGCGACATGGGTAAGATGGAGGGCGTCTTCCGGTGTCAATCGCCGGGGAATTCACTCGCGGCGTCGACAATTCGGCCCTACGGCGCATTCACGACAAAAGGGGAGCGAACCATGTTTGTCACAAGGCGGCGGTTTATCGTAGCGGCTATCGTGTTCGGGATGTTACAGGCGGGCACTTCCCCTACGCGGACAGTAAAAGCGCAAGATGACTCGCCCCGTTCCGCCCGATCGCAACAGGAGCTCCCCGAAGGAATTGAGAAGCTGCCGGAAGGGGCAGGCCTGGCGGCGAAGTATCCGGGCGACGTGGGGATTGCCGACGACGCGGCCGTCGTGCTCGTCGAGAACTTCGAGGCCGAATCGTTCGACGACGTGAACAAGCGGTGGGAAAGCGTGAGCCACCCCGAAATCATGTCGCTTTCCGACGACAAGCCGGCAGCCAGCGGCGGAAAACGATCGCTGCTCGTGACGCACGTCGGCGGCGGCGGCGACGGCGGGCATCTCTATCGCCGACTCATGCCGGGTTACGACAAGCTGCACGTGCGGTTCTACGTGAGGTTCGACCGGGATTGCTTCCCCATTCACCACTTTTTCCACGTCGGCGGTTACCGGCCGCCGACTCCGTATCCGCAGGGCGGGGCAGGGGAGCCACCGCGAGGCGACGAGCGATTTAGCGTCGGCGTCGAGCCGTTCGGCCGATCGTGGACGTGGGACTACTACACGTACTGGATGGAAATGCGTGGCAGCCCACCACGCGGGCAGACGTGGGGCAACAGCTTCATCCGCAACCCTGACCTCAAGGTCGAGCGCGACCGTTGGATTTGCGCCGAGCTGATGATCAAGCTCAACGACGTGGGCAAAAGCAACGGCGAAATGGCCATGTGGATCGACGGCAAGCTGGTGAGTCACCTGGGTCCGGGCTTTCCCAGCGGCAAGTGGATATTCGACAAGTTCCTTCGCGGCGAAGGGGGCCAGAGCGTTCGCTGGAACGACGAGAAGGGGGATCGGGAGAATTTCGAAGTCCCGCGGGGCGGTAAGCCGTTTGAAGGATTTCGGTGGCGGAGAGACGAGCGGCTCAAGATCAACTTCCTGTGGGTGCTGGACTATATCACCGATGCGCCGCGGGGGCACGTCAGCAAGGTGTGGTTCGACGACATCGTGGTCGCCAAGGAGTACATTGGCCCGCTGGCGGAGCCGGAAAAACCGGACGCGAAACAGTCCCGCGCGAGCAACGTGCGCTCGCAAGCGATACTGGCGCGCGCTGACGACGCACAACCGGGCGACAAGCAGGAGAGCGTCGATGACGCGCAGCCGAAAGACGCGGTGAAGAAGACCATCCGCATTGGGGCAACACAGCCGAAGTCGCGGCTGATCGATTTCCACCTGCGGTCGCCCGACGAGGTGTTGGCCGAGGTCGACAAGTCGCTCGAAGAACTGGAGAAGCTCGTCGACAAGGCGGGCGCTGCCGGGTGCGATCTTGTAGTGCTGCCCGAAGACACGCTTGGCCTAGGGACCTGGCAGGCAGGCAACTCGTCGCTGCTCGCTGAAGTGCTGCCGCCCGCGGTCGAGCGAATGCTCGATCGACTGGGTCGCGCGGCCGCCGCGCACCACATGTACCTGGCCTGTTGCAACGACACGATGGACGCCGACGGCGTGCTACGCAATACGGCGTTTCTGTTGGATCGTGACGGCCGGCAGATCGGGCGGTACGACAAGGTAAACATGCCGATCCACGAGCTACGCAAGAAGCGCGGCGACAGCTTTCCCGTGTTCCATACGCCTGACCTGGGGGACATCGGCATGCTGATTTGCTACGACATGGTCTTCCCGGAAGCGGCCCGCTGCCTGGCACTGGGCGGCGCCGACATCATTCTTCACCCTACTCTGGGCGGTGCGGCCATCGGCGATGAGGACATCAGCCGCGCCGCATTTCGCACCCGGGCCGTCGAGAACTACGTGTATCTCGTCGTTTCGCAGCGCGGCTCGGGCAGCATGGTCATTTCCCCCAAAGGCGAAGTGTTGGTCGAAGGGCAGGGTGCCGACGACATCGCCATCATTGACATCGATCCGTCGAGCGGGCGCGAGGGAGGCGATGCCTTCAATCAGCAGCGCGACATGCGAGCGCGGCTGTTCCGCGAGCGCTCGCCCGCCGCGTTCAGCATATTGACCAACGAGCATCCCCCGGTGCTTGACAAAGTGCCCGAGGCCATCTCAATCGCCGACGCGGTGCGGATCGCAGAGTCGGCGCTCACGGTCGGCCCCGAGGAGTTTCACCAGGCCGAGTCGCTGATGCGAGAAGGCCGCCGCGAAGACGCGGTTCGGGCGTTCGAGGCGCTGATCGCCAAGTACCCAACGACCTGGATCGATCGCGCGTCGCGGCAGCGGCTGGCACGGCTGGCGGGCGACGAGTAAACCCACGGTCCGCACAGGCGTCGAGGCTGCCGCCCTGGGGCGGGTCGTCGGTGCGGCCGACGTTTGGCGCAGTTCACTACGCCTCGGCGGGGGCGCATGGTGTGCGTCGATCGCGTGGAATTCAGGCGGCGCGCGACCGCGCGACGCAGCGCTCGACTGAAGATTGGTGCTGGAATCGAATGGAGGAGATCGCGACACCCAGCGTCCGGTAATCGGTGACTCCGAACTCGCCCGGGCGACACGGAGCGCAGGTCAACGACAGGTGTTGTTCGCCGCTCTGAAACGCGCTTTGCGGAACGTCGAATTCGAGTCGGTCGCCCTCTTGTCGCATGGCACGAACGGGAACAGCGTGCTTGTTGAAGAACAGACGCAAGCAGCGGTCGGCCAGCGCTCCGTAGGTCCGGAGCCGCAGCGAGAATCGCCAATCTCCCGCCGGCATCTTCAATCGCATCGTCGCGGCGGGCTGCGTCCAACGGCACGATTCTCCCTGCCAGGTTTCGCTTGGGTAGAACCCGGCCATCGATTCGTCGTCCATCGCGACCAGCGATACTTCGCGGTTTTCTTCCAACGGCTCGGCCGACGTGAACGGACGGCCGCGAAGATAATCGGTGACTCCGACGCGCACCCAGGCCGCTCGCACCGCGTGAAAGGACTTATTCATGCGTCGGATACGCCGCTCGGAGCGGCCGGGCCGCAGCGCCAGTCGAACGTAGAACGACAGTCCGCAACGATGCGCGTGGAGCCGCGTCATGGCGGCGGCACCGGTTTGCCCCAACGCCCCGACCACCGCGTAACCGGGCATGAGAGGCTCGAGGGCGCGCATTTTGGAGCACCATCCTTTGCGGCCGATGTCGCGCCACAACGACCCGATAACACTGCCCAGAAGCTGCCGAGCTGCCGGCTTGTAATACACACCTCGCTGGGACCAGTGAGGCATGGGACCCATGAGCTCATCGGCGGTCGCGGGGTTTCGCTCGCGAAACGTGCACTCGCCGTAGGACCCCGAACGTAGATCGCGAGCCATTTGCCGCAGGTTCGTAACGTCAACGTGAATAATCACGGCGTCGCTGACGTGGCCGATCTCGCACCCCTCGCGCTGGAGCCGCATGGCAAGCGCGGTTTCGGCAAAGCGCAAGCAGTCGTCGTCAAACTTTCCCAGCCGGTCGAACGCCTCGCGGCGGATGGCAAAACCGCGCAGCGATACAGTGCGCCACCTTCCCAACGACGACATGCCCGGCGCTTCGTACTTTTGTACGGTCGCGTCGATGAGCGCCACACGATTGGGCGCCTCGTGGGAGCTGGCCAACGTTGCCGCTTCAACGTCGCTTTCGTTGAAATAATCCAAGACATGGCGGGCAACGTCTGGCTGGGGAATCGCATGCGATTCGGTGAGCACCAACAGGGGGCCGGTCGACCGCTCGACGCCTGCGTTGTAGAGCGCTGCTTCGTTGGTTGTGTCGCAAATCACGAACCGATCCCATGGCCGCAGCAAGCGGCGAACGCGACTTTCCAACCGGTGGCGCCGCCCGTCGCCCACCACGATGATCTCATATTGGCGGGCCGGCGCCGTTTGATCGACCCACGAATGGATAGACTTTATCGCGCAGCCCCGATCGTTAAACAGCGGGACGACTACGGAGAGCGGCGGACAGGTCGACGCTTCCCGCTCCCGGTCGTTTGCGTAATCTGCGATCGTCGTTCGATCTGTTTGATCGATCATGTCGCTCCACCATTTCCGATGTCGTTGTCGCCGCCGCTAGGCAGCTCGTGGTAGTGGTACAGCCGGCGCCGCGACGTGTGACGCACGGCCGCAAACCGATTGATAGATTTCGTACGTTTGTCGCGCGGTGCGGTTCCAATGAAAGCGGGCCGCCTGACGGTATCCTCGTTCGATCAATGCACTGCGAGTCGTCGGCGAGTCAAGCAACTCCAGCATGAGGGCCGCCAGGAACTCCGTATCGTAGGGGTCGAATACCATCGCGGCGTCGCCCACCACTTCGGGCAGCGACGCAACGTTGGAGCATACTACCGCCGTGCCACACGCCATCGCTTCCAGCGGTGGGATTCCAAATCCCTCATACAACGACGGGTACACCAGCGCCACGCTGTTGCGATAGAGATGTGCGAGCCGATCGTCGTCGACGGGACCGCAAGCGTGGACGTGATGCTCCATCGCCGATTGCCGAATTCGCCGCCGCTCGCGCGCGCCGAATGGTGAGCCGACCGCCAGCAACAATACGTCCGGCCGCCTGGCAACGACGAGCCGGAGTGCCTGCACGGCGCGATCGAAATTCTTGTAGGGCGCGCGACTGCCGACGTAGAGAAAGTAGGGTCGATCGAGCGCCGCAACGGAATCGCCGGGAGCAGCGTCGGGATGGTACAGTCGCTGCATCGGCAGGCCGGACGCGAGAGGGATCACGGTAATGTTCGCTTCCGGGATGCCGTAGATTTCCATCAGGTCGCGTTTCGCGGACTGCGACGGACAAATGATTGCATCGGCTCGAAAGATGGCTCGTCGCTTGGTTGCCGCCATTTCTCCGCGCGGGTCCAGGATTGCGGAAAAGCGCTCGTGAATGAGGTCGTAAACGGTCAATACGACGGGCAAGCGGTGCTTGGACAGGCACGTCGATGACAGCAGGGTGTAATACGTCGGATGAAGGATATCCGCTTCGACGCTCGCTTCCAGTTGCGCAAGCGCCCGGCGCTGCCGCCACCGATGGACGCTCCGAAACGGCCGCGCCCAGCGTCGCCCACCGCGCGTTTGCAATTCCACGGTACGGCAATCGGGAAAGTTCAGATTCGGCGGACCGTCCGAGAGCAGAATCGCACGCACCGACGGCGGCAGATGGGCAATCAGATTGGCGGCATATCGGTTGATACCACCAGCCCGTTGCAGCGCGAAAATGGCCCCGTCATACAAAACGCGCATTCGATTCCTTTCGTCACGCGATGCCGCCGACGAGTTGCGCCACGGGCTCTCGATCGCGGGCGCTATCGGCGGCTGCGGCCAGCTCGAGTGTTCGCTCTACCAAATCGCGACAACTTTCGGCCCAGGTGGCCGGCCGGAAAGGGGAGGGAGCTTTCTTCGGCGGCAAGTCGCCGCGATGTTCGGCGGCTTCAACAAGAGCGGCCAAAGAAGACGCGGCGGACAAGTCGAAGTACCGGCAGAAGTCGTGGC